>Ga0160446_100151_pt1 | contig 56096 bp, 60 predicted proteins | sample HID1973I_E1MG_FD_108200 | JGI IMG/M metagenome (GOLD analysis project Ga0160446, IMG submission 108200) | Enriched mosquito-associated microbial communities from UW Madison campus, WI, USA - HID1973I_E1 MG | ecosystem: Host-associated > Arthropoda: Insects > Digestive system > Unclassified ...
AATCGCGTATTGGATCAGAGGCCGGTCGACCAGCGTCATGATCTCTTTCGGAATGCTCTTCGTGGCCGGCAGAAAGCGGGTCCCAAGTCCCGCTACCGGGAAAATGGCCTTCGTCACTTTGCGACTCATCAATCTGGTCTCCTGATATCTGCGCCGTCTGGGCAGAGATTATCTCGTTTCGCCGACGGTTGCACAACAATCCCTCAGCACACGGATCAGTTCAGCACTGATCTGGAAATAAATTCGAATTCAACATGAAGCAGCGCGAAATCGCCGATCATCGCCGCACTGCGGCAAAAAACCCCCATTCCCGGGCGATCCTTGCTGAACGCGTCATCAATATCATATGAGAATCGCCCGGCCTCGAGGCGCCCCAGACACCACCATATTGCTCCCACCAGCCGCCGTCACGCAAAGTCAGACGATGGGGCAGAAATGTCGGGGTCAGAAGCAACAGGGTCACCAACTTGCCTTCGGCGACCGCATCCGCGGCGCGCGCGCGCAATTTCCGCGCATTCCAATGCCATCCCCAGATGAATTCGGCCCCGGGCGGTGACGCGGGAAATGGCTGGAAGGCCGGCGGCGCGGGATGGGTCCAGACCGGGTCGGGCGGCACGCCCGCGGCCGCAGCCTCGGCGATCCCGGACTCCAGCGTGGCCAGAAGCGACCCGACCTGCAACGGGTCCAGCCGTCCCGCCACCATGTGCCGCAGCAGGCGCTGGCGCTGCGCCTGTCGCAACCAATCCACGTCCCCGCCATGCCGTGCGGCGAAGAAAGCGGTCGAGCGCCCGATGGCGGACAGATCATGGGGCACGCCCACCACCGCACGCGAGACGCCCGGGGCCAGCCCGTGGATCACCTCTGCCTCGGGGATGACGGCGGTCAGGCGCACCGGAAAGCGTTCGGCCAGCCGCAGGTTCACGTCGCTTTCATCCAGATGATAGGCAAAGGCCGGATCGAAGCCGCCGATCTCCAGCAGCGTGCTGCGGCGAAAGGCGCAATTCGTGCCGACGGTGCTGACCGGTGCGCCCTCCTCGGGGCCAAGGAACTGCGCCTCCGAGACCTCGATCTCATAGCTTTGCCCCGAAGGCGTGATCCTTTCGGCGCGGACCTGCCAGGCCAGCCCGTCGGGGCCACGCGTGAAGCCGGTCGCCGCCATCACCCGCGGATCGGCAAAAGGACGCGTCAGCGCCAGCGCCCATCCCGGCTCGGCCAGGGCGTCGTCATCGATGAACAGCACCACCTCTCCCGCGGCAAGCGCAAGGCCAAGGTTGCGCGCGACCGAGATATTCGGGACATCGCAGGAGACCCGCTTCAACGGCAGGTCGGGCAGCGTCTGCAGCGAAGCCGGATCGGCCACCAGCACGACTTCAAGATGGGGATGGGTCTGGCGGGTCAGCGCTGAAAGGCAGCGTTCCAGTTCCCGCGGCCGGTGGCGCGAGACGACGATCACCGTCGCGCTTGCGCCACCCTGCCGGTGCATCAGGCGATACCCATGCGCTGCATCATCGCCTCAAGCTTCGGCACGTCCGAAGGGTTGTTCAGTTCCCAGAATTCGCGGCCCCGCGCCTCGACTTCGACGCACAGGATCCTTCGACCGCGCTCAAGAAAGCGAAGCTGTTCAAGTCCTTCCAGGACCTCCAGCCGCCCCTCGCCCCATGCCGGGTATTCCGCCAGCGCGGCCGGGCGATAGGCATAGACGCCGACGTGGTGAAAGACCGGAGTCGGATCATTGGGACCGAAATCGGCCGCGGCGAAGGGGATCACCTCTTTCGAGAAATAAAGCGCCCGCCGGTCATGGCCGAAAACCGCCGTGGTCCCGCCGACACGACCGGCCACGCGATCCGCGATCAGTTCCGACCGCATCGCCCCGGAACAGCGCAGGACCGGCGTGGCGACGTCAGCGCCCGGATCGGCACGCAGGCCCTTGACCAGTTCTTCGACGAACCAGGCCGGGGTCAGCGGCGCGTCCCCCTGAAGGTTCACGACGATCTCGGGCGACAGGCCAAGATTGGCCACGGCCTCGGCGCAGCGTTCGGTTCCGTTTCGCGCCGAAGGCGAGGTCATCGCCACCTCGGCGCCAAATCCTGCGGCGTGATCCCGGATGCGCTCATCGTCGGTCGCGACGATTACCCGTTCGATCCCCTGCACCTCGCAGGCGGCATCCCAACTGCGGCGGATCAGGCTGAGTCCAGCCCCGGTCGCGCCACGCAGCTCGACCAAGGGTTTCCCGGGATAGCGCGTCGAGGCGTGGCGCGCCGGAATCACGATGACGACTGACATGGGTTCAACCCTTGACCAGCAGGACGCCCGGCGCGAAGGCGATGAAGAAGGGGTTCTCGAATCCCGGCTTGCCATAGGCCAGCGGAGTGTGATCGTCGAAGCGGACGACCTCGCCACCCGCGCCGCGCAGGACCGCATCACCCGCGGCGGTGTCCCATTCCATGGTGCGGCCAAGGCGCGGATAAAGGTCCGCCTCTCCCGTAGCGACCAGACAGAATTTCAACGACGACCCCGCCGAGGTCATGTCGCGCACTCCGTAGCGCCCGATATAGGCGTCTGTCGCCGCGTCGCGATGCGACTTCGAGGCGACGACCATCAACCCGCGATTGTCGGGGGTGGAGTTCACGCCGATCGGCGTGACATGGCCCGGGGCATCACCGAAGGGGCCCTTCTCCTCGACCGAACCGCCATCGGCGGAGGTATAGAAAAGCCTCCCCTTTGCCGGGGCATATACGACGCCAAGCCGCGGCACGCCATTTTCGACATAGGCGATGTTGACGGTGAAATCGCCGCGGCGCTGCACGAATTCCTTGGTACCGTCCAGCGGATCGACGATCAAAAAGGTCGAATGCGCCTGGCCATGCGTCGCGGCCTGTTCTTCGGTCACAAGCGGAATATCGGGGAATTTCGCCCTCAGACCGGCAGAGATCAGCGCATCGGCCGCCTCATCCGCCTCGGTCACGGGCGAGGCGTCGGATTTCGCCCTGACCTCGAAGTCCTCGGCGCCATAGATCCGCATGATTTCATCGCCAGCCTTCAATGCCAGTCGCCGCATTTCGGCAATCATTACATCAAATTGCATGAGCTATCCCTTTCCTTGCGGCCGACCGCCGGTCTGCAGGCGATTGAATGCGGCACCCGGTTTCCTTATGATGCCAGCGATTGCACAGGGCAAGCGCCCCCTCGCAACAAGCACGGGATCCCGCCAACCGATGTTCGTCCAGCCACGCAACCGCAACATGTTCGAGGCCGCGTTCAACACGCTGGCCCTGATCTATCACGTGACGGCCAACAACCTGCGCAAGGGGCAGCGCAATGCCATCGTCGGGCTGCTGATGACAGTGGTCCGGGGCATCATGATGATCCTGGGCTTCTATCTGCTTTTCGTCATCATCGGGGTGCGCCGCTCGCCACTGCGGGGGGACTTCACGGTCTATATCATGACCGGCATCTTCATGTTCATGACCCATACCCAGTCGATCGGCGCGGTCGCGGGGGCGGGGAATCCCACGAACCAGATGGTAAAGCACGGCCCCATGAACACGGCCGTCCTGATCGCTGCCGCGGCGCTTGCGACGCTGTATCGGCAGACCTTTGCGGCGATCGTGATTCTGGCCGGCTATCATTACCTGATGGAGCCGATCCATATCGAATACCCGGTCGCCTGCTATGGAATGCTGCTGATGGCCTGGTTCTCGGGCTGTACGATCGGGCTGATCTTCCTGTCCTTCAGGCCTTGGTGGCCCCAGGCCGCGCAGGTGCTGACCGCGTTCTACCAGCGCATGAACATGGTCTTTTCCGGGAAGATGTTCGTCGCCAACACCCTGTCGACGGCGATGCTGCATTCCTTCTCGTGGAACCCGCTGTTTCATATCATCGACCAGACGCGCGGCTTCGCCTTCATCAACTACACCCCGCGCAATACGAGCCTGGAATACCCGCTGTATTGTATCATCGCGTTGCTGATGATCGGGCTGATGGCCGAGTTCGTGACCCGCAAGTCCGTCTCGATCAGCACCATGGCGGGACGCTGAGGGGCGCGGCGCCCGTCCCTTTGGCGACGCGACGACCGCAAGCGGGATTCGATCCCATGCCTAGCTTGCAGGCGGTTTGAGGCCTTCCTATATAGCCCCAAGAGTTCGAAGGGCTTTCCCTTCGGTCAATCAAAGGGATCGGGATTCGGGGGCCGTATTCGGACCCGGGGCCCAAAATATCGCCGCAAGAAAGGTTATTGCATGTCTAAAGTCATCGGCATCGACCTCGGGACCACGAACAGCTGCGTCGCCATCATGGACGGCAGCCAGCCCAAGGTCATCGAGAACTCGGAAGGCGCGCGCACGACCCCCTCGATCGTCGGTTTCACCGACAGCGAGCGGCTGGTCGGCCAGCCGGCCAAGCGCCAAGCCGTCACCAATCCGTCGAACACCGTCTTCGCCGTCAAGCGTCTGATCGGCCGTCGCACCACCGATGCGGAAGTGGAAAAGGACAAGAAGCTTGTCCCCTACAACATCGTGGACGGTGGCAATGGCGACGCCTGGGTCGAAGTCCGGGGCGAAAACTATTCGCCCAGCCAGGTTTCCGCCTTCATCCTGCAGAAGATGAAGGAAACCGCCGAATCGTATCTGGGCGAGCCGGTGACGCAGGCCGTCATCACGGTTCCCGCCTATTTCAACGACGCCCAGCGTCAGGCGACCAAGGACGCGGGCAAGATCGCGGGCCTGGAAGTCCTGCGCATCATCAACGAGCCGACCGCGGCCGCGCTGGCCTATGGCCTCGACAAGAAGGATTCGAAAACCATCGCGGTCTATGACCTTGGCGGCGGTACCTTCGACATCACCATTCTGGAAATCGACGACGGTCTGTTCGAAGTGAAATCGACCAACGGGGACACGTTCCTTGGCGGCGAAGACTTCGACATGCGCATCGTCAACTATCTTGCCGACGAGTTCAAAAAGGAACACGGCGTCGATCTGACCAAGGACAAGATGGCCCTTCAGCGCCTGAAGGAAGCCGCCGAGAAAGCCAAGATCGAGCTTTCGTCCTCGTCCCAGACCGAGATCAACCAGCCGTTCATCTCGATGGACAAGAACTCGGGCACGCCGCTGCACATGGTCATGAAACTGACCCGCGCCAAGCTGGAAAGCCTGGTTGCCGACCTGATCAAGCGCACGATCAAGCCGGTTCAGGATGCGCTGAAGGATGCTGGCCTGTCGAAAGGCGACATTGACGAGATCGTTCTGGTCGGCGGCATGACCCGCATGCCCAAGGTTATCGAGGCGGTCAGCGAATATTTCGGGAAAGAGCCCCACAAGGGTGTGAACCCGGACGAAGTCGTGGCGCTTGGCGCGGCCATCCAGGCCGGCGTTCTGCAAGGCGACGTCAAGGACGTGGTCCTGCTCGACGTGACCCCGCTGTCGCTGGGCATCGAGACGCTGGGCGGTGTCTTCACCCGCCTGATCGACCGCAACACCACGATCCCGACCAAGAAGTCGCAGATCTTCTCGACGGCCGAAGACAACCAGAACGCCGTGACCATCCGGGTCTTCCAGGGTGAACGCGAAATGGCTGCGGACAACAAGCTGCTGGGCCAGTTCAACCTTGAGGATATCCCGCCCGCGCCGCGCGGCATGCCGCAGATCGAAGTCACCTTCGACATCGACGCGAACGGCATCGTCTCGGTCTCGGCCAAGGACAAGGGTACCGGCAAGCAGCAGAACATCACCATCCAGGCTTCGGGCGGTCTGTCCGACGAAGATATCGACAAGATGGTGAAGGACGCCGAGGCCAATGCCGAAGCCGACAAGAAGCGCAAGGAACTGGTCGAGGCCAAGAACCAGGCCGAAAGCCTGATTCACTCGACCAAGAAATCGCTGGAAGAGCATGGCGACAAGGTCGACGGCTCGACCGTCGAAGTGATCGAGTTGGCCATCGGCGCGCTTGAGGATTCGCTCAAGACCGAGGATGCCGGCAAGATCAAGGGCGGCATCCAGAACCTGATGGACGCCTCGATGAAACTGGGCGAGGCAATCTACAAGGCCACCCAGTCCGAAGGCGGCGAAGCTGGCGAAGCCGAGGAACCCCGGTCGCGTGATGAGGACGACATCGTCGACGCCGACTTCGAAGACCTCGGCGAAGGCAAGCGCAAGTAAGCGCATGTAAAAGCAACCCTCAGGCCGGCCCGCAGCACAAAACGCGCGGGCCGGCCAATTCTTGAAAGACCCCGGACGCGAACGACATGGCGAAACGTGACTATTACGAAGTGCTGGGCGTTGCTCGAGGCTCTTCGGCCGACGAGATCAAGAAGGCCTATCGCACCAAGGCAAAAGAGCTGCATCCCGACCGCAACAAGGATTGCAAGGTCTCGGAAGCCGCGTTCAAGGAAGTGAACGAAGCCTATGAGTGCCTGAAGGACGACCAGAAAAAGGCGGCCTATGACCGCTTCGGTCACGCCGCGTTCGAAGGCGGGGGCGGTGGTTTCGGCGGCGGCTTCCGCGGCGCGAATGGCCAGGGCGATTTCGGCTCGGCCTTTGCCGACGTATTCGAGGATCTTTTCGGCGACATGATGGGTCGCCGTCCCGGCAATGGCGGCGGACGTTCGCGCGCAAGCCGTGGCCAGGACCTGCGCTATAACCTGCGCGTCACGCTGGAAGAGGCGTTCTCGGGCGCACAGAAGGCGATCACCGTGCCCGGATCGGTGGCTTGCGGCGCCTGCAACGGCACCGGCGCCGAAGGCGCGGTCGAACCGGCCACCTGCCCCACCTGTTCGGGCATGGGCAAGGTTCGCGCCAGCCAGGGCTTCTTCACCGTCGAACGCACCTGCCCGACCTGCAACGGCCAAGGTCAGATCGTCAAGAATCCCTGCAAGGAATGCCACGGCGCCGGTCGCATCGAGAAAGAGCGCACGTTGTCGGTCAACATCCCCGCGGGCGTCGAGACCGGCACCCGCATCCGCCTTGCCGGCGAAGGCGAGGCCGGGATGCGCGGCGGACCCTCCGGCGATCTCTACATCTTCATCGAGGTCAAGGATCACGCGATCTTCATCCGCGACGGCCGGACGCTGGCCTGCCAGGTTCCGGTCAGCATGGTGACCGCCTCGCTGGGTGGAGAGATAGAGGTTCCGACCATCGAAGGTGGCCGTTCGCGCGTCAAGATTCCCGCCGGTACGCAATCGGGCAAGCAGCTGCGCCTGCGCGGCAAGGGCATGCCCCCGCTGCGTCACGGTCCCGGCATGAACGGCGAATTCGGCGACATGCTGATCGAGCTGTCGGTGGAAACCCCGGTGAACCTGACCTCGCGTCAGCGCGACCTGCTGCGCGAATTCGAGGCGATCAAGGCCGACAACAGCCCCGAAACACAAGGTTTCTTCCAGAAGATCAAGGGCTTCTGGGACGAGATGAAGGGCTGAACCAAAATCCGGTCGGGCCGTGTTAACGGCCCGTTTACCGCTTCCGTGGCAATTTTCCGGCCATGGACCCGAATCGCCCATTCGACGAAGCGCCGCTGCCACTTTTCCCCCCGGCGGATCGGGGGGACGAGGCGGCAGGCCTTGCGCCCGAATCCGGCCATGTGCGCGGACGCCAACCAAGCTATCTCGCAGATCATCGCGCAAGGTTGCGGGACCGCTTCATGCAGGGCGGCGCCACCGCCATGCCGGATTACGAACTGCTTGAACTCGTGCTGTTTCGCGCCATTCCCCGGCAGGACGTCAAACCTCTGGCACGCGCGTTGATCGACCGCTTCGGCGATTTCAACCGTGTCCTGTCTGCGCCGCCCGCCCGGCTGGAGGAGGTCGCGGGCGTCGGTCCCGCCGTGGTGCAGGAACTGAAGATCGTCGAGGCCGCGGCCCAGCGACTGGCGCGATCGCGAATCATGCACCGCCCCGTCCTGACCAGTTGGGACGCCTTGCTGGATTACTGCCACACCGCGATGGCGCATCGCGAGATCGAGCAGTTCCGCATCCTTTATCTCGACCGCAAAAACGTCCTGATCGCGGATGAAGAACAGGCGCGTGGCACGGTCGACCATGTCCCGGTCTATCCGCGCGAAATCATGCGCCGCGCGCTGGAACTCAGCGCCAGCGCACTGATCCTGGTGCACAATCACCCCTCGGGCGATCCGACTCCGTCGCAGGCGGACATCTCGATGACTGGTCGTATCGTCGCCGCGGCCGAAGTTCTGGGGCTGGCCGTTCATGACCACCTGATCGTCGGCCGCTCGCGCGAGTTGAGCTTTCGCGCCGAGGGGTTGTTGTGACCGCACCCGCAACCAAAATCCCACACATTGGCAATCTTGCGCCGGACCGCCTTCTGCCACGCGCTAGACTGACGAGATTTTGACCGCTACAAACTTCGGCGAGGGGGGGGAAGTGCGCGCGTCACGGCCCGCTCTGACATATAGCCCTGTTTCAAGGGGCATAAATTGGAGATCGAACCCGTGTCCCACGCAGACGACCACGCAGGAGACAGCGGCGCCACCCGGAGGGATTTCCTCTATTTCGCGACGGCCGGTGCCGGCACGATCGCGGCCGGAGCTGCAGCCTGGACCCTTGTCAACCAGATGAATCCCTCGGCCGATGTGCAGGCGCTGTCTTCGATCCATGTCGATGTCAGCGGTGTCGAAACCGGCACTCAGCTTACAGTCAAATGGCTCGGCAAGCCCGTGTTCATCCGCCGCCGGACCGAGGAAGAAATCCAGAAAGGTCGCGCAGTTGAGCTGACCGACCTGATCGACCAGAGCGCCGAAAACGAGAACAAGCCGGGCGAGCCCGCCCTGGACCAGAACCGCACACTGGACGAGGCCGGCGAATGGCTGGTCATGCTGGGAGTCTGCACCCATCTGGGCTGCGTCCCGATCGGGGACGGCGCGGGCGATTTCGGCGGCTGGTTCTGCCCCTGCCATGGCTCGCATTACGATACCGCGGGCCGCATCCGCAAAGGCCCGGCCCCGCAGAACCTGCATGTTCCCGTCGCGTCCTTCGTCGACGAATCTACCATCCAACTGGGCTGAGGAAGCGCACATGGCCGGAATTCCCCACGACCATTACGAGCCGAAATCGGGCTTCGAGCGCTGGCTGCACCGTCGCCTGCCCATCGTAAGCCTGCTTTATGACACCCTGACCATCCCGACCCCCAAGAACCTGAACTGGTGGTGGATCTGGGGCATGGTGCTGGCCTTCTGCCTGGTCTTGCAGATCGCCACCGGCGTCGTCCTGGTGATGCATTACACCCCGCATGTCGACATGGCCTTTGCCTCGGTCGAGCATATCATGCGCGACGTGAACGGCGGCTACATGCTGCGCTATCTTCACGCGAACGGCGCGTCGCTGTTCTTCTTCGCCGTCTATATCCACATCTTCCGCGGCCTCTATTACGGCAGCTACAAGGCTCCGCGCGAAGTGACCTGGATCGTCGGCATGCTGATCTATCTGCTGATGATGGGCACCGCTTTCATGGGCTATGTCCTGCCCTGGGGCCAGATGTCCTTCTGGGGCGCGACCGTCATCACGGGTCTTTTCGGGGCCATTCCCGGCATCGGCCACGCGATCCAGACCTGGCTTCTGGGCGGACCGGCGGTGGACAATGCCACGCTGAACCGCTTCTTCTCGCTGCATTACCTGCTGCCCTTCGTGATCGCCGGGCTGGTGATCGTCCATATCTGGGCCTTCCACACCACCGGCAACAACAACCCGACCGGCGTCGAAGTCCGCCGCACCTCGAAGGAAGAGGCGGAAAAGGACACCCTGCCCTTCTGGCCCTATTTCGTGGTCAAGGACATGGTCGGGCTGGCGATCGTGCTGGTCGTCTTCTTTGCGGTCGTGGGCTTCATGCCCAACTATCTGGGCCACCCCGACAACTATACCGAGGCGAACCCGCTGGCGACGCCCGCGCATATCGTGCCGGAATGGTACTTCCTGCCCTTCTACGCGATTCTGCGTGCCTTCACCGCCGATGTCTGGGCGGTGCAGCTGGTCAACTGGCTGTCGTTCCGCATCATCGACGCCAAGTTCTTCGGCGTGCTCGCGATGTTCGGCGCGATCCTGGTCATGGCACTGGTGCCCTGGCTTGACACCTCTCGCGTGCGTTCGGGCCGGTTCCGTCCGCTGTTCAAGTGGTGGTTCTGGCTGCTGGCCTTCGACTTCGTCGTCCTGATGTGGGTGGGCTCGATGCCGGCCGAGGGGATCTATCCCTATATCGCGCTGGCTGGCGCGGCCTATTGGTTCGCCTATTTCCTGGTGATCCTGCCGTTGCTTGGCGTGATAGAGAAGCCCGATCCGATGCCCTCGACCATCGAGGAAGACTTCAGCGCCCATTACGGCGCCAAAACCCATCCCGCCGAGTGAGGAGAGGCAATATGACCCTGAGAAACGCATCGCTCACGGCTGTCGCCACTCTGACGCTGGCGCTGGCGGGTGGCGCGGTGGCGCAGGACGCCTCGACCGCGCCCGGCACTACGGCACCCGCGGGATCGAGCTACTACACCGGAGGTGCCGCACCCGCCCCGGCGGCGGATACGCCCGCTGCGGCACCGGCGGCCGTGGAGGAACCGGCTGCGGAGGCACCTGCTGCCGAAGCGGCGGCCCCCGAGGCTGCACCAGCCGAAGCGGCACCCGCCGCCGAGGCTCCGGCGGAAGCGCCTGCACCGGCCGCAGCCGAAGCTCCTGCACCTGAACCGCAGGCCGCCCCCGAAGCCGCGGCGGAAACCAAGCCCGCCGCAGCCGAGGAACCGGCCGCAGACGCTCCTGCCGCCGAAGCGGCGGCCCCCGAGGCTGCGCCTGCGGAAGCGGCACCTGCGGAAGCACCTGCAGCAGAGGCTCCGGCAGCAGAAGCACCCGCTGCCGAAGGCGACCATGCCGCCGCCGGCGCGGCCCCCGAAGCTGCCGGCGCGGCCCATGTCGCCCCGCATATCGAGGATATCTCGTTCAGCTTCGAAGGTCCGTTCGGCAGCTTCGACCAGTTCCAGCTTCAGCGCGGGTTGCAGGTCTATACCGAGGTTTGCTCGGCCTGCCACGGTCTGCGCTATGTGCCGCTGCGCACCCTGCATGATGAGGGTGGCCCCGGCCTGCCCGAGGATCAGGTGCGCGCCTATGCGGCGAACCTGACCATCGTCGACGAGGAAACCGGAGAGGAGCGTCCGCGCATCCCGACCGACCATTTCCCGACGAACCTGGGCGAGGGCCTTGGCCCGGACCTGTCGCTGATGGCCAAGGCGCGGGCGGGTTTCCACGGCCCCTATGGCAGCGGCATCTCGCAACTGTTCCGCGGGATCGGCGGGCCGGAGTACATCCACGCCATCCTGACCGGCTATAACGGCGAATCCAAGGATGAGGCGGGCAGCACCTTCTATCACAACGCGGCCTTCTCGACCGGCTGGATCAAGATGCCCCCGCCCCTGACCGAGGGGCAGGTCACCTATGAGGACGGGACCGAGGCCACCGTGGACCAGATGGCCCGTGACGTCTCGGCCTTCCTGATGTGGACCGCCGAGCCGAAGATGATGGCCCGCAAGCAGGTCGGCTTCGTCTCGGTCGTGTTCCTGATCGTGCTGGCCGGTCTGCTGTTCATGACCAACAAGAAGCTGTGGCTTCCGGTCAAGGGTGGCCGCAAGCAGGACTGACCCTGCCCCCGTAACGCGAAAACGGACGCGCCCTCCGGGGCGCGTCTTTCATTTGGCACACTGGACAAGGCCTGGTGCAGGCATCAGATACGTCGCCACCGGACAGGAGAATGGCCCATGACGATCTATAACCTCGGCTCGATCAATATCGATCATGTCTATCGGCTGGCCAACCTGCCGCGCTCGGGTGAAACGATCCATTCGCGCGACCTTGACCACGGGCTGGGCGGCAAGGGCGCGAACCAGTCGGTCGCGGCGGCGCGGGCCGGGGCGCGGGTGGTTCATCTTGGCGCGATGGGTGCGTCGGATGACTGGGTATTGCAGCGTCTTGTCGATGCCGGGGTCGAAACCGACCGCATCGCGCGCCTGCCGGACCAGGTCACCGGCCACGCGATCATCCTGATCGACGCCGAGGGCGAGAACTCCATCATCGTCCATGGCGGCGCCAACCAGGACCTGTCCGCCGAGACGGTGCGGCGAGACCTGACCGGGATCGGACCGGGCGATATCCTGATGATGCAGAACGAAACCAACCTGCAAGCCGAAGCCGCTGCCCAGGCCAGCGCTGCGGGTGCCACCGTGATCTATTCCGCCGCCCCGTTCGAGATCGGGGCGCTGCGCAAGGTCTTGCCCCATGTCTCGATCCTGGCCGTGAATGAAGGCGAGGCGGCCGAGACCTTCGCCGCGCTTGGCGAGGACCTGCCCGTTCAGGGCCTTTTGATCACCCGCGGCCCCGAAGGGGCGGAGTACCGCGATCTGACCGCAGGAATGGTCCATCGCCAGCCGGCCTTCGCCGTCACCGCGCTGGACACCACCGGCGCGGGCGATTGCTTCGCGGGCTGGTTCGCGGCCGGGCTGGCACGCGGAGAGGATGTGCCCACCGCGCTGCGCCATGCCGCCGCCGCCGCCGCGCTTCAGGTGACGCGCCACGGCGCGGGCGACGCGATGCCCGATCGTGCTGAAGTGCTGGAATTCCTGGCACGCCAGCACTAGCCGCTTGCCGGACCCGGAAACGGTGCCTATCTGAGGACGCATGAGAATCCCCTTTCTGAACCGTCCCCCCATGGTTGCCGTGGTCCGGCTTCAGGGCGTCATCAGCGCCCAGGGCCGTGGAGCCAGTGGCCTGTCCGACGCCGGCCTTGCGCCTTTGCTGGAACGCGCCTTCAAGCGGCGCAAGCCCGCGGCGATTGCGCTGGTGCTTAACTCTCCGGGCGGCTCGCCGGTCCAGTCCAGCCTGATCGGCGCCCGCATCCGTCGCCTGTCCGAACAGCACGGCGTCCCGGTCCATGCCTTTGTCGAGGATGTCGCGGCATCGGGCGGATACTGGCTGGCCTCGGCCGCGGATTTCATCTGGGCGGACGAAAGCTCGGTCCTGGGCTCGATCGGCGTCATCTCGGCCGGGTTCGGCTTTGCCGACCTGATCGGACGCCACGGGATCGAGCGGCGTGTCCATACCGCGGGGCAGTCGAAATCCATGCTCGACCCCTTCCGCCCGGAAACGCCCGAGGATGTCGAGCGGCTGAACCGCCTGCTTCTGCCAATCCACGAAGCGTTCAAGGCGCAGATCCGGGCGCGGCGCGGCAGCCGCCTTCCGCCGGACCGCGACCTGTTCACGGGCGAGATCTGGACTGGCCGCGAGGCGGTGGCGCTGGGGCTGGCCGATGGCATTGCCCATCTTGTCCCCAAGATGCGCGAGCTTTACGGCGAGCGCGTCCGCTTTCAGGCCTATGGCCAGCGCACACCACTACTGCGGCGCTTCGGCCTGTCGGCAGGCGACGTGATCGACACGATTGAGGAACGCGCGGCCTATGCCCGCTTCGACGCGAGGGGATGATGATCAAGACCGTCCTGCTGTGCCTGCTCATAATCATCGCGCTCGCTCTTGCGGCTGGCCCGGGTGTGCGGCGCATCATCGCGCGACTTCTGGGTATCCCCTATAAATAGCCGACGCACGCGGACGCGCCGAGCGTCGCCCATTTCCACAAAAGCCGGGGCAATAACGCCCTGTCTTGCGCCATTCAGGCCCTATCGGTTTGAATGGTATGGAAGTTTACGGGCATCGCTCTCCCGGCCGACGCGGCATCGATCTTTTTGCAGCTGCGGCAACTTGTCCACCTTGACAGCCGCCTTCGCAATTTCTTCACGATTCTGCCAGCAAATTCATGGGATTGTTGCTCGCATAAAAAATTCCATTGAAAATCAATGCCCTGCGAAACTGCGTGTTTTTTGGGCAAGTCAAGGAATCCCCAACAAACGCTTGCCAAACGTATACTGCTCCCAAGGAGACTCACAGATTTATCCACAGATTCCGTGGACAGGATTCAGCTTGATTTCACGCGTGCAAACTTGCAGCGGCTTCAAGAATCAATTGTGTTGACATGATGAACGATTCTTCCCCCGAGATTCCGGTCACCCGGACCGGACAGCTCCTGATCCAGGACTATCTGAAGACGCTGGACAGTTCGCCCGGCGTCTACCGGATGCTGGATGCGCAGGGCGCGGTGCTTTACGTCGGCAAGGCGCGGAACCTGAAGGCGCGGGTCTCGAACTATGCCCGCGGTCAGGGTCATTCCGGGCGCATCGCGCGAATGATCCGCGAAACCTGCTCGATGATGTTCCTGACCACGCGCACCGAGACCGAGGCGCTGCTGCTGGAGCAGAACCTGATCAAGCAGCTGAAACCGCGCTACAACGTGCTTCTGCGCGACGACAAAAGCTTTCCCAATATCCTGGTCGCCAAGTCCCACGCCTTTGCGCAGATCAAGAAGCATCGCGGCGCGAAATCGGAAAAGGGCGATTACTATGGTCCCTTTGCCAGCGCGGGGGCGGTCAACCGGACGCTGAACCAATTGCAGCGGGTCTTCCTGCTGCGCTCCTGCACGGATGCGACCTTCTCAAGCCGGACGCGGCCCTGCCTGCTTTTCCAGATCAAGCGTTGCTCTGCCCCTTGCGTCGGTCGGATCGGGGTCGAGGATTACAACGCGCTGGTCGCCGATGCCGAACTGTTCCTGCAGGGCAAGTCGACAGCAATCCAGGCGCAATTGGCGCGCGAGATGACGGTCGCCTCGGAAGAGATGGAATATGAACGCGCCGCCGCATTGCGCGACCGGATCAAGGCGCTGACAGCGGTGCAGTCGGTGCAGGCGATCAACCCCAAGGGCGTGACCGAAGCCGATGTCGTCGCGCTGCATATCGAGGGCGGGCAGGCCTGCGTCCAAGTCTTCTTCATCCGCGGCAACCAAAGCTGGGGCAACCGGGATTTCTACCCCAAGCTCAACGGCGTCGAATCGGCGGATGAGGTGATGCAGGCCTTCCTGGCGCAGTTCTATGACGGCAAGATCCCCCCGCGCATGGTCCTGCTGTCGCATGGCATCGAGGATCCCGACCTGATGACCGAAGCCCTTTCGGAAAAGGCCGGGCGCAAGGTCGTGCTGGGTGTCCCGCAGCGGGGCGAAAAGGCAGAGCTGGTCGAGAACGCATTGCGCAACGCCCGCGAAAGCCTGGCCCGGCGCATGTCGGAAAGCGCCGCGCAGCAGCGCCTGCTGGAGGGGCTGGCGGATGCCTTTGATCTGCCCGGCCCGCCGCAGCGCATCGAAATCTATGACAACAGCCACATTCAGGGCACCAACGCCGTGGGCGGCATGGTGGTGGCCGGGCCGGAAGGCTGGATCAAAAGCCAGTACCGCAAGTTCAACATCAAGGGCACCGAAATTACCCCCGGCGACGATTTCGGCATGATGAAGGAGGTGCTGACCCGCCGCTTCGCCCGCCTGCTGAAAGAAGATCCCGACCGCTCGTCCGATGCATGGCCCGACCTTCTGCTGATCGACGGCGGTGCGGGGCAGGTTTCTGCGGTGCATGAGATCATGGCTGAACTGGGGGTCGAGGACATCCCGATGGTCGGCGTCGCCAAGGGCGAAGACCGCGACCACGGGAAAGAGGAATTCCACCGTGTCGGCCAGCGACCCTTTGCGCTGCGCATGAACGATCCGGTCCTGTATTTCATCCAGCGCCTGCGGGACGAGGCGCATCGCTGGGCCATCGGCACCCATCGCGCCCGCCGCGCCAAGGCAACCATGGCCAATCCGCTGGACGAGATCGCGGGCGTCGGCGCCAGCCGCAAGCGCGCGCTGCTGGCCCATTTCGGCAGCGCCAAGGCCGTCGGGCGGGCGGGTCTGGCCGACCTTGTGGCAGTCGAAGGGATCAGCGCGACGCTGGCCCAGAAGATCGTCGACCATTTCCAGAAAGGCTGAGCTCTCCCCGCGCCGGGGCGTCCGAATCGTCGTTTGCGTGCACATCCCGGGCAAACAAAGTCCACGGCGGGGGAAGCAAATGCCAAGGCCCCCTTCCCCCCACCGGGTCAAAGTCCTAGATTGCGGCCATGCGTTGGACCTTGCCAAATCTCCTGACCGTTCTGCGTCTCGCGGCCGCGCCGCTTGTTCCGCTGATGTTCTTCTTCCTGACCCGGCCCTTTGCCGACTTCGCGGCACTGGCGCTTTTCGTGGTCGCGGCCGTGACCGACTGGTTCGACGGCTATCTTGCCCGTGCCTGGGGCCAGGAAAGCCGCTTCGGGGCGGCGATGGACCCGATTGCCGACAAGGCCATGGTCATTATCGCCGTCGTCGTCATCACCGGCTATTCCGGAATGAACCCCTGGCTGATTCTGCCCTCGACCGTGATCCTGTTCCGCGAGGTCTTCGTTTCCGGGCTGCGCGAATTCCTGGGCGACCAGTCGCGCACGCTGAAGGTCACGAAGCTTGCCAAGTGGAAGACCACCGCCCAGATGCTGGCGCTGGCGGTCCTGTTCCTGGGGACGGGGCTGAAATATTACGAAGTCGGCCACCCGCCGCTGGTTGGCCAGACCTCGCTGCCCTGGTCCGACAGCTGGTCGGACCTGGCGACGCAATGCGGACTTCTGCTGTTCTGGATCGCGGCCGTGCTGACGGCGATCACGGGATGGGATTACTTCGACAAGAGCCGTCCTTTCCTGAGGGATCCCGATGGTCGTTGATGTCCTTTACTTCGCCTGGCTTCGGGAACGCGTGGGCCAGGCGCGCGAGCGGGTCGAGACCGAGGCCGTAACTGTCCGCGATCTGGTGGCCGAACTGGCCGCCCGCGATGAATGGCACGCGGCCGCATTGTCAGACCTGACCGCGGTGCGGGTCGCGGTCGACCAGGAACTTGCCGATCTGGACGCCCCGCTTGCGGGCGCGCGCGAGATCGCCTTTTTCCCTCCGATGACCGGGGGCTGAAATGTCCGCGCGGGTCCAGGCCGAGCCTTTCGACGTCGGGCATGAGCTGTCGGGCTTCGGCGCTGGCGCAGGCGCGATCGTCACCTTCTCGGGGCTGGTCCGGGATGAAGGTGGCCGGCTTCTGGCGCTGGAGATCGAACACTATCCCGGCATGACCCAGAAAGCGCTGGACGCGTTCGGGAACGATGCCGCCAAACGCTTCGCGCTAAGCGATTGGCGCATCATCCACCGCTTTGGCCGGCTTGGGGCCGGCGAGCAGATCATGATGGTCGCCACCGCTGCCCGCCACCGCGCCGCGGCCTTTGACGCGGCCGAGTATCTGATGGACTGGCTGAAATCCCGCGCCCCCTTCTGGAAGCGCGAGATTACCGCCAGCGGGCCCGGCGCCTGGGTCGAGGCCCGGGCCGAGGACGAAGGCGCACTGGACCGCTGGAAAGGCACAAGTTGCAATCCGGCGGACTGACGATCATATAGACCCCCGAAGCCGACCGGATGACGACGCGGAGCCCTGAATGACCTATCTCGAGTTCGAAAAGCCTCTTGCCGACCTGGAGGGCAAGGCCGAAGAGCTGCGCGCGCTGGCCCGCAAGGGCGAAGGTGTCGATCTTGAGAAGGAGGCCGCCGCGCTGGACGAAAAGGCCGCCGACCTTCTGCGTGACCTTTACAAGCAGCTTGATCCCTGGCGGAAGACCCAGGTCGCGCGCCACCCTGAGCGCCCGCATTGCAGCGATTACATCGCGCGGCTCTTTTCGGAATACACGCCCTTGGCCGGGGACCGCGCCTTTGGCGAGGATCATGCCGTCATGGGCGGGCTTGCGCGATTCCGCGACCAGCCCTGCGTGGTCATCGGCCATGAAAAGGGCAACGATACCCGCACCCGCCTTGAACACAATTTCGGCATGGCCCGGCCCGAGGGCTATCGCAAGGCGATCCGCCTGATGGATCTTGCCGACCGCTTCCGCCTGCCGGTCATCACGCTGGTCGACACGCCCGGCGCCTATCCCGGCAAGGGCGCCGAAGAGCGGGGCCAGTCCGAAGCCATCGCGCGCTCGACCGAGAAATGCCTGCAGATCGGCGTGCCGATCGTCTCGGTCGTCATCGGTGAGGGCGGATCGGGCGGCGCGGTCGCATTCGCCACCGCGAACCGCATCGCCATGCTGGAACACTCGATCTATTCGGTGATCTCGCCCGAAGGCTGCGCCTCGATCCTGTGGAAGGATGCCGAGAAGATGCGCGAGGCGGCGCACGCGCTGAAGCTGACCGCCCAGGATCTGAAGAAGCTGGACGTGATCGACCGCATCATCCCCGAGCCGCTGGGCGGTGCGCAACGCGCCCCCGCCGATGCGATCGCCGCCGTCGGCGATGCCGTGTCCGAGATGCTGGCCGAGTTCGAGGGCAAGAAACCCGCCGAGATCATCAAGGACCGGCGCCAGAAATTCTTGAACATGGGGTCCAAGGCCCTGGCCTGACCGCCCGCCCACCAGCTTGGGCCGTGGGTATTTGAAAAACGGTGAAACGCGCAGGTCCGGCCCCGGTGGCCGGACCTGCGCTTTTTTCAGCCGCGGGCGGCGCGAATCGAATCTTCCAGGATGTTCAGCGCCTCGTCGAAGACGGCGTCGGGAATGGTCAGCGGCGCGAGAAAACGGATCACGTTGCCGTGGACGCCGCAGGTCAGCAGGATCAGGTTGCGCGCCAATGCTTCTTCGCGCACGCGGTTGGCCATGTCCGGGCTGGGCCGGCTGCTGCCGGCGACGTTGAATTCGACCGCATTCATGAAGCCGGGGCCGCGGATGTCGACGATTTCGGGCACGTCGTCGCGCAGGCTGGACAGGCGCTGCTTCAGGCGCTGGCCCAGCCGAGTCGCGCGGTCGCAAAGGCCTTCGTCCGCGATCACGTCAAGGACGGCATGGGCCGCTGCCACCGCAAGCGGGTTTCCGGCATAGGTCCCGCCAAGGCCACCCGGAGCGGGACTGTCCATGACCTCGGCCCGGCCGGTGACCGCGCTGATCGGAAGCCCGCCGCCCAGCCCCTTGGCCATTGTCGTGATGTCCGCGGCGACTCCGTGATGTTCCATCGCGAAAAGCTTGCCGGTCCGGGCGAAACCGGTCTGCACCTCGTCCGCGATCAGCAGCATCGAATACTGGTCGCAGATCTCGCGCAGGCGTTGCAGGAAGCCCGAGGGCGCCTCGTAGAAGCCGCCTTCGCCCTGCACCGGCTCGACGATGATCGCGGCGACGCGGGCGGGGTCGATGTCGGATTTGAACAGCCGGTCCAGCGCCGCCAGTGCCTCGTCCTGGGTGACGCCGTGCAGGTCGTTCGGAAAGGGAAGGTGCCAGATGTCGTTCATCATCGGCCCGAAGCCCGCCTTGTAGGGCTGGACCTTGCCGGTCAGCGACATGCCAAGGAAGGTGCGCCCGTGGAAGGCGCCGGAAAAGGCGACGATGCCCGCCCGGCCGGTATGATGGCGCGCGATCTTGACCGCGTTTTCGACCGCCTCGGCCCCGGTTGTGTAGAAAGCGGTCTTCTTGGGCCAGTCGCCCGGCACCGCCGCGTTCAGCCGCTCGGCCAGCGCGACATAGCTTTCATAAGGCACGACCTGGTGGCAGGTATGGGTGAAGCGGTCGAGCTGCTCCTTGACCGCCGCGATCACGCGCGGATGGCGATGCCCGGTATTGACCACGGCGATGCCCGCCGCAAAGTCGATATAGCGGTTGCCGTCCTTGTCCCAGATCTCGGCATTCTCGGCGCGATCGGCATAGATCTGCGTCGTCATGCCGACCCCGCGCGAGATTGCGGCATTCTTGCGGTCCGTCAGGCTGGTCATTTGACCCTCTCTTGAAACGATTCGGAGGGATGCTATATCCGGGCGGCGCGCCGGAACAGCACGGCTTGCGTTTCTGGCCCGACCCGGCCAGCCTTCATGGAGACGTGAAAGGCCGCCCCGCAGATGTTTCCGATCCGTGACCACAACCCGTCCGAGCATCCGGCCCATGTCCGCAATGCGCTGATCATCCTGAACCTTGTCATGTTCCTGCTGACCGCACCCTGGCTGGGCGGGATGTCCGGGCTTTGGGACCGGCTTGCACTTTACCCGGCGGCGGTTTCGCAAGGGTTCTGGATGTGGGGACTGATCACGCACATGTTCCTGCATGCCGGGATCATGCATATCGCGGGGAACATGCTGTTCCTGTGGGTCTTTGGCGACAATCTGGAAGACCAGATGGGTCCGGTTGGATTCCTGGTCTTTTACCTTGCCTGCGGCCTTGCGGCGGCAGGGGGGCAGGTGCTGGCGGATCCGCAAAGCGCCGTGCCCATGGTCGGGGCCTCGGGCGCGATCGCGGGGGTGATGGGGGGCTATCTTCTGCTGTTCCCGCGTGCCCGCGTCGATGTGATCGCGATCATCATCATCTTCTTCAAGCGCTTCACCATCCCGGCCTGGGTGCTGCTGCTGGCGTGGTTCGGCCTGCAACTGGTGTCGGGCGCGCTGCTGCAGCAAGAGGACGGCGTCGCCTATATCGCCCATGCCGCGGGTTTCATCGCGGGAGGCCTGCTGACGCTGCCGGTCTTTCTGCGCCGGGGCGGACCTGCCTTCTGGGGGGCGACGCGCGGGCGGCCGCCGCATCAGGCGGCCAGCTATGCGCCCTCACGCATCCCCGAGGTCAGGCGCTAGCGACCCCCTGCTCATGTGGCGCTTTCCCGCGAAACCCTGCGCCCGGCTGACCTGAAAGCCCGCAGCGGCCAAGGCGCGCCGGACATGGCCCGCAGCGGTATAGGTCGCGAAACTGCCCCCCGGAGCGGTATGCAGCGCCACCTGCCGCATCAGATCCTCTCCCCAAAGCTCGGGGTTCTTGGCGGGAGAGAAGCCGTCCAGGAACCAGGCATCCGCCCTGCCCGTCCAGGCGGGCAGCGCCGTGCGGGCATCGCCCTCGATGATCTCGGCCTCGACCTGGCCCACGCGAAAGCGGCGGTGGGGCCAGCCGTCGCGCAACTGCGCAGACAGCGCCGCAAGTTCGGGAAAGGCGGAATGGGCCCGCGCCAGTTCCTGGGGGTCCATTGGAAACGCCTCGAAACTGGTGAAGCGAACAGGATCGGTCGCCACCTGCGCCAGCGCCAGCAGGTTCAGTCCAGTGCCGAATCCCAGTTCGGCAACATGAAAGCCGGGGACCAGCCTGCCCGGCAGATCGTTTCCCGCCAGAAAGACATGGCGCGTCTCGTCCAACCCGCCATTCAGGCTGAAATAGGGATCGTCGAAGCGGCGAGAAACAGGGATCGCGCCGTCGCGCCAATCAAGGTCGGCACTGCTCTGGTCGGGATCGTTCATCCGCGCTAACTCCTTTACCGGGGCAGATGCTACATGGGGTATCCGGATGGCAAGCGCAAAACTGACCGTCGCGGGGGCGGGCGTCTTCGGGCTGGCCTGCGCGTGGGAACTGCTGCGCCGCGGCCAGCCGGTGCAGGTGTTCGAGGCCGTGCGGATCGGCGCCGGCGCCTCGGGCGGGCATGTCGGCGCTCTGGCGCCCCATGCCCCCGAAAACTGGAACGACAAGAAGCAGACCCAGCTTGAGGCCCTGATCGCCGCCAGCGATTGGTGGGCCGAGGTCGCCGCGGCGGGTGGAACAGATCCCGGCTATGCCCGGACGGGGCGCATCCAGCCCGTTCCCCCCGGTGCCGAAGAGCGGATGCGCGACCGGATCGAGGCGGCGCGCGCCCATTGGCCCGATTGGGCGGGGATGGAGCTGACCGACCGGCCACAGGCGGGACTGGTGCCTGTCTCGGCCACGGGGTTGTGGCTGGTGGACCGGCTGACCGCGCGGATCAGCCCGCGCCGCGCCGGAGAGGCGTTGGCCGCAGCCATCCGCGCCAAAGGCGGCGAGATCGTCGAGGGAACCCCCGCCCCCGATCGTCCCGCGATCTGGGCAACCGGCGTCGCAGGGCTGCAATCCTTTGGCGGGAACGGCGTCAAGGGCCAGTCGGCGCTGCTGGCGCTTGACATGGCCGACCAGCCGCAGGTCTTTGCCGACAGTCTGCATATCGTTCCGCATGCGGACGGGACCGTCGCCGTCGGCTCGACCTCGGAACGCGATGCGACGGATACGGGAACGGACGCGCAGCTTGACGCGCTGATCGACAAGGCACGGGCGCTGTGCCCCGCCCTTGCCGATGCGCCGGTCGTCGATCGCTGGGCGGGCATCCGGCCCCGCGCCAAGTCCCGCGCCCCGATCGTCGGCCCCTGGCCGGGACGTCCCGGCCATTACGTGGCGAACGGGGGATTCAAGATCGGCCTTGCCATGGCCCCCTCGGCGGCCGGGATGCTGGCGGACCTGATCCTTGACGGGCACGACCGGATTCCCGAAGGATTTCGCCCTCCCGAGCCTATGGTAGCGGACTGACCCCGATCAGCAACGGATGCAGGTGCAACAGCGCCCCCCAGATCAACGGCACCGCGACGATGCGCTGCCACCCTGTCCGGATCGTGACGCCCTTTCTTAGACTGATGGCCAGCCCGAACAGGGCATAGGCCAGCAGCAGGCCGAACAGCACGGCATGGGCAAGATCGCCATTGGCCAGAAGATGCGTTCCGGCCCACAGCGTCAGCCCCGCCATCAACCCGGCCATTCCGCCAAGGCAGGTCGCCGCGATCGCGACCGGCATCGCGATATTGACCAGCCAGCGCATCCAGAGCTGCTGCGGCCACAGTTCGACAAAGGGGGCGCGACCGGCGGCCAGGATCAGCCAGTAAAGCAGCGCCAGCGACAGCAGGCTGTAGCCGACCAGATAGGTCCGGCGCCCCAGTCGCGCGATCAAGGGCGCACGAAAGCGCATCGGGATCACATGCGATCCAAGAAAGACCGCCAGGGCCAATGCGAATTCTGTCCAATCCATGCCCGCGACCCTAGCCTTGGGCCTGCGCTGCGGCAATGCGCGTTGACGCCGCAGATGCCTGCGCCATGATGGTCGCAAAAGAGGATGCCCATGACCCGCCTTCAGACCGCTTTCGACGCCATCGACAAGGCCAATTCCGCCGATCCGACCCTGACGACCGACGGCCAGCCCGAGGCGCTGCTATACGGCCGCCGGATGAGCGCCGAACAAGAGGCTTTGTATCCCGCGGCCTCTGAACCGCTGCGCATCGCCTGCCGCGGCCAGCATATCGAGCGCTGGTCCCTGCCGCGCAGCGATTACCCGATGGACAGGCCCGGCTATCTGGCCTGGCGCACCGAACAGGGCCGCCGCCATGCCGCGCGCGTCGCAGGCATCATGGGCGATGCGGGCTATGGTGCCGATGACATCGCCCATGTCGAACGGATGCTGACCAAGCAGGGGATCAAGCGCGATGACGAGGTTCAGGCGATGGAGGACGTCGCCTGCTTCACCTTCATCCGCTGGTATCTTGGCCCCTTTGCCGAAGGGCGCGATCCCGCGGAATTGCAGCGGATCGTCGAAAAGACGGCGCGAAAGATGTCGGCCACGGCGCGCGCGCTGGCGCTGACGGCCTTCGCCATCCCCGAGCCCTTCGCCGCCGCCTTCCGTGCCTGAGGTCCTGATCGTCGCCCACGGCCAGCCGGGCGATCCCGGCCCGCAACAGGCGGCGGTCGAGGATCTGGCGGCCAAAGTCGCGGCCCGGCTTTCCGGGATCCGCGTCCGGGGCGCGACACTTGCCATGCCCGGCGCGCTGGACGTGGCCAGAAACGACCATCTCGTCTATCCCATGTTCATGGCCGAGGGCTGGTTCACGCGCAGCGAACTGCCGCGCAGGCTGGCGCTTTGCGGCGCGGATCAGGCCCGGGTCCTGCCCCCGTTCGGCAGCGATCCCGGCCTGCCCGACCTGTGTCTTGGCATGCTCGCCGCCGCCGCGTCGGATCAGGGCTGGTCCCTGCCCCGAACCCATGTGCTGATCGCGGCGCATGGATCGGGCCGTTCGCGCGCACCCGCCTCGGCCGCGCAGGCGATGGCCGGGGCGCTGACACCACATTGCGCCCGCACCTCTTGCGGCTTCATCGAGGAGGCGCCGTTCCTGGCCGATGCCGCGCGCGACCTGCCCGCGCAAAGTCTTTGCCTGCCGCTTTTCGCGACCCGCGCCGAACATGTGACGGACGACCTGCCCGCCGCTCTGGCCAAGGCGGGCTTTGCGGGACGGGTGCTGCAGCCGGTGGGCATGTCGCCCACCGTTCCGGCGATGATCGCGAAAACCGTCAGCGCGGCGCTTGGCGATCCCGAATGCGATGTTGAGACACAGCCCCATCGGGACTAGGCTGGGTCGAAGTTCCGCCGTTACGCAACCCTGATGAAAGGTTAGCCCATGATCGCGAGCTCTCGTCGACATATCCTGAAACTGGCGCTACTTGCCGGAGCCACGCCGATGCTGGGCGGGTTCGCGCGCCGGGCGCTTGCGGGCGACCGGCCCTATGCCCCCGCCGCCTCGGACTGGCGGCAATTCCAGACCCGCACCGTGATCGATCTGCCGCAGGGTCAGGGACCGGCGCAGGTCTGGCTGCCGGTTCCGTCTTTGACCACGGATTACCAGCGCAGCCTTGACGACAACTGGACGGGCAACGCCACAGCGGCCCGGCTGGTCACCGATCCGAGCGGCGCGAAATTCCTGCACGCGACCTTCGAGGGCGGCGGCGCGCCGCATCTTGAACTGGTCAGCCGGTTCGAGACCCGAAACCGCACCATCGACTGGTCCAGAAGTTCGGACGTGTCCGAAGATCCCGAAGTACTGCGGGCGGCGCTGAAGGCCTCGACCCAGAAGCCGCTGGACGGGATCGTCGCGCAAACCGCGCAGAAGATCACCGCCGGTGCCACCACGGATGTCGACAAGGTGCGCGCGATCTATGCCTGGATCGTCTCGAACTGCTATCGCAACATGGACACGCCGGGCTGCGGTCCGGGCAACAACGTGGCCACGCTGACCACCGCCGGACTGGGCGGAAAATGCGCCGATCTGAACGGGCTGTTCGTCGGGCTGGCCCGCGCCTCGGGCGTGCCGGCGCGGGACGTGTTCGGGGTCCGCGTCGCGCCCTCGGCCTTCGGCTACAAGCAGCTTGGCGCGAACAGCGACAAGATCACCGGCGCCCAGCATTGCCGGGCCGAGGTCTGGTTGTCCGGTCACGGTTGGGTGGCGATGGACCCCGCCGACGTCCTGAAGGTCATGCGCGCCGAGACCGAGACCTGGATCAAGGATCCCAAGGATCCGCTGGTCGCGCAGGTCGATACGGCGCTGTTCGGCAATTGGGAAGGCAACTGGGTCGCCTATAACACGGCCGAGGATCTGCGCCTGCCCGGCCGCGACGGCATCCTGCCCTTCATGATGTATCCGCAGGCCACGATCGGCGACAAGGTGGTGGACGAACTGGACGCGAAGTCCTTCGTCTATGAAATCACCGCGGTCGAAGCCTGACCCGAATCCGGGAAGCCCCGACCGGGGCTTCCCCATTCTCACCCCTCAGCGGCAATTGCCGGGATTGACCCCGACGCCGCGCAGGCCCCAATCCGTCATCTGCGCCAGCAGTTGCTGGCCCGCCGCATCGAAAGCCGGGATCAGGTCGTCCGTGCGGGTCGATGGCGACGGGGCCGAGGCGCTGAACTGCCCCCGCGCCACGACCGTCGCGCTCATCTCGTTGACGAGCTGGGCATTGACCGACAGCTTGACGATGGCGCCCTTGCCCGAGACCTCGGCGTTGAAATCGTTGATCTCGCTGATCAGGGCATAATCCCCGGCCGCACCCAGCGGCGCGCGCCCGACATGGGTGAAGACGTCATAGGTGCCAAAGCCGCGGACCAGCAGGTTCTGCAGCGTGATCGGGACGGTGTCGCCCCATTGGGCATCCGGCAGATATTGCGTCTGCAGGGCCGAGGGCCGGATCATGATCCGTTCGGTGTTCAGGGTCCCACGGGCCTTCGGCTCCTCGATCACCAGTTCGGCGATCCTGCCGCGGCCGCAGGTTTTCGACGCGTCCGACAGCGGGCGCAGCTCGAAAACGTCGCGGTTCGGTCCACCGGACAGGGCCGAGATCGCAGCGCATCCCGGCAACAGCATCACCGCGGCCAGCAGGGTCAGGGTCGTCAGGCGGGTCATGGCACCTCTCAGCGGCGGAATTCGGGCGTCTTGGGCCCGGTGATGATCTGCGCCGGGTTGCGGCGCAGGGCGGTCACAAGCTGGTTCACATTGCGGACCAGATCGCGCAATTCGGTCGTCATGCGCGAGATCTGCGGCAGCGCGTCACGGGTGAAACTCTGGACCGGCGCACGCGCCCCGTCCAGCATTGTGCGCAGGCTGGCGAAGGCGCCATCAGCACTGTCGGCGGCATCGCGCAGCTTCGCGGTGATGGCGGGAATGTCCTCGGTCACGCGCTCCATGGTCTCGTTGAAGCGGGCCAGCGTGGCGCGCAGGTCGGCCGCAACTGGCCCGACCTCAGAGTTGATGATGCGGTCGGCGCCGTCAAAGGCGCGCTCGGCCGATGCAAGGGTGCGCCCGCCGACATCCAGCGCCGCGTCCAGCTTGTCCAGCGTCTGCCCGCTTCGCTCGCCCAGACGCGCCACGTCTGCCTGCAGGGTGGCGGCCGTCTGGTCCAGCCGCTGCGTCAGGCTGCGAAGATCGCCCGAGACATAGCCGCGGACCTCGTCCAGTGCCGCGGTGCCCGCGTCAAGCGCGCGATCGGCCTTGTCCGCGCTTTGGTTGAAGCGGGCAAAGGCGTCATCGGCGTTCCCCAGGGTCTTCTCGGCGGCCTCGCCCAGACTGTCCAGCCGGTTCCCGAAGGCGGAAATGTCGCTGGCCGCCGCAGCGATGGAATCGGTGGCCTTGGTCACATCGGACAGCGCGCGGTCCAGATTGGAGCTGGAGCGTTCGACATTGTCCAGGATGCTGCGCACCCTGTCCTGGTTGTCCTGGCCCAGCAGGTGGGTCATCTGCTCGGCCACGGTGTTCAACCGCGAGATCATCTCGGGGCCCTGATCGCTCAGCGTCTGAAGGGCCGAACGGTTCGCAAGGATCACCGGAACCTCGTCGGGATTGACCTCGCGCAGCAGCGGCGCATCGGGACTGCCCGAGGTGATCGCCACGTTCGTCACCCCGGTCACGCCCTGGATCTCGATCGAGGCTCGGGAATTGGTGCGGATCGGCGTGTCCTCGGCCACCTCGACACGCACGCGAACGGCACCGTTCACATCCTGGGACAGGCGCATCTCGACGACCTTTCCGACGGAAAGGCCCGCGAACGTCACCTCGGACGACACGCCAAGGCCCGATACCTCGGGGAAATAGACGTCGTAATAGGCGAACTGGCGATTCAGCTCCAGCTTGGCAAACCACATCGTAAACGCCAGCAAGCCCAGGAAACCCGCCAGCGTAAAGGCACCGATCAGGACGAAATTGGCCTTGGTTTCCATCCTGTCTACTCCTTGTCGGCTACGGCGGCACGGGCACGGGGGCCGTGGAAATATTCGTGGACCCAAGGATGCTGGACATCCAGCATCTCGGCCATCGTTCCGGTGGTCAGCACCTTCTTCTCAGCCAGGACCGCGATGCGATCGCAACAGGCGTGAAGCGTATCAAGGTCATGGGTGACCAGAAACACCGACAGGTTCAACGCATCCCGCAGTGCAACGATCAGCCGGTCGAAGGCATCGGCGCCGATCGGGTCCAGCCCGGCGGTCGGTTCGTCCAGAAAGACGATCTCGGGGTCAAGCGCCAGCGCGCGCGCAAGTCCCGCACGCTTTTTCATCCCGCCCGACAGGTCGGCCGGATACTTGGCATTCGCACTCCAGGGCAGGCCCGCCATCGACACCTTCAATTGCGCCAAAGCCTGCCGCTGGGCATCGTCCAGGCCGGGGACCGCGCGCAGCGGCACCTCGACATTTTCCTGCACCGTCAGGGCCGAGAACAGCGCGCCGTCCTGAAACATGACGCCCCAGCGCCGCTCCAACGCTTCACGCGCGGGTCCGCTGAGTTGGCGGACATCCTGTCCCAGCACGCTGACGGTTCCGGCTGCGGGGCGGATCAGCCCGACGATGGTGCGCAGCAGGACCGATTTCCCGGTCCCCGATCCGCCGACCACGCCCAGGATCTCGCCCCGGCGAAGGTCCAGGTCCAGCGCCTCATGCACCACATGATCGCCGAACTGGGTGCGCAGGCCCCTGACCTCGATGACATTCGCGCTCACAACCCGACCTCGGCAAAGAAGATCGAGAACAGGGCGTCCATGACGATCACCGCGAAGATCGCGTTGACCACCGCCTTCGAGGTCTGGGCGCCCAGCGATTCCGCGTCCTTGCCGACCTTCATTCCCGCGTGGCAGCCGATCACGCCGATCACCAGCGCAAAGACCGGGGCCTTGCTCAACCCGACGATCACATGCTCGACCCCGGTTTCCGAGATCAGGCGATAGCGGAACATCGAAGGCGAGATTCCCAGCTCGATCCAGCACATGATCGCCCCGCCGATCAGGCCCGCGATATTGGCGATCAGGCCCAGGATCGGCAGCGTGATGATCAGCGCCAGCACCCGTGGCAGGATCAGGATCATGTCGGGGTCCATGCCCAGCGTGCGCATGGCGTCGATCTCTTCGCGCATCTTCATTGACCCGATCGAGGCGGTCAGCGCCGATGCGGTTCGCCCCGCAACGATGATCGCGGTCAGCAATATGCCCAGCTCGCGCAGGATCGAGATGGAGATCAGTTCGACCACGAAGATCTCGGCCCCGAACTGGCTGAGCTGCGCCGCGCCCTGAAAGGCCAGCACAACCCCGATCAGAAAGGACATCAGCGCGACGATGGGCACCGCGCGCAAGCCGGTTTCCTGGCAATGATGCACCAGCGAGGTCAGCCGGAAATCCGTCGGATGCAGGATCGCGCGCCCCAGCGCGGCAAGGAAGCGGCCCAGATATTCCGCGATCTCTCGCAAAAAGATCAGCGCACCCACGACGCCGCGGCCGATCCCCTCAAGCAGCGCGTGCCAGCCGCGCGGCGCATTGCGTTCGGCATCCGGCACCGGGCGCGCGGCGGCGACCGTGTCGACCAGCTTCGCCTGCGTCTCGCTGAGCCCCTCGATCGCGATGCCCTGCGCGGCGCAACCGGCAAGGTAATTCGCCCCGGCGGTATCCAGCCGGGTCAGTCCCGACAGGTCGATGCGGCGCAATGCGGGAACCGGCGCCGCAAGCTGGGGCAAGGTCCAGACCGTAAAGGATCCGCCCAGCCGCAGGCTGTCGCCGGAAAGCTCGACGCTAAGGTTCTGGTCCTGCGAAAGATCGTTCATGGCAATCCCGGACGCGAGGGGACGAGTGCGATTCATCGGGCGATTGTCGCGCAATGTCAAACCCCTGCGCGGCCATCCTCGGGCATCCGACGTGTGGTCCGGGCATAGGACAGGCCCCGCATCATCCGCACCGGCTCAGTCCTGACCAGCCGCAGGACATGGGCCATGTAGGGTTGCGACAGGTCATCTTCGCGCAGCGCGGCATACAGGCGACGCAGCATGCCGTCCGGTCCAAGCGGCAGCAGCGCCAGTTCGGGATTGCCGGCCTGCGCGCGCAGCACCCAGTCGGGCATCACCGCGACCCCCCGCCCCGAAGCGATCAGCATCAGCGCGACGGCGGTCTGTTCGACCTGCCGGTGATGTGCGGGCGTTACCCCCGCCGGATCCAGGAATTGCGAGAAAACGTCCAGCCGTGCGCGATCCATCGGATAGGTGATCAGCGTCTCGCCCGCCAGATCGGCGGGATCGGCGTAGCCCTTGGCGACCAGAGGATGGTTCGCGGGCACCACCATCGTCGGCGCATAGTCGAAAAGCGGCTGATAGGTGACGCCCGGCATTTCCTCGGGATCGGACGAGATCACCAGATCCACCTGCCCCCGCACCAGCGCGGGCAGCGCCTTCAGTGCCAGGCTGGTGCGGATGTCCAGATCGACCTCGGGCCAGGCGCGGCGGAACTGGTCCAGCACGGGAAGCAGCCAGTCGAAGCAGTGGTGACACTCCATCGCGACATGCAGCCGTCCGGCGCGGCCCAGCTCAACCGCGCGAAACTCGGCCTCGGCGGAATCGATCAGCGGCAGCACCTGCTCGGCCGTGCGCAAAAGCCGCATCCCGGCAGCGGACAGGCGCAGGGGCTTGGTCTTGCGCAGGAACAGCTCGACCCCCGCCTGTTCCTCCAGCGCCTTGATCTGGTGGGACAGCGCCGATTGGGTCAGGTTCAGGATCTCGGCCGCGCGGGCCAGGCCGCCCTGTTCATGAATGGCGCGCAGGCTGCGAAGGTGGCGAAGCTCAAGGTGCATCTTGAATGAAACTCATCACGATCTTGAGGATTATGAATTTGTCTCACGTCCCGTGTCATGTCACAAGCCCCGACAGAAAAGGACACTGTCATGATCACCCCAGCCGTCAGCTTCGAATTCTTCCCCCCGCGGAATCTGGACCAGTCGTTCAGGCTGTGGGACACGGCCCGCGCGCTGGCGCCACTGGGCCCGGATTTCGTCTCGGTGACCTATGGCGCGGGCGGCACCACCCGCCAGCTGACGCACGAGGCGGTGACCGCCCTTGCCAGCCATTACGGCCTGAACGTCGCGGCCCACCTGACCTGCGTCGACGCGACCCGCGAAGAAACGTTGCGGATCGTCGCGGATTATGCGGCCGCCGGTGTTCATGAGATCGTGGCCCTGCGCGGCGACGCGCCCCAGGGTCAGGCCCGCTTCACACCCCATGAGGACGGTTTCGCGAATTCGGTCGAGCTGATCGAGGCGATCGCCGCGCGCGGCGACATGACCATCCGCTGCGGCGCCTATCCCGAACCGCATCCCGACAGCCCCGACACCCTCGCCGACGTGGCCTGGCTGAAGCGCAAGTCCGATGCCGGGGCCAGCAGCGCGATCACGCAGTTCTTCTTCGATGCGGACACGTTCTTCCGGTTCCGTGACCAGTGCGAGCGCGCGGGCGTGACGGCCGCCATCATTCCCGGCATCCTGCCGATCCAAAGCTGGGCCGGGGCACGTCGTTTTGCCGAACGCTGCGGCACCTCGGTCCCGGCATGGGCCGAAGAGGCCTTTGCCCAAGCCGGGAAAGAGGGCGAAGCGCGCCTTGCCCTGGATGTCTGCGTGCGACTTTGCGAGCAGCTGGTCGAAGGCGGCGTCGACAAGCTGCATTTCTATACGCTGAACAAGCCCGAGCTGGTGCTGAAGGTCTGTGGCGCACTTGGTCTGACGCCGCGGGGGGAATTGCCCCACGTCGCCTGACGCTGAGCGGCTCGCGCCCTCAGGCGGTCGCCGAGTTGTCGGTTCCGCCCCGCGACGGCCACAGGCGCAGGCGCCGGGCCGCGGGTTCCGGCACGGCCCCGGCCAGGTTGCCGCCAAGTTCGGCTGGGCCGGAATAGGGCTGCGGAACCGAATGGTGGATCGTCTCGGTCCCGTCCAGCCCCGCGCGTCGCGGCGCGCGCATCAGGAATGCCTTGCCCCAGCTGTGCCATGACCCAAGCTGCGGCGCGTCCACGTCGCAGGGATGGTGTCGCCGCCAGCCGTCCGGCAGGGGAAGCCCTGCCTCCTCGGCCCGCGACATCAGCCAGACCAGCGGCAGATTTGCCAGCGGACGGGCAAATTCATGGCCGCCCAACTGCCCGCCGATATCCGCGTGACAGCCGCGGAACCACGCCTGTTCGGCCCGTTGACCGGCCCCGCCCCACAGGATCGGGGCAAAGGCAAGTCGCGTCTCGTCCAGCGCCAGGGCATGGACGCCCTGCTGCACATTGCCGGCAAGATACCCCTTGGCATAGTCGAAGCCCGGCTCGGATACAGTCCAGAGAAAGGGCAGACGCACCCCCAGCGACATCACCGTGTCAAGAAGACCGACCATGCGGATCGGTACCTCGGGATGACAAAGGCCCGGTCCTGGTGCCGCCCCCCGACCGTGGCGGTACAGATCCCAGACCGCGCCGATATTCGTGTCGCTGGCATGTTCAGGCTTCAGCAGGCCAAGGCGCTCGATCATGTCGGCCAGCGCACAGACCCCGATGCCACCACGGGAATAGCCGAAGAAATACAGCGGGTTCCCCGGCCGCCAATGCCGGGCGAGCCAAGCGTATGCGGCATGAATATTTTGGTCCAGAGACTGCCCGCTGACCAGTTGCGGCAGGGTGCGCCACGCCGCCCATTGCTGGCCGGGAGCATAGTGAAGCTGAACCCGCGCCGGGACCGCGCCCTGTTCGCCCGACAACATCGCATGGATGCGCGCAATCGAGGACTTCCTGCCCTCGGTCAGAGAGGCGAAGGTGCCGTCCATCAGCACCACCTGGCAGATTGATGCGCAATCGTGGTCCATGGCCGGACGCTAGCATGGAAATACGACGCGAAAATTGCGGGATTACAAAACTGTCCTAACAGACAGGTGCTGCATCTGCCCAAAGCCGTTGAAGCGGGTATTGGTGACGGTGGAATACGCACCTGCCCCGTGAAAGACCAGATAATCACCCTCTGCCACGTCCTCGGGCAGGAGCAATTCACCCGGCAGGCGATCAATCGAGTCGCAGGTGGGTCCAAAGACCGTTCGGGGCCGGAGCGCCCCCATGCGGCGTTCGCCGGTGGGGGTCAGCAAGTCCAGGCGCGTCAGGTTGCCCATCACCGGCAGTTCGGACAGCCCGCCATAGGTGCCGTCATTCAGGAAGATGTCGCCGCCGTCACGTACGGCCTTGATGCGGGTGATCAGCGAAAACGCATCCGCGCAAAGCCCGCGTCCCGGCTCGCAGACAAGTTGGGGCGGATCGGAACCGAAGGCGGCGGCCGTGGCCCCCGCAATCGCGTGAAAGATCGCCGTCAGGTCCGGCGCCCGCCCAGTGCGATGCGAGGGATAGCCTCCGCCCAGATTCAGCCGCCGCGCCCTGACCCCGGCTTCACGACAGATCACGGCAGCGGCGCGGATCCCGGCCTCCCACGCGCGGGGGTCGCTGCATTGCGTCCCGGGATGGAAGGTCAGCGACGGGACATAGCCCCGTCCGGCGATCTGGCGCAGCAATTCCGCCGTGACTTCGGGCGAAGCGCCGAATTTCGAGTTGAAGTCATAGGCCGCGCCCGGAAGCTGCGCCTTGAAGCGGGCGGAAATCTCGCATCCCTCAGCGGGCACGCGGTCGAAAAGCTTGTGCAGTTCCGTCAGGCTGTCCACCGACCAGCAGCGCACCCCCGCCCCGACGGCATGGGCGATGTCCATCTGCGACCGGACGGGATTGTGGTAATGCCGCGCCGCCTGGGGAGACAGCCGGCCGATCAGGTCGATCTCGTAGGGAGAGGCGACGTCGAAGCCCCTGATCCCTGCGGCGATCAGTGTGCGGATGACGGCCTCGTCCGGGTTCGCCTTGACGGCATAGGTGACCATGCCCGGAAACCCCTTCAGGAAGCGTCTTGCAACCCGGCGCAGCCGCGCCGCATCAAAGACCATGACCGGATTTTCGGGGGCCAGGACACGGATGATCTGGGCCGGGTTTTCCCACGCGGCCTTGGGTCCGTTGCGCTCAGTCAGTCCCATTGGCAAGTCCTTCCACTTGGCATCGGGCGCGGCAGCAAGGTCATCATGCACCCTGCCTCGTTCGATTTGACCAATGAAAAGGGTGCAATCGGGCACCAGATCGGTTAAATCGACGAAGAATGAAGCAATATGACAGGACTGGGTTTGGACGAGCTTGACCGGGGCATTCTGGCCCATCTTGCGCAGGATGCGCGGCAATCGGTGGCGGTGCTGGCGCGGCGCCTGAAAGTCGCGCGATCGACCGTACAGGCCCGGCTGGAACGGCTGGAAACCTCGGGCGCGATTGCCGGCTATACGCTGCGACTTGGCGATGCCGCGCGCGAAAACCGGATCCGTGCGACCTGCCTTTTGACGATCGAGCCGCGCTCGCAAGGCGCGATCCTGACCCGGTTGCGCAGCCTGCCCGAGGTCGAGCGCGTCCACACCACCAGCGGACGCGTCGATCTTTTGCTGCAACTTGCCGCCACTTCGACCAGCCAGCTTGACGATGTGCTGGACCAGATCGGCAGTCTGACGGGCGTCAGGTCAAGCGAAAGCCTGATCCACCTGTCGACCAAGCTGGACCGCGCGACCTAGGGTTGGGCGGGGCGCAGCAGCGTGATGACGGTATCGCCGTATTTGCGCTGGTCGATCCGTTCCAGCCCCTCGACCGGCGGAGGGGGCGCGGCTTCTTCCCAGACGACCATGCCAGAGGGCGCGATCCACCCACCGGCCAATGCGGTGGCCAGCGCCCTTTCCCCCAGCCCCTTGCCATAGGGCGGGTCCAGAAAGACCAGATCGAAACCGGGGCTGCGATTGATGCCAAGGTCGGTGGCATCGCGCCGCCAGACATCGGTGACACCCATGGCGCGGGCCTTTTCGATGTTTTCGCGCAATAGCGCACGGGCCGTGACCCCGTCATCGACGAAGGCGACGCGGGCGGCACCGCGCGACAGCGCCTCAAGCCCCAGTGCGCCTGTGCCCGCGAACAGGTCAAGCACCCGCGCGCCGGGGATCGGATTGCCATGCGTGCCGTTGACCAGCAGGTTGAAGATCGACTCGCGCACCCGATCGGTGGTCGGACGCAGATGCGCGGCGCGGTCTCCCTCGCCCACATCGGCCAGCTTCAGCCCGCGAAGATTGCCCCCGATGATCCGCATCACATCAACGCCTTCAGTTCGGAGGCTTCGGCCACGGCCTCGGGCGTGGGGGATCTGCCGCTCTCGATCAGGCGCTTGCCGATCATATAGGCGCGGGCGTCGTTCAGGGCATCGACAGCGATCAGCCGGCCGTCCCGGAAATACCAGACCGAGCCGCCATGCGCCCCCGCGCCCGGCCGCGTCACTACCCGGTCGAACCCGCTGTTCAGCCCGGCGATCTGCAACTTGGCGTCGAACTGGTCGGACCAGAACCATGGCTTCGGGACATAATCCGCCCCCACGCCCAGGATGTTCGCGGCGACAGCCTCGGCCATGTCGATGGCGTTCCCGACACTTTCCAGCCGCATCCGGCCCTCCGGGACCGGAAAGCTGGCGCAATCGCCCGCCGCCCAGATCGCCGGGTCCGAGGTCCGGCCCTGCGCATCGGTGGCGATGCCGTTGTCCAGGACCAGCCCGGCCGCTTCGGCCAACGCGGTTTCCGGCGCGATCCCGATGCCGCAGATGACCAGATCGGCGGGAAGGTGGCGGCCATCGGCCAGCATCACGCCATCCGCCTGCGCCTCACCGGTGATGCGTGCGATCGCAGTGCCTTCGACGATCTCGACGCCATGCGCATGGTGCAGGTCGCGGATCATCGTGGCGGTCTCTGGGGCGGCGACGCGGCCCAGGATGCGAGGCGCGGCCTCGACCAGCGTGACCTCCAACCCCAGTTTGCGGGCGACGGCCGCCGCCTCAAGTCCGATATAGCCGCCGCCGACGACCACAAGCCGGCGACCGGGCAATAGCCCGGGCTTTACCCGGGCGATGTCGGCCAGGTTCCTGACGACATGGACGCCCGGCAGGCTGCCCCCCAGTGCGTCGGGCAGGCGGCGCGGGCTTGCGCCCAGCGTCAGCGCCAGCGCGTCATAGGGGTATTCGCCACGGTCGGTCAGCACGGCTCGGCGGTCGCGGTCGATCGCCGTCGCGCGTTCGTCCAGACGCAGGGTGATGCCCTGTTCGTCCCACCATTCGGAGCCGCGCAGTGTCAGGCGGTCCAGCCCCATGTCGCCCAGCAGATAGGCCTTGGACAGCGGCGGGCGCTGATAGGGTGGCGCGGCTTCGTCCCCGATCACGGTGATCTGGCCCTGATGCCCCAGCGCCCGCAATTTCGCCGCCATCGAGGCAGCCGCCTGCCCCGCACCAAGGATCACGATGTTCATTCTTTACCTTACTGGTTTGCCCGAGGCGCAGAGCCTATAGTCCGGCCCGCATCGATGCAATTCATGGAGAATGCGCATGTCCATTTCGCAAGGCGACAAGCTGCCTGCCGGGAAACTGTTCAAACTTGGCGAAAGCGGCCCGGCCGAGGTCGACATCGCCGAACTGTCGCAAGGTCGCGTCGCGATCTTCGCCGTGCCCGGCGCCTTCACGCCCACCTGCTCGAACAGCCACATGCCGAGCTTCGTGAAGAACGCGGACAAGTTCCGCGCAAAAGGCGTCTCGCGCGTTGTCTGCGTGACCGTCAACGACCCCTTCGTCGCGGGAGCATGGTCCAAGGCCACCGGCGCCGCCGATGCCGGGATCGAGGTCCTGGCCGATGCCGATGGCAGCTATACCAAGGCGCTTGGCCTGAACATCGAAGGCGCGGGCTGGGTCAACGGCCGCTCGAAGCGCTATGCGATGCTGGTAGATGGCGGCGTCGTGACCCAGCTTCAGGTCGAGGAAGCCGCGGGCGCCTGCACGATCTCGTCGGGCGATTCGCTGCTGGACCTCGTCTGAGGCGCAATGCTGAAAAAGCCGGTGAACTCCTGCGCGGCGGCCGGATCGCCGTGCAGGGCAATGCGCCCCGCCGCGGCCAGCGCGGCTGGCGGGGGGCCATAGACGGCGGCGGCCAGTGCGTTTCCGTTGCCGGCCAGCACGAAATCCCCCTTGGGTTCACGCACGGCCCGGACCTGCGGAAGTCCCTGCGCGGAAATCGTGACCTCGAATCCCTCGCTGCCCGACAGGAACCCCGCGCGCAGCGGTGATCCCGCTGCCCGACCGGAATCCACCGTGGCCGAGATCGAGATCATCAGCGCCGAGATGCTGATGAACTTCTTCGGATCATGCCCCGGCAGCAGCAGCGCCCAGCGGCAAAGTTCGGTCAGCATCGGGTGCAGCGCACGGCCAAGCTCGGTCAGACTGTAAATTCCCAGCACAGCGTCATGGCGCACAATACCGGTCTGGGTCATCTGCCCCAGCCTTTGCGTCAGGACGCTGGCGGTGATCCCCGGCATTCCCGCCCGGATCATCTGGAAGCGCTTGGGCGCGAACATCAATTCGCGCACGACCAGCAGCGCCCATCGGTCGCCGATGAAATTCAGCGCGTGGGCACCAAGGCACCCTTCGTCATAGCGGGTTCGCGGAGTCTGGCCTGTCTCGATCATGTTTTCATATTAACAGTTGCTTTTTACTACTTCAAGTGCCAGCCTGCGACTCGGGCGGCGTTTCCCGCGCCGCGAAAAGGAGGATGACGCATGACGTATTACTCTGGATTTCTTCTGGCCGTGCCGACTGCGAACAAGCAGAAATATGTGGATCACGCCGCAATGGCCTGGCCCTATTTCAAGAAGGCGGGCGCAGTCCGCATGGTCGAGAACTGGGGCGTCGATGTCCCGCATGGCAAGGTCACGGACTTCCACATGGCCACCAAGGCCAAAGAGGACGAGACGGTCCTGTTCTCGTGGATCGAATGGCCCGACAAAGCCACCGCCGACACCGCCTATGAAAAGATGATGTCCGACCCCGAAATGGAAAAGATGGGCGAAATGCCCTTCGACGGGATGCGGATGATGTGGGGCGGGTTCGAACCCGTCTTCGACGGCAACTGAGGACCGGATCATGTATCACGGCAAACCCTGCTGGTTCGAGCTGTCCACCGACAAGGGCGCCCTGCCCCAGGCCGATCAGTTCTATGGCAAGCTGTTCGGCTGGAGCATCGCCGACGCCGGCATGGACGGCTTTACCTATCATCTGGCCAGCCACGGCGGCGACATGGTCGCCGGGCTGGCCGAAATGCCGGACGACTGCGCCGGAACTCCGCCTTTCTGGATGGTCTATTTCGACGTGGACGATGCCGACGCCGCCGCGACCAAGGTCAAGACGCTGGGCGGCACTGTCTTTCGCGAACCTGCCGACATTCCGGGGACCGGGCGCTTCGCCATCCTGTCGGATCCGCAGGGGGCGGCCTTCGGCGTGCTTCAGCCCCTGCCGATGGAACCCCAGCCCCCGGTGGAATCCGGTGCCTGGAACCAAAGAAAGGAAAGCCACGGCAACTGGATCGAACTGATGTCGACCGACCCAAAGGCCGCGCTGGATTTCTATGCCGAACTGTTCGGCTGGACCCGCTCGACCGCCGTCGACATGGGAGAGATGGGCACCTATCAGCTCTTCTCGTGGAACGGGGCCGATATCGGCGGGATGATGGGCCTGGGCAATTCGCCCGTGCCGTGCTGGCTGCCCTATTTCGGGGTGAACGGCGTCGATTCCGCGATTACGCGAGCAACCGGTGGCGGGGCCACGCTGATGCATGGCCCGGTCGAGGTTCCGGGCGGTGCCTTCATCGCCTTCTTCCGCGACGCCCAGGGGGCCCATTTCTCGGTCGTCGGCCCGAAAGAGGATGTCTGATGATCCGCGCGACCATTATCGCCGCCCTGCTCTGCGCCACGCCCGCCATGGCGCAGGACATCAAGCCGTCGGACGTGCCGTATGGGCAAAAGGATTACCATGCCGCCGCGGCCGGCACCTATAACCTGGACCACTACCACACCGGGGTCATCGCCCGCGTCCAGCACCTGGGCTTTTCCTACAGTGTCTTCCGCTTCGACAAGGTCAGCGGCGTGCTGGAATGGAATCCCGACGATCCCGGATCCAGCAAGCTGACCGCGCAGGTCGAGATCGCCTCGATCTCGACCCCGGTCGAGGGTTTTGCCGAAATCCTGACCGGCAAGGACTATCTGAATGGCGCGGCAAACCCGACTGCCAGCTTCGTCTCGGACAGCTTCACTGCTGACAGCAATACCGCCGGGACCGTATCCGGCCAACTGACACTGATGGGCAAGACCCACCCCGCCACCTTCCGGGTCGAGCTTGTCGGCGCGGGCAAGGGCTATACCGGGGACGAAAACGGCAATCCCGTGATCCGCGACCTGATCGGCCTGCATGCCGAGACGCAGATCGACCCGCAGGCTTACGGCCTGAACGCATTTTTCACCGAGCCGATCCCGATCTCGATCGACGCGGAATTCGCCCGAAAGGAGTGAGACGATGACTGTTGTAATCACCACCTTCGACTGGGTGCCTGACATGGCCCGCGGCTTTGTCCGCGACCTGCGCATCCGTTGGGCCTGCGAGGAAGCGGGCCTGCCCTATAAGATCGAGACGACCAGCGTGCGTGAAAGGACGCCCGCGCATTATGCGCGCCAGCCCTTTGGTCAGGTGCCTATCCTGCGCGACGGGGAACTGTCGCTGTTCGAAAGCGGTGCGATGCTTCTGTATCTTGGCGAGGGACAGGACAGCCTGCTGCCCCGCGATCCGCAGGCACGGGCCCAGACCCAGCAATGGCTGATCGCGGCGCTGAACAGTCTTGAGCCCGTGGTGATGGCCCTGGCGCTGGCGCGCGTCTTCGACCGGAATGCGGTGGCAGAGGAACTGGCGCTGCCGCGCGTGCATGAACGCCTGCGACAGCTTGAACCGGTTCTGGCGGATCGGGACTTCATCGCGGCGGGCCAATTCACCATCGCCGATATCCTGATGACCGATGTCCTGCGCAATGTCGACAGCCTGGGCGAGCTTGCGGCCCATCCGGTGCTGGCCGAGTATCTGGCGCGGATGATCGCGCGACCCGCCTTCCAGCGGGCCCATGCCGCGCAGCTTGAACATTTCGCCGAGGCCGCGTGATGCTGACCATCTATGGCCACCCGCTCTCATCCTATACCCAGAAGGTGCTGGTCGCGCTGTATGAAACCGGCGCGCCCTTCACCTTCCACCAGATCGACCTTGGTCAGGAAGAGGATCGCGCCCTGATGGCCGGGATCGAGCCGATGGGCCTGATGCCGGGGTTGAAGGACCATGCGCGCGGGGTCATCCTGTCGCAATCCTCGGTGATGATCGAATATGTGGACCGGCATTATCCGGGCAAGGTGCGGATGCTGCCGGCGGACCCCGACGCCGCGCTGTCGGCGCGGCAATGGGACCGGTTCTTCGACTTTCAGGTCATGCAGGTGATGCAGCAGATCGTGGGTGCGCGCCTGTTCATGGGCGAGGGCGTCGAAGAACCGGTCGGCCGCTTCGTGCGCGACCGGCTTGAGCGCGCCTATGTCGCGCTGGACCATCACCTCAAGGGCCGGGAATGGGCGGCCGGTGATTTCGGTCTGGCCGATTGCGCGGCGGCACCTGCGCTGTTCTACGCGGGGATGATCCACCCCTTCGCGGGCCATCCCGCCCTTGCCGCCTATTTCGAGCGGCTGCTCGCGCGGCCCTCATTCCAGCGCGCCCGCACCGAGGCGCTGCCCTGGCTGCAATATTTCCCCTTCCCCGAGCTGGTTCCGCAACGGTTCAGGGCCTAGCGCCTCTTGGCCTTTTGTCCGTGTTTCGCTATCCCCTTGACGATCAAAGGGGTGACGAGATGGCCATGGAAAAGAACTTCGACGCGAGCACGGCCGAGGCGCGGATCGCGGGTGAATGGGCGGCGAGCGATGCTTTCGCCGCTGGAGCCAATGCGAAACCGGGGGCGGACAGCTTTTCGGTCGTGATCCCGCCGCCCAACGTGACCGGCAGTCTGCATATCGGTCACGCGCTGAACAACACGCTGCAGGACATCCTGGTGCGCTGGCACCGGATGCGCGGCTTCGACACGCTGTGGCAGCCGGGCCAGGACCATGCGGGGATCGCCACCCAGATGGTCGTCGAGCGCCAGATGGCCCAGCGTCAGGAACCGAACCGCCGCGAGATCGGGCGCGAGGCCTTTCTGCAGAAGGTCTGGGCCTGGAAACAGGAATCCGGCGATACGATCATCGGTCAGTTGAAGCGTCTTGGCGCCTCCTGCGACTGGTCGCGCAACGCCTTTACCATGTCGGGCGCCCCCGGTGCCCCCAAGGGTCAGGAAGGCAACTTCCACGACGCCGTCATCAAGGTCTTCGTCGAGATGCACGACAAGGGCCTGATCTATCGCGGCAAGCGGCTGGTGAACTGGGATCCCCATTTCGAAACCGCGATCAGCGATCTTGAAGTCGAGAACCGCGAGGTTCCCGGCCATATGTGGCACTTCAAGTATCCGCTGGCCGGTGGCGAAACCTATGAATATGTCGAGCGGGACGAGGACGGGACCGTCATCCTGCGCGAGACGCGCAACTATATCAGCATCGCCACCACGCGCCCCGAAACCATGCTGGGCGATGGCGCGGTCGCGGTTCACCCCGACGATGCCCGCTATGCCCCGATCGTCGGCAAGCTGGTCGAGATCCCCGTCGGGCCGAAGCACCTGCGCCGCCTGATCCCGATCATCACCGACGAATATCCGGACCCGAATTTCGGCTCGGGCGCCGTCAAGATCACCGGCGCGCATGACTTCAACGACTATGGCGTCGCCACCCGCAACGACATCCCGCTTTACGCGCTGATGGACGGCAAGGGCGCGATGCGCCAGGACGGCCTCAGCTATGCCGAAAGCGCCGGGATCGCGTCCCGCGCGGCGCGCGGCGAGGATGTCGGCGACGTCTCGAACGTGAACCTCGTCCCTGATGACCTGCGCGGGTTGGACCGGTTCGAGGCCCGCAAGGCGGTGATCGAGCAGATCAACGCAGAGGGTCTGGCCGTCACCTATCTGCACAAGGAAATCGACAAGGAAACCGGGGCCGAGCACCTGGAACGCCGCCCTCTGGTCGAAGCAAAGCCGATCATGCAGCCCTTCGGCGACCGCTCGGGCGTGGTGATCGAGCCGATGCTGACCGACCAGTGGTTCGTCGATACCGCCAAGATCGTGGGGCCCGCGCTGGAAGCCGTGCGTTCGGGCGCGACGAAGATCCTGCCCGAGCAGCATGAAAAGGTCTATTTCCATTGGCTTGAGAATATCGAGCCCTGGACCATCAGTCGTCAGCTGTGGTGGGGCCACCAGATCCCGGTCTGGTATGGGCTGGACATGGGCCGCGAAGGCCAAGTCGATGACGACAATGACGGCGCGCTGGACGATGTCGAGATCTTCGCCCTGCTGGAGGAAGGCCTTGTCCATCGTGACGAGATCCACCATGCCGCCGCGCATTTCTCCGAGGTGGTCGAGAAGTTCCGCGACAGCATCGCGGGCCTGCCCCAGCCGCTGGAAATCGCCCGCGTGATCGAGGTTGCCGATCGCGAGGCAGCAATCGACGCATTTTCGCAGGGTCTGGCCGATTACAACCTGACGCAGGATCCGACCAGGCTGGTCTATCCCGTCTGGCGCGACCCGGACGTGCTGGATACCTGGTTCTCGTCCGGCCTGTGGCCGATCGGAACGCTGGGCTGGCCGGAACAGACGCCGGAACTGGCGCGCTATTTCCCGACCAGCACGCTGATCACCGGCTTCGACATCATCTTCTTCTGGGTCGCCCGGATGATGATGATGCAACTGGCCGTCGTCGGCGACGTCCCCTTCCGCACCGTCTATGTGCACGGGCTGGTGCGCGACGAGAAGGGCGCGAAGATGTCGAAGTCGAAAGGCAACGTCATCGACCCGCTGACGCTGATCGACGAATATGGCGCGGATGCGCTGCGCTTTACCCTGACCAGCATGGCGGCAATGGGCCGCGATCCGAAGCTGGGGCCGAAGCATGTCGAGGCGAATCGCAACTTCGTCACCAAGATCTGGAACGCGACCCGCTTTGCCGAGATGAACGGCGTGCGCGGCGGTGGCGCGCGCCCCGAGCCCACCCATGTCGTGAACCGCTGGATCATCGGCGAGGTCGCCCGCATCCGCATCGCGACCGACGAGGCGCTGGCCAGCTATCGTTTCAACGATGCGGCGACCGGGCTTTACGCCTTTGTCTGGGGCAAGGTCTGCGACTGGTATGTCGAATTCTCGAAACCGCTGTTCGATGGCGAATATCGGGACGAGACGCTGGCGACGATGGGCTGGGTTCTGGACCAGTGCTACACCATGCTGCATCCGATCATGCCGTTCCTGACCGAAGAGCTTTGGGCGCTGACCGGAGATCGTCCGAAGATGCTGGTCCACGGCGACTGGCCGGAATTCGGTGCCGAGCTGATCGACGCCGATGCCGATCGCCAGATGAACTGGGTGATCCAGCTGATCGAGAATATCCGTTCCGCCCGCGCGCAGATCGGCGTGCCGGCCGGGGCGCGCCCCGACCTGATCGTGTCCGAAGCGGACGAGGCCGCACGCGAAGCCCTGGCCGCGAACGGTCCGCTGATCGAGCGGCTGGCGCGCGTCAATCCGCCCGCTGCCGGCAAGATGGGTCCGGGCATGATCTCGGTCGCGGCGCTGGGGGCAAGCTTTGCCCTGCCAGTGGGCGAGATGATCGACGTGAAGGCCGAAACCGCCCGGCTGGAGAAATCCGCGGCCAAGACCGAAAAGGACGCGACCGGACTGCGCGGGCGGCTTTCGAACCCGAAGTTCGTCGAACATGCCGAACCCGAGGTGATCGAGGAAACCCGCGACAAACTGGCCGCGCTTGAAGACGACGTGGCCCGCATCCGTGCGGCGCTGGCGCAATTGGCGGCCATGTGACCCTGCCCCCGCGCCGCCCCGGTGGCGCGGTCAAGATGGGTATTTGAAAAACGGTGAAGGCCGGGCATCCGCAGGAATGCCCGGCCTTTTTCTGCCTGCGTTCAGTTCGTGAAGGCGTCGATCAGGTTCATGACGGCCAGCACCTTCCGGGTGCCGCTGTCGACGCGATAGATGCGGTCGTCGTCACGATAGTAATCCCAGCCCCGCCGCTGCTCGAGGTCATAGCGGTGCGGGTCGCGGATCACGATGTAATCTCCGACTCGCAGCGTATCACCGACGCGGTTCCCGTATTTGCGGGCCTGGCCGGGCGGGATGCAGGGCGGGTTCTTCTTGGCGAGTCCCGGCGGGCAGTCGGCGACATAATTGCTTCGCCCGTGATAGTCGCCGTGCTTGCCCTGATCGTGGCCATAGCGCGCGTGCTCTTTGCCGTTCCCGTTGCCATGGCCTTTCCCATTGCCGGGATCGGCCATCGCGGGCGCCGCGCCAAGAGTGGCAAGCACCAATCCCGCGGCGGCCAATCTGGATGCGAGCTTCATTGTCCTGCTCCTGAACCTTCTTGATCCAGGATAACGCGCAACGACCGGTTCCGGCCCCACGGAAGCAAGGGGACCGGCAAGGAATCGCCTGCGCCGGATTTCAGCTCGCAGCCGACCTGACCTGCTGGCACAGAGGATGACCGTTCCTGACATGGCGTTCGACCAGCTTGCCGATCCGGCGTGGCGCGGCAAGCTGGCGCGCCGGAACCGGCGCGAAACCGGGCAAGGCGATCTCGGGGAAGATGAGCGCGATCTCTCGCCGCGCCTCGGCCCCCAGCGCGCGCAGGGCAATCTGCCCGACCAGCAGGGTTTCCGAGGGCGCGCCATTCGCGATCACGACCTGATGGCGGTCCAGCAGGATGTGGAAATACTCGACCGATTGCGCCGCTTCCTCGGCAATGCCGGGTTGCCCGAGAAGCTTCTTGGCAGGAACAAGGACTTCGTCTGTATCGAACAGCCTGCGCACGATGGGCGAGGACAGCAGCATCCGGTGCTGGGGCGAAACGACAAGATCGGTTTCCGGCAGGCCCGGCCCGAGTGCCCCCGCGGCGATGCGGATCGGGCGCAGGTTCGGCAGCCGCGCCAGTGTCCCGCGACTGAGCCGGCGCGACCCGATCCAGCGGATCGGCTGCGGTCCCTGGTCAAGCGTGGTGACAAGTTCGCCGACGGCCAGTTCCTCGATCAGGCGGGGGCCGTCGGGCGTCGTAATCCATGTGCCGCGCGTGAAGCAGACCACGACCAGATCGTCCAGCGCGATGCCGCCATTGTCCATCGGCACCACGGGCTTGCTTACACCCGGGGTGAAGGTGCCGTCGGTCGTGATGAAGATGGTGCCATTGACGCTGTCCACCTCCTCGCCCGTTTCGGAGTCGTGGAAATAGAACCCCCCGCTGTAGCTGCAGGTATTGCCGCTGTACTGGTTGTTGGTCGACAACTCGCTGGCCTGCGAGCCTTGCCCCGCGACGTAGTAATCGGCGGTCCCGTCCCCGTCAGCATCGATTTCGAAGCTCGATACCGGCGTATCGTCGGGGATATAGGGGTCGGGAGTGCCGTCGCCATCCAGATCCTCGTCATCGACGATATACTGGTCGTCGATGGTGATCGTGACCACGGCATCCGCCGGATCATAGCCTTGCGAGATCAGGAAATCGTTGATCGGCAATGACGTGGGGGTAATGACCGTCTCACCTGCCTGCTGGTTGGTCGATCCAACCGCGACGGCGTCGGGGGGAAGAATGTAAGTCGCCATTGCTCAGCTCCGATGGGGAGGAAAAGTGGAGGCTCGTCATCTCAATATCCCCTCAGCTAGCCAGCAAAAAGGCAGTGGCGCAAGGGTGAATGCCGCGCCGCAGCGGCTGAGTGGCGAGCTTTCGATCTCGCCATGTGTTGCGACCGCAACAAAGTGTTTGACCGAAGCCCCCGGCTCGCCTATGCAGATCCGAACGTCGCCGGGGGAGAAGGCGGCGCATTCTGATGATCATCCACGGCAAGTTTGCTGACCGCGAAGCCATGCTTTCGCGCGCCGGCCGCGGCTTGCCGCATTTCGGGGAGGCGAGATGGCACATACGATCATGGTGGACCGGGCGCGGGGCAAGGCAGGCGACGGGCGCTGGACGCCACTGCGCGTGGCCGTCATCCTGATCTGCTTTCTGCTGAACGCGATTGACGGCATGGACATCGTGATCATGTCCTATATCGCGCCGTCGCTGAAGTCCTCGTGGCAATTGGGCCCCGAGGCGCTGGGGGTTGTTTTCAGCACCTCGCTGGCGGGCATGGCGGTCGGCGGACTGTTCATCGCGCCGCTGGCCGACCGCTTCGGGCGCAGGCCGCTGATCGTGGCGCTGTTGACGCTGATCACTGCCAGCATGCTGCTGTCGAGCCGGGTGCAGAACGTCACCGAACTGGTGATCCTGCGCGCGATCATCGGCATGGCCGTGGGGGCATTCCTGGCCAGCGTCAGCACGATCGCGGCGGAGTACGCGCCGCCGGGCCAGCAAGGCATGATCGTCGCCGGGACCATCGCGGGCTATCCGCTGGGTGCGGTCCTGACAGGGCTGGTCGTGGCCCATGCGCTGCCCGTCCACGGCTGGCGCGCGATGCTGGCCGGGGCGGGCTTCGTGTCGCTGGCGATCCTGCCGCTGGTGGTGGTGCTTCTGCCCGAATCCATCGACTATCTGAAACGGGTCCAGCCCAAGGATGCGCTGGCCCGACTGAACCGCCTGCTGGGGCGGCTGGGAGAGACCGCCCTGCCGTCGCTGCCGCCACGGATCTCGGGCAGCAGGATCTCGCCCGCAACCATCTTCCGTGACGGACGGCTGGCTGGGACGCTGTGCCTGTGGATCGCGGTGATCATGGGGTTCATGACCTTTTACTTCCTTGTCTCGTGGATCACCCAGCTTTCGGTGCAATCAGGCCTTGCGGTCGAGAACGCCATCTATGCCGGAGCCCTGTTCAACCTGGGCGGCTTTGTCGGGACCTTCGTCATCGGTGGCATCGCCATCCGGATCGGCCTGCAACGCGCCACCTTTGCCGCAATGCTGTGTGGCGCGGTCGTGGTCGCGGCCTTCGGCTATCTGTCGGTGACGCTGGCGGTCACGCTGGCCTTGGCCTTCCTGGCCGGCTTCACCACCAATGGAGGTTTCAATTCGTTTTACGCGCTGGCCGCTGCGCTTTATCCTTCCGAGATCCGCTCGACCGGGATCGGCTGGGCCATGGGGATCGGCCGCATCGGCGCGGTCATCGGGCCGATGCTGGGCGGCGTGCTGATCGGACAGGGTCTTGGCCTGCCTGCGCTGCTGGCCGTCTTTGCCATCCCGCTTCTGATCGCAGGCATCGCGGCACTGTTCGTCCGCGGCCGCAATCCGGCATGACTGAAAGGAACCCCGCCATGTCCGCAACCAACAGCCATGATGTCGTCGTCGTCGGATCGGGCGCCGCCGGACTGACCGCCGCCATTACCGCGCGCAAATCCGGCCTGACGGTGATCGTGCTGGAAAAGGCGCCGGTCTTTGGCGGCACCACGGCCTTTTCGGGCGGCGTCGCCTGGATCCCCGGGAACCCGCATTTCGAGGATCGTTCCCCCGAACAGGGCGGAACCAGGGTCGATCGCGAGGCTGTCCACACCTATATGCGCCACGAAGCCGGGCCGAACTACAACCGCGCCTTTGTCGACGCCTATCTGGATTTCGGCCCGCGCATGCTGCGCTTCATGGAGGCCGAGACCGAGGTGGCCTTCGTCCCCTCGATTTATCCCGACTATCACCCCGAAGCGCCGGGCGGTGTCCAGATCGGCCGCTCGATCACGGCCGCGCCCTATGACGCGCGGCGTCTGGGAGCCGAGCTGGCGCGCCTGCGCCCGCCGTTGAAGACCATCACCTTCATGGGAATGATGTTCAATTCGTCGAACAACGACCTGAAGCATTTCTTCAACTTCACCCGCTCGCCCGTCTCGGCCGCCTATGTCGCGAAGCGGCTTGGGGTGCATCTGCTGCATCTGCTGCGCTATCGCCGCGGGGTGCAGTTGACATCGGGCAATGCGCTGGCGGCGCGGTTGGCGAAATCGGCGCTGGATCTGGGGATCAGGATCGAGACCGGGGCAACCGTCACCGAGCTTCTGCAAGCGGATGGCCGCGTCATCGGGGTCGCCGCGATCATCGACGGGGAAAGGCGCGAATTTTCCGCGACCCGTGGCGTCCTGCTGGCGGCGGGCGGCTTTGCCCGCGATCCCCTGCGCACCCGCTCCATCTATCCGCATCTGCGCGAGGGGGGCGAGCATTTCACCCCGGTCCCCGAAGGAAATACCGGCGACGGCATCACGCTGGGCGAGGCTGCAGGCGGCCACCTGTCCACCGGCCTGCCCAATGCCGCCGCCTGGATGCCCGTCTCGAAGGTGCCGTTCCCCGGCGGAGATGTCGCCTTTCCGCATCTGGTCGACCGCTACAAGCCGGGCTTCATCATGGTGACGCCCGCGGGGCGGCGCTTCGTGAACGAAAGCTCGTCCTATCACGATGTCGGTGCGGCCATGATCGAAGCCTGCCGTGGCACCGGCAAGACCGAGGCGTGGCTGATCGCGGATCACCGCACCATCCGCAAATACGGAATCGGCTTCGTGAAACCCTATCCGATGCCGCTGTCGCCACATCTGCGTTCGGGCTATCTGCGGCGAGGGAAGACGGTGCAGGATCTGGCTCAGCAGATCGGCGTCCCCCCCGAGGCTCTGGCGCATGAGATCGACACCTACAACCTTGGCGCGCGCCGGGGCGAGGACGTGCAGTTCGGTCGCGGCAGTTCCGGCTTCAACCGATATCTTGGCGATGCGGCGCACAAGCCCAATCCCAATGTCGCGCCGGTCGAACAGGGACCGTTCTATGCGCTGCGGATCGTGATGGGGGATCTGGGGACATTCCCCGGACTTGTCACCGACACACGCGCGCGGGTGCTGGACGAACAGGATCGCCCGATTCCGGGGCTTTACGCGGCGGGGAACGACGCCGCCTCGATCATGGGCGGGGCTTATCCGGGTGCTGGCATCACCATCGGACCAGCCATGACCTTCGGCTATGTCGCCGCTTTGGCGCTGGCCGGAAAGCTGGATGACGACGCGACCTGCGAGCACACGCCCAATGCCGCCTGAGGAGAAGACGATGTTCACCGCCCCCCAAGACAGGCCGCTGGTCAACCTGCGCGTCTATACGATTACACCGCGCCGCATGGCCGAGTTCCTTGAGGTCTTCGATCGCCTGGCCATGCCCGTGCTGCTGCGTAGCCTGGGCGCACCGATCGGCTTTTACACGAGCACGGTCGGCACGCTGAACCAGGTCGTCCACCTGTGGGCCTATCGCGACATGGCGGATATGGAGGCGCGCTGGCACGCCCGCGACACGGACCCGGACTTTGCCGAATACATGCGCGCCTCGGCCCATCTGATCGTCGCGCAAGAGGACCGGCTGCTGCGGGCGGCCCCCCTGCCCTCGCTGGCGCGCTAGGCGGTTTCGGTTTCGGTGTCGGCGCGGGATTGTGCGTCCTCTTCAACCTTGGGAAGATTGATGATGAGCCGGTGCAGGAAGGACAGAAGCTGGTCGAATTCCTTGTCCGAGAAGCCGTCAAGCAGCGCGGCTTCGCGCGCGCGGGCAATGGGCAGAACCTGGCGGTGCAGCGCAAGCCCGGCTTCGGTCAGGTTCGCCTCGCGCTTGCGGCGGGCGGCGTCGCGCATCTCGACAAGGCCGCGCGCCTCCATCCCCGACAACGCCCGGCTGACCGAGCTTTTGTCCAGCCCGATGGAATTCGCCATCGAAATGACATTCGACCACGGCTCGACCGCCAGGTGACACAGGATGCGCCACTCGACCACGCCGATCTGGAACCGCTCATGATATTCCTGCGACGCGCCTGCACCAAGGCGGCTGGAAAAGCGCAGGCTGAGCGCCCCGATGCACCGGTTGAGGTCGAAATGATCGGATTGCATGAAACTCCCCCTGCCTTGTCCCGCGTGCGTCGCGTGAAGGGCATCCGGGCAGCACGAACGGGCACTGGCAGATTGCCTGACACCCCAAAGACATAAGCGATTTTGTTGCTTTCGCAACATATCATTTGGCAAGAGACAAGGAGAAACCGATGAGTTGGCTTGAACTTCAGGACAAGACCGTCGTCATCACCGGCGCAGGGGGCGGCATCGGGCGCGCGCTTTGCCAGGCTTTCGCGGCGCAGGGCGCACGCGTGGTCGCGCTGGACCGCGATGCTGCCGCGCTGGGGACATTGACCGAAGAACTGGGCCAGTCCGCTGTGGCGCTGGCCTGCGATCTGTCGAAGGGCGACGAGATCGAAGCCGCCGCCGCCCGCGTCGATGAGCTGGGCGGCGCGGATGTGCTGATCAACAATGCAGGCATCCTGCGACCCGGTCCCCTGGACAGCATTGCCGAAGCGGATTGGTCGGCGATGCTGCGCATCAACCTGACCGGCTACCTGCTGACCTCGCAGGCTTTCGGGCGGGCAATGCTGGCGCGTGGAGCCGGGGCGATCGTTCATGTCTCGTCGATTGCCGGAAGCCAGCCCCAGCCCGCCAGCGGGGCCTATTCCGCGTCGAAATCGGCGATCCTGATGCTATCGCGGCAAATGGCGCAGGAATGGGGCCCACGCGGGGTCCGTTCGAATTGCGTCAGTCCGGGCCTGGTGCGGACGCCGTTGTCCGAGGCCTTCTATGCCGATCCCGAAACCAAGGCCCGACGTGAAGAGATGGTGCCCCTGCGCCGCATCGCCGCGCCCGAGGACATGGCCGAGGTCGCGCTGTTCCTGGCCTCGCCCCGCGCCTCGTATGTCACCGGACAAGAGATCGTGGTCGATGGCGGCCTGTCGCAGTCGCTGATGGGGCTGGTGCCGCGTCCCGGATATTCCTGATCCGCGGATGGATGGCGGGGCACCTTGCGGCCCCCGCCAAAAGCTCAGGTGGTGATGGCGAATTCCGTCATCATACCGGTTTCCAGATGCGGCATGTGGTGGCAGTGCAGCATCCAGCGCGCGGCCTCGCCCGCGTCCAGTGCCACCGTCACCATCGCCATCGGCGGCACATAGACCGTATCGCGCCGCGCGCCGGAGAACCGCCGCCCGTTCACCTCGACCACCTGGAACGTATGTCCATGCAGGTGCATCGGGTGGCCCATCATCGACATGTTGTGGAACATGATCTCGACCCGTTCGCCCGAACGCGCGGTGACGGGAACATGCTCGCCCCAGACCTTGTCGTCGATCGTCCAGCGATAGGGCTGCATCGTGCCGCCCAGCATCAGCGCCCGGCTTGTCTGGACCTCTCGCGCCGGCAGCGGATCACTCGCGATCAGCCGCATTTCCTGCGCCATGTCGGTGTCGAAGGCCGCGGCGTTCTGGTCGGCCAAAGGCGTAAGCTTCGGCACCTTTGCCCCCGCCGTGGCCAGGATCAGGCCGGTGCGCTCCCGCGCCCCTTCGCGGATCGCCAGGATCGGCCATGACCCCGTACCCGGCAGTTCGATCTCCAGGTCAAGGCGCTGCGCCATCGCGATCCCGAAGCGGGTGCCGGTCAGGGGCTGGATGCCCTGCCCGTCGACCGCCACCAGCCGCGCCTGAACCCCGCCGGTATCGATCCAGAAGACCGTGGCGGCAGCGGCATTGACCACCCGCAGCAACACGCGGCCGTCCCGCTCGACCCGGATCACTTCGGGGTCGGACAGGGTGCGGTCGTTGGTCAGATAGGCGTCCCAGTCATAATCGTTCAGGTCCATCTGCATTGCGGCCATGCCAGACATGCCGGACATGTCGTGGCCCGACATGCCCGCATGGTCCATGCCGGCCATCGGCTGCTTCATCGGCATGGCGCCATGATCCATGCCTTCGTGACCCGAGGGCGCATGACCACCCGCAATCTCCTCCATCACCTCCTCGGGCGACTTGAAGGCAAAGTCATGCAGGAACATCACCACCTCTTGCCGGTCGGCCGCGATGTCGCTGGCACTGCGCACGATCAGCGGCGCGGCCAGCAGGCGCATTTCCTGCTTGGGGATATGAGAATGCATCCAGTAGGTGCCGGGAATTGCCGCATAGTCATAGCTTCGCGTCTCGCCAGGCTTCAGCTTCGGCATCGGCATGTCGGGCACGCCGTCCTGCGCATTTGGTGGAATCTGTCCGTGCCAGTGGATGATTGTCGGCTCTGGCAGATCGTTGGTCAGGTCGACTCGAAACCGCGCGCCGGGGTCCAGGATCAGCCCCTGCCCCGAGGGGCCCGCAAGCCCCCAGACCGAGGCCGCCCGCCCGTCGATGTCAAGCGTCCGGCTGGCGGCGCGCAGGCCAATTGCCGGGGGTTCGGCCATCCCGATGCGCGGGAACTGGACCATTGCCGATGCCGCGACGCCCGCGGCAAGAAAGCCGCGCCTGGTAAGAAGAGTCATCTTCGCCTCCGTGGGAATCCACGATTCCCCTCTGAAATCAGATTGTCGCACGCCACAGCGGCGTGCAGCTTCAGAGGAAGGAAGAATTGGGAGGGCGCTCGTTCAGCGGCGGCACCATTCCCTTGCCGATCCGCGCCGCGGGCAACGCATGAAAAGCGCGCGGCACCGGGACAGTGCGGAACGTGAGTGAAACCGGATCGATGGCCGCCCCTCCGGCACAGACCCAGGCGCAAACGGCAGCATCCGTGCCACAGCTACCCTTGCCATGGCAGGTCACCACGGTCCCGCGATGCGCATTATGCGCGCTGGCATGGTCCATCGCCATCTCATGGGTCATTTGCCCCGTAGCCATGCCGGTGGCGTGGGCCGCGGCCATATAGGGCGCAAGGCAAAGCGACAGGATCGCAAGGACGATGAACGCGAACCGCTTCATGCCGAAAGGTTAGCCGCCAACCTCAGCCAAAGTCCACCGCCTTCGCCCCAAAACCCGTCATCAGGACAGGCAAGCCCACGGCGTCGGGACACCAGACAACATTGCGCAACATCGCGAAATTCGGAATCGATCTTGATATTCTGGGAGGATCTGGTGGAGCCGAGGTCCACCAAAGTGAAATCTAGGGATGCCCAAGGCTGTCTGCCATACCCCTGTTTTGCATGCTTATCCTTGATATTATCGTCTATAGCCGTCTATTGTGGACCAAGAAGATCCCGCCCTGCGTGTGGGGTCAGCTGTGGGGGCAGCGTGGGCAGTTCGAAAAAGCTGACAGCGGTATTCGTCAAGTCGGTGAAGGATCCGGGGAAGTATGGCGACGGCAACGGTCTGTATCTGGTCGTCAGCCAGACAGGTGCGAAGCGATGGGAGCAGCGCCTGACCATCCAAGGGAAGCGGTGCGATTGCGGGCACGGCTCCGCTTCGCTTGTCAGCTTGGCTGATGCCCGCGAGAAGGCTCTTGAGTATCTCCGCATTGCCGGCAACGGGGACGATCCGAGGAAAGAGAAGGACCGTAACTCCGAAGTTCTGACTTTCGAGGCGGCCGCGCGCGAGGTGCACAAGGGCCTGCTCGGGTCATGGAGCAACGAGAAGCATGGCAATGACTTCATCAACTCGTTGCAGATGCACGCCTTCCCAAAGATCGGAACCGTTCTGGTATCAGAAGTCGGTTCATCGGATCTGCTGAAAGTCCTGACTCCGATCTGGACCAGCAAGAACGAGACGGCGCGCCGGGTGTTCCAGAGGATGGAAACGGTCCTGAAATGGGCAGCGGCGAAGGAATGGCGGGACGGCACACCCGGCGACGTCACCTTGAAGGGCTTGCCCAAGGTTCGCCGAACCAAATCTCACAGGAAGGCCCTACCCTACGGCAAAGTTCAGGAGATGGTTTCTGCCCTGCGCGCATCGAACGCGATGACACAGACGAAGCTTTGCCTTGAGTTCGTCATCCTGACTGCAACCCGGTCCTCTGAAGCCCGGTATGCGCAGTGGAGCGAGATCGATCTGAAGAAGGCGACGTGGACCATCCCCGCGGCCAGAATCAAGATGAGGCGCGACCACACCATTCCGCTTTCCCCGCGCGCCATGCAGATCCTGAAGGATGCCCAGTTCCTCTATGGCAACGAGGGCTATGTATTTCCGGGCGCGAGGAACGGCCGGCCGCTCTCCGATCTAGCGCTATCCGGACGCGTGAAAGAGCTTGGGTATGATGTAACGGTTCATGGATTTCGGACTTCTTTCCGGACGTGGACCCAGGAAAGAACGACCTTCGCTCGCGAAATCTGCGAAGCGGCTCTGGCTCATCTGGTTGGAGACGAGGTTGAGCGAGCCTATGCCCGTTCAGACCTTCTGGAAAAGCGCCGTGAACTTATGGACGCCTGGGCAGAATACCTCGCCCCGAAGCGCGGGAAGGTGGTGCGTATTGGCTGAGTCACGCTCAAACTATTCCGCCGTTGTGGAAGCATTGCTTCATCGAGAAGGCAAAAGACACCACTACATTCCGCCTGCATCGGTTAGCGAAGCGCAGCTGGAAGAATTTTATCAACAGGTCAGCGACCAAGCCAACGCGAAAAATGCAGTCGCAAAGGTAATTTATTCGGCTGTGAGTTCTTGGATCGGCTGGGAGGTCAGAGAAAACGACTGGCTTCCAGTTGTGCGCGAAGGGAAACAGGTTGGCCGTCTTGGCACGTTCCTCCCAAGTGAACCAGTAGATTTGATACTGAGGGCAGCTTCCACACGAGCCATCCCAGACCTAAAGGCTGAACGAGGTAGGCTTGTAGCATTCCTAGCAGCCGCAAAGGCAGTCCAGAGTTCCGCTGCCACCTTTAACATTCGTGAACAGTTCGACCTCGGAAGGACATGGCCAGAAAAAAACTCCCGCGGAGTGGAGCCGGTTGATCTCATACATGCAGTCGGCCTGTGGGAAAGCCTAAGCATCTCAGTTCACGGCGTAATTCTAAATGCAGAAAGCCGATTGGCCGAGGTTGAAAGCGAACTCAGTGCTCAGGGAACGTCTCTTGGTCGCCCGCCCATCCGTCCAACGTATGAAGTCGCCCGGGAATTCGCGTTTCTCTATGCTCGGGTGACCGGAAGAACCCCCACCTACAGCAAGGATCCAAATGGCTATTCAGGAGAATTTTCACCCGCATTAGAAGCATTGGCGAGGGCGTTAGGCTGGGAAGGTCGGCATCTTCGCCAGCCTGCGGAGCAGGCGGTAAAAGCTGTGACTCCTGAATTTATTCACTCTGTCGAGCCGCAGAAAACTGGCCTCCTGGGCGGTGTTTTCGGGTTGGGAGGATTGTTGTCAGGTCCAGCAGCATCCGGCAAGAGTTAGACATGTCCATGTTTGACTATCGATCTAGCGGGAAGGTTATCCACATAATCCCGCAAGCAGTTTCGACAAAGCAATTGAAACTGCACTAGGAGATGGCGAATCATAGACGTGTGAGGACGGCACATCGTCATGTGAGGTCCGCAGCCCCAGACTACCACGAATGGGACTGCGGACCAGGTTGGAAGAAGTTTAGGCGCTCGCTTCCGACCCCTTCCTAACACCGCTGTGGGCAATCCGTCCACGGAAAACAGGAACTCTGCACAGCCGCTGGCTGTGCAGTCTCTCAACTTGCCCGGCTGAGGCTGGGCGAAATGGAAGGGTCAGATATGACGAAACACCTCCGCATGCCCGCCGTCATGGAAGTGACCGGCCTCGCGCGCTCGACCATCTATGCGCAGATCTCCGAGGGTAAGTTTCCCGCCCCGGTCAAACTGGGCATCCGCGCCGTCGCGTGGCCCGAAACGTCCATTATCGAATGGCTGAATTCGCGCCCCAGCGCGGTCGCCGCATAACGAAACCGCCACCCTGGGGCAAAGGGCGGCGGCGCAATCATTTGGCGGTATTGGGATACCGTAAATATAGCGTCCAACGCCCTTGCCTGCAAGATGAAAGGCAAGGTCATGACTTTCGAAAAGCAATGGCCCGCGAGGGCATACACAGTGAGCGACGGGGCACAGGCTTCGCGTGTCGTCGTCGTCAAAGGCCGGGACCGCTGGGCACTTGAGGAGCTGATGCGGGCCGGTTCCAAGGGATGCACGCCAATCACGCATCCCGGTCCCCGCTGGTCCGCCTACGTGTTCAAGCTGCGGCAAGCGGGTGTCAGCATTGAGACCCGGCACGAGAACCATGATGGGCCGTTTCCCGGTCATCATGCACGCTACGTTCTTCAATCCAGCGTCATTCCTGGACGGGAGGCCGCGGCATGACGGATCTGGGCACCATTCCGAAGAACAGTCGCGAGGAGATCCGCATCACCGCGGAAACCTTCAAGGGTCACGACATCATCAATGTCCGGATCTGGTATAGCGACCAAGCCGGCGAGATGCGCCCCGGCAAGCAGGGGCTCGCGTTTCGGCTGGATCTGCTTCCCGCGGTTATTGAGACGCTGCGCAAGGCACCGAAAGGGGGTGTCGCATGATGGCGCTTCGCATTTCGCGGCTCTGCAACCGCTACGGCATCAGCTACGACCGCGCGGCCCTGATGGCTTCCCTGATCTGGGGGGCTGGACGTGACTGATGCTCGCACCCTCACGCAATTGCTGGGTGGCAAATGGTATGGCCGCTACGGCCTCGCCTGCTGCCCCGCCCACGGCGACCGCAAACCGTCCCTGTCGCTGGCTGACGCCCCGGATGGGCGTTTGCTGCTGAACTGTAAGACCGGCTGCGCCTTCACCGACATTCTGGATGCCCTGCGTTTGCGGGGCACCATGACCGGCGATTATCGTCCCGAGCCCCTGAGCCCAGCCGAGATTGCGCGGCGGAAAGCCGAAGACGAGGCCGCAGCCATTCAGTCGGAGAAGCGTGCGCTGGCCTGCTGGAACGAATCCCTGCTGATCGCCGGCACCATCTGGGAAACCTACC
>Ga0160446_100154_pt1 | contig 54691 bp, 48 predicted proteins | sample HID1973I_E1MG_FD_108200 | JGI IMG/M metagenome (GOLD analysis project Ga0160446, IMG submission 108200) | Enriched mosquito-associated microbial communities from UW Madison campus, WI, USA - HID1973I_E1 MG | ecosystem: Host-associated > Arthropoda: Insects > Digestive system > Unclassified ...
AGCCAGTGGCCGAAGTAGTCCGCCATGTTGTAGCCGCAGAACGGCAGCATCGCGAACGGGTCGCGGCGCAGTTCGCCGACGGTGCCCTCGGCGGCGGCGGTGCGCTCCGACGACACGTTCGAGCCCATGAAGACGCCGTGAGTCCAGTCGGTCGCCTCGACGACCAGCGGCACGTTGGTCGCGCGGCGACCGCCGAACAGGATCGCGTCCAGCGGCACGCCCTGCGGCGCGTCCCAGTCGTCGGCGATCTGCGGGCACTGGGGCGCGGCGACCGTGAAGCGCGAGTTGGGGTGCGCGGCGGGACGACCGGATGCCGGTGTCCACGGGTTGCCCTCCCAGTCGGTGAGCTCGGCCGGCGCCTCGTCGGTCAGGCCCTCCCACCACACGTCGCCGTCGGGGCGCAGCGCGACGTTCGTGAAGATGGTGTTGCCCCACAGCGTCTCGACCGCGGTGACGTTGGTCGACTCGCCGGTGCCGGGCGCGACGCCGAAGAAGCCCGCCTCCGGGTTGATGGCCCACAGGCGCCCGTCCTCGCCCGGACGCAGCCAAGCGATGTCGTCGCCGAGCGTCTCGACGCGCCAGCCGGGGATCGTCGGGCGCAGCATCGCGAGGTTGGTCTTGCCGCACGCCGACGGGAACGCGGCGGCCACGTGGTAGGCGCGGCCGGCCGGGTCGATGACGCGGATGAGCAGCATGTGCTCGGCCAGCCAGCCCTCGTCACGACCGATGACCGAGGCGATACGGAGGGCGAAGCACTTCTTGGCGAGGATCGCGTTGCCGCCGTAGCCCGACCCGAACGACCAGACCTCGAGCGTCTCGGGGAAGTGCACGATGTACTTCTCGTCGTTGCACGGCCACGCGACGTCCTGCTGGCCCGGCTGCAGCGGCGCACCCACCGAGTGGACTGTCTTGACCCACGGGGCGCCGCCGGCGATCTCGCGCAGCACGTCGTTGCCGACCCTCGTCATGATGCCGATCGAGGTGACGGCGTAGGCGCTGTCGGTGATCTGCACGCCGATGTGCGACAGCGGGCCGCCGACCGGACCCATCGAGAACGGCACGACGTACATCGTGCGGCCCTTCATGGACCCCTCGAACAGGGGCGTGATGGTGGCGCGGATCTCGTCGGGGGCGGCCCAGTTGTTGGTGGGGCCGGCGTCCTCCTCGCGCTCGGAGGCGATGAAGGTGCGTCCCTCGGTGCGCGCGACGTCGCTCGGGTGCGAGCGGGCCAGGTACGAGCCCGGACGCCACTCGGGGTTGAGCTTGATGAGTTTGCCCTCTTCGACCTGCTCGCGCAGCAGCGCGTCGTTCTCGGCACGCGAGCCGTCGACCCAGTGGATGCGGGCGGGCCGGGTGAGCGCCGCGATGCCGTCGACCCACTCGCGCAGCGCCGCCATGCCCTCGCCCGCGACGGTGGGCAGTTCGCCGTACGTCCGGGTCACGGTCGTCGTGCGGGGCGACCCGGTGCTCGCAGAGGTCGAGCCTTCGGTTCGGGTGAAGATGTCGGCAAGGGCCATGGTGTCGCTCCTCGTTGATTTCGACGATGCAGATTCGTGCTCTTCCTCTACTTTCACGGGTGATGGATGCCTCTTCCCACGATCCCTCGTGTCAAGAGTCGCAATTCTTTCGCTATCATCAAGGAATGCCGCCGACCTCGCTCGAACTGTCGACCCTGGGCCACCGCATCCGTCATCAGCGCCTCGCCCACGGGTACACGCTCGACGAGCTCGGCGCCCTCGTCGGGGTCGCCGGCAGTCAGCTGAGCCTCATCGAGAACGGCAAGCGCGAGCCCAAGCTGTCGCTGCTGCAGTCGATCGCGTCGATCGCCGGCGTCGAGGTCGCCGACCTGCTGTCGGCCGAGCCGCCCAACCGCCGCGCGGCGCTGGAGATCGAGCTGGAGCGTGCGCAGTCCAGCTCGGTGTTCCGGCAGCTCGGGGTCCCACCGGTCAAGGTCACCAAGGGCATGAGCGACGAGACGATCGAGTCGCTCCTGGGCCTTCACCGCGAGCTGCAGCGCCGTGAGCGCGAGGCCATCGCCACCCCCGAAGAGGCGCGACGGGCCAACACCGAGCTGCGCCTCATGATGCGCGAGCGCGATAACTACCTGCCCGAGATCGAGAAGCTCGCCGAGAAGCAGCTCAAATCGGCCGGGCACGTGTCGGGCGCACTCACCCACCGCACCGTCAGCATCATGGCCGAGAAGCTCGGGTTCGAGCTGATCTACGTCAACGACCTGCCGCACTCCACCCGGTCGGTCACCGACCTCGAGCACGGCCGGATCTATCTGCCGCCGGCATCCATCCCCGGCGGGCATGGTCTGCGCTCGATGGCGCTGCAGGCGATGGCGCACCGCCTGCTCGGCCACGAGCGGCCCACCGACTACGCCGACTTCCTGCAGCAGCGGCTGGAGATCAACTACTACGCCGCGTGCTGCCTCATGCCCGAGACCGCGTCGGTCGCGTTCCTGCAGCAGGCCAAGAAGGACCGCAACCTCGCCGTCGAGGACTTCCGCGACGCGTTCGGCGTCACCCACGAGGCCGCCGGCATGCGACTCACCAACCTCGCCACCCACCACCTCGGGATCAAGCTGCACTTCCTGCGCGTCGACGGATCCGGTGCCATCTCACGCGTGTACGAGAACGACGATCTGCCGCTGCCGATGGACGTCACCGGCGCCATCGATGGGCAGATGGCGTGCCGCAAGTTCTCGGCGCGCGCGGCGTTCGACGAGCAGAACCGCACGACCGAGCACTACCAGTACACCGACACTCCGGCGGGCACGTTCTGGTGCTCGACGCAGACCGGCTCGACCTCGGCGGGCGAATTCTCGATCACGGTGGGCGTGCCGTTCGATGACGCACGGTGGTTCCGCGGGCGCGAGACGCAGAAGCGCGCCACCTCGACGTGCCCCGACGAGTCGTGCTGCCGCCGCGCGGCCTCGGACGTCGCGGGGCGCTGGGCGGGAAAGGCCTGGCCGAGCGCGCGCGTGCACATGCAGATGTTCTCGCCGCTCCCCCGCGGTGCCTTCCCGGGTGTCGACGACAACGAGGTGTACGACTTCCTCGACCGCCACGCGTGAGGCCGCTCAGCCGGTGATGAACCGCCGGTACCGGTCGAGGGATGCCGCGACCTCGGCGTCGTCGGCCGCCCCGGGCGCGAACAGCTCGGGCACGGGATCGTCGGCGTGCCGGCCGACCGCGACCGAGTGCGTCCAGACGCCGACCACCACACCGCGGGCGACGAGGATCGGCCGCACGATGCCGTTCATGCTGGGCCCGATGGCCGAGAGGAACTCCGGCGCGCACGGCACGGTGCGGTCGACGTACGACAGGTAGTACTCCTCGAACGGCGGCAGCGCGATGACTTCGGGCGCCGATGCCAGGCGCCGCGGCGGGGAGGCGTCGACGACGTACATCGGCTCGGGGTCGGCCGTGACGATCCTCAGTCGATCGGATGCCGCCTCCGCCGCGGTCCGCGAGACCCCGAGCGGCAGGCTCGACCACCACGCGAAGTCGCGCGCGCCGGCCGGACCGTGGGCGGCGATGTAGCGCACGAAGAGCTCGGCCAGCGGGTCGGCGGGCGTCACGGGGTCGCTGATCCACTCCTCGGTGAGCACCAGGTACTGCTCACGCGTCGGCCCTTCGGCCCGCGGCACGACAGGCCCCTGGCACACCACTCCCCGCAGCGACATCGCCACCAGCAGGTGATAGCCGCGCTGCTTCGCGGTCGAGACGCCCGCGAGTTCCCACACCTCGGCGAGCTCCTTGCGGGTGAGCCGGTTGCCGCCCGCGAGCGCCGCCCGCGCTGCCGCCTCGGCGCGGTCGAGCTCGGCGCCGTCGATCGCCTCGGCGCGCCGCACCCCCGCCATCTGGCGGTGCTGCCGTTCGGCGGTGAGCGACAGCACCCACGACAGGTCCTCGGCCGGGACCAGGTGGATCGTGCCACGCATCGTCCACGACCGCACGATCTCGCCGCGATCGAACGCCGCGTCGACGTCGCGCAGCGACGGTTCACCCCTGGTGCGCTGCGCGATCGCCCAGCGCCCGCCCCAGAACTCCTGCGCCTGCGTCGCGAGCATATGCCGCGCCGCGCCGGCGACCGTAGGTGCGGGGGCGCTCAGTCGGTGCGACCGGAGTCGCTCACGGCGCATGGTTGCGGCATCCACTCGCCCATCATGGCGTGAACGCCCGACACCGCGCGCTCGCGTCTCGAGATCGGCTCACGCCGTTTCGTCTCGCTCGTTCCTCGCTCGCTCAACGACCGGGGTCGTCGTCAGCGCGCGTGCGCGGCGTCGTAGGCGGCGCGGGACTCTTCGATGCTCGGGTGGTTCGCGATCGCCCAGTCCGCGAGGGCCATCGCGAGCTGGATGAGCGTGCCACCCAGGGCAGTGAGCTCGTACTCGACGCGCGGCGGCACCTCCGCGTGCACGGTGCGGGTGATGAGCCCATCGCGTTCGAGCTGGCGCAGGGTCAGGGTGAGCATGCGCTGCGAGATGCCGGGGATGTGCCGCTGCAGCTCGGTGAAGCGCAGCCGTTCGCTGCGCAGGGTCGCCACGACCAGCAGCGACCACTTGTCGCCGATGCGGTCGAGCACGTCGCGGATCGCGCGGCCGTGGTCGACGCCGCCGGCGTCCTCGCAGGAACGCTCGTAGCCGGTCGCGGCGGCGTCCCCCGCCACCGAGACGGACAGGGTCTTGGTCATCGCATGTCACCTGCTTACATCCGTGTGCCTTTTGCACGTCCTCCGAAGATGACGCATCATGGGGTTGCTTACAAACAGTAACAGACCCCACGATCTCTACCTGGAGAACTGCATGATCATCGCCCTCTGGATCCTCAACGGACTCCTGGCGCTCGCCTTCATCATGGCCGGCTCGATGAAGGTCGCCCGCCCGCGCACGGCGCTCGTCGCGAGTGGCATGGCCTGGGCCGACGACTTCGCCGACCCCACCGTCAAGCTCATCGGCGCGGCCGAGGTGGTGGGCGGCATCGGCCTCATCCTCCCGCTGCTGACGGGCATCGCCCCGATCCTCACCCCGATCGCCGCGACCGCGCTCGCGATCGTCATGATCGGCGCGATCGCCGTCCACGTCCGCCGCAAGGAGAACGCGACGCCGTCGATCGTGCTGGCGGTGCTGTCGATCGTGAGCGCCGTGCTCGGCTTCATCGTGGTGCTCTGACCCGCCCTGACCTCTGGAGAAGTGGATGCCTCGGCCCGAGGCATCCACTTTTCTCGTCTTCGTGGCGACCCGGCCTCACGTCGGCTCGGTCGTGCGGATCAGACCGCAGGTGACGCACGACCACGCGACGAGGAACCGCTCGTCGTCGAGGATCTCGAACCGCAGCGGGTCGCCGCAGGTCGGGCAGGCGCGTGGATCTGCAATGCGGCCGGTCACCCGCGTCAGCGCAGGAGCTTCACGGCGCTTCGCACCGCGGTCACGCTGGCGATGGCGGCGGCGATGCTCATGACGATCGGCGTGGCCGCGATCACGAGCGCGATCGAATTGGGTTTGAAGACAGCCCCGCTGGAGCCGTGGACGTAGGCGCCGATCGGCAGTGCGACCCCGCCTCCGCCTCCGCCCGACGCTTCGCCCTTGCCCTGGGGCAGCTTCTCGGTGGGGGGCGTCTCGCCGGACCCCTCCCCGGCGCCGAATCCGAACGCGACGATCGCGACGGGGACGATGTCCTGCCCGCCGACCGTCGACTTCTCTCCGTATGCGATGCGGGCGCCCCACGAGGGGACGGACCCGGCGAGCTTCTCGACCAGTCTCTCCGCCATGCAGCGACCATATCCCCCACCGCACTCCGGTACCAGCCTCAGCCGCGAGTCTGCCGGAGCAGACGCCGTCGGATGGGTTGAGTTCCACCCGCCCTCCGGTAGCGTCGAGCAATGAGCGCTGATCCGATGGCCGGCTGGCGTACCGCGGCGCGGTGGTCGTTGGTGGTGCTGCTCGCTGCCGCCGGCCTGTCGCACCTGACCTGGGGCAGGCGGGGCTATCGCATCGTCGTGCCGGACTGGTCGACTCGCCTGACCGGGCTCGACAAAGACGCCATCGTGGTGGGTTCGGGTGTGGCCGAGCTGATGCTCGCCGGCGCGGTCGCGACGATTCCCCGGCAGCGCAGTGTCGGCTGGCTCGTCGCGGCGTTCTTCGTCGCGGTCTTCCCGGGAAACGTCCACCAGTGGCGAACCGGCCGTGGCGCGCCGATGCTGCGCAGCGACCGCGCCCGATTCGTGCGCCTGCTGCTGCAGCCCGTACTGGTCGTGTGGGCGCTGTGGAGTACGCGGTAGCAGTCGACCGCCGCCGCGATCGCGTCAGAGCCGGGGCGGGAGCGTCGGTACTGCAGCGGCTCAGTCGCGCGACGTCGCGTTCACGCTGCCGGAGCGCTCCTGTCCGCTCAGGAGTGCGATGGCGGTCATCATGCGCTCGGTGATCTCGCGACGAGCCTTGCCGTCCGGCACGCCCTCGAGATCGGCCAGGTCGAGCGGCTCACCGAAGCGCACCTCCAGGCGCGGCCTCCCCGGCAGCAGATGGCTCAGCGGCTTGGCGGTACCGGTCCCGATCAGCCCCACGGGCACGACCGCGGCGCCCGTGTCGCGCGCCATCCACGCCGCACCACCGTGACCCTCGTGCAGCTTCCCGTCGCGTGAGCGGGTTCCCTCGGGGAACACCGCGAACACGCTCCCGGCCCGCAGGATGCTGCTGCCCGCGTCGAGCGCGGCGCGCGCACCGCGACCGGCCGCACGGCGCACCGGGACGCCGCCGATCGAGCTGAAGAACCAGCGCTTGACGCGGCCGAGCATCCCGGAGCCCGTGAAGTACGACGACTTGATGAGGAACTGCACCGGGCGGCCCGCGGACGTCGGGATGATGACCGTGTCGAGCGACGCGAGGTGGTTGCTCGCCAGCAGCACCGGCCCACGCTCGGGCACGTTCCCGCGACCGACGATGCGCGGTCGGTACATCAGCCAGAACAGCGGCCGCAGGATCACGCGTCCGACGAAGTAGACGGCGCCCGGCCGCGGTGCGGGCACGGGGCTCGGCGGAGCAGGCGCTATCACCTCGCCACCCTATCCGGCATCAGCCCTGGCGTGACCGCCGCCTCGTGGCGACGGAGATACACACAGAAGAAGACCGGATGCCTCCCCCCGAGGCATCCGGTCTTCTCAGCTCATTCGATTCAGAACGGGTTGGGCGTCAGCGTGTACTTGGTCTGCAGGTACTCGTGGATGCCCTCGGCGCCGCCCTCGCGACCGAGGCCCGACATCTTCCAGCCGCCGAACGGGGCGGCGGCGTTGGAGACGACGCCCATGTTGAGGCCCATCATGCCGGTCTCGAGGCGCTCGATCATGCGCTGGCCGCGGGCGAGGTTCTCGGTGAAGACGTACGAGACCAGGCCGTACTCGGTGTCGTTGGCGAGGGCCACCGCCTCATCCTCGGTGTCGAACGGGACGATCGCGAGCACAGGGCCGAAGATCTCCTCACGGAGGATGTCGCTGCCTGCCTGCACGTCGGTGACGACGGTGGGCTCGTAGAACGTGCCGGGGCCGTCGATGGCGTGGCCACCCGTCGCGACGGAAGCGCCGCGCGCGACGGCATCCTGCACCAGCTGCGCCGCCTTCGCGACCGCGCGGTCGTCGATGAGCGGGCCGATGGTGACGCCGTCCTCGGTGCCGCGCCCGATCTTGAAGCCGTTGACGCGCTCGGTGACGCGGCGGGCGAACTCGTCGGCGACCGAGCGGTGCACGATGAAGCGGTTGGCGGCGGTGCAAGCCTGGCCGATGTTGCGGAACTTGGCCGCGATCGCACCGTCGACGGCCTTGTCGAGGTCGGCGTCGTCGAACACGACGAAGGGGGCGTTGCCGCCGAGCTCCATCGAGGTGCGCAGCACGCCCTGCGACGCCTGCTCGAGCAGACGCTGGCCGACCGGGGTCGACCCGGTGAACGACAGCTTGCGCAGCCGCGGGTCGCGGATGATCGGCTCCGACACGGCGCCCGACGTGGAGGTCGTGAACACGTTGACGACGCCCTTGGGCAGACCGGCGTCTTCGAGCAGCTTCGCGAAGTACAGGGTGGTCAGCGGGGTGAGCTCGGCAGGCTTGATGACCACCGTGCAGCCGGCGGCGAGCGCGGGCGCGATCTTGCGGGTCGCCATCGCGAGCGGGAAGTTCCACGGCGTGATGAGGAAGCACGGGCCGACGGGGTGCTGCGACACGATCATGCGGCCGGTGCCCTCGGGGTTGGCGCCGTAGCGGCCCTGGACGCGCGAGGTCTCTTCGCTGAACCAGCGCAGGAACTCGCCGCCGTAGGCGACCTCGCCGCGCGCCTCGGCGAGCGGCTTGCCCATCTCGACGGTCATGAGGAGCGCGAACTCCTCCTTGCGCTCCTGCAGCAGGTCGAACGCGCGGCGCAGAATCTCGGCGCGCTCGCGCGCGGGCGTCGCGGCCCACGCCGGGAACGCCTCGACGGCGGCGTCGAGCGCAGCCTTGCCGTCCTCGGGCGACGCGTCGGCGATCTCTTTCACGACCTGACCGTTCGACGGGTCGTACACCTTCAGGGTCTTGCCGGCCGACGCCGCGCGCCACTGCCCGCCGATGAACAGGGCGTCGGGGACGGACGCCAGCAGCTCGGTCTCACGGTTCTCGGTCACGGGGACTCCCTCGTCTGTGGTGTGGGGTGCGGATGCCGGGGGCGGCGCACACTCGGATCGTATACGATCGTGCGGCGCCGCGCTCCCATCATGCCTCTCTCGCACCGGATCGAACGCTCGCCGTCCGGGCGAAAGCCGGTCTGCGGTTCGACATCGTGTACAGGCTGCGATCCGTCACGTTTCGTGATCCTTTTAGTCTACACTGGTGGAATAACGAGAGGGGCGCCGTGGACCACCATGACGCAGCGGCGGACAGCATCGTCCGCGGCGGACGCATCCACACCTTCGATGCGCACGACACCGAGGTCGACGCGATCGCGGTGCGAGACGGCGTCATCATCGCCACCGGCGCCGCCGCCCAGGCGCTGATCGGCCCCGCGACACGGGTGATCGAGCTCGACGGGCGCACCGCCCTGCCCGGCATCAACGACGGCCATCTTCACGCGGCCTGGCTCGGCGCGCGCTGGCCGCGCATCTTCTTCGGCGACGCCGACCACGGCCACGCCCCCGACGGCACCCTCGTGTCTACCGAGCAGGAACGCCGCGAAGCCCTCACCCGCGCCTGGCGCCTGCTCGCGTCGCTGGGCATCACGAGCTACACCGAGCCCGGAATCGGTCCGGGCGAGGACGACGGCGAGACCGGCTGCTTCGGCTCCGACATGCTCGGCACCTACCTCGCTCTGCACCGGGAAGGCGCCCAGACGGCACGAGTCACGCTGCTGCGCCTGTTCGGCCGCATCGACGGCGACTCGCGCCTCGACGACGTGCTGGCGGGCATCGCCGCGCCGGTGCCGGCGACCGACCCGCGATGGCTCGCGATCACCGGGGTGAAGATCTTCGCCGACGGCATCCCTCCCATGCGCAGCGCGTGGGTGCAGGAGCCGTACCTCGACGGATCGCACGGCGAGCTCCTCACCCGGGGCGACGATCCTCTCGTCGCCTACCGCGAGATGGTCCTGGCCGCGCACCGGGCGGGACTGCAGATCGCCGTGCACGCGACCGGCGATCGCTCCATCGACGAGCTGCTCAGCACCCTCGAGCGCGCCGGCGCATCGACCCGACGGCATCCTCACTATGTCGTGCATGGCGACCTGGCCACCCCCGATCTGCTCGATCGGATGCGGGCGCTCGGCGTCGGCGTCGCGGTGCAGCCGCTCATCGCCGCCGCCACGCATGCCTGGGCGAGCACCCAGCTCGGCCCCGAGCGCGCCGGACGCGCCTGGCCGCTGGCCGAGATGCTGGAGCGCGGCGTGCTGACCACGATCACCAGCGACGCTCCGATCGCGACCCCGGACTGGCGGGCCAGCGTCGACGCCGCACTCGCGCTGCTGGGTGCCGACGACGCTTCGCTGCGCAGACGACTGCTGCGCGGCATGACCACGGCGCCGGCCGCGCAGGACGGCGCGACGGCCGTCAAAGGGTCGCTCGAGGCCGGCAAGTACGCCGACCTGTGCATCCTCGACGAGGACCCTCTCACTCCCGGCCGCCCCCTCGCCGGCATCGGCGTCGCCGCGACCGTCGTCGACGGCCGCGTCGTGTATCAGCGCGGCATCTCCGCACCGGTGGGCTGACCGCGACAGGCGCGGACCACGCGGTCGGGGCGTTTCGTCTCGCTCATCCCTCGCTCGCTCAACGAGCGGGTACTTCTGACCCCCGCTCACTGAGCGGATCGCACTCTACGAGCGCTGCCCGCCCACGACGAAGGCGCGGCGGCCGCAGCCGCCGCGCCTTCGGGGCTCGTGGGTCAGACCGCGGTCGCGATGAGCACGCGCGGGCTCGCGGGCAGCGCGACTTTCTCGCGCACCTGCCAGCCGGTTTCGGCGAGCCACGCGCGCACCTCGCTCTCGGGGTAGACGACGGTGCCGTCGATCACGAGGTACTCCCCGGCGTGCACGGCGTCGAGGGCGCGCTGCTCGGCGTCGTCGTCGAGGAAGAAGTCGAGCAGCGTGAGCGTCGCACCGGGCACGGCGGCAGCGCGCAGCCGCTGCAGGATGCCCCGGTTCTCGTCCGCCGAGAAGCGGTGGATGACGTGGTTCATGAACACGGCGTCGTACTGCCCCTCGGGAGCGGTCGTCGCGGTGTCGCCGGTCTCGACGGTCGCGCGGTCGGCGACGCCGGCCTCGGCCACCGCCTGCGCGACGCCGTCCTCGAACCCGGGCGCGTACAGGAACGTGGTACGCAGTGCGGGGTTGCGCACCATCGCCTCGATCGCGAACGCAGCCGACAGCCCGCCGAAGTCGAGGGCGTTCGTCGCGGCCGAGAGGTCGACGTGGCGGCCGAACTCCTGCCCGTGCAGGCGGTTGTACGTCATGACGCCGGCCATGAACGTCGCCCAGCGGGCGTCGTCCATCTGCAGGTCGCCGGGCGTGGTGGTGTCGACGGTGTGTCCGAACTGCAGCCAGTGCGGGTAGCTGATCTCGCTCAGGAACGTGAGGAACGGCGCCAGATCGATGACGGATGCCTCGCCCACCAGGTACGCGGCGGCATCCGGTTCGAGGCGGTACGCGCCGTCGGCGCGCGCGAGGAGGCCTTTCGCGGCGAGCGCGTCGGCGAGGATCCGCGCCATACGCGGGGTGACACCGGTGGCCGCGGCCAGCTCGTCGGCGTCGAGGGCGCCGTCGGCGAGCGCCGCGAACAGGCCGATGCGGCTCGCCTGGAACAGCTGCTGCGCGGCCATGTAGCCGGTGGCGATGTCGAGGATCCGGGCGGCGTCCGGGGTCGTCTCGGTGGCGGTCATGAGAGTCCTTTCTACAAACGTTGAAAATAAAGGTCGGATGAAGGTCAGATGCGAGAGGCGGCGGTTCAGCCGGCGAGGAGGAACGCCTGCGCGGCGGCGCGGAAGGCGGGGTCGTGCAGCGCCTCCAGGTGATCCCCCGGCACGCGCACGACACGGACGTCGGCGAGGCCGGCGGCGAGCGCGTCGATCCCCTGTGCCATCGGGTCCAGGGCGCCCCCGATGAGCAGCACCGGCACGCGCGGCGGCGCGGCGGCAGGGTCGAACGGCTCGGCCGCGAGCCCCTCGATCAGGTGGAGCACGGCGGCGGGTTCGAGCCCCGGCATCCGGGCCATTCCGAGGATCATGCCGGTGAGCGGATCGGCCGGCTCGGGGCCGCCGGCCAGCGCGGCACGCGCGGCCGCCAGGTCCACCATCGCGAACGGCTCGATGGGGCTGAGCCCTCCCAGGACGAGTCGGCGCACGGCGGGGCGCTCGGCGACCGACCGGCCGGCGAGATCCCACGCCAGACGGGCGCCGAGCGAATAGGCGACGACATCGACCGGGCCGCCGGCATCCGCCACCACGTCGGCGAGCAGGTCGACGACCTCGGTCGTCGTGACCGGCGCCACGGGTCTGGACGCGTCCCCGTGCGCGGGCAGGTCGACGACGTACACGTCGCGGCCGGCGGCGGCGAGGGGCGCCGCCCACTCGGCGTCGGGCCAGTCGACCCTCCCCCGCGACGCGAGTCCGTGGATCAGCAGCACGGCAGGGCCGTTCGGCTCATCGGCGGCCACGTGGTGCACGGACAGCGAGGTCATGTTCGTCCTTTCGGGGTCTGCGCGGCGGTCTATCGCAGGCGCGCCAGGAAGTCTTCGAGATACCGCTCGTAGTCGGGCACGCGCGCGCCGTCCGGATACATCAGGTTCACGACGGCGGCGCCGATCGTGACCGAGATGTACTCATTGGCCAGCGGCTCGTAGGGCGGGTCGACGGCGATCGCGCCCGCCTCGCGCGCGTCGGCGAACCGCGCGATGAACGCCTCGCGCCAATTGGCGAGGTGGCGCCGGTAGAGCTCGGCGAGGTCGTCGTTCGACATCGCGTACTCCCACAGCGCCAGCAGCACACGGCCCGCGGCGATGTCGTCGGGCGTGCGCGGCAGCGGCGCCTGCAGGAACGCCCGCAGCCGGCCGATCGCGTCACCCTCGGGGTCACCTCCGGTGACCGCCTCGCCCATCTGATCGAGGATGCTCTCGAACGTCGCGGCGACGATGCTGTCCTTGCCCGGGAAGTAGTGCTTGAGCGCACCGTTGGCGAATCCCGCCTCGGCGGCGATCGAACGCATCGTCGCGGCCTCGAACCCGCCCTTGAGGATCACCCCCTTGGCGACCTCGATGATCTCGCGGCGGCGTTCGTCGTGATCGATGATCTTCGGCATCTCCAGCCCTCTCTGCGCTGCCGCTACGCTACCGGCGCGGGCGCGTCGGACGCGGTCCGGGTCTGCAGCCAGGCTTGACGGCGGGCCCGCTGCGCGGCGGGGTCGGCGACAGGCGACGCGAGCCGCAGCCGCTCCGAGTACGGGTGGGCGGGAGCGCGGGTGATCTGTTCCCCCGCCCCGGTCTCGACCAGTTCGCCGCGGTACATCACGGCGACCCGGTGGCACACACGGCGCACGACGCCGAGGTCGTGCGAGACGAACAGGTACGACACCCCGGTGTCGCGCTGCAGTTCGATGAACAGGTCGAGGATCGTCGCCTGCGTCGTGAGGTCGAGCGCACTCACCGGCTCGTCGCACACGATGAGCCGCGGCCGGCGCACGAGCGCCCGCGCGATCGCGATGCGCTGCCGCTGACCGCCCGAGAACTCGTTCGGCAGCCGGTCGACCGACGCCTGCGGCAGCTTCACGCGGTCGAGCATCTCCCCGACCCGTGATCGCGCCTCGCGTCGCCCCATGCCGCCGGCCGTGAGCGGTTCGGCGAGGATGTCGCCGATCGTCATGGCCGGGTCGAGCGAACCGTACGGGTCCTGGAAGACCACCTGGATGTCGGCGGCGAGGGCGCGGCGCTGTGCGCCTTTCGCGTGGGTGATGTCCCGCCCGTCGAAAACGATGCGTCCGGCGGCCACCGGAGCCAGCCCGAGAACGGCTTTGCCGAGCGTGGACTTGCCCGAGCCGGACTCGCCGACCAGGCCCACGCACTCGCCCGGCGCGATGTCGAGCGAGACGCCGCGCAGCGCGCGGAACGCCTTGCGACCCCGGCCGTACTCGACGACGACGTCATGGATATCGAGAAGCGGTGCGTCGGTCATCGGTTCGCCTCCGTCGTGATTCCGGATGCCGCAGCCCGCGGCTCCTGCTCGACCGCGGGCGCCGGCGCCTCCGTCTGCCCGGAGGCCGCCCAGGCGGCATCCAATTCGGCTCGGCCGTCGGCGTCGTCCAGGGATGCCGCGATCAGCTCCCGTGTGTACGGGTCGGCGGGCGCCGCGAACAGCTCGTCGATCCGGCCTTCTTCTACGACATCGCCGTGCTGCATCACGACCACCCGGTCGCAGATGTCGGCGACGACGCCGAAGTTGTGCGTGACGATGAGCAGCGCCATGCCGTACTCGGCCTGCAGTTCACGCAGCAGTTCCAGCACCTCGGCCTGCACCGTGACATCGAGCGCCGTCGTCGGCTCGTCGGCGACCAGGAGCGACGGGCGGCCCGAGATCGCGCCGGCGATGAGCACGCGCTGCGCCATGCCGCCGGAGATCTGGTGCGGGTAGCTGCGCAGCACGCGCTCGACGTCGACGATGCCGACGCGCTCGAGCATCGCCTTCGCGCGGCCGCGGGCCTCGCCGCGGCCGAGCCCGTGCACCTTGCGCAGCGGCTCGGTCAGCTGGTGGCCGATCGTGTACGACGGGTCGAGGTTCGACATCGGCTCCTGCGGGATGTAACCGATCTCGCGCCCCAGCAACTCGTGACGCCGCGTCCGCTCCAGGCGCGTCACCTCGCGGCCGCCGATCCAGATGCCGTCGGCGTGGGCTTCCCCGCCGTCGGGCAGCAGGTCGAGCACCGAGAACACCGTCTGCGACTTGCCCGAGCCCGACTCGCCGACCACCCCGACGACCTCGCCGGGGGCGATGTCGAGCGAGATCCCGTGCACGACCTCGACGAGGCCCGCGGGCGTGCCGTACGTGACGCGGAGGCTTTCGACGCGCAGCGCCGAGGTCTCGGCGATGTGCCGCAGCGTGCCGGTGGTCAGCGCCGGCGGCTCGGGACGGACTTCTTCTTCGGTGACGACCGCGACTCCGGGAGCGCCCTTTCGCACCCTGCGGGCGAGCGCCCGATCCTTCTTGGCCTCCGGCGAGCGCAGCTGGATGAGCTCGGCGAGGGTCGAGCCCATCAGTGCGAGCACCGCGATCGTGATGCCGAGCGCCAGCGACGGCCACAGCAGGATGTTGGGATTGGAGAGCATCACGCGGAAGCCCTCGCTCATCATCGCGCCCCAGCTCGGGGTGTTCGCGTCACCGATGCCGAGGAACTGCAGCCCCGCCTGGATGCCCATCGCGATGCCGGCCGTGAGCGCGGTCTGGATGGTGACCGGCGCGTAGGTCGACCGGATGATGTGCCGCGACAGGATCCGCGTGTTGGTGAGGCCCGAGACGCGGGCGGCGTCGATGTAGGTCTCGCCGCGCACCATGAGCGTCGTCGAGCGCGCCATGCGGAAGTAGCCGGGAGCCATGAAGACGCCGACCGTCGCCATGAGGATGACGAAGTCCGAACGGGTGCCGGCCGCGACGACGAGCAGGATGATCATGCCGGGCACCGACTGCAGCGCGTCGCTGACCCACATCGCGATCTTGTCGAACGCGCGGCCGAAGTACCCGGCCGCGATTCCGGCCGGGACGCCGAGCACCACGGCGGTGACGATCGTGATGAGCGCACCCCACAGCGTGGTGCGGGTGCCCCAGATGAGGCGGCTCAGGATGTCGCGACCGGTCGAGTCGGCACCGAGCAGATGCTCGGGGCTGGGCGGCGACTTGGCGACGGCGAGGTCGACGTAGTTGGGGTCGTACGGCGCCAGCAGCGGCGCGAACACGGCGACGAGCACGATGAGCACGAAGACGGCGAGCGGGATGACACCGGCCGGCTTGCGGAGGAACCGCCGGAACAGCCCGGATCTGCGGGCGCGGGCCGGATCGAGGGTGCCGGTGAGGGTCGTGGCGCTCATTGCACGCGTGCCTTCGGGTTGAGCCAGGCCAGCACGAGGTCGAGGGCCAGGTTGACGATGACGACGAAGACGACCGAGATGACCGTGATGCCCAGCAGCATCGGGATGTCGCCGTTCTGGGAGGACTGGTTGGTGAGCTGGCCGAGACCGGGAAGGCTGAAGATGCCCTCGACGACGACCGAGCCTGACAGGAGCCCGACGAACATGAGGGCGATCGTGGTGAGAGCGGCGGGTGACGAGTTGCGCAGCAGGTGCAGCGTGATCGACCGCTGGCGCAGGCCGCGGCTGCGGAGCGTGCGCACGTAGTCCTGCCGATTGGACGCGAGGATCGCGTTGCGCAGTTGCTCGGCGACGGCGACGATGCCGCCGAGGGCGAGTGAGACCGCGGGCAGGGTGATCGAGCGCAGCCAGCCCGTGAACGACTGGTCCAGGGGCACGTAGCCGACCGCCGGGAACCACATCAGGTCGATGGCGAACCACGTGATGAGCACGAGACTCACCCAGAACCCCGGGAGGGCGAACAGCACGACCGAGACCGCCTTGGTCACCCGGTCGAACCATCCGCCGGGGTGCAGGCCGGCAGTGACGCCGAACACGGTGCCGACGACGGCGATGATGAGCGTCGCGAAGGTGACGACCGAGAGCGTGACCGGCACCTTGAGCACCAGCTGCTCGCCGACGGGCTGGAAGTTGCGCCACGAGAAGCCGAAGTCGCCGCGAAGCACCCCCGAGAACCAGTTCCAGAACTGCACCATGATCGGCTGGTCGATGCCGATCTTCTCGGCCAGTGCGGCCTGCTGCGCGGGGGTGGCGGACGTGCCGAGCAGGGCCGCGGTCGGATCGCTGATCGCGAAGTGCGCCAGGAAGAACGTGGCGATCGACACCACGAACAGCAGCACGAGACCTGCGCCCAGCCGTTTCAGCGTGAACAGCAGCATGAAGACCTCTCGGGGGAACGGAAGGGATGCCGGGGCGGGTCGGCGTCGACCCGCCCCGGCAGGGACTCAGCCCTGGGTGATGTACCGCAGCGTCGGGAACATCATGCCGATGATCGGCTGGATCTTGATACCCGAGACGCTGTAGTAGGTGTTGTTCGCCTGGTACCAGGGCGCCCACCACGCCTGCTCGACGAGCTGCTCGTTGAGCGCCTTGATCGCGGCGGTCTGGTCGTCGCCCTCGGCCGCGTACACGTCCTCGACGAGCGGCTTGATGACCTCGTTCTGCTCCCAGTCCGGCGTCGGGTTGAACCACTGCGGCGTCGCGACCTGGCGGTTGACGGTGGCCATGTCGTTGCCGTCCATCGCCAGGAACGAGATGAACACCGGGTAGTTCGGCGCGTTCAGCTGGTAGTCGGGCATCTGCACGTTGTCCCACGTGACGGTGATGCCGATCTCGCCCAGTGCCTGCTCGACCGAGGGCTGCCACACCTGGAACACCGGCGACATCGGCATGTTGAGCGCGAAGCCGTCGGCATAGCCGGCGTCGGCCATGAGCTCCTTGGCCTTGTCGATGCTGTACGCGTAGCGGTCGTTGAGGGACGGGTCGTTGATGTCGCCGCCGTCAGGGAAGACCTGGTTGGTCGCGACACCCGCACCGCTGCCGACCGCCTTGAGGATGGCTGCGCCGTCGAAGGCGTAGTTGAGCGCCTGGCGCACCTCGAGCTTGCCGAAGGCGGGGTTCTTGGCGCCGGTGTGGTCGGTGAAGACGAGCCCCGCCCAGCCGGAGACGCGGTCGGCGATGTTCCAGCCCTGCTGCGTGGCGGCGTCGACGTTCGCGACGTCGCCGTACTGCACGTTGATCTGCCCCGACAGCATGGCGTTCTGCCGCGCCGTGGCGTCGAGGATCGGGAAGATCGACAGATCCGTCCACGGGTACGCCTTCGCGTCCCAGTAGCCGTCGACCTTGTCGAAGTGGTATTCCGATCCTGCGACGCTGCTCGCGTCGAGCGTGTACGGCCCCGACCCGACGGGCTCCTTGCCGAGCGTGCCGGCGTCGATCGCGGCGGGCGACATGACGTAGCTGCGACCGAGGCCCATCAGGTACAGGATCGTGTCGTCGCGCTGGGCCAGGTTGATGCGCACGGTGTCTTCGTCGACGGCCTCGAACGACGAGACGTTGAGGTACGCCTCGTTCGAGCGTGCACCCTCCTTGAGGTACTCCAGGCTCTTGACGACGGCATCCGCATCCACCGGCGAGCCGTCGCTGAACTCGGTGCCGGTGCGGAAGTCGAGGTCGATCGACAGCTTGTCGTCGGCGACCGTCCACTTCTCCGCGAGAGCGGGGACGGGGTTGCCGTCGGCGTCGAGCGCGATGAGCGCGTCGTACACCGCCGACAGGTACGGGCCGTCGAAGCCGATGTCGGCGAGCGACGGGTCCCACGACGTGACGTCGAGGAAGTTTCCGATCTTCAGGTCAGTGATGCCCGAGGCGTCGTCGCCGCCGTCGGTCGTTCCGCCGTCGCCGCCTCCGGTGCAGCCGGCGAGCACGAGCGTCACGGCTGCGAGCGCGGCGGCTGCTGCCGCCAGGTGAGTCTTGTTCATCGAGTCCTTCTCTCGGTGCGGGTGTGGAAGGAGGTGGAGCTGCCTCGCGCCGCTCTGAAAGCCGGTTCGTGACGCCACTCCGCTGTGTCGTGCTGTTTATTCTACATACGTGGAAAAAGAGGTCAAGCGGTCCGACAGACTTTTTTCCACACTTGTAGATACATTTCGACGCGCACCCTCGCTCACCGACCGGGAGCGGATGCCGGCGGTGCCCACCGCCCGTCCGCCGAGACCGCATCGTCCAGACGGAGGTGCGCGAGCGCCTCTCGCACCTCGCCGCCGCGCGCACCGGCGAGGTGGATCGCTCCGAGGTTCTCCTCCAGCTGCGCCAGACGCGACGCGCCGAACAGCACGTTCGCGGCATGCGGGTTCGCGAGGCAGAACGCGATCGCGAGCTGCGCGGGTGTCGCCCCGAACGACGACGCGATACGCGCCACCTCGGGCGCGGCGGCTGCGACGCGCTGCCGGATGCCGCCCACGTCCGCGCCGATCTTCCGCTCGGGCACGCGGCCGAGCAGCACTCCCCCTTCGAACGCATCCGAGGCCTGCAGACCCAGCACGCCCTCGCGCAGCAGGCGCCCGTACGGCTCGCCCTCGGCCATCGCACGGCGCGCGATGCCGTACTTCAGCTGCGCGAACGAGGGCGGCACGGCATCCGCCGCGGCGGCGGCATCCAGCGCCCGGAGCGTGTCGTCGATCACCCAGTTGTTGATGCCCCACGTGTCGAACAGCCCGTCGGCGACGAGGTCGCCGACATCGCCCACGAGGCGCTCCATGTCGGGCTGCACCAGGTAGTCGCCCACCACGACCGCATCGAACCGGTCGATGCCGGCGCGCGCGATGCTCTCTTCCAGCTGCGCGCGGAAGCCCTGGTTCGGCCAGTCCCAGAGCCACAGCTTGCCGCACAGGAACACGTCGGCCCGATCCACGCCGCTCGCGCGCAGCGCCTCGCCGAACCGGATGTCGGTCGTCGAGTTCTCGGCGTGCGGACCCATGTTGTAGTACGCGACGTCGAAGAACCCGGCGTCGGCGCGGACCGCGTGCCGGATCATGCCGACTGCCTCGTCTGGCGTCATGCGGTCCCAGGTGTTCCACGAGCCGAGGCCCAGCGGCGGCACGAGAGGGCCGCCGGGGCCGAGCGGTCTGCGGGTGAAAGTCGGTGCGGGCATCGTCGCCTCCGGTCCGGGTTGTGTTTTTCTACATTTGTATAATAACGTCTCGACAGGCTCAGAGAGGAGCATCGGGAATGACCCCCAATCGAAAGCGCGTCCTGGTCACCGGCGGCGCGAGCGGACTCGGGCGCGGCATCGCCGCAGCCTTCGCGGCGCGCGGCGACGACGTCGTCATCGCGGACGTGAACGTGGATGCCGCCACCGCCGCGGCGGCCGACCTCGGCGTGACCGCGATCGGCCTCGACATCGCCGACCCCGCCTCGGTGGCGGCGGCGGGAGCCGCGATCGGCAGCATCGACGTGCTCGTCAACAACGCCGGCGTCGTGCTCGGCGGCGGCACGCAGCAGGAGGTGCCTCTCGACGTCTTCGACGCGGCCGTCGCGGTCAACATCCGCGGCACTTTCCTGATGCTGCGCGAGTTCGCCCCGCGGCTTTCCGACGGCGGCGCGATCGTCAACATCTCGTCGATCGGCGGTCGCCAGCCCACTCCGGGCATGGGGCACTACGAGATGACCAAGGCCGCCGTCGACGCGCTCACGCGCACCGCGGCGATCGAGCTGGCCGGCCGCCGCATCCGCGCCAACGCCGTGGCACCGGGGCCGATCCTCACGCCGCTCACCGCAGGCTTCGCCACCGACCCGCAGGCACGGGCGTTCTGGGAGTCGCGCATCCCCCTCGGATCCATCGCCGAGGTCGAGCAGGTCGCTCCCCTCGTCGTGTTCCTCGCCTCGGACGAGGCATCCCACATCACCGGAACCAGCGTGCCCGTCGACGGCGGCCAGCTGCTGGTCTGAACCGTCCCGCCGAAAGGACGCAGACATGCCCCTCCCCACGACCACACGCGCCGCGGTGCTCACCGCGCACGGCGCCCCGCTGGAGCTGCAGGACCTGCCGCTGCCGACCGAGCTCGCCCCCGGAGCCGCGCTCGTGCGCATCGCGTGCGCGACCCTCTGCGGCACCGACATCGAGATCTGGTCGGGCAAGATGACCTTCCCCGGCATGCTGCCGATGGTGCTCGGCCATGAGATGGTCGGCGAGATCGTCGCGGTCGGCGCTGGCACCCGCGACGCCCTCGGGCGTGAGCTGCAGCCCGGCGACCGCATCGGCTGGTCGGAGTCGACGTGCGGCGAGTGCTACGGCTGCGTCGTGCTGCGCCAGCCGGTGCACTGCTCTCGCCGGGGCTACGGCTTCCTGCAGCGCTCAGACGTCCCGCCGTACGCGACGGCCGGGCTCTCGGACTATGCCTACGTGGTCCCGGGTGCGGCGAAGCTGCTTCTGCCCGCCACGGTGAAGGACACCTGGGCTTCGATGGCCGGCTGCGCGGCCAAGACGGTGCTGCGCGCGTTCGACCGCATGGGCGGGGTCCGTCCCGGCTCACGTGTCGCGATCCAGGGGTCGGGTGCGCTCGGCATCTTCGCCACCGCGGTGGCGAAGATCTCGGGGGCGGCGCAGGTCATCACGATCGGCGCCCCGGCCGCGCGCCTCGACCTTGCCCGCCGATTCGGCGCCCACGAGGTCGTCGACATCGCGCAGGGCGGCGTCGTCGAACGAATCATGGAGCTCACCGACGGCCACGGCGCCGACCACGTCTTCGACTTCGCCGGCGCTGCGAGCGTCGGACCGGAGGCGGTCGGCATGGCGGCCGTCCGCGGCACGGTCACGATCGTCGGGTCGACCGGACCCGCCGGCGAAGCGTTCCCGCTCAGCGCGATCATGGGCAAGGAGCTCACCGTCACCGGCTCACTCAACGGCGACATCGCCGACTATGCGCGGTCGATCGCGTTCTTCGAGGCCTTCGCCGACCGCTTCGCGTGGGACGACCTGTTCTCGGCACCGGTAGGCCTGGCCGAGGCATCCGCCAAGATCGCGACGATGGGCCGCCTCGGCGAGGTCAAGGCCGTCATCGACCCGCGACTGGATTCCGCGTCAGCGGAGGCGGAGGCATGATCGCGCGGCGCCCGCTCGGCACGAGCGGCCTGCAGACCGGAGTCTTCTCGCTCGGCTCATGGCACACGTACGATCGCATGGACTTCGGCGACGCCGTCGCGATGGTGCGCGCCGCCGTCGACGCCGGCGTGAACCTCTTCGACGTGGGGGTGTACTCCTTCCCGGGCATGCCGCCCGTGTTCACCGATGTGCTGTTCTCGGCGATCGTGCGCGCGGCGGGGCTGCGACGGGACGAATGGATGCTGTCCAGCAAGCTGTGGCTGGAGGGCTACGGTGCCGACGGCTTCCGGCCGCAGCTGGAGAATGCGCTGCTGCGCGTCGGCGAGGAGCACGCCGACCTCGTCGTGCTCGGCGACCTGCGGGACTCGCCGGTCGACCTGCGTGCGTTGGCGCTCGACCTCGCGGCGCTCGCCGAGGCCGGCCTCATCCGCGCATGGGGCGTCAACAACTGGTCGGCGACGACGGTGCAGCGTCTCATCGACCTGGCGGCCGAACAAGGTGTGCCCGGGCCGCAGCTGGCACAGCTGAAGTACTCGGTCGCACGCAGGTCGATTCCCGACGGCGCACCGTTCGCGCGCATCTGGCAGCAGGGCGTGAGTCTGCAGGCCTCCGACAGCCTCGAGGGAGGCATCCTCGCCGGCAAGACCTCGCCCACCCGCCAGGTGGGCCGTGACCCGGGCGGCATCCGAGACGCCATCGTCGCGTCGGTGCCCGCCTTCGCCGCGGTCGCCGAGAGTCTCGACACGACGCCGGCGCAGCTGGGCCTCGCCTTCACGCTGACCCACCCTGCCGTCGCCACGACGCTCTTCGGGGCGACGAGCCTCGAGCAGCTGAACGCCAACCTCGCCGCAGCCGACCTCGTCGACCGCGTCGGGGCCGCCCGCATCCGCGAACTGGTCGCGCCCTTCTGGGCCGACCGTGATCACGTCGATCCCGAAGGACCGTGAGGACCCGCACATGACCGAACCGATTCCCGCAGCCGGCGTGGCCACCACCCGCCCCGCTCCCGTGCCGTTCGACCCCGAGGTGCAGGCCGTGCTCGACCTCATCGCGGCGAGCCCGCAGCCCCCGCTCACCCGCGACACGCTCCCTCGCGAAGGCACCGACCGGATGTTCCCCTCGAACGACGATGTGATCGCCGGACGCGCGATCGAGTGGGAGGACCGCGTGGTCCCCGGGCCCGACGGCGCACCGCACATCGAGATCACGGTGTTCCGTCCGCGCGGACACGACGGCGATGCCCTTCCTGCGCTGTACAACATCCACGGCGGCGGAATGATCGTCGGCCACCGATCCTGGGAGACCGCACGCGTGGCCGACCTCGTCGACGAGCTCGGCGTCGTCGGCGTGACCGTCGAGTACCGGCTCGCGCCCGAGGACCCCTACCCCGCCGGCGTCGAGGACTGCTACGCCGGTTTCACCTGGCTGGCCGAGAACGCGGCATCCCTCGGGGTCGACCCGGAACGGATCGTCGTGATGGGCGGCAGCGCAGGCGGCGGGTTCTCGGCGGCTGTGGCGCTGCTCGCCCGCGACCGGCGCGGGCCGCGCATGGCCGGACAGCTGCTGCTGTGCCCGATGCTCGACAACACCGACACGACCGTCGCGAGCCGGCAGTATGACGGCATCGGCACGTGGCAGCGCGAGACCAACCTGCTCGCGTGGTCGTGCGTGCTGGGTGGCGAGCTGGCCTTCAGCGAGGACGCGCCCGCGTACGCGGCGCCGGCGCGGGCGACCGACCTGAGCGGGCTGCCGCCGGCGTTCATCGAGGTGGGCGCAGCCGAGCTGTTCCGCGACGAGGACGTCGAGTACGCCGGCCGCATCTGGGCCACCGGCGGCCAGGCCGAGCTGCACGTGTGGGCGGGCGGCGCCCACGGCTTCGACATGTACATGCCCGACGCCGAGATCTCGCGCGCCGCCCTCGCCACCCGCTCGTCATGGCTACGCCGGATCCTGGGCCTGAACCGGGCGGAGGCCTGACATGAGACCGGTGCCCTACGACCCCGAGCTCGTGCCGGGCCTGGAGGCGTTCGTCGGCCTCGTCGAGGTGATCCCGCTTCGGGCAGACACGATCCTCGCCAACCGCGCGCATTTCGCGACCATCATCCCGCCGATCCAGCAGCAGGCCGCGGGCCGCGCGGTGACGTGGGAGAACCGCGTCATCCCCGGCCCCGCCGGCGCGCCCGACGTCGAGATCACGATCGTGAGACCTCGGGATGCCGCCACCCGGCCGGCGCCGGGTGTGCTGTCGATCCACGGCGGCGGCATGGTGCTCGGCACGCGCTTCTTCGGGACGCCCGAGCTCATCGACCTGGCCGAGCGCTTCGGCGCCGTCGGAGTCGCGGTGGAATACCGGCTGGCGCCGGAGCACCCCGGGCCGGCGCAGGCTGAGGACTGCTACGCGGGGCTGGAGTGGATGGCGGCGAACGCCGACGCGCTGGGCATCGACCCTGCGCGCATCATCGCGTCGGGCGCGAGTGCGGGCGGCGGCCTGTCGGCCGCCGTCGCGCTCATGTCGCGCGACCGCGGCGGTCCGCGCCTGGCCGGACAGCTGCTGGCTTGCCCGATGCTCGACGACCGCAACGAGACGGTGTCGGCTCAGCAGTACGACGGCATCGGCGCGTGGGACCGCAACAACAACGACACCGCGTGGGATGCGATCGCGGGCACCGACCGGTTCACCGACCGGGTGTCGCCCTACACGGCTCCCGCGCGGGCCACGTCGCTCGCCGGCCTCGCCCCCGCGTACATCGACGTGGGTGCGGCCGAGACGTTCCGCGACGAGGCCGTCGCCTACGCCACCCGCATCTGGGCAGAGGGCGGCCAGGCCGAGCTGCACGTATGGGCCGGCGGCTACCACGGCTTCAGCGGGTTCTCGCCCGACGCCGCCGTGTCGCAGGCGGCGAACGCCGCGCGCGACAGCTGGCTGCGCCGGGTGCTCGGCGCACCGTGACGCTCCGGGAGGGCGAGCGCCGTGCCGTCATGAGCCCGCTGCGGGCGATGCTGGTGCTCGGCGCCCTCGAGGCGTTCGGCCCGCTGTCGATGGATCTGTACCTGCCGCAGCTGCCGCACCTCGCCGAGAGCCTCGGCGCCTCGGACGCCCTCGCGCAGGCCACCATGTCGGCGTGCATGCTCGGGCTCGGCCTCGGCCAGCTGATCGCGGGGCCGCTGAGCGACCGATACGGGCGGCGGCGCCCGCTGCTCGTCGGCGTCGCCGCCTTCGCACTGCTCTCGCTCGTATGCGCCGTGGCACCGACGGTCGAGGTGCTGCTCGCGGCGCGGGCGCTGCAGGGCATCGCGGGATCGGCGGGCATCGTCATCGCCCTGGCCGTGGCCCGCGATCTGTACAGCGGCGCGGAGCTGTCACGCATGCTGTCGCTGCTGCTGCTGGTCTCCGGCTCGGCCCCCGTGGTGGCGCCCCTCATCGGCGGGCAGCTCGCGCGGGTGATGGACTGGCGCGGCGTCTTCGGCGTGCTCGCGGCGATCGGCGTGGGTCTGCTCGCAGTCGTGCTGTTCGCCCTGCCGGAGTCGCTGGAGCCGGCGCGACGCCACGCCGGCGGTATGCGCAGCCTCGGCGGCCATCTCGCCGTCGTCAGCCGCGACCGCCTGTTCGTGTCGGTGCTCGTGGCGGCCATGTTCGGCGGCGCCGCGTTCTTCACCTATCTGTCGATGTCGAGCTTCGTCCTGGAGGACCGGTTCGGCCTCACCCCGCAGCAGTTCAGCCTCGTGTTCGCCCTGAACGCGCTGGCGAGCATCGCCGGCGGACAGCTCAGCCGCGTGCTGGTGCGACGGACCGGGCCGCTGCGCATCTACCTCGCCGGGGCCACGGCGAGCGCGCTCGTGGCCGCAGCGGCATTCGCGGGGAGCCTCATCGGCATCGGGCTGGCCGCACTCGTCGCGTCCCTCGCGGTCTTTCTCTTCGCGAGCGGGCTGGGCGGCCCGAACGGGTCGACGCTCGCCCTCGCCCACCACGGAGCCCGGGCCGGCACCGCCGCCGCGTTCCTCGGCTTCGGCCAGTTCGCGCTCGGCCCGCTGATCGCTCCGCTCGTCTCGCTGCACGGCACGACGGCCCTGACGATGACGGCGACGATGGCCGCCGCGTCCGCGATCGCCCTCGTGGTCGCCTGGACCGCCGTCCGGCCCGCCGCCCGCGCTGCCGACTGACCCGCGCACTCAGACACGAGCCATGCGCACACGGGCAAGACGCGCCGGGCCCGACCGGCGCACACTGGACGAGACGATGGAGGAGACTGCGATGACGCACGACGAGCACGACCACGATCACGCCGTCCACGGCGTCGGGCTCATCCCGCTCACACCGACGGCGCAGCCCGAGCCGCGGCATCCACTCGATCCCCTCACCGGCGACGAGATCGACGCAGCCCGCGCGATCCTCGAGGCCGCCGGACTGCTGGGCGAGAGCGTGCGGGTGCCGATGCTGCTGCCCGACGAGCCCACGAAGGCCGAGCTGGCGGCGTGGACACCAGGAGACCCGATCGACCGTCGCGTCGATGCGACGCTGATGGATGCCGCGACCGGCGCCGTCAGCGAGGTCGTCGTCTCGGTCACGCGCGGCGAGGTCGTCGAGGTGCGCGAGCACGATCCGTCGCAGGCGCCGTACGGGCAGCCGCAGTACCTGTTTGAGGAGTACGACCGCGCCGCCGAGATCGTGAAGGCGTCGCCGCAGTGGCGCGCGGCGATGACGCGCCGCGGCCTCGAAGACCGCATCGAGCTGGCCTTCTGCTCGCCGCTGGCTCCCGGGTTCGTGGGGCGCGCGAACGAGGTGGGCCGGCGCGTGATCCGCTCACTCACCTTCTTGCGCGACAGCGAGGACGACATCCCGTGGGCGCACCCGGTCGAGGGCCTCATCGTGCACATCGACCTCGTGACGAACGAGGTGATCGGCATCGAGGACGAGGGCGACGTCCCTGTTCCGGCCGGCAGCGGGAAGTACACCCCGGATGCCGTGGGCCCGGCCCGCACGTCGCTCAAGCCGATCGAGATCGCGCAGCCCGAGGGCCCGAGCTTCCGCGTCAGCGGGTCGCACGTGGAGTGGGAGAACTGGTCGATGCGCGTCGACTTCAACGCGCGCGAGGGTCTCGTGCTGCACGACGTGCGCTTCGACGACCGCCCGGTGCTCACGCGCGCGAGCGTGCCGGAGATGGTCGTGCCCTACGGCGACACGTCGCCGACGCGGTTCTGGATCAGCTACTTCGACGCCGGCGAGTACCTGCTCGGCAAGAACGCGAACCACCTCGAACTCGGCTGCGACTGCCTGGGGGTGATCCGCTACTTCGACGGCTATGTCGCGGACGACCACGGGCACGCCGTGCAGATCCCCAACGTCGTGTGCATGCACGAGGAGGACTACGGCATCCTCTGGAAGCACACCGAGCAGGGTCCCGTCGGGGCGCAGGTGCGGCGCTCGCGGCGCCTGGTCGTGTCGTACTTCTCCACCATCGGCAACTACGACTACGGCTTCTACTGGTACTTCTACCTCGACGGCTCGATCCAGCTCGAGGCGAAGGCCACGGGCATCGTGTTCGTCGGCGCCGGCATCCCGGGCTCGACGCAGCCGCACGCGCCCGAGATCGCGCCCGGCGTGTTCGCGCCCGTGCACCAGCACCTGTTCTGCGCCCGCCTGGACGTCGCCGTCGACGGGGAGGACAACCGCCTGGTCGAAGTGGATGCCGCACGGATCCCGATGGGCGAGCAGAACCCGTTCGGCAACGCGTTCACGTGGACCGAGACGCCGCTGCGCACCGAGTCCGAGGCGCAGCGTGTCGCCGACACGTCGGTCGCTCGCGTGTGGGAGGTGCGCTCGGCCTCGAAGACCAACTACATCGGAAAGCCCACGGCGTACCACCTGATCCCCCAGCCGACCGCCCTGCTCATGGCCGACCCGGCGTCGTCGGTGGCGGCGCGCGCCGCGTTCGCCACCAAGCACGTGTGGGGCACGGCGTACGACCGCGACGAGCGCTGGCCCGGCGGCCGCTACCCCAACGCCCACCAGGGCGGCGCGGGGCTGCCGGCCTACACCGCCGACGACCGCTCGATCGACGGCGAAGACCTCGTGCTGTGGCATACGTTCGGGCTCACCCACATCCCGCGGCCCGAGGACTGGCCGATCATGCCGGTGGACTATGCGGGGTTCTGGTTCAAGCCCTACGGGTTCCTCGACGTCAATCCGGCGATGGACGTGCCGGAGTCCGGTCAGGCACATCAGATCGCGGACGGTGGATGCGGCCAGGGCGCGGCCTGCACCTGTGGACACTAGACCGCGGCGGCCAGATCGTATACGATGCGGGGAACGCTTCAATGATCGAGGTGAGCTTCCGTGCACACTGCTGTGACTCCCGACACGGTCGCCACGCGGATCGCCCGTAACATCAGCGACTTCCGCGCGGCCGTGAACGACTCCTTCGTGCCGCTGCAGGTCAGCAGCGCGCACCCCGACCGCTTCCGCGGCATGATCCGGGGCGCCGGCATCGACGAGGTGCATGTGTCCGACGTCCGTGCGACCGACCACGTGGTCGAGCGCACGCCCGAGCTCATCGCGCGCGGCGACCGCCCGTACTTCAAGGTCAGCCTGATGCTGGCAGGCACCGGCCTGCTCATCCAGGACGACCGAGAAGCGGTGCTCAGCCCGGGCGACCTGGCCGTCTACGACACCAGCCGTCCGTACTCGCTTGTGTTCGACCAGGACTTCCGCACGATGGTCGTGATGTTCCCGCGGCATCTGCTCACGCTGCCGCCCGACATGGTCGGTCAGCTGACGGCGGTGCGCATCTCGGGCTCCGAGGGGCTCGGATCGGTCGTCGCGCCGTACCTCACGCAGCTCGCGGGCAACCTCGACCAGCTGGCCGGCTCGACCGGTGCGCGGCTCGCCCACAGCGCCCTCGACCTCGTCGCGACGGTCTTCGCGCGCGAACTCGGCCTCGACGGCGAGTCCGCCGATCCGCACCGGGCGCTCATGCAGCGCATCCGCGGCCACATCGACCGCAACCTCGCCTCGACCGACCTCGGCCCCGCCTCGATCGCCGCAGCCCACTTCATCTCGACCCGGCACCTGCACGGCCTGTTCCAGGAGCAGGGCACCACCGTTTCCACGTGGATCCGCACGCGCCGCCTCGAGCAGTGCCGCCGCGACCTCGTCGATCCGGTGCTGGCCGATCGCCCCGTCGCCGCCGTCGCCGCCCGATGGGGCTTCGTGGATGCCGCTCACTTCAGCCGCGCGTTCAAGTCGACGTACGGCGTCTCACCGAGCGAGTTCCGCGCCGGCCACTGAAACGCCGTCGAACGCCCCGACCGCACGAAGAACCCGTGCCAGTACCCCGTTTCGTCTGCACGCGCTAGAGCGCGCTCCGCTCAACGACCGGCACCCCGACCCCCGGTCGTTGAGCGAGCGAGACGAAACGCTCGAATCGCACGAACGACCTCGTGCACGCAGACGTTTCTGCTGCGCGCCAGCACGCGCTCCGCGGGGCGACCGGCACCCCCGACCCCCGGTCGTTGAGCGAGCGAGGAACGAGCGAGACGAAACGCTCGAATCGCACGAACGACCTCGTGCACGCAGACGTTTCGGCTGAGCGCCAGAGCGCGCTCCGCGGGGCGTGCGGGCTCTGCCGCTTGACCGCGGCGGCACGCCGGTTGACTCGCCGCGCCCGAAGCCGCGCGGATCCTTGAGCGTCTGGATGCCGTCGTCCGACGATGGCGGCATGACAGAGCACTCCTCCCCCGCCGCGGATCCGGCGCTCGACGAATGGCGCACGTACGACGAGTTCGCCGCAGGCATCGACACCTACCGCCTGCCGGGCGCTGATCTGGACGGCGTGGCACTGCGCATCACGCTCGATGACGGGACGACCCTCGCCCTCGACTTCGGCGCCGACGCGGTCACGTGGACGGCGACCGGTGCGTACGAGGCATCCGGAACCGATCCGTACGACGCGGTCCGCGTGCGCGAGGACGTCGTGTTCGTGAACCTTCCGTTCACCTCCCGCGATCGTGAGGCGCTCACCGTCGTGTACTCGACCACCAGCCACCGGGCCCTGGCCGCACTGTCGCACATCTCGGACGAGGACGTGGAGGGCATCCCGCGCGTCACGCAGCGGTTCTGGGCGGGCATCACCGACGGCGGCGCGCCCACCGGTGACGCCCCGGCGCCCAGCCGCGACCTGATCGGCAAGCGCAACGTCTACCGCTACAGCCCGCACCATCTGTACGAGCACGTGTACGTGTCGTCGCAGCGCTACGCATGGCAGTGCCTCGAGGGTGTGCAGCGCGGGCACGGCGACATGGACCTGTCGACGGTGTGGAGGTTCGCCGACGGCCTGTACCTGTTCTGCTTCCGCGAGTTCCGCATCGCGGTGGCCAGCGTGTGGCTGCACGACCTCGGGTACCAGCTGATGACCACGGGGATCTTCCTCGGTCTCAACGGCGCCGGCGAGTCCGAGCACTCGCGTGCGGGCGGTCACATCTATCCGCTCGGGTCGGTCTCGTACCCCGACGCGCAGCCGGTGTGAGGCGCACATGAGCAACGCAGACGTGATCCGTGCGCACTACGCCGCCTCCGACCGCGCCGATATCGACGGCATGATCGCCGACTTCGCCGACGACATCCGGTGGACCGAGGCAGCAGGCTTCCCGCTGGCCGGCACGTACGTCGGTCCGCAGGCCGTCGTCGACGGGGTCTTCCTCGCGCTCGGCGAGGAGTGGGATGACTACACCCTCGCGATCGACGAGGTCATCGACGGCGGCGACGCCGTCGTCGGGATCGGCACCTACTCCGGCACCCACAAGCGGACGGGCCGCTTCTTCGCCGCCCGCGTCGCCCATGTCTGGCGCCTTTCGGGCGGCCGCGTCACCGCGTTCGAGCAGTTCACCGACACGCTGCTGGTCGCCCGGGCCGCCGGCGAGGCGCGCGAACGATGAGGCATGCGCGCGCTCGCGCGTGCGGGCCGTGCCGTCCAGGACAACAGCCGTGCTCGCACGGCACACCGCCGGCGCGGCCCTGCTCCTAGCGTCAGACGCACGGACCGCGCGACGCACCGGCGCGAACCGCACACCAGTGCCGCGACGTCGAGGTCACGGCACGACCCGAGAGGCAGGCAAAGCGATGAAGAAGAACCTGTTGGCAGCGACCGCGGTACTCGCCGTGGCCGCTTTCGCGCTCACCGGATGCCGCGGCTCCGACGAGGGAGGCGGGGGCGAGGGCGCTCCGATCGTCGTCGGCTCGGTGAACACCATCAGCGGCCCGGCGACCTTCCCCGAGGCCTCCGCCGCAGCCAAAGCCGTGTTCGACAAGTTCAACGACGACGGCGGACTCGACGGCCGCATGATCGAGTACAAGGCTCTCGACGACAAGGGCGACCCGGCATCGGCGACAGCCGCCGCACGTGAGATCGTGGGCAGCGACGAGGCCGTCGCGATGGTCGGCTCGGCCAGCCTGATCGAGTGCGACCTCAACGCCGACTACTACGCGCAGGAGGGCATCCTGTCGATTCCCGGCATCGGCGTCGACACCGGATGCTTCGACAGCGAGAACATCTCGCCGGCCAACGTCGGCCCGTTCAACGACATGACGCTGACGCTGCTGTACGGCTCGGAGGAGCTCGGCCTCACCGATATCTGCGTCCTGCTGGAGATCGCCGGATCGACCCGCCCCGCCTACCAGGCGGCGATCGACAGGTGGACCGAGATCACCGGCAAGGAGCCGCTGTACGTCGACGACACCGTGCCCTACGGCGCCAGCGACTACACGCCATACATCGTCAAGGCCAAGCAGGAGGGCTGCAAGGCGCTCGCGATCAACCCCGTCGAGCCCGACGCGATCGGCCAGGTCAAGGCAGCCAACGCACAGGGCTGGGACGACGTGACGTGGCTGTACCTCACGAGCGTGTACAGCGAGAACTTCGCGAAGGCCATCGACGACGCCGGTGCGGGGATCTACGTCCCGGCCGAGTTCTACCCCTTCACCGAGGAGAACGAGATCAACGCGGACTGGCGCTCGCTCATGGAGGAGAACGACATCGCGCTGACGTCGTTCAGCCAGGGCGGCTATCTCGCCGCGACGTACTTCATCGAGGCGTTGAAGTCCATCGACGGCGATGTCACGCGCGAGTCGGTCACCGCTGCCGTCAAGGGCATGGACCCGGTCGAGAACCCGATGGTCGGCGACCCGTACGAGTTCGGCGTCGTGCCCACCGCGGGCTGGCCGATCGCGCTGAAGAGCGGCACCAACGCGTGGGAGCGCGTGGCGGACGACTGGTTCCGCATCCCCGCCGAATGAACCGTGCGGCGGCCGGGCGCGACAAGCTCCCGGCCGCCGCCTCCTCACTGACCTGATCGGAGGACGACGATGATCGAAGGCGCCCTGGCCGGGCTCGCCGCCGGAGGACTCTACGCCGTCCTCGGCGTCTGCCTCACCCTGATGGCGCGGCTCGTGCGCGTCGTCAACTTCGCCCAAGCCGCCACCGGCATGTTCGGCGGGTTCTGCGCCGTGTGGCTGGTCACGACCGCCGGCCTGCCGATCTGGCTGGGCTCGGTGATCGGCATCCTCATCGGCGGCCTCCTCGCTGCCCTCATCGGCTGGATCGCCGCGACGTGGCTGTCGGAGGCATCCCTCACCACCCGCTCGGCGATGACGGTCGGACCGCTCCTGCTGCTCATCTCGCTGTCGTTCATCCTCTTCGGCAACAAGCCGCAGCCGTTCACCCCGATCATCGCCGGACCGGCCTTCCGGATCGGCGGCGTCGTGATCAGCCAGGTGACGCTCTGGACGGTCGGCATGGCGCTGGTCGTCGCGGTCGGCGTGCACTTCCTGCTGACGAAGACGCGCATCGGCACACAGCTGCGCGCGCTCTCGGAACGGCCGACGACAGCGGAGCTGCTCGGCATCCGCTCGCGTCCGCTGGCGATCTCGGTGTGGTTCGTCACCGGGCTCATCAGCGCGATCGTCATCATCATCGTCGCGCCGTCACAGTCCAACGACGCGACGAGCCTGTCGATGCTGATCGTGCCGGCCGCTGCGGCCGCGCTGCTCGGCGGTTTCCGCCGCCTCGACCTCGCCGTCGTCGGCGGCCTGGTGCTCGGCATGCTGTCGGGCCTGGTCGCCCAGATCGACGAGGTCGCCCTGATCCGCAACTTCCTGCCGTTCCTGTTCATCGTCGTCCTGCTCCTGTGGACCCAGCGCAAGGAGGTGTGGGATGCCGCTCGCTGACCGCTCCTGGTTCCGCTTCACCTGGCCGTTCGCGGTCGCCGTCGTCGGGATCGCCGTCGGCTATGCGCTGAGCGAGGGCCTGTCGGGATACTTCGTGTTCCTCGCCGTCTCGGCCGTGACAGCCGCCATCGCGATCCTCGGTCTCGGCATCATCACCGGCTCCGCGGGCATGATCGCGCTGTGCCAGCTCACGTTCGCCGCCATCGGCGCCTGGATCGTCGCGGGACTCAGCTACATCGATGCACCCGGCGGGTTCGCAGTGTGGCTCGTCCTCGGCGGCATCGGAGCCGGCGTGGTCGGCATCCTCGTAGGTCTGCCTGCGCTGCGGCTGCGCGGCGTGAACCTCGCCGTCGTGACCCTGGGGTTCGCCGCCGCAGCCGATGTGACGCTCGTGCAGATCCAGTTCCCCGGATCGGCCGACGGCACCGCCGTGCACCGCCCCGAGCTGTTCTCGAGCGACCGCGGCTACTTCTTCTTCAGCGTCATCGTGCTGGCGTTGTGCGGCCTGGCGGTGTTCTTCCTGCAGCGCGGTCGCTGGGGCACCAGCTGGAAGGCGGTCGCCTTCTCCGAACGCGGAACCGCCTCGGCCGGTCAGAGCGTTCCCGGGGCGAAGCTCACCGCATTCGCGATCAGCGCCGCGCTCGGCGGCATCTCGGGCGGTCTCATCGCCGGGCAGGTGCAGCTGCCGTTCGCGTCGAGCTTCACGCCGCTGCAGTCCCTCGCGCTCTACGTGCTCGCGGTCATGTCGGGCGCGTATCTCATCGACATGGCGATCTTCGGCGGGATCCTGTGGGTGCTCGTCCCCGAACTGCTGAAGCAATGGGGCATCAAGCTCGACTGGGGCTTCGTCATCTTCGGCGCGCTCGGCGTGCAGGCGCTCACGAGCGGCACCAACCTCGGGCAGGGCATCCGCAACCTGTTCTATCGCCGGGCCGACAAGCGCCGGGCGGCGCAGGCGCAGGCCGCGGGGGATGCCGGGGGCCCGGCATCCCCGTCTCCCGAGCTCTCGCCCGCGGGCGCGAGGATCTCGACCACGACGGTCGCGACGCTCGACCCTGTCGCCGACGCGAACGCGCCAGTGCTCGTGGTGGACGGCCTCTCCGTCGAGTTCGGTGCGCTGAAAGCGCTCGACGACGTGTCGTTCGAGGTTCCCGCCGGCACGATCATGGGCCTCATCGGCCCGAACGGCGCCGGCAAGTCGACGTTCGTCGACGCGATCAGCGGGTTCCTCCCCCGTCATGGCGGACGGGTGCTGCTCGACGGCGCCGATCTCGCGGGCATGTCGCCCACGAGGCGCGCACGGCAGGGGCTGCGCCGGACGTATCAGCAGGACCGCGTGCCGCCGTCGCTCACGGTCGAGGCGTACGTGCGCTTCGTGGCCCGTCGCCGGCTCGACCGCAACGAGATCGAGCACACGCTCGCGTTCTTCGGCTGCCCGCCGGCGCGCTCGCGGCTGTCGAGCGTCGACGTCGGCACGCGACGCCTCGTCGAAGTCGCCGCGAACGTGCTCGCGAAGCCGCGTCTGCTGATCCTCGACGAGCCCGCCGCGGGCCTGTCGCACGAGGAGCACCTGGCACTGGCGGTGCGACTGCGCGATCTGCCGGCGCGGTTCGGCATCTCGCTGGTCATCATCGAGCACGACCTCGACCTGGTGCGCTCGGTGTGCCCGCGACTGACCGTGCTCGACTTCGGCCGGGTGTTGGCGTCGGGTCCGCAGACCGACGTGCTGGAGGATCCGGCCGTGATCAGGGCGTACATGGGCGAGACGGAGCTGCTGCAATGACCGACGACCTGCTCGAGCTCGACGACGTGACGGTGAGTCGCGGCGCGGGCCCGGTGATCTCACACGTGACCCTCACTGTGCGTCCGGGCGAGGTGCTGGCGCTCGTCGGCCCCAACGGCGCCGGCAAGACGAGCCTCATCGAGTCGATCTCGGGCGTCACTGCGAACTCGGGCGGCACGATCCGTCTGGGCGGCGAGCCGATCGACAGGCTGTCGCGGGTCGCACGCGCGCGTCGCGGGATCGTCCACATCGAGCAGGGGCGCGCGGTGTTCCCCTCCCTCACGGTGCGTGAGAACCTGTCGCTCACCGCCCGAACGCCCGCCGAGATCGATGCGGCCCTGGCCCACTTCCCCGAACTCGAGAAGCGGATCGACTCCCCCGCCGCGCTGCTGTCGGGCGGCGAGCAGCAGATGGTCGTGCTCGCGCGCGCCTTCGCGGCGAAGCCGAGGTTCCTGCTCATCGACGAGATGTCTCTCGGACTGGCTCCGGTGGTGTTCACGCGGCTGTTTCCGATCGTTGGCACCCTTGCCGAGTCCGGCGTCGGCGTGCTGCTCGTGGAGCAGTTCACCGGTCTTGCGCTGGGCCTCGCACGCGAGGCGATCGTCGTCGCGAGCGGCCAGGTCACGTTCCAGGGCGATGCCGCCCAGCTGCGCGACCAACCGCAGCTGCTGCACCGCGCCTACCTGGGCGGCTGAGCGGTCTCGGTCGTCGCGCGAGCGAGGAACGAGCGCGCTCCGCGGGGCGACCGGCGCCGAGGGTCACATGCCGGCGTGGTCGAAGGCGATCGTCGGCAGGTCGACCACGTGCGCGCCGCCGTCGACGACGAGGACGGCGCCGTTCACGTAGGACGACTCGCCCGATCCGAGGAAGCGCACCACCGAGGCGATCTCGCGGGGCGCCGCGGGCCGGCGTAGCGGCACGTCGGCGGTGACGGTCGCGTACGCCTCCTCACGAGAAGCCAAGTCGGCGTGCGAGGCGAACTCGTCCATCTCGGCGTCGGCCATCGGTGTCTGCACCCATCCGGGGCACACCGCGTTGACCCGCACGCCGTGCGTGCCGTAGTCGCGGGCGAGCGACTTGGTGAGGCCGATCAGCGCGTGCTTGCCAACGGTGTATCCCGCGACCGAGGGACCGGCGAACAGCCCAGCGAGCGACGAGATGACGACGATCTGCCCCTTCGTCTCGATGAGGGCGGGAAGGGCCTCGCGCGACATGACGAACGCCGTGCTGAGGTTGGCCTGCAGCGATGCCGCCCACGACGCGTCGTCGGTGTCGCCGACGGCGGAGAAGCCGTGGCCCCCGGCGTTGTTCACGAGCACATCGAGCCGCCCGAAGCGCGCCACGGTCGCCTCGACAGCCCCTCGGGCGCCCGCGGCGTCGGCGGCATCGGCGACCAGGGCGAGCGCGCCGATACGTTCGGCCACCTCGTCGAGCACGGCCTTCCGGCGGCCGACCACGACGACGTGGGCGCCCTCTGCCGCGTACCGCTCGGCGATGGCGGCGCCGATGCCGGTGCCGCCGCCGGTGATGAGCACGACCTTTCCGGCGACGTCTGCTCCTGCGTATCCCATGGTTCGTCCTTTCAGGCGGGGAAGCTCGATCGGGCGGAGTACCCGAAATCCGAGACGAGGGCTGCGCCGTTGACCGGTCGCGAGACCGGCGAGGCGAGGAAGACGAGCTGTGCGGCGACCTCGTCGGCCGTCTGCGCCGGGTAGGGGGCGGCCGCGAAGCCGGCGGAGTCGTCCAGGCCGATACCGAGGTCGCCGCGGCTCATGGGCGTGTCGACGATCGAGGGACACACGGCGTTGACGCGGATGCCGTCACGCTGCAGCTCGACGGCGGCCGCGCGCGCCAGCTGCAGCACCGCCGCCTTCGAGGCGCAGTAGGGCACCATCCCCGGCGCCGCGACCAGTGCGGAGTCGCTCGCGACCAGCACCACGTCGCCGCCTCCGGCCGCCTGCAGGGCGGGGATCGCGGCACGCAGCACCAGGAACGCGCCGCGCACGTTGACGTCGAACACGGCGTCCCACGCGGCGGTCGCGGTGTCGGCCAGCGGGGTGCCGACCGGACCCGACACGCCCGCGCACGCGACGACGACGTCGAGTCCGCCGAGCGCCGCGACCGCGTCTGCGACGGCCGCGGTGACCTCGGCGTCGACCGTGACGTCGGCGGGATGAACGGTCCCCACGCCCCCTCCAGGCGCCGCCGGCGAGTCGCCCGGAGCCTCCGGGCGCGTGGGACCAGCCGCCACCCCGGCGGCGTGAAGCTCGGCGACCAGGGCGGTCAGGGCCGCGGCATCCCGGTCCGTCACGGCCACGCGCGCTCCCTCCGCGGCGAACGCCCGTGCGGCGGCACGGCCGATGCCGCCCGCGGCGCCCGTGACGAGCACCCGGCGGCCCCGCATGCGCATGTCCATCGACGACCCTCCACAGGTGCGACGCCCACGGCGGGCGTCGCACCGATCATGCATCGACCCGGGACCGCGCGGAGCGTTCCCTGCGCTGGCGCAACAGTCCCGCACACTCTGCGACAAGTACCCGTCCGGCCCCGCTCCGACAATCGAAGGACGAGGTCACCCGGCCTCGTCCCGCCGCTGACCCGCAGCGGCGCGCATCTGCCGCACACGCAGACGCACACAGGCAAAGGAGCCGCCGTGACCGCACCCGCTTCCCCGACAGGACTGCGCCGCAATGCGCTCGGCGTCGCCGGCATCGTCTTCCTGGTGCTGGCGGCCGTCGCCCCGCTCACCGGCATCGTGGTGGTCGCCTCGCTCGTGATCGCGTTCGGCAACGGCGGCGGCGCCCCCGCGTCGTTCTTCATCGTCGCGGTCATCCTGCTGCTGTTCGCCATCGGCTACGCACAGATGTCGAAGCAGCTGGCCAACGCCGGCGGGTTCTACGCGTTCGTCGTGAAAGGCCTCGGCCGCACCGGCGGGCTCATCGCGGGCCTCATCGCGACCCTCGGCTACAACCTGTTCGTCGTCGGCACGATCGGCACGAGCGGCTTCTTCATGCAGATCATCATCGCCCAGCTCACCGGGTTCGACATGCACTGGTACCTGTGGGGACTGCTGTCGATCGCGGTGTGCTTCGTGATGGCCCGCACCGGCATCGACTTCAGCTCGAAGGTGCTGGGCGTCTCGCTCGTGCTCGAGGTCGCGATCCTCGTCGTGTTCGACATCTCGGTACTCGTGCAGACCGGATTCGACGTCGCGGCCTTCAGCCCTGAGGCCGTCTTCTCGGGGTCGCTCCCCATCGGCCTGCTGCTGGCGGCGACCGGTTACCTCGGATTCGAGGCCACCGCGCTGTTCAGCGAAGAGGCGAAGAACCCGCTCAAGACGATCCCGCGCGCGACCTACACCGCGATCATCGCGATCGCGCTCATCCTCGGCATCTCGACGTGGGCCGTGGTCAGCGCCACCGGTGTCGAGAACGCGCAGCAGGCCTCGCTCGATCACCTCGAAGCCGGGGATCTGCTGTTCTCGCTCGTCGCTCAGTACCTCGGCGAACCGATGACGATCGTCGCCGAGATCCTGCTGCTGGTGAGTCTGTTCGCCGCGATGCTCGCCTTCCACAACTCGGCGACGCGCTACCTCTACTCGCTGGGCCGCGCCCGCGTGCTGCCGCACGTGCTCTCGCGCACCCGTGCGAACGGCGCCCCGCAGGTCGCGGGCCTCGTGCAGGCGCTGTTCGCCGCCATCGTCGCCGGCTGCTTCGCACTGGCGGGACTGGACCCGATCCTCGTCGTCGTACCCGCGATGCTCGGCATCGGCACCCTGTCGGTCATCATCCTGCAGACGCTCGCGGCGCTGTCGATCGTCGTGTGGTTCCGGCGAGCGCGCGACGCGCGCTGGTGGAGCACATTCATCGCACCGGGGCTCGGCTTCGTCGGGCTCCTGTCGATCGCGGTGCTCGCCGTCGTCAACTTCAACGTCGTGGCGGGCACCGAGAACCCCGTCATCCTCACGCTCCCGTGGCTGCTCGCCCTCGCCGTCGTCGGCGGGCTCGTCTACGCCGCGTACCTCCGGCGCGCGAGGCCGGCCTCCTACGACGCCCTCGCCACCGATCTGGAGAAGTTCAACGTCCACGTGTCGCACGGCGACGAGGCCCGCCACATCCCCGAGCCCAACGTGTGACCAGCGCCCCCGGCATCCCCACCACCGAGAAGAGGCATCATGACCGTCAATCTGTCCGATACGTCCACCTGGCTGCCGCTGGACGGACTCGCGCCCGGCTTCGACGCGAGCAAGGCCGAGCTGTCGAGCGACCTCGACGGTCGCACCTTCACCGTGGTCGACGAGCGCGGCACCCGCATCGCGCACACCTTCGGCCCCGGCACGGTGTCGTGGGACTACGCGCCGGGCGAGGGCGACCCGACGGCTGCGGCCTCGCAGACCGACGCGTGCGAGGTCGTGCGCGTGGCCGACGACCTCTACTACGCGCAGTTCCACCACGACTACCTGCCGAACGAGGCGGTGTCGCTCATCCTCGATCTGCGCAGCGGCTACTCGCTCGCGGTGCTCAGCGTCCTCGGTGAGAAGACCCACGAGCGCGTCGCCGTGCAGCACCTGTTCGGCGTCGGCCGTATCGAAGAGCTCGAGCAAGTCGGCGAGGCGCCGGCGCCGACGACCGAGCTCATCGGCCGCCGCGTGCTGTGGGTGTACTCGAGCGTGCACGCGTACGAGCACGTCTACCTCTCGCCGCACTGGTACACGTGGCAGTGCCTGGCCGGCCCCGAGCAGGGCCTTGCCGACACCGACGAGAACACGGTGTGGCGGGTGCGCCCGGGCATCTACGTCTTCACGTGGCGCGAGAAGGTCATCCCGTGCGGCTCGGTGACGATCGCCGACCACCGCGACCAGCGAGCGCTGCGTTCGCACGGCGTGCTGTTCGGAGAGGGCGAGGACGGCGGCATCCCGACCCACTTCACGTTCGGCGCGCACGGTCGGCTGCTCTCGAACACCGTGCACCCGGCCGAGTACGACCCGTCCCGTCCGCTGGAGCGCTGACGGTGTCCGCAGACCTCATCCTCACCGGCGGCGTCGTGCGCACCGCCGATCCGAGCCTGCCCGTCGCCGAGGCCATCGCCTTCGGCGGCGGGCAGGTGCTCGCCGTGGGGGCCGCCGACGAGGTGCTCGCGCACCGCGGCGATCGCACCGAGGTGCGCGAACTGGGCGGCCGGGCCGTGTACCCGGGCTTCGTCGACGTGCACAACCACCACGCGCTGGCCGGGCGCACCGACCTGTACGAGCTGTCGCTGCCCGCCGGGCTGTCGCTCGACGAGATCCTCGACCGCGTGCGCGAATACGCCGCCACCCTCCCCGAGGACGCGTGGATCTCGGGCGGCCCCTACGCCAGCACGATGCTGGCAGAGCTGTCGAGTTCGGCGGTCCGGGCGCGACTGGACGAGGCCGCCGGCGGGCGGCCCGCCGTCATCGTCGAGGACAGCCGGCACAACCGGTGGGCGAACTCCCGCGCTCTGCAGCTGGCGGGCATCGGACCCGGCAGCCTCCCGGACGGCGGGGTCACGGTGCTCGATCCGGACGACGGCGAGCCCACGGGCGTGCTGCTGGAGGCTGCGGGCATCCCGGTCGAAGAGGCGCTTGCCCGGGGCGGCGGGCTCACGTCCGAGCAGCACCGGCGCTCGTCGCAGCGCGGGGTCGAGATGCTGAACGGGTACGGCGTCACCGCGTTCCAGGACGCCGCGGTCTCGCGCGACATCCTCGCGGCACTGCAGGCACTGGACGAGACCGGCGAGTTGAACGCCTGGGTCGTGTCGAGCCTCACCGTCAACGACGAGATCTTCGGCTTCGACCCGGTGGGCGAGCCGCTCGTCGCGCTCGGCGAGCGCTACCGCTCCGCGCATCACCGCCCGGACTTCGTCAAGATCTTCCTCGACGGCGTGCCGCCGGCGCGCACGGCGTCGTTCCTGGAGCCCTACGTCCCCGACGACGCGCACGGCGCCCACTTCCACGGCACGACGACGATGGATGCCGCCGAGCTCGAGTCCTGGCTGCGATCGGTCGCCGCGCGCGGCCTCGGCGCCAAGGTGCACTGCACCGGTGACGGGTCTGCGCACCTGCTGCTGGATGTCGTCGAGCGCCTCCGCGCCGACGGCATCGACACCCCGGTGCAGATCGCGCACGGTCAGTTCCTCGCGGGCGACGACATCGAACGGATGCCGCGGCTCGGGGTCGCGGCCGACATCTCGCCGTTCATCTGGTTCCCGGGTGTCATCCCGACGGCGCTCGCGGAGGTGCTCGGCCATGACCGCGCGGAGCACTCGCAGCCCAACCGCACCCTGATCGACGCGGGAGCGCTCGTCGCGGGCGGGTCGGACTGGCCCGTCAGCGAGTCACCCGATCCGTTGGAGGGCATGCAGGGGCTGGTCACCCGCGCCGACCCGCTGGGCCGCGCGGCCGGCGTGCTGTGGCCCGAACAGGCGATCTCCGCCGATGAGGCGCTGGAGGTCTTCACGATCAACGCCGCCCGTGCGATGGGCCTGGGCGAGGTCACCGGCTCGCTCACGCCGGGCAAGTCCGCCGACTTCGTCGTGGTCGACCGCGACTTCGTCGCGGGCCCGGCCGACTGCATCATCGCCACGCGCGTGCTGGAGACGTGGTTCGCGGGACGGCTGGTGTTCGCCGCCGCGTGACGCACAGCGCACGAAACGCCTAGACCTTGCGCAAGGTCTAGGCGTTTCGTCTTCGCGCGCCAGAGCGCGCTCCGCTCAACGACCGGCATTCGCGGTCGTCGAGCGCGGAACGATGGCTCCGGTCGTTGAGCGAGCGAGGATCGATGGCTCCGGTCGTCGAGCGAAGGAGGATCGGTGGCTCCGGTCGTTGAGCGAGCGAGGAACGAGCGAGACGAAACGCTCCGGCCGCACGAACGACGCCGAGAGCCCCGACCTAGGCCAGCCCGAGGTCCTGCAGCAGGAACCGGGCGCCCAGCTCGCCGATCAGCACGGCGGGAGCGTTGGTGTTGCCGGTCGTGATCTTCGGCATGATCGACGCGTCGATCACCCGCAGCCCCTCGATCCCGGCGACGCGCAGCCGCGGGTCGACGACGGCCTCGGCGTCGACGCCCATGCGGCACGTGCCGACCTGGTGGTGGTAGGTGGCGACGTTGCGGCGCACATAGTCGTCGAGCTCGTCGTCGTCCACCTCCGGACCGGGATACACCTCGACGGCTCCCCACTCTTCGGCCAGCGCGGGGCGGCGGCCGATCGAGCGGCACTGCCGCACCGACGCGGTGAGCGAGCGCACATCATCGGGATCGGCGAGCACCCGGGGGTCGATCAGCAGCGGGTCGTCGAGCCCCGCGCCCGACAGCCGCACCGTCCCGCGACTCTTCGGCGTGACGATGCCCGCCATGAGAGAGAACCCGTCGTCGCCGGCGGGCTCCAGCGTCTCGCCGTACATCGGCACCGAGAAGTGGATCGGCTGCGTGTCGGGCACATCGAGGTCGGGGCGCGAGCGCCAGAACAGATGCGTCTGCGTGACCGAAACGCCCGGCGTGGGCGGGCCGACCGGCTTGGCGGCGGTGTGGAAGATCACCGGCGCCAGGAAGTGGTCGTGCAGGTTGCGACCCACGCCGGGGGCGTCGTGCACGACCTCGATCCCGAGCTCGACCAGCTCGTCGGCCGGGCCGATGCCCGAGCGCAGCAGCACGGCGGGCGAGTCCAGGGCACCGGCCGACAGCACGACGACGTCGGCGCGCAGCTCGTGATCCTCGCCGGCCTGCCGGTACCGCACGCCGACAGCGCGCCCGTCCTCGACGATCACCGAGTGCACGTGGCTCGCGGTGCGGATGTCGACGCCATCGCGCACCGGTTTGAGGTACTCGGTCCACGTGTTCGCGCGCCGGCCGCCGGCATCCGGAAGCCGCATCGTGACCTGCTCCTGCGACACTCCGTTTAGGTGATCGCCGTTGTAGTCGGCGTTGTGCTCCAGCCCCTCCTGCACGGCGGCCTCGATGATCGAGGCCTGGATCGGCACGAGCGGGTAGTGGTCCGTGACGGGCAGGATGCCGGCATCCCCGCGCAGTTCGGAAGCTCCGCCTGAGAACGCCTCGATGCTCTTGTACACCGGCAGCACGTCCGACCACGCCCAGCCCTCGTTGCCGAGGGACGCCCAGTGGTCGAAGTCCTGCGGCGCGCAGCGCACCCAGATCATGGCGTTGAGCGCGTGCGAGCCGCCCAGCACCTTGCCACGGGGCAGGTGCAGGCGCCTGCCCGCGGCGTGCTGCTGCGGCACCGTGTAATAGTCCCAATCCTCGGGGCTGTGCCACAGCTCGCCCATGCGCATGGGGTCGTGGATCGCGGGGTTGCGGTCTTCGCCGCCCGCCTCCAGCAGCGTCACCTCCACGCCGGCGTCGACGAGGCGGCGGGCGACGACGGATCCGGCGGATCCGCCGCCGACGACGATCGCGCGGGTCATGTCTCAGCCCTTGCGACCGGGCCCGGAGACGACCTGCGGCACCGCGACGGACTTCAGTCCCTCGACGCCGAACTCCAGCCCGTAGCCGGAGCCCTTCACGCCGCCGAACGGCACCATCGGGTGCAGCCCGCCGTGCGAGTTGATCCAGACGGTGCCCGACTGCATGCGCGACGCGTACTCGCGGGCCCGGTCGGGATCGCTCGACCACACCGAGGCGCCGAGGCCGACGTCGGCCGCGTTCGCCCGTGCGAAGGCGTCGTCGACGTCGCTGTATCGGATGACGGGCAGGACCGGCCCGAACTGCTCCTCGTCGACCAGGGCGACGCCGTCGGTGACATCGGCGACGATGGTGGCGCGGTAGAACAGCTCGCCGAGCTCGGGCGCGGGCTCGCCGCCGGTGACGACGCGGCCGCCGTGCGCCTTGGCGTCTTCGACGAGGTCCTTCACGATGTCGAACTGGGCCTGGTTCTGCACCGGGCCGAGCACGTTGGCCTCGTCCAGGCCCGGGCCCATCGGGGTCTGGGCTGCGACCTCGGCGAGCGCCTCGACGACCTCGTCGTACACCGAATCGTGCACATAGAGGCGCTTGAGCGCGGCGCACGTCTGGCCGGTGTTGATGAAAGCGCCCCAGAACAGGTCCTGCGCGATGACCTTCGCGTCGGTGCCGGGCAGCACGATGCCGGCGTCGTTGCCGCCCAGCTCGAGCGTCAGGCGGGCGAGGTTGCCGGCCGAGCTCTCGATGATCTGGCGCCCGACCTCGGTCGAACCGGTGAACATGACCTTGGCCACGTCGGTGTGCGCGGCCAAGCGTCCGCCGATCGCGCCCGGCCCCGACACCGCGATGAGCACGTCGGCCGGCAGCACGTCGTTCATCACCGAGACCAGCGCGAGCACGCTCAGCGGCGTGTTGCTGCTGGGCTTGATCACGACGGTGTTCCCCATGCGCAGCGACGGCCCGATCTGCCAGATCGAGATCATCATCGGCCAGTTCCACGGGCTGATCGCGCCGACGACGCCGGCCGCCTTGTACACGAGCTCGGCGTGCAGGCTCTCGTCGTCGACGAGCACCTGCGGTTCGAGCACGGTCGTCGCGTTCGATCGCAGCCAGGCCGAGCACGCGCCGACCTCGAATCGCGCGTTCGGGCCGTTGAGCGGCTTGCCCTGCTCCCGCGAGAGCAGTCGCGCCAGCGCCTCGGCGTTGGCATCGATGGCGTCGGCGGCGGCGAGCAGCAACTCCGAGCGCTTCTCGTGGCCGAGCGCCTCCCACGCGGGCTGCGCGGCCTTGGCGCGCGCGACGGCGTCGTCGAGCTGCTCGGCGGTCTGAACCGGCACGCGGCCGATGACCTCGCGGGTCGCGGCGTCGAGGATCTCGCGCCCCTCCCCCTCCGGCGCGGCGATCCGCGCCAGCAGTGCGGCCTCGTCGAGGACCAGGGTGGAATCGGACATCGGCGTCTCCTTCGGATCGCGGGCGCGAACACCGACGCGAACGGCCGGCTGCCCTCCATTGTGGGCAGCCGGCCGTGGCTCGCGGTTGTCTGGGAGCGCTGTGCGCATGACCTCCCGCGAACGGTCAACGCTGCGGGAGGAAAGTCCCGGCGAAGAAGTCCGCGAGTTCGTCGTGCGCCGTCAGCGGCAGCACCGCGGCGACGTACTGGTCGGGCCGGACGACGACCACCACGCCGTCGCGCGACAGCCCGCGCTCGTCGAAGATGTCGGTCGTCGTCCAGGCACTGGGGGCGGCGGCGTAGACCTTCTCCCAGTCGATGAGCCCGAGCGGGCCGGTCTCGGGCAGGAACAGCTTCGGCACGGCCATGATGTCGACGTCCTCGTGCGCCTGCTGGTACACGACCTTGACGTCGAACACGGCGTCGACGTCGGCTCCTTCCGGCGTGAACCGCGTCACCGGCGACGCGTCCGACGCCAAGAACTCGGCCCAGTCCGAGAGGGTGGATGCCGCACCCGGCGCCGCTCCGTCGGCGAAGGCGTAGATCCGCCAGCGGCCGTCGGCCCTGGCGTGGTGGCCGAGGTGCACGGGGTTGCCGTCGCACACGCGCACGACCTCGGAGGACGTGAACCGCTTGCCGACGGGGAAGCCGGACGCGAGGCCCTGGTGGGCGGCATCCCTCACCGTCATCGACGGGCCGTACTGCGTCATGAACCCGGAAGGGAACTCGGCCGTGCCGAGGTAGAAGGTGGCCAGCTCCTGCGGATCGGAGATCTCTTCGGGCTTGCGCGCCATGAGCGACGACCACTCGCGGTCGAAGTCGATGAGCTGCTGCGCCACCGGCTGCCGCTCGGCCGAGTAGGTCTCCAGGAGCGAGGCGGGGCTGAGGCCGGTGAGCACGTGCCCGAGCTTCCAGCCGAGGTTGAAGCCGTCCTGCATCGACACGTTCATGCCCTGCCCGGCCTTGGCCGAGTGCGTGTGGCACGCGTCGCCGGTGAGGAACACGCGCGGCGCGTGGTCCTGGTCGACGTCCACGTCGTCGAACTTGTCGGTCACGCGGTGTCCGACCTCGTAGACGCTGTGCCATGCGACCTGCTTCACGTCGATCGAGTACGGGTGCAGGATCGCGTTGGCCTTGCGGATGACCTCTTCGATGGGAGTCTGCCGCACACGGTGGTCGTCGTCATCGGCCACCTCGCCGAGGTCGATGTACATGCGACTGAGGTACCCGCCCTCGCGCGGGATGTGGAGGATGTTGCCGGCCTCGGCGTTGATGGCGCATTTGGTGCGCCAGTCCGGGAAGTCGGTGTTGACGAGCACGTCCATGACGCCCCACGCGTGGGCCGAGATGCCGCCGATGTGCTTGCGGCCGATCGCCTCGCGCACGCCGCTGCGTGCGCCGTCGCAGCCGGCGACGTACTTGGCGCGCACGGTCCGCTCCTCGCCCTGGCGCTCCCCCGCGGTGTGGCGCACGCGCACCTCGACGGGGTACTCGCCCTCCTCGTGAACGGTGAGGCCGACGAACTCGATGCCGTAGTCGGGCAGGATGCGCCCCGGGCCCTGCGCGGCAGCCTCCGCGAAATAGTCGAGCACGCGCGCCTGATTGACGATGAGGTGCGGGAACTCGCTGATCTTGAAGGCGTAGTCCTCGGTGCGGGCGGTGCGGACGATGTTCTCGGGGTTGCTCGGGTCGGGGCCCCAGAAGTTCATCCAGCCGATGTTGTACGCCTCGGCGATGATGCGCTCGGCGAACCCGAACGCCTGGAACGTCTCGACGCTGCGCGGCTGGATGCCGTCGGCCTGGCCGAGCACGAGACGCCCGTCACGGCGCTCGATCATGCGGGTGGTGACCGCCGGGAACTGCGACATCTGCGCGGCCAGGAGCATGCCGGCGGGCCCGGAGCCGACGATGAGCACGTCCATCTCGTCGGGAAGCTGGGCAGGACGGTCGACGCCGGTGCCGGCGGCGTCCTGCACGCGCGGATCTGCGGAGACGTACCCGTGGTGATGGAACTGCATCGTGGACTCCCTGACTGCGGTGTCTGGCTCGGACGGCGGTATCTTGCGAGAGGAGGCGTGTGTGTTCTATATTCGAACACGCCGTTCTACTATTGAACAGATCGTAGACGAAGGGGATGCCGCATGACAAGGTCCGAGGGGTCGACCGCGCCCGCGTCACAGACCCTGAGCCGCGGCATCCGGATCCTCGAAGTCCTCGCCGACGCCCGCGAACCGCTCACGATCGACGAGCTGGCGGCACGCCTCGACGTGCACCGTTCGGTGGCCTATCGACTGCTGCGGACGCTCGAAGACCACGGACTCGTCACGCGCGACTCCGGTGGACGCGTACAGCTGGGCCCGCGGATCGCGGCCCTCGCAGCCGGCGTCGCGCACGACCTGCAGGCCGAGGCCCTGCCCGAGCTCACCGCCATCGCCAACGAGCTGGGCATGACGTGCTTCTTGGCGGTGCTCGACCGCGACGAGTGCATCACGCTCGCGAGCGTCGAGCCGCGCCACGCCGTCGCGACCGTCGCGCAGCGGCCCGGCGCGCGCCACTCCATCACCGTCGGCGCGCCGAGCAAGGCCATCCTCTCGACGCTGCCGGCCACGGACTGGCCCGTCGACGTCGATGAGCGGCTGCGCGCCGAGATCGCCGAGTGCGCGCGGCGCGGCTACGCCACCAGCCACGACGAGGTCATCCCGACCGTGCAGGCGATCTCGGTGCCGCTGCGGCTGCGCGGCGGTCAGCGCCCCGCGGCGATCGCCGTCGTCCACGTGTCGAGCCCCGCCGAGCCCGAGGCGATCGCGCGGCGGCTCACCCGCTCGGCCGCCGCGATCAGCGAGGCGCTCGGCGGCTGACCCGGGGCCACCCGGACGTCCTCGTGCCAGCCTGCGTTTCGTCTGCGGGCGCCAGAGCGCCCTCCGCTCAACGAACGACGGTCACCGTTCGTTGAGCGAGCCCTCCGAGCGCACGAACGACGGTCACCGGTCGTTGAGCGAGCGACGAAGGAGCGAGACGAAACGCTCCGAGCGCACGAACGACCCCGTGCCGGAGCGCCCCGCTCAACGAACGACGGTCACCGGTCGTTGAGCGAGCGACGAAGGAGCGAGACGAAACGCTCCGAGCGCACGAACGACCCCGTGCCGGAGCGCCCCGCTCAACCAACGACGGTCAGGCGAACTGCTCGACGAGCCGGATGTCGGATGCCGCGACCCGCTGCGGCACGCCCACGAAAGCGGCGGCGCGGCCGTCGGAGCCGAGGTACTCCTTCTCCAGCGCGAGGAAGGCGTCGGCGTCGCCGGGGGCGCTCACCGCCCACACGAACTCGTTGGACTCGCGGATGCCGTAGGCGAACTCGATCTCGAACCCGGCTGCGGCGCGGACGCGCGGCATCCACTCGTTCCACCAGTCGACGAAAGCGTCGTACTCCCCGTCGACGAGCGTGTACCGGCGCAGCTGGATCGTCTTCATGTCTCCCATCTTGGCGTACGTCCTATACTCGGTTTCGTCCGGTGGCACCGTTGCCCGCCGGTGCTCGAAAAATGGGCACGCAGCGCACGCGCGCGAGACACATACGGCCTCTCATCCGTCTGAAGTCTCAAGGGATCCGTCATGCCCACCGTGTCCGCGCACGTCGCCCTCACCCTCGCCCGCCACATCGACCACGTGTTCGGGGTGATGGGCAACGGCAACGCGTACTTCCTCGACGCGCTCGAGCGCTCCACCGACGTGCACTTCACCGCCGTCCGCCACGAGGCCGGCGGAGTGGTCGCCGCCGACGCGTTCCACCGCGCGTCGGGACGCCTCGCCGCCGCGACCGCCACGTACGGCGCCGGGTTCACCAACACCCTCACCGCCCTGGCCGAGGCGGTGCAGGCTCATGTGCCGCTCGTGCTCGTCGTCGGCGACGAACCCACGTCGGGCCCGCGTCCGTGGGACGTCGACCAGATCGCGCTCGCGTCGGCGGTGGGCGCCCGCACCTACACGGTCGGGCGAGCGGATGCCGCCGCCACGACCGTCATCGCGATCGAGCATGCCCTCACGTATCGCGTACCCACGGTGCTCGCCATCCCCTACGACGTCGCGGCGCGCGACGCGGGACCCGTGCCCGAGGCGCCCGAACCGCGCCTGCCCGAACCGCTCGCCCCGACCGGCCCGTTCGCCGTCGGCGCGCTGGACGGGATCGTCCAGGCGCTCGCGACCGCCGCGCGCCCGTTCCTGCTTGCCGGCCGCGGCGCCTGGATCTCGGACGCCTCCGACGCCCTCGGCGAGGTGGCCGATCTCGTCGGCGCCGTGACCGCGTCCACGGCGCTCGGCCGCGGCGTGTTCCCGCGCTCCGAGTACGACCTCGGCGTCACCGGCGGCTTCGGTGCCGAAGCGGCCATGGAGCTGGTGCGCGAGGCCGACGTGGCAGTCGTGTTCGGGGCATCCCTCAATCAGTTCACGATGCGTTTCGGCGACCTGTTCGCACCCGGCACGCGCGTGTTCCAGGTCGACGTCGCGCCGGCAGCCACCCACCCGCACGTCGGCGGTTTCGTGAGAGCGGATGCCGGTGTCGCCGCCCGCGCCGTCGCCGAGGCCCTGCGCGAGCGAGGTGCGGCATCCAGCGGCTGGCGCGAGTCGGTCGATCTGACGACGCTGCGCGCATACGAGTCCGGCGATGCGGTCGCGGCCGACGGCCGGCTCGACCCCCGCGCCGTGGCCCGCCGCATCGGCGAACTGCTGCCGCCGGATCGGGTCGTCGTCTCGGACGGCGGCCACTTCATCGGCTGGGCGAACATGTACTGGCCGGTCGCGTCGCCTGACCGCATGATGATGATCGGCACCGCGTTCCAGTCGATCGGCCTCGGCTGGCCGTCGGTGCCCGGCGCCGCGCTGGCGAAGCCGTCGTCGACGGTCGTGCTGACCACGGGCGACGGCGGCGGGCTCATGGCCCTCGCCGACCTCGAGACCGCGGTGCGCGTCGCCGGCGGCCGCGGCATCGCCGTCGTCTGGAACGACGCCGCATACGGCGCCGAGGTGCACCTGTACGGTCTCAAGGGCCTCGCCCAGCAGCCCATGTTGATCCCCCAGGTCGACTTCGCGGCCCTGGCGTCGGGCGTCGGCGCCGAGGGGGTCGTGGTGCGCAGCCTCGACGACCTGGAGCGGCTGGCGACGTGGACGGCCGAAGACGAGACATCCCGCCGGTTCCTCGTACTCGACTGCCGCATCTCGGGCGAGGTCGTCGCGCCGTACCAGCGCGAGATCATCCGCGTGAACTCCTGACCGACATCGCTCTCGCGCGATATCGCGAGGACGCGATAGCCTGTGCACATGCCCACGGCCGCCGAGTTGATCCGCGACGCGCGCTCACGCGCTGCACTCACGCAATCGGCGCTGGCGAAATTGAGCGGCATACCCCAGAACGTCATCAGCGACTACGAACGGGGCAAACGCGAGCCGTCGTTCCGCATCGTCGACGTCCTCCTCGCCGCAGCCGGTGTCACGATCGAGCTCAGTCGGCGGACCACCCTCGATCGGGTGCGTGCGCACGCCCGCGAGATCCACCGCACGCTCGACAATCACGGCGCGACCAACCCGACGGTGTTCGGCAGCGTCGCCCGCGAAGAGGACGGCATCGACAGCGACATCGACCTGTTGATCGACGCCACGCCAGGCACGACGCTCTTCGACCTGCTCGGCCTGCAAGCCGAGTTGGAACAGATCCTCGCACGCCCCGTCGACCTGGCGCTGCGTTCGGGTCTGCGGCCCGACGTCGCCGAAGCCGCGCGACTGGACGGAACTCCGTTGTGAGGAGGGCCTCACGAGCGCGCCTGGATGACATCGCCGCCGCATGCGCAGCGATAGCCGATCATCTCCACCACGCGGATGGGAACGAAGGCATGGCGTTTGACGCGATCCGCGTCCGGCTCATCGAGATCGGTGAAGCCGCGAAGGATCTGGACCCCGACGTCGTCGCGAGCGAACCCGACATCCCGTGGACGCAGCTCGCACGGATGCGCGACCACCTCGCCCATCGATACTTCGATACGACGCACGCACTCGTCTTCGACACCGCACGCCATGACGTCCCGAAGCTGGCGGCTGCCGTCTCCCGTCTGTCCGCCGGTCAGTGACCCTCAGAAACTCCGCGCGGTCGACAGTCCGTAGTCGGGCAGCGACGTGTCAGTGGCGAACACGTCGGTGATCCACATCATGGCGCGCATCATCAGCGGGTTCGCGAACGTGCGGTCGCGCATCCGGATGCGACGCTCGGACGGCGGGGCGAGGAACGGTCCGGCGCTGCCGGTGCGCGCGATCTTCGTCGGCTTGCGCATACGGGCGTCGTAGGCCGCGAGCGCCGCGACGTGGTCGCCCTGCGCCCGCACCAGCTCGCCGGCCAGCACATACGCGCCGATGAGCGCGAGCCCGGTGCCGAAGCCGCCGAGGGTGTTGGCGTAGCCGGCATCCCCGACGAGCGCGACCCGCCCCCGCGTGAAGGAGGTCATGCGCGTGCGGGTGATCTCGTCGAGATAGAAATCGGATGCCTCGGCCGCCGCCGCCAGCATCTCGGGCACCCGCCAGCCGACGCCGGCGAACGCGTCCTGCAGCAACCGCCGCTGCGATTCCACGTCGCGCCGGTCGTAGCCGCCGCTGTCGCCGCGGAACACGAACAGGTTCGGCGCCTTCTGACCGCCGGCCAGGGCGAGCCGCCCGGGCACGTTGTAGCCGTAGGCGACACCGCGGCCGCTCGGCAGCCGCGTCTCGAGCCCATCGAGCGGCACGACCCCGCTCGCGACGGCGTAGAAGTAGCCGAGCCGCTCGACGTGGTCGCTCTCCGGTCCGAACGCGAGTCGCCGCACGGCGGAGTGCACACCGTCGGCGCCGATCACGAGGTCGAAGCGCTCGTCGGCGCGGTGCGCGAACGACACGTCGATCCCCTCCGCCTGCTCCGTCAGGGCGGTGATCTCGTCGCCGAACACGTACTCCGCGTCGCCGGCACTGTGCCGGTGCAGGATGCCGGCGAGATCGCCGCGCAGGATCTCGACGTCACCGCCGATGAACTCGCCCGGGATGACGGCGTTGACACGGTCGGTCTCGTCGACCATGCGCCAGTCCGTCTTGGACGTCTGGTGGGCCAGCACGTCGTCCCACACCCCCATCCTGGTCAGGATCTCGCGGTGCGTGCGGCCCTTGAAGTCCACCGCCTGCCCGCCGGGGCGCACACCGGGCGCCTTCTCGACGACAGTGACGTCATACCCGTTGCGCCCGAGCAGGCCCGCCAGCGCGGGTCCGGCGATGCTCGCGCCGGAGATCAGAACCTTCTTCGTCGACATGTCCGCTCCTTCGTTCGTAATTGCGTCTCGTGGACACAATACATACTGATTACACTGGACGCAATTGTTTTCCGGAGGTTCACATGACGGCCGATGAGACGGTGTCGACGGCGCCACCCGTTCCCGACGATCTGCTGTGGCCCGGCCCGGCCGCCGTGCGTCGTGGGCCGAAGCCGAAGTTCACGGTCGCGCAGATCGCCGACGCCGGCATGCGCATCGCCGATGCCGAGGGTCTCGCGGCGGTGACCATGCAGCGCATCGCCCACGACCTCGGCAGCACCAAGATGGCGCTGTACCGGTACGTGCCCGGCCGCGCCGAGCTCGACGCGGTGATGCTCGACCGCGCGTTCGGCATGCCCGCACCGCGGCGCCACGACGACTGGCGGCGCGCACTGGCGTCATGGGCGGAAGGCGTGCACGGTCGCGCACTGGCCCATCCGTGGTCGGTCGAGCTCGCGCAGCGCCCGCATCGGCCGGGTCCCCACGAGCTCGGCTGGTACGAGGCCGGCCTGGCCGCGATGGCACGCGTGGAGCTGCACGGCAGCGAGAAGCTCGATGTGCTGGCGCTGCTGGCCGGCCACGCGATGTCGATCGTCCGTCAGGAGTCGGCCAGCGCCGCACCCGAGCAGGAGCTCCGCTCCTCGATGACGCAGATCCTGACCGACCGTGCAGCGGACTATCCGCTCACCGCAGCCGCATTCGCCGAGCCCGACGGCAGGCGCGGCGATGCGCTGCGCTTCGGCGTCGAGCGCATCGTGGCGGGCGTGGAGGTGCTCGCCGCGACCCGCCGCGTCGACTGACGCCCGGGTGCGTCGTGCTCCCGCGGGAGCAGAGGGATGCCTCCCGCCGGCGGATCCGCGCGGCCCGGGGTCCGACGAACATGGGAACCATGACCTCCTTCCGATTCGGCGTCGTGACCGACGCCCATGGCGATGCCCGGGCGTGGAGCGAGACCGCCCGGCGCGTCGAAGGCGACGGATACGCGGCGATCCTCGTGCCCGACACCCTCTACACGCCCTCCCCCTTCCTCGCCCTGTCGGTCAGTGCGACAGCGACCTCGACGCTGCACATGGGCACGTGGGTGCTCGCAGCGCCCCTGCGCAGTCCCGCCGCGACCGTCCGCGAGACCCGCACGCTCGTCGAACTGTCGGGCGGTCGGTTCGAGCTTGGGCTGGGTGCCGGCCGGCCGCAGGGCGAGAGGGATGCCGCCGCCCTGGGCGTGTCTTGGGGCTCCGGGCGCGAGCGCGTCGATCAGGTGGAGGCGACGATCGCAGCGGTGCGTGCGGCACTGGGCGACGAACTGCGCGTGACGCTCGCCGCGGGCGGCGACCGCATGATGCACCTGGCCGGACGCCACGCGCAGACCGTCGCGCTGCCGCTTCCGCCGCACGCGGATCTGGCTGCGGTGACCGAGGTCGCCGAGCGGGTGCGCGCGGCCACGGCCCCCGGCCGCCCGCCACTGGAGCTGTCGCTGCAGATCGCCGGCGTGGGCGACGCCGTGCCCGAATGGCTGCGTCGCAGCGCCGGACTCACCCCGGAGTCCCTGCGTGACGCAGGAGCCGTCGCCGCATTGTCAGGCGACCTGGCACGCGACGCCGAGGCCCTGCACGCTCTGCGCGAGGCGACCGGAGTCTCGTACTTCACGGTGCCCGACGAGCTCACCCCCGCACTCGCTCCGCTGGTCGCCGAACTCGCCGGCCGCTGACCGAGCAGTCTCCTGACAGACCCCGTTTCGTCTGCGCGCTCCGCGGGCGACCAACCCACCGGCCGTTGAGCGAGCGAGGAACGAGCGAGACGAAACGCCCCGACCCCACGGGCAACCCCGGGCCAGACCACGTTTCGCCTGCAGGCGCCAGAGCGCCCTCCCCTCAACGCCCCCCGGCCGTTGAGCGAGCGAGGAACGAGCGAGACGAAACGCCCCGACCCCACGGGCAACCCCGTCGGCCGAGACGTTTCGTCTGCGGGCGCCAGAGCGCCCTCCGCGGGGCGACCACCGGTCGTTGAGCGAGCGAGGAACGAGCGAGACGAAACGCCCCCACCGCCGCGCAACCTCGGCCGCCGTTCACTCTCCCCGAAACACCGGCGGACGCTTGTCCTGGAAGGCGGCGAAGCCCTCGCGGTAGTCGGCGGTGGCGCGCAGCGCCTCCTGGTCGCGGGACTCCTCCGCGACGGCATCCCACAGCCTCGCGTCGCGCAGGCGCGCGACCAGGCGCTTCGACGCGGCGAACGCGGCGGTCGGCCCGGCGGCCGTGACGGCGGCCCGCTCCCGTGTGAACGCGAGCAGCTCCTCTGCCGGCACGGCCCGGCTGAAGAGCCCGGCCACCACCGCGTCGGCGCCCGACATCAACTCGCCGGTGAAGATGAGATCGAGGGCTCGGTGCGCGCCGAGTCGGTCGACGAACAGTGCGTGCGCCCCGGAATCGGGCAGGGCGCCGAGGTTCGCGAACGGCGAGCCGACCTTGGCGTTCTCGGCAACGTACACGACGTCGGTGGCGATGGCGAGCCCGAGCCCCACCCCGAGGCACGCGCCCTGCACGGCCGCGAACGTCGGCACCGGGCACCCCGCGATCCGCCGCATGACCTGCTCGACGGCATCCAGATATTCGGGAACGTCGTCGGTCTCGGGGTCGACCCCGGCGATGTCGCGCCCCGCGCAGAACGCGCGCCCCTCGCCCCGCAGCACGAGGGCACGGACCCCGGATGCCGCCGCCTCCGCATACGCGTCGTCCAGCTGCCGCAGCGCCTCGAGCGAGAGCGCGTTGAGACGGTCGGAAGCGTTGAGCGTGATCTCGGCGACAGCGCCGTCGGCGGCGAGCTCGATCATGCCTTCACGCTACGGGGGCGTGTCGGCGTCGGCAACGGCTCGATCCGAACCGTATGTCATGATTCCGGCTGTGCAGACATTGCACAGGTGAGGGCGCAACGTGGTGCCCCGCCGAAACCGAGGACACATGTACGAGACCGATCCCGATGCGCGGCTGCTGGAGCTCGCGCGGCGAGGCGATCGCGGTGCCTTCAGCGCGCTGTTCGCACGGCACGGCAAGGCCGTATACCTGTACGCGTGGGCCGTCGCCCGCGACGACCGGGATGCCGAGGACATCGTCCAGGAGGTGTTCGTCGTCGCCTGGCGCAAGCTGCGCGCGATCCGCATCGTCGAGGCATCGGCATTGCCGTGGCTGCTGGTCACGACCCGCAACGTCGCCCGCAACATCGTGCGCGCACGGCGGGCGAGCGTCGAGTTCGACGAGTCGGTGCTGCCGG
>Ga0160446_100159_pt1 | contig 52485 bp, 49 predicted proteins | sample HID1973I_E1MG_FD_108200 | JGI IMG/M metagenome (GOLD analysis project Ga0160446, IMG submission 108200) | Enriched mosquito-associated microbial communities from UW Madison campus, WI, USA - HID1973I_E1 MG | ecosystem: Host-associated > Arthropoda: Insects > Digestive system > Unclassified ...
AGCGTGGTGACACCCAGGATCTGGGTCTCGCCGCGCTGGAAGATCGCCGAACCGTGGACGCGCGGGATGACCTGCACCTCGGCGTCGAGCGGACGGATGTCGGCCAGGCCGCGGCCGTCCATGCGGACGCCCTCGGCGAGGATGCGGCCGCGCACGATGACCTTCGTCACCGACTTGTACGCGGCGGAGAACTCGAGCGTCGCGACGGCGGGCAGCTCGCCCGCCTCGACGGCGGCGAGAAGCTCTGCCTTCACGGCATCCTTCAACGCATCGTCGGCGTTCTGACGCTCGACCTTCTCGGCGATCTGGTAGATCGGGACGAGCTTGTCGTACGCACGGCCGGCGACGAAGTCGTAGGTCTCCTGGCTGTAGGGCAGGAAGACCGGGAACTCCTTGATCGGCTTCGCGGCGGTGTTCGCCACGACGTTCTGCGCCGCGACGAGCTGCTTGATGAACGGCTTCGAGGCCTCGAGGCCCTGGGCGACGACCTCTTCGCTCGGCTTGACGGCGCCGGCCTTGATGAGGTTCCACGAACCCTCGGTGGCCTCGGCCTCGACCATCATGATCGCGACATCGCCGTCGTCGAGCACGCGGCCCGCGACGATGAGGTCGAACACGGCCTCTTCGAGCTGCGTCACGGTCGGGAACGCGACCCACTGGTCGGCGTGCTCGCCGTGACCCGGGATGAGCGCGAGGCGCACACCGGCGATCGGGCCCGAGAACGGCAGACCCGAGATCTGGGTCGACAGCGAAGCGGCGTTGATCGCGAGCGCGTCGTAGAACTCGCCCGGCGCGATCGAGAGCACGGTCACGACGATCTGGACCTCATTGCGCAGGCCGTCGACGAACGACGGGCGCAGCGGGCGGTCGATGAGACGGCAGACGAGGATCGCCTCGGTCGAGGGGCGGCCCTCACGCCGGAAGAACGAGCCGGGGATCTTGCCGGCCGCGTACGAGCGCTCTTCGACGTCGACGGTCAGCGGGAAGAAGTCGAAGCCTTCGCGCGGGTGCTTGCCGGCGCTGGTGGCCGAGAGGAGCATCGTCTCCTCGTCGAGGTACGCGGCGACGGCACCCTGTGCCTGCTGCGCGAGTCGCCCGGTCTCGAACCGGACGGTGCGGGTGCCGAAGCGGCCGTTGTCGAGGACAGCTTCGGCGAACGTGATTTCTGGACCTTCCAAGAGGTCCCTCCTTCTTTGTTTAGGCTCGCACGCGCGTTTCGCGCACGAGCTTGTGCGAAGGAGCAGGAACAGGCAGATCTCGGCGCGCGGCACTGCCGCGTACTCGCCAGCACTGGTCACCAGTAGAAGACCACCCGGCGCTCGCGCGTCGGGGAACCCACCAATGGGGACCAGCTTCCTGCCGGCCTGCTCCACAGTGCCCAATTGCCGTTGGGCTCATATGTAATTGAGCGGATGCCATAAGGCAACCCGCACAAGCCTATCAGCGAGCACCGCGATCCCCGCCACCCTGGCGAGCGCCGGATGCCGCGCCTAGGGTGGGGGCATGAGCACCGACGAGAAGCCGGCGTCTTCGGCATCCGATGAGATGAAGCGCAAGTTCAAAGAAGCGCTCGACAAGAAGAACGCGCAGCACCGTGAAGGCGAGTCGCACCTGGACGGAGACTCGTCCATCCACGGCACCCACGGGGCAGTGACCAAGCGCGAGTTCCGCCGCAAGAGCGGGTAGAGGCTCCGAGGTGTGACATGAGCGACTTCCGCGAGCGGATCCCCGACGACGACCGGGAGGTGCCTCTCGACGACGACACCGAGCTCGAACTGCCGCCCGCGACGATCGATCCTCTCGAGGCCGTCGAGGACGAGATCGACGAGCAGGAGTTCGAAGAGCACGAAGCGGCGATCGAGGCCGGAGAGATCGACCCCGGTCGATGACCCCGGCGGTCCGCCGCGCGTCGAGTGGATGCCTCAGCCTGCGCTCGCGCGGGCACGCACGTCGCCGCGGCCGCCGATGAGCACATAGCCGTCGTGCTTGGCCACACGCCCGTCGCCGGCGGTGCGGCCCCGAAGGCGGCGCCATACCCAGGGCAACGCGTCACGGCGCAGCCAGGTGCCGTGCGCGACGGGGTCATCGTCGGCGTGCAGGGCGGCGTCGAGATCACCGAGTGCCTCCGCGTCCGGGACGCCCAGCGCCTCCGCGGCGCGGTACGCCAGGAATCTGTGTCCGCGCGAGCGCAGGTGCACCTTGTCGTCGGCCCACAGGTCGAGGTCGCCGATCGCGGGCGCGCCGTCCGTGTCGAGGAACACCGCCGTGTCGAGCAGCGTCGCACCCGTCTCGTCGGCGATGCGCCGCAGCTCCGAGGCGAAGACCGCGAAGCGACGCGCGAAGATCCCCGCGGCCCGGCGGCCGGGGAGGAACGGGGTCACGAGCAGCACGTCGATGCCGGCATCCCTCAGCCTCCGCACCGCACCCGCGAGCTCGGCGGCGACCGCGACGGTGTCGACGCGGCGGGCGACCAGGTCGTTGGCGCCGATCAGCACCGAGACCAGATCGGGGCGCATCGCGAGCGCCCGCGGCACCTGCTCGTCGACGAGCCGGCGCACGGTGCGGCTGCGCACGGCGAGGTTGGCATAGCGGAAGGGCTCGTCCCCCCGGCGTGCGTGCGCGAGCAGCTGCGCCAGTCGGTCGGCCCAGCCGCGGTACTCCCCCGCGGGCATGCGGGACGTGTCGCACAGCCCCTCGGTGATCGAGTCGCCGAGTGCTACGAACCGCGACCACCCGCGGGGTTCGGCCGGCCCGGGCGCCGACGGCCGGACGGCGCTCCCGCGGGGAAGCGCGTCGTCGATGGGCCGGAGCGTACGCGCCTCGTCGTAGTGGTCGACGAGGCGGCGGCACACCGCCTCCCACGTGCGCTCGCGCACGGACTCCCCAGCCGCGGCCGCGAACGCGCGGCGCTTGCCCTCGTCGCCGGCGAGGTCGGCGACGCGCGCCCGCAGGTCGGCGAGGTCCCCGGGGCGGTAGAGCCAGCCGTCGACGCTCGACCGCACGAGGTCGACCGGTCCGCCGACGCCCGTCGCCACGACGGGCACGCCGCTGGCCAGCGCCTCCTGGATGGTCTGCCCGAACGTCTCGCTCTCGCCGGGGTGCACGAACACGTCGAAGCTCGCGAGCGCCTCGGCGAGCGCGTCGCCGGTGAGGTGTCCTGTGAACACGGCACCGGGCAGGACACGCTCCAGCGCCGGACGCGCCGGCCGTCGCCGACGATCACCAGTCGCACGCCGCCGAGTCCCGCGAGCGCTGCGAGGTCTTCGACCTGCTTCTCGTGCGCGAGTCGCCCCACGTATCCGACGATCAGCTCGCCCGGCGCGACGCCCGCACGCCAGGCCTCGCTGCGGCGCTGCGGACCGAACCGCGCGGTGTCGACGCCACGGCCCCAGCGGCGCAGCCGGTCCACGCCGAGATCCTGAAGCTGCCGGAGCGACGCGGTGGACGGCGCGAGGGTGAGCGTGGCCCGCCGGTGCAGTCGTGCGACGTGGCGGCCGACGAGAGCCGAGGCCTGCGGCATCCCGTACTTCTCGGCGTACGCGACGACGTCGGTCTGGTACACGGCGACCGACGGGACGCGCAGCGCATCGGCCGCGGCGACGCCCTGCCAGCCGAGCACGAACGGCGACGCGAGGTGCACGACATCGGCCCGGAACTCGCGCAGGATCGCGGTCAGGCGGGCCGCCCGCGCGAACACCACACGCACGTCGGGATACGACGGCAGAGGCACCGATCGCAGCAGCTCGGTGCGCGCACCGTGCAGGTCGGTCGTGATCTCGCCGGCGCGCGGCGCGATCACGAGGGTCTCGTGGCCTTCGGCGGCGAGGTGACGCAGGACGTGGAGCACCGACCCCGTCACCCCGTTCATGTGGGGCAGGAACGATTCGGCGAGCAGTGCGACTCTCACGATCCCAGCGTGATGGGCTGAAGATCGCCGGATGCCGCGAACCGGCGCGCGCTCGGAAGTGTTCACCCGATGCACCGCGGCAGGTCACCGGACGTGCCCCGTTCGGTCGCCGTTCACCGCGTGCGCGTACCAAGGAGGGGTGGTCGAGGAGCTGCTGACCGAGGTCGCGCGCAGCGCGTGGGCGCTGCCGCTGCTGTTCGCGCTGGTGCTGGGCGATGCGTTCCTCGTGGTGATCCCCGGCGAGGCCGCCGTGACGGCGCTCGGCGCGCTGGCGGTGACGCAGGGCGAGCCGATGCTCGCGGCGATCGTGCTGGTGGCGGCGGCCGCCGCGCTGGCCGGAGACGCCGCGTGCTACCTCGTGGGGCGCACGATCGGGCTGGAGCGGTGGCGGTGGATGCGGGCGCCCCGCGCGCAGGCCGCGTTCGCGTGGGCGCGGGTGCGGCTGGAGAGGCGGGCGGCGCTCGTGCTGTTCACGGCGCGCTTCATCCCGTTCGCCCGCCTGGCGGTGAACCTGACGGCGGGCGCGACGCGGCTGCCCGCGCCGCGGTACCTTGCCGTGGCAGGCCTCGCCGCGCTCGCGTGGGCCCTGTACCAGGCGCTCGTGGGTGCGGCCGTCGCGGCGATCGTGCCGGGCGGACCGGTCGTGGCGGTGGTGGTGTCGGTCGCCTTCGCGGTGGGGCTGGGGCTCACGATCGACGCCGTGCTCGCCCGGCGACTCGGCACGGCGCGCCCACCTCGGGGATGACCCGCCGATGTCGCGGGCACACGACAGGATGAGGGCATGGCACAGGCGAGCACCGAAGGCTACGACGACCGCTTCCTCGGCATCGAGATTCCCCTGCCGCAGCCGGCGGACGGACGCACCGCCCAGGCGCTCGCGTATCCCCGGTTCACAGTGCTGCTCGACCCCGAGCGGCGCCTGGCGGCCGTCACCGGCGTGAACATCGACGGCGCCGCGCTGTTGGATCTGCCCCGCACCGGCCAGTGGCGGCTCGACCCCCGCGTGCCTGCCGACGAGCAGGCCGGGCCGGCGGTCTACGCCGACAACGACCTCGATCGCGGACACCTGGTGCGCCGCCGCGACCCCGGCTGGGGCACGCCGGCGCAGGCGCGGGCGGCCATGGCGGCGACCTTCGTGTACCCCAACGCCGCACCACAGGCGAGCGGGTTCAACCAGTCGAAGGAGCTCTGGCTCGGCCTGGAGGACCACGTCCTGGAGTTCGCGGATGCCACCGACCAGCGCCTGGCCGTGTTCACCGCGCCGGTGCTGGCCGACGAGGATCCGGCGTATCGCGGCATCCACATCCCCCGACGGTTCTTCAAGGTCGCGGCATGGGCGCTGCCAGGCGCTGCGGCGCCGCAGCTGGCGGCGGCGGGATTCGTGCTGGACCAGTCCGATCTCATCGACGTCGTCCAGGGCGCCCTCGCGGTGCCGCCGCTCGGAGCCTTCCGCACGTTCCAGGCGCCGATCGCCGACATCGAGGCGCTGTCGGGCATCGACCTCGGGCCGCTCGTCGACGCGGACGTGCTGCCGCCCGTCGACCAGCCCGCAGACCGCGAAGTGCGCGGAGAAGACGGTTGGCGTCTTCTCCGCGCGCTGGAGGATGTGTTCCTGGGCTGAACCGGGCCGAGCCCTGCCCGGCCCCTGCTACTCGCCCGACAGGCCGCCCAGCAGGTGCCCGAAGGAGCGTCCCTCGCCGAGGTAGCTCGCCGGGTCGAACGGGTCGCTGTCCTTCGCGGGCTCGCGCCTGGCGATGGCCTCGGCGAGTTCACGCGCGCCGCGGTCGACGCGCTCGGCGAGCGGTGCCACGTTGTCGGCGCCGGCGCCCCAGTCGCTCGACGCCGCGAACACCCCCGTGGACACGGGCTCTGCGTGCAGGTACGTGAACAGCGGCCGGATGGCGTAGTCGATCGCGAGCGAGTGGCGCGCGGTGCCGGCGTTGGCGCCGATCAGCACCGGCTTGCCGGTCAGCGCGTCAGGATCGAGCACGTCGATGAACGACTTGAACAGCCCCGAGTAGCTCGTCGAGAAGATCGGCGTGACGACGATGAGCGCGTCGGCCGAGACGACCGCGTTGATCACCGATTCGAACGCGGGCGGCGCGAAGCCGGTGAGCAGGTTGTTCGTGATGTCGTGCGCATAGTCGCGCAGCTCGAAGACGTCGACCTCGATCTCGATGTCGCGCTCCGACAGCTGCTTGGCCGTCGCTGCGACGAGCCGGTCGGCGAGCATGCGCGTCGACGACGGGTTCGAGAGCCCGGCCGAGATCACGGCGATGCGGCGAGGCGTGCCGGTCATCTCACGCCTCCTTGCGGCCGAGGCCGAACGCAGCGCCCGCGGGGGCGATGGCCCCGGCGTCCTGGTAGGGCGAGCCGGCGGTGAGGTTGTCGCCGCGGTTCGCGCCCGGGACGGCCTCGCGTGCAGGGCCGTCGCCGTACTTCGCCGTCACGAGGCCCGCGTGGGTCGGCGCATCCGGGACGTCCGCTGGACGGTCCTTCTGCAGCTCCTTGCGCAGCACCGGCACGACCTCGCCGCCCAGGATGTCGAGCTGCTCGAGCACGGTCTTGAGCGGGAGCCCCGCGTGGTCGACGAGGAACAGCTGGCGCTGGTAGTCGCCGAAGGTCTCGCGCATGGCGGCGTAGCGGTCGATGACCTGCTGCGGCGAGCCCACCGTGAGCGGCGTCATCTCGCTGAAGTCCTCCAGCGACGGGCCGTGGCCGTACACCGGTGCGTTGTCGAAGTAGGGGCGGAACTGGTTCACCGCGTCCTGCGACTTCGCCGCCATGAACACCTGGCCGCCGAGGCCGACGATCGCCTGCTCGGGCGTGCCGTGGCCGTAGTGGGCGTAGCGCTGGCGGTACAGCGCGATGAGGCGCTGGTAGTGCTCCTTGGGCCAGAAGATGTTGTTCGCGAAGAAGCCGTCGCCGTAGTACGCGGCCTGCTCGGCGACCTCCGGCGTGCGGATCGAGCCGTGCCACACGAACGGGGCCACGCCGTCGAGCGGACGCGGGGTGGCCGTGAAGCCCTGCAGCGGCGTGCGGAACTGGCCTTCCCAGTCCACGACGTCTTCGCGCCAGAGTCGGTGGAGCAGGTTGTAACTCTCGATCGACAGCGGCAGACCCTGGCGGATGTCCTTGCCGAACCACGGGTACACCGGCCCGGTGTTGCCACGGCCGAGCATGAGGTCCATGCGGCCGCCCGACACGTGCTGCAGCATCGCGTAGTCCTCGGCGATGCGCACCGGGTCGTTCGTGGTGATCAGCGTGGTCGCGGTCGACAGGACCAGCCGCTCGGTCTGACCGGCGATGTACGCCAGCGTCGTCGTGGGCGACGACGACCAGAACGGCGGGTTGTGGTGCTCGCCGATCGCGAAGACGTCCAGCCCCACCTCTTCGGCGTGCTTGGCCAGGGTGACCGCGTTGCGGATCTTCTCGGCCTCACTCGGGGTCTTTCCCGTCGTGGGGTCCTCGGTGATGTCGCTCACCGAGAAGATGCCGAACTGCATCCCCTGCCACGTGGTGCTCTCGCTCACGATCGCTTCTCCGCTTCCCCTTTTGTGAAGGTCTATGCAAATGAATGTATCTCGTTCAACGCGTGCGCTCCACATGTATTCCCGGACGGGTCAGCCCGCGTCTGCGAACAGCCGCAGCATGTCGCGGGCGAGCTGGTGCGGCGCGGTCTCGCACGGCGCGTGGCCGGTGGGATAGGTCGCGACCCGCGCGCCGATGCGGGCGGCGTACTGGTCGTGCTGGGCCTGCGGCCACAGATCCTGGTCGCCGACCGCGATGAGCTTGGGGATGCCGGCGACCGCGACCTCGTCCGTCATGTCGGGTGTCGTCATCATGAGGCCGACGACGTCGTCGATGCAATCGCGCCCCGTGACGCCGAGGCGCTCGCGCACGAACGCGATACGGCCGGGAGGCGTGCGATTGAGGTTGTAGCGGATGCCCCACAGGATGAGTCCGGCCGCCCGATGCGGCGACATGTCGGAGATCGGCCCGATGTGCTTGACCCCTCGGAACACCTGGCCCGTCGCCGGCGGCGCCGACATGAGCGTGATGCTGCGGAACAGGTCGGGGCGGGCCACCAGCGCCAGCTCGGTCACGATGCCCGCGAAGCTGTAGCCGAGGACGTGGGCCGGGCCGCCGTCTTCGAGGATCGCGACGAGGTCGTCGACGAACAGCGGATAGTCGTAGCGCTCGCGCGGCGGGACGAGATTGTGGGGACCGGCATCCACCGATCCGTAATGCCCCGCGAGGTCGTACGACTCCACGCGAAAGCCCGCCGCCGCGAACAGCGGGAACATCAGGACGAAGTCCTCCTTCGACCCGGCCACGCCGGGCACCAGCACCACCCGTGGGGCGTCCGGGTCGCCGAACCGCACCCGCGCGAGACCGCCGCTCGGAGCCGGGAACACATCCCGCTCGGTGCCGTCGGGAAAGAGGTGCCAGTCGAAGTCGGGGAGGGCCTGGTCGCGCTGCAGCGCGTCGTCGATCGTCGTCATCGCGACTGCGACACTACCGCTCGGGCAGACCCTCCAGCTCGTTCTGACGCGGCGCGTAGTCGATGTGCCCGCCGTCGGCGTCGAACGCCTGCACCGGGCGCCGCGCGGACCACGGCTCCCAACCAGGGTCGCCGTTCAGGACGAACGCCACCCACGCGCCGTGCATCGCGTCGGCGAGCGCCTGCGGGCCGTCGGGCCCGCCGATGCCGATCGCATCGGGCTGCGCGAGCCGATCGAACACGAAGCCGAGCTCCATCACGTGCGCGGCGCCGAGGCGGTCCACCGGGCTCTTCCAGCGGAACTCGTAGACCCACGTGGGCGCTGCCCCCGCGGCCGCCGCACGGCTGTCGGCGAAACGCGTGATCGGACCGCGCAGCAGCATGTCGGTCATCACCTCGCCGAGCACCTCGCCCGGGAGCGCCTCGGGGCGGCGCGCACGGTGAGCGCGGATCACCCGCGCCGGTACCCGCGCCGCCAGACGCGCGAGCGTCACCGTCAGCCAGCGCGGCTTGTCGACGGCGCCGGAGGGCACGAGCCACAGCCGGTACTCCTCGCTCGTCGAGCCGATGAGCACGGGGATGCCGCGGCCCTGCCCCGCGAGCAGCGCATCGAGGGGACTGCGCGGCACGGCGTCGCCGCCGACCGCAAGTGCCACCGTCGGGCCGCCGCCGAGCGGAGATCCGCCCGCCGCCAGCGCCGTCTGCTGCGCGACGAGCTCATCGGCCGCCACGGCCGCGAAGCCCGCGCGCGTCGCCGGGGCGCCGAGCCGTTTCGCGATCTCGCGGGTCATGCGGCCGGCCTTCTTCGCCGGCTGCGCGACCAGCGGGCCCGACTGCAGGATCGCGCGGTCGAACAGTTCCTTCGCATGCGGCAATGCCAGCAGGGCCGTCAGCGTGTTGGCGCCGGCCGAGTGCCCCATCACCGTCACGCGGGCGGGGTCGCCGCCGAACGCGCCGATCTCGCGCCGCACCCAGCGCAGCGCCTCCTGCTGGTCGAGGACGCCGAGGTTCTGCGGCACGTCGTCGAGCACCGCGAACCCCTCCTGCCCGAGGCGGTACTGGATCGACACGTACACGATGCCGTGACGCGCGAAGCGCTCCCCGTCGTAGGTCGGCAGCGCCGCCGCCCCGCGCGTGAGCGCACCCCCGTGCACGAACACGAGCACGGGCAACGCCGCATCCGGGGCGCGATCGGCGGGCGTCCACACGTTGACCGTCAGGATGTCGTCGCCCGGCACCGCCACCGAGGCGAGATAGCGGGCGATCGCCGGCGCGTACGGACGCTGCGGCGCGGTGGGACCGAAGGCCGCGGCATCCCTCTCCCCTTCCCAGGCGGACGCGGGAGCGGGCGGACGCAGCCGCAGGTCGCCGACCGGCGGCGCCGCGTAGGGGATGCCGAGGAACCTGTCGAGCCCACCCTCGCGCGTGCCGCGCACGGCGCCGGTGGAGACGGTCACGACCGGACGCGCGGCAGCGGCCGTCGCTCCGGTCTCGGTGGCGGCATCCGTCATTTCGTCCCCTTCGCGCGGCACCCTCGGCACGCTCGTACTCAGACTCAGCCAGCGTGGGACTCGGTGTCAAGCGAACGCGGCAGCCGCCGATCGCGGGCTAGTCTGGTTCGCGCCCGGAGGTGACGATGACCGGCAGCAGTGCCCGAACCCCGGCGGCCGTCCCCGCGGGGCCGATCGCCCGCCCGCGGCGGCGGACGCCCTTCTGGGACAACGCCCGCTTCGCGTGCATCGTGCTCGTCGTGCTCGGACACGCCGTGCAACGGCTGACCTACGACTCCGACATCGCACTGAGCCTCTACCTCGTCGTGTACGCGTTCCACATGCCGGCGTTCGCGATCATCTCGGGGTACTTCTCCAAGTCGGACGCCCCGACCCGGACGCAGATGGCACGCGTCATCACCGACATCCTGGTGCCCTACCTGGTGTTCGAGGGCCTGTGGACGCTGACGAAGTGGCTCGTCGAAGGGCAGGCGAACCCCAACATCACCGAGCCGTCCTGGACGCTGTGGTTCCTGCTTGCACTGGGCATCTTCCGCGTCGTCCTCCCCTACCTGGCGCTGCTGCGCTGGCCGCTGCTGTGGACCGTCGTCATCTCCATCGGGGCCGGGTACCTGCCCAACATCGACTCGACGTTCTCGCTGTCGCGCACCCTCGGGCTGCTCCCGTTCTTCACCCTCGGCTGGTGGCTTCACGAGCACGACGTCGTGGCCCGGATGCGACTGCTCGTGCGCCGGCCGTGGTGGGTGTTCGCGACCGGCCTGGGCCTGTTCGCCGTCGCGGCGTGGGCGGCCTGGTTCTTCGTGGACGAATGGCGCGACATGAACCTGCGCGACTGGCTGTTCTACGACGAGAACTACGCCTCGATCGGCGGCACGCAGTGGTGGGCCGGCGGCGTGCGCCTGGCGCTGATGCTGGTCGCGACGGTGCTGGCGACGGCGTTCTTCGCGCTCGTGCCGCGCAGCACGCACTGGTGGACGCACTTCGGCCAGTACACGATGTACGTCTATCTGCTCCACTCGTTCGTGCTCTACCCGTTCCGCGAGAACGGCCTGCTGCGCAACGCCGAGCCGACCTGGCTGTGGCTGCCGCTGGTGGTCGTGGGCTCGGTGCTCATCGCGCTGGGGCTGGCGACGAAGCCGGTGCGGCGCGTGTTCCGGCCGCTCGTCGAGCCGCGGCCGGCGTGGCTCTTCGCCGATCGCACGCTGGCCCGCCGCGAGGGCCGCCGCAGCGATCCGACGGGCTCGAGGCGCCCGCGTGAACAGCCTCGCTCCGGGCGTGGCGGATCCGGGATGCCGCGGCCCGATCCCCGGCAGAACGGCTGAGCCCGGCCGCCGGCATCCGCGTCAGGAGAAGAGCCCCTCGCCCACATACGAGCCCGGCGCGGCCCCGGCGGGGATCGCCCAGACTCCCGAGCCGACATGGCGGATGTACTCGTTCATCGCGTCGGTCGACAGCGATCGCTGCAGGGTGATGAACTGCTCGGGCGCGCGCTGGTACGACAGGAAGAACAGGCCGGCGTCGAGGCGGCCGAGCTCGTTGTTCCCGTCGACGAAGTTGTAGCCACGCCGCAGGATCTTGATGCCCTTGTTGACGTCCGGATGCGCCAGGCGCACGTGGCTGGTGACCGGGATCGCCGGCGTGCCGTCCTTCGCCTTCGCGTCGAAGTCGGGCTCGGTGAACTCGTCCCCGCCCGAGAGCGGTGCGCCGGGCCCCTTGTCACGGCCGATGATCGACTGCTGCTCGGTGAGGCGCACGCGGTCCCACGTCTCGATCAGCATCGCGATCTTGCGCGCCACCAGGTACGAGCCGCCCGTCATCCAGACCGGGCCGTCGGATGCCGCCACCCAGACGTTCTGGGCGAGCGCCGCGTCATCGGTGGCGAGGATGTTCGCCGTGCCGTCCTTGAAGCCGAACAGGTTGCGTGGCGTCGACTGCGCGACCGTCGTGCGGGAGGTGCGGCCGAACCCCAGCTGCGACCAGCGCAGGCGCGCGCGGCCGAAGGCGATGCGGCTGAGGTTGCGGATGGCGTGCACCGCGATCTGCGGATCGTCGGCGCACGCCTGGATGCACAGATCGCCGCCCGAGTGCTCGGGGTCGAGGTCGTCGCCGAGGAACGCGGGCAGCTTCTGCAGCCGGTCCGGTCGTTGCGCGGCGATCCCGTACCGGTCGCCTTCGTCGTTCGCGAACAGCGTCGGACCGAAGCCGAACGTGATCGTCAGACCGCTCGCCGCGAGTCCCTGTGCCTCGCCGGTGTCGTCCGGCGGCGCCTCGGGCGATCCGCCGACGGCGCCTGTCGCACTGACCTCGAGACCCTGCGTCATGCGCGAGGCGGCGTACGACCAGTCCTGCAGCAGGCTCACGAGGTCGTCCCGGTCGGTGCGGGCCATCATGTCGAACGACGCGAAGTGGAGGTGCTCCTGCACGGGAGTGGTGATGCCCGCCTGGTGCGCACCGAAGAACTCGTACGCGGAGGCCACGGCCGCGTCCTGCTGCGCGCGCCCGATCGCCGCGGCGGTCGCCGCTCCGGCCCCGGCGCCGATGGCGAGGCCGGTCGCCCCGGCGCCCAGCGCCAGTCCCAGGAGCCCCCGTCGCGAGACCCCCGGGCGCTGCGCTTCGACAGGCTCAGCGACCGGATCCTCGGTCCCTGAGCCGGGGAGCCCGGTCCCTGAGCCGGGGCCTCCGGTCCCCGAGCCGGGGCCCCCGGTCCCTGAGCCTGTCGAAGGGGTCACGCCAGGACGGTGTTCGTGAGCTGCGCGAGAGGTTCGGCGAGCGCGTTGATGAGGTCGGTGAGCTCGCGCTTGTCGTCGTCGGTCAGGTCGGTGTACGACACGAATCCGGCATCGAGCGAGCCGTACTGGGCGAGAGCGGCCTCCAGGTCGGCGTAGCCGCCGTCGATCTCGTCGGCGAGCGCGGCGCCGTCGTCACCCTGGGCTTCGGCGAAGTCGCGCACGAGCGAGAACGCCATCTTCGAGCCCTCGACGTTGGCCGCGAAGTCCGACAGGTCGGTGTGCGACCACCAGTCCTCTTCGCCCTGGATCTTGCCGGTCGCGACCTCGTCGAGCAGCGCGATGGCGCCGTTGGAGATGCCGCCGATGCCCTGGTCGTCCAGCGCGGTCTGGAAGTCGTCGGAGTGCACGTAGTCGTTGAGCTCGGCGACGTCGGCGACCAGCTGGTCGCCGAACGCGGCCCGCTCGTCCGACGTGGACGGCGCCCAGTCCTGCCACGCCGGCGTCTCGTCGTCCGCGTTGAGCGCATCCTGCGCAGGGACCCACAGATCCTTCTCGATGCGGTGGAAGCCGGTCCAGTCCAGGCCCTCGGCGACGGCATCCACCTCGCGGTAGTCGATGCGCGGGTCCAGGTCGCCGAGCGACTCGGCCACGGGCTCGATGCGCTCGTAGAAGGCACGGACCTGCGCGAACTGCGTCCGCGCGGTCTCGTCGTCGCCGGACTCGTATGCCGCGACGAAGTCGTCGACGGCCGGAACGAGCTGCTCGACCTGATCCTTCACGAACGCCGCGTACAGCGCGACGGCCTGCTGCTTCTGCTCGGCGTCGTCACCGGTCGCCTCGACGGCGTCGCCCGAGACCGTGAAGGCGGCCTTGCCGACCCCCTCGCCGACCATGCCGGGCTTGCACAGCGTGAAGTAGTCGCCAGGCTGCGCCACGACGGTGAGCGTGCGCGACGCGCCCGGCGCGATGTTCTCGACCTCGCCGACGATCCGCAGACCGTCGTCGGCGAGCAGGTAGAACTCGCTGACGTCGTCGCCCTCGTTGCTCACGTCGAAGGTGAGGGTGCCGCTGGTCGCCGAGTCGCCCGACACCTCGCACCCGGCGCCGGTCGACGAGACGGTCAGGGCGTCGGCGGCGGCATCGGTCTTCGCGACGCAGCCCGACAGGGCGAGGGCGCCGAGCGCCGTGACGGCGAGCGCGGGGATGAGTCGGCGGTTGTTCATGCTTCTCCTTGCGAGGACAGGACGGGAGCGGACGAAGGAGGGGCGGCGGCACCCGGAGCGGGCGCTTCCGGTGTCCCGGCGGGAACCGCGCTGCTGGATGCCGTCGCCGCGGGCGTGCGCGGCGCGAACTGCTTGCGCGCCCACACGGTCCCGACGATCGCGACGTAGAGCACCCAGGCGACGACCTGGATCCACGACATGCGCGGCATGAACCCGACGGTCGCCTGCAGCACGGTCGCGAGGACCGACCCCGGCGGGATCGCACCGCTCACGTCGAAGGCCCACCCGAACGGGAATGCGGCCCAGCCGATGGCGACGGCGCCGGTGGCGGCATCCACGGGGGCCATCGCGGTGAACGGGCCGGGGAAGACGCCGGCCTCCTGCAGGTCGTGGATCGCGTACGCGAGCACACCGGCGGCGACGATGATGAGGAACCCGCCGGTCCATGCGAAGAACCGGCGCAGGTCGAGCTTCAGCATGCCGCGGGCCAGGAGCCAGCCGAGCACGACCGCGACGACGAGTCCGAGCAGCGCTCCGGCGAGCGCGGCGGGCGCGTCGCCGAACGACTGCACCATCGACCACAGCAGCAGCGTGGTCTCGACGCCTTCGCGGGCCACCGACACGAAGCCGATCGCGATCAGCGCCCACATGCTGCCGACCGCGAGCGCACGGTCGAGGCCGCCCTCGAGCGACCGCTTCATCGTGCGCGCGGTCTTCTGCATCCAGAAGATCATCCAGGTGACCATCGCGACGGTCAGCAGCGACAGCGTGCCGCCGAGGATCTCCTGCCCTTGGAAGGTCATGGTGTACGACCCGAAGGTCAGCGTGGCGCCGATCGCGACGGCGAGGGCGACGGCCAGGCCGATGCCGATCCACAATCGGGGCAGCACGTCGCGGCGGCCGAGCCGCGTGACGTAGGCGACGAGGATGCCGACGACGAGCGCGGCTTCGAGGCCTTCACGCAGGCCGATGAGGAAGGTGGCGAGCAACGGGATTCCTGGGGTTCATGCGGATGACGCGGCGCTCCGTCGCACCCGGCACGCCTGCACATCTGTCGTGCGACAACTATCGTAAGGTGAGCCTTACCTACGACGCTACCCGATGCCCTCGCGGGTTGTCCATTCGGCCCCCGGCACGCGCGTAACGTTCGGCCAGCCGCCGCAGGTGGGGCACCAGCTCAGCCGGCGAATCCACCGTGAAGTCCATGCCCAGCATGCCGATATAGGCCGCGATCGTCTCGAGGCTGTCGGCGCCCGTGACGAGCACCGAGCTATCGGAATCGACCGCCTCGACCACGCCGACCGTGGGGTTTATGCGCGCGATCACCCGCTCGGCGGGCGCGGCGATGCGCAACCGGGCGTGGACGTTCCAGCCACCGGCCGCGATCGAACGCAACGCGAACGTCGTGAAGTCACCGCCCGGAACGGGCACCGGGTCGAAGCGCCGCCGTGTCGGCATCCGCGGTTCGATCCAGTCGAGGCGGAACGTCTCCCACTCCCCGCTGTCGGGATCCCTCGCGACGAGGTACCAGCGCCGCTGCCAGCTGAGCAAGCGGTACGGCTCGACGCGGCGCGGGGTCCCGCGGTCATCGAAGCGCAGCCATTCGCCCGCGTGAACGGCCTGCGCGACGGCGCTCAGCACCGCAGGATCGACCTCCGGATCGGGGGCATCCGTGCCGACGTTCTCGGGTCCGCTGTCGACTGTGGCGGCGACCGCGTCGACGGCGGGCCGGAGGCGCTCGGGCAGCACCTGCAGGAGCTTGGTCAGCGCCCGCGCACCGGCTTCGTCGACTCCGGCGATCCCCCGCGCCACGCGAAGCCCGACGGCGACCGCGACCGCCTCCTCGTCGTCCAGCAGCAGCGGTGGGAGCTTGCCGCCTGCCGCCAGCCGGTAGGAGCCCGCCCGCCCGCGCTCCGCCTCCACGGGGTAGCCGAGCGCGCGCAGCCGCTCGATGTCGTTGCGGATGGTCCGTGCCGAGACGCCGAGCCGGGCGGCGAGCTCGGGTCCCGGCCACTGCGGGCGGCTCTGCAGCAGGGCGAGCAGCGCCAGCATCCGGGCGGACGTGTCGGCCATTCCACGCCTTTCGTCACGTCGACTGATAACAGGAAGATACCTTGCCTGATTTGACCGTAGCGTCGAAGACATGAACACCGCAACGATCCAGACCGCCGGCATCCACCCGTTCCGCATCGACGTGCCGCAGGCGGACGTCGACGACCTGACCCAGCGCCTCTCCCGTACGCGGCTCCCCCAGCCGGCCCCGAACGACGACTGGGAGTCGGGCACGCCGAACGGCTACCTCGCCGAGGCCGTCGCCCGCTGGCGCGACGGCTTCGACTGGCGCGCCGTCGAGGCCCGCATGAACGAGTTCCCCCAGTTCGTCACCGAGATCGGCGGCCAGCGCATCCACTTCGTGCACGTCCGGTCGCCGCACGAGGGCGCGACGCCGCTCCTCCTCGCCCACACCTACCCCGGCTCGTTCGTCGACTACCTCGACATGATCGGACCGCTCGTGGATCCGGTCGCCCACGGCGGACGCGCCGAGGATGCATTCGATGTCGTCGTGCCCGATGCCCCCGGCTTCGGGTTCAGCCAGCCGGTGACCGACGCGGGCTGGACCACCGCACGCGTGGCGGCCGCCTACGACGCCCTCATGCGCCGTCTCGGCTACGACTCCTACGGCATCCACGGCAGCGACAACGGCGCGATGGTCGCGCGCGAGCTCGGCCTGCAGAACCCGGAAGGGTTCCTCGGCCTTCACGTGCTGCAGCTCTTCTCGTTCCCGTCGGGCGACCCGGCCGAGTTCGAGAAGCTCGAGCCGCAGGACTACGCGGGCCTGGAGCACATGCAGTGGTTCCAGTCGGTGGGCGGCTACAACACGATGAACGCGTCGCGCCCCCAGACGATCGCCGCGGCCCTGTCCGACTCCCCCGTGGGCCTGCTCGCCTACGCCGAGCTGTTCAACTCGTTCGGCAACGGCACGAGCCTCGTGCCACTGGACGCGATCCTCACCGAGGTGAGCGTCGCGTGGTTCGCCAACGCGTCGGCCGGCATGAGCCGCGCCTACCGCGAGAACGCGCTGGCGGACGCCGAGACCCGCGTGAGCGACGCCCGCACCGGCATCGCCGTGTTCGCGGACGACTTCCAGACCATCAAGGCTTTCGCCGAGCGCGACAACACCAACATCGTCCACTGGAGCCGCTTCGAGCGCGGCGGGCACTTCGCCGCCCTCGAGGTGCCCGAGGTCGTCGTCGGCGACATCCGGGCGTTCTTCGCCGCGTGAGACGGGTACGGGGGCCGGGCGGTGTCCGCCCGGCCACCGCGCTTAACCCGACGCAACAAACCGGACGGATGCCGGGGCCTGCGCCTACCCTCGCCTCATGAGCGACCTCAACCTGCCGATCCTCGACCTTTCCCGGCTCGACGCGGGCCCCGAGGAGGCCGCCTCGTTCCGCGACGATCTGCGTGCCGCGACGCACGACGTCGGATTCTTCTACCTCACCGGCACCGGTGTCTCGCCCGAGCTGGAGGCGCGGCTGCATCGCGCCGCGCGCGACTTCTTCACGCTGCCGGAGGCCGACAAGCTCGCGATCGAGAACGTCAACAGCCCGCACTTCCGCGGGTACACGCGCGTCGGCGGCGAGCGCACGCAGGGCAAGGTCGACTGGCGCGAGCAGATCGACATCGGCCCGGAGCGCGACGCGATCACAGATCCCGACGCTCCCGACTTCTCGCGCCTCATCGGCCCCAACCTGTGGCCCGAGGCCCAGCCCGAGCTGCGCGAAGTCGTCTCCGAATGGCACGACCACCTGTCGGGCGTCGCCCGCAAGCTGCTGCGCGCCTGGGCGCTGTCGCTCGGCGCGCCCGAGAACTACTTCGACGAGCACTTCGGCGAGCCCTCGACGCTCATCAAGATCGTGCGCTACCCCGGCAAGCAGGACCCGACTCCCCAGCAGGGCGTCGGTGCCCACAAGGACTCGGGCGTGCTGACGCTGCTGTGGGTCGAGCCGGGCAAGGGCGGCCTGCAGGTCGAGCGCGACGGACACTGGGTCGACGCGCCCCCGGTCCCCGGTGCCTTCGTCGTCAACATCGGCGAGCTGCTCGAGTACGCGACGCAGGGGTACCTCATCGCGACGAAGCACCGCGTGATCTCGCCGGCCTTCCCCGACGACCGCATCTCGGTGCCGTTCTTCTTCAACCCTGCCCTCGACAAGCGGCTGCCGCTCATCGAGCTGCCCACCGAACTCGCGGCGCAGGCGCGGGGCGTCACGCAGGATCCGGCGAACCCGATCCACGCGCTCTACGGCGAGAACGCCCTCAAGTCGCGCCTGCGCGCCCACCCCGATGTCGCCGCGATCCACCACGCCGACCTCGTGGCCGCACGCGCGGCATCGGCGTGACGGCATCCCGGATCATCCCCGGGAATGACGAAGGCCTCCCCACACCGTGGGGAGGCCTTCTCAAGAATGTTTTGCGCGATTGAACGCTGGTCGATGCTTTATCGACACTTCGTCTCGCCCGCTTCGCGGACTCGCTCAGTGTGAACTGCGCTCAGCGGCGCAGACCGAGGCGCTCGATGAGCGAGCGGTAACGGTTGATGTCGATGTCCTGGAGGTAACCCAGCAGGCGACGGCGCTGACCGACGAGCAGGAACAGACCACGACGCGAGTGGTGGTCGTGCTTGTGCTCCTTCAGGTGCTCGGTGAGGTCCTTGATGCGCTGCGTCAGCATCGCGACCTGCACCTCGGGGGATCCGGTGTCACCGGGGTGCGTCGCGTACTCTTCGATGATCGCCTTCTTGACGTCTGCTTCCAGTGCCATAGGTGATCCCCTCTCTGCTTGTTGCGCGGTGCCCGTCACCCGATGTGCGAGCTCTCTTTCTCCGCGGCCGATCCAACGGCAACCTGAAGAGTCTACCAGCGAATGGATGCCGCGGCCGACCGCCCACCGTCCGACCCACGTCGCACCGCCGCTACGCTCGAAGGTGTGCAGTACACCGTCCGCGTCAAGCCCGGAAGCCGGCGCGGACCGCTGGTGGAGACCACCGACGACGGACTCGTCGTCCACGTGAAGGAGCGCGCCGTCGACGGCGCCGCCAACGACGGCGTCGTCCGTGCCCTCGCCGCCCACTTCGGCGTCGCGCCCCGCGATGTCACGATCCTTCGCGGCCACGCCGCCCGCGTCAAGCGGGTCGAGGTCGACGAGTGAGCACGGTGCACGCATGACCGGTTCCGGCGCGCATCGCAGCCACTTCATCGACCTGCGGCCGTTCCGCGCCAGCCCCGCGTTCACGCGCATGTGGATCGGCTCCACGCTCGCGGGCCTCGGCGGGCAGCTGACGATCGTCGCGATCATGCTGCAGATGTACGACCTCACCGGCTCGACGTTCGCGGTGTCGATGATCGCGGTCGCGGGCCTGGTGCCGATGATCTTCGCCGGCATCTACGGCGGCATGCTCGCCGACGCCTTCGACCGGCGCAAGGTCGCGCTCATCGCCGCGACGGTGACGTTCGGCTCCACCGCTCTGCTCGCCGTGCTCGCCTGGACGCAGCTGGAGACGGTGTGGTGGCTGTATGCGCTGAGCATCGTCAATTCCGCCGCCAACTCGATCGTGCTCGCCACGCGGCAGGCGATCGTGCCGCGCCTGCTCCCCCGCGAGCTGCTCGCGGCGGCGTCCGCGCTCGGCGGCATCACCGTGGGCATCATGGTCATGGCGGGGCCGGCGCTGGCGGGCGTGCTCGTCGCGTTCACGGGCTACGCCTGGACCTACACGCTCGACGTGGTGCTGATGACCTCGCTCTTCCTCGGGTTGTGGACGCTCCCCCGCCTCCGCCCCGAAGGTGTGATCGTGCGCCCGGGACTGGAGTCCCTGCGCGACGGCTGGCGGTTCCTGCGCCGCGCGTCGAACATCCGCCTGCAGTTCATCCTCGACATCACCGCGATGACGTTCGGCCAGCCGCTGTCGCTGTTCCCGGCGATCGGGGCGCTGCTGCTGGGCGGCGGCCCGATCACCACGGGCGTGCTGACGGCGTCCGTCGCCGCCGGCGCGTTCGCGTCGAGCCTGTTCTCGGGCCGCGTCGGCGCGGTGCGGAGCCAGGGCGTCGGCATCGAGCGCGCGATCCTGGTGTACGGCGGGGCGATCGCCGCACTGGGGCTCGTCCTGGGCGCAGCCGCCCTCGGCTGGTTCGCGCCCGCCGGTGTCGACGCCGACACGCCCAACCTCGTGCTGATCGCCGCGGCGTGCGTCGCCCTGGCCGTCTCGGGCGCGGCCGACAACATCAGCTCGATCTTCCGCAACACGATGGTGCAGGCCGCCGTGCCCGACACCATCCGCGGCCGCCTGCAGGGCATCTTCATCGTGGTGGTCGCCGGAGGCCCACGCCTCGGCGCCCTCTACGCCGGCACGCTCGCGACCCTCACCGCACTGTGGTTCCCGCCGCTCCTGGGCGGCTTCGTCATCATCGGACTCGTCGCGACGCTCGTGCGGCTGAGCCCGCGGTTCCGCGCGTACGACGCCGAGAATCCCGTCCCCTGAACCGCGCGCCTCGCACGGCCGTAGCAGGACCGTCGCACGTCGGCGGATTTCGGACGTCGCACCCGCCGGACGGCTCGCGTGTCGGGCGGCGCGCGTACCGTGGGCGGGTGACCTCGACATCCACGACACCCGCGGTGCGCACGATGCGCGTGCCCTCCCCCGGCTGGATCACGGTCCAATTCGTGCTGGCGGGCATCGTGTGGGGCTCGAGCTTCCTGTTCATGAAGGTCGCCCTCACCGGGATCTCGCCGGCACAGGTCGCGTGGACGCGCATCCTCCTGGGCACCGTGACGCTCGGCGCCCTCGTGCTGCTGCGGCGCGAGCATCTGACCCGCAGCCTGCGCGTCTGGGGCCACCTGCTCGTGCTGGGGATCACGTTCTGCGTCATCCCGTTCCTGCTGTTCTCGTGGGCCCAGCAGCATGTCAGCTCGGGCGTCGCGAGCATCTTCAACGCCACCACGCCGATCATGACCGCGATCATGGCGTGGCTGGTGTTCCGCGTCGAACGACTCAAGGCGCTGCAGGTCGTGGGGATCGGCGTCGGCATCCTCGGCGTGATCGTCATCATCGCGCCGTGGCAGGGCATCTCGCTCGACGGCAGTCTCGTCGCGGAGCTGGCGATCCTCGGCGCCACGGCGAGCTATGGCTTCAGCTTCGCCTACATGCGGCGCTTCGCCTCGAACACCGGCATGTCGGCGCTCGCCTTCACGTTCGGGTACATCGCGATGGCCGGGCTCGTGATGGCTCTGCTCACCCCGTTCCTCGTGCTCACCCCGGTGCGCCTCGATGCACCCATCGTCGTCAGCCTCGTGCTGCTGGGCTGCCTCGGCACCGGCATCGCGTACGTCTGGAACCAGAACACCGTGCGCGCGTGGGGGCCCACCCGCGCCTCGACGGTGACCTACATCACACCGGTGGTCGGCGTGATCCTCGGCGTGCTGATTCTCGGCGAGACCGTCACGTGGAACGAGCCGGTCGGCGCGCTCGTGGTGTTCCTCGGCATCCTGCTGGCCCAGGACCGGCTGCGCCGGCCTCGCCCCGCCCAGCCATGAGAAGAGTGGATGCCTCGGATCGCGGCATCCACTCTTCGTCGGTTCTCGCGATCAGGCGGGCTGATGCGCACCCTGTAGGTCGAGCGTGATCGTGATGTCCTTGCCGACCAGGACGCCGCCGGTCTCCAGCGCGGCGTTCCAGGTCAGGCCGAACTCCTCGCGGTTCACGACGGTCTTCGCCGTCGCGCCGGCCTTGTAGTTGCCGTACGGGTCGACGCCGAAGCCGCCGAACTCGAACTCGAACGTGACGGGCTTGGTGATGCCGCGGATGGTGAGGTCGCCGTCGACGAGGAAGTCGCCGTCCTGGACGCGGGCGCCGGTCGAGCGGAACTCCATCGTCGGGTGGTTCTCGACGTCGAAGAAGTCGGCCGAGCGCAGGTGGTTGTCGCGCCCCTCGTCCTTCGTGTCGACCGACGTGACGTCGACGCTCGCCTCGACCTTCGCCTCGAGCGGGTTCTCCGGGGCGACCAGTGTGGCGCTCTTCATGCCGAACGTGCCACGCACCTTCGAGATCATCATGTGACGAACGCTGAAGGTCACCTCGCTGTGGGACGGGTCCAGCACCCAGGTGCCGGTGCGGTAGCCGGGGATGTCGATGGTCGTGGCGTCGGTCATGTGTTCCTCCGTGGTCGTGAGTGAAGCTCTGGCGCCCGCGCTGCGGGCACGTGGGTGACAACGACGCAGCGGCGAGCATCTATTCCCGTGAATGCAAAGTTTCTCCGGCGGGAACGACGAAGGGACGGATGCCGCAGCATCCGTCCCTTCGTCGTTCTGCAGGCTTCGGCGGGGTCAGCCGACCTTGATGAGGTCGATGACGAAGATCAGCGTCTTGCCGCCCAGGAAGTGTCCACCGGCGGGACCGTACGCCAGGTGCGGCGGGATCACGAGCTCGCGGCGTCCGCCCTCCTTCATGCCCGGGATGCCGTCCTGCCACCCCTGGATGAGACCGCGGAGCGGGAACTGGATGCTCTCGCCGCGGTTCCACGACGAGTCGAACTCCTCGCCGGATTCGTACTCGACGCCTGCGTAGTGGACGGTCACGGTGTCGCCGGGCTTCGCCTCGGCGCCGTCGCCCACGACGATGTCGCGGATGACGAGTTCGGCCGGCGCGGGGCCGGCGGGTGCGTCGATCTCAGGCTTGGTGCGGTCGTCAGTCATGCCACCATCCAACCATCCCGCGGAGGCGACCGCAGTCCGGGTTCGCCGTCAGGGGAACCGCCACCGCCGCTCTTGACACCCCCGCCGGGCACCCGGCATCCTGGTCACAGACCAGCTCAGCGCTCGGTAGTCACGCAGGCATCGCCGCGGCACCGAGCGCTGAGTTCGTCTGCAGGCACGTCCGGCTGTCTGCGTCGACGACCTACGGGGCGAACATCGCGGCCCGCGTCGACACGATGCGCCCGAGCAGCTCGTGCTCCTGCGCTGCGGCCTGCGAGTCGCGGCCGGTGAGCGCGCGTTGGCGCGTCGCGGCCAGCGCCGTGGCGTCCGAGATGAACGACCGCATCATCGATCGGCGATCGCCGCGCAGCGTCGCCGCCCAGGCGAGCGCGGTCCTGCGCCCCGCCGGGGTGGCGAGCATGTCGACCTCCTGCGGTGTGAACCATCCCGCGGCGGCGTAGTCGCCGAGTCGTCGCCTGGTCAACCTGGCCTCTTCGCGGCGGAGCGCCACGATGCCCAGAACGAACCCGACGAACAGCGGCACCTGCAGCGTCAGGTACAGCACGAAGAAGTCGCCGAACGTCGCCGAGCCGTTCCAGAACGCGTGCAGCGCGATCGCGCCGGCGAGCCCGACCAGCCACGGGCCTACGGCCTGACCGGTGGTCAGGCCGCGCCGCGCGGCGAGGCCGAGTGCGAAGCCGGTCACGCTCGTGAACATCACGTGCGCGAACGGCGAGAGGATGCCGCGCAGGAAGAACGTCGTCGACGTCTCGACCGCGCCGCCCTCGATGAAGCTCACGGCGAAGTACTGGATGTTCTCGGTGAAGGCGAACCCGGCGCCGACGAGCGCGCCGTAGACGACGCCGTCGACCGGCCCGTCGAACGAGCGGCGGGCGATCGCGAAGATCAGCAACACGCCCCCGCCCTTCGCGAGCTCCTCGACGACCGGCGCCTGCACCACCGTCTGCAGCACCTCGCCGACCCCGGTCCGCACGCCGAACAGCAGCATCAGCACCCAGTCGACGCCGAGGGCGATGCCGACGGCCGCGATCGCGCCCCACGCGACAGCCAGCAACAGAAGTCCGCGCGGCTCGGGCTCCCAACGGTCGACCAGACGCACGGCGAACCAGACGCCCACCAGCGGCACGAACGCCAGCAGCATGCCCACCAGCGACGCCCCAGGTCCGAGGGCGTTGAGGAAGTATCCGATGAGTCCGACCAGCACGAGCACCAGCACACCGACGAGCCAGATCGTCGCCGAGCTCCCGCGCTGCGGAGCCGACGCGGCCACCGGCACCGGCGCATGCGACGTCGTGGGCGGCACGATCGTCGCGGGGGTCGCGTAGTGGGGCTGAGCGAACGCCGAGGCGAATTCGGGAGGCGTGAGCGAGGGCCGCTGTGGCGCGGCACCGGGATCGAACGTCATGCGCACAGCCTAGGGGCGCACGTGGGCGCGGGCTCCCCCGGAGGCGCGTCCTGTGGACGGCGACGGCGGGGAGCGGTCCGAGTAGGTTGGGGACATGCGCTTCGCCCACGTCGTGCCGCCCGGCAGCGCCCTGCCGAGACTCGTCCTCGTGGACGGTGAGGACGCGGTCTTCGTCGATGAGCTGTTCGACGGCGCCCCTGCGACGCTTGAGCCGCTGATCGCCGGGGGCGACGCCCTGCTCGATCGGGTTCGGGATGCCGCCGACCGCGGCGGACGGCATCCACTCGGCGCGATGCGGTTCGCGTCGGCCCTGCTGACGCCGCCGGTGATCCTGGCGATCGGCCTCAACTACGCCGCGCACTCCAGCGAGCTCGGGCTCAAGACCGACTCGACGCCGACCGTGTTCGTGCTGTGGCCGAACTCGCTCGCCGGCCACGACGGCACGACCGTCTGGCCGCGGTCGCTCAGTGAGTCCGTCGACTACGAGGCCGAGCTCGGCGTCATCATCGGCACGCCGGCGAAGGACGTCGCCCCCGAGCACGCGCTCGAGCACGTGTGGGGGTACACCGTCGTCAACGACATCACCGCGCGCGACATCCAGTACTCCGAGGCGCAGTGGTCCCGGTGCAAGTCGTTCGACGGCTTCACGCCGACCGGCCCGTTCGTCGTCACGCGCGACGAGATCCCCGACCCGCAGGCGCTGCACATCTGGACGGTGCTCGACGGCACCACGCTGCAGGACGCCACGACGGCGCAGATGGTGCGTCCGGTCGCGACGCTCATCTCGCACCTGTCGCGCTCGGCCACGCTGCTGCCCGGGACCCTCATCTCCACGGGCAGTCCCGGCGGCGCCGGGTACTCCCGCGATCCGCAGGTGTTCTTGCGCGACCGTTCCACCGTGACCGTCGGGATCGACGGCATCGGCGCGCTCACCACGCACTGCCGCATTCTGGGCTGAGTGGCCGCATCCTGGATTGAGGGATGCCGCGGCCCGTACTCGTCCGCGCACGACGAAGCCCCTCTCCGGGCGGAGAGGGGCTTCGTCGTGCGTCAGCTCATCAGCCGCACGTGATCGTGCCGCCGGTGGACAGCGGGTAGGTGCCCGGCTCCATGCCGTCGCACAGCTGCTGCAGCGCGATCGCACCGTTCACCAGGACGATCGTGAGGATGATCCCGACGATGATGCTCAGGACGAGGAAGATCCAGCCGAGGATGATCGCGACCTTGGCCGGCGTGTTCGGCACGCCCGCCTTCTTGCTCTGCGAACGCGCGACGTACCCGAGGATCAGGCCGATCAGCGAGGCGAAGAAGACGACCACGAGCGCGACGATGCCGAGCGTCTTGCCGGGTACCGGTGCGCCGGGCGCCGGAGCGCCGTACGGTGCGGGCGGGGCGGCGGCGTACGCCGGGGCGGCGCCGGGATCGGTCGGTGCGCCGTACGCGGGGGGCGCGGCGCCGTAGGCGGGAGCGGCCGGCTCTGTCACCGGCGCGGCGGGCGCGCCGTAGGCGGGAGCGGGCGGGGCGTCGTACGCCGGGGTCGCGGGCGCTGCCGGCGCGGCGTCACCGGCCGGGGCCGCAGACGGCACGGGCGGCTGCTGCGCCGGGTCGACGGGGCTCTGGGGGTCGGTCATGTGGGTTTCCTCTCGCATGTGACTCTGCACGACCGTATCGGCAGTCACACGCGCGGGGCAATCGGCCGCGCCGGGGAGAATTCCCCATCGCGGCCGATCGACGCCTCAGCGCGGGAGGGTGTCGGACGAGACGATGTCTTCGGCGGCCTGCACCACCGGGATCGCGGCGGTCACCGTCTCCAGGCCCGAAAGGCGCGCCGGAGACAGCTGCTTGAGGACCTCGTCGCGCGACATCAGACCGGCTTCCACGACAAGGTCGGCGACGTTGCGATTGGTGAGCAGCGCGGTCTTGGCGAGGGCCGCCGCCGCGGCGTAGCCGATGAACGGGGTGAGCGCGGTGACCACACCGACCGAGGCGCCGACCATCGCGCCCAGACGCTCACGGTTGGCGGTGATGCCGTCGACGCAGTTGACACGCAGCGTGTACATCGCCTGGCGCAGCCATGTGATCGACTGGAAGATCGAGTGCGCGATCACGGGCTCGAAGGCATTCAGCTGCAGCTGACCGCCCTCGACCGCCATCGTCACGGTGAGGTCGGAGCCCGCCACCGCGAACGCGACCTGGTTGACGACCTCGGGGATCACGGGGTTCACCTTGCCGGGCATGATGCTGGAGCCGGCCTGACGAGCCGGCAGGTTGATCTCGCCGAGTCCAGCCTGAGGGCCCGACGACAGCAGTCGCAGGTCGTTGCAGATCTTCGACAGCTTGATGGCGTTGCGCTTCAGCGACGACGAGAACGACATGAACGAGCCGGTGTCGCTCGTGGCCTCGACGAGGTCGCTGGCCGTCGCGAGGTCGAGCCCCGAGATCTCGCGCAGGTGGCGCAGCACCGCGGGGGCGTAGCTCGGGTGCGTCGTGATCCCGGTGCCGATCGCGGTCGCGCCCATGTTGACCTCGTACAGGAGGTACGCGTTCTCGGTGAGGCGCTGGTGGTCGTAGCCGAGCGTCGTCGCGAAACCGTGGAACTCCTGGCCGAGCGTCATGGGCACGGCATCCTGCAGCTGCGTGCGCCCCACCTTCAGCACGTCGTGGAACTCGACCGCCTTGGCCAGGAACGACCGGCGCAGCAGGTCCAGCTCCTCCAGGAGCGTCTCGAGGTCGAGACCGAGACCGACCTTGATGGCCGTGGGATAGACGTCGTTGGTCGACTGGCTGCGGTTCGTGTCGTCGATCGGAGACAGGAAGGCGTAGTCGCCTTTCTCGCGGCCCGCGAGCTCGAGCGCGATGTTGGTGATGACCTCGTTCGCGTTCATGTTGGTCGACGTGCCGGCGCCGCCCTGGATCACGCCCACGACGAACTCGTCGTGGTAGCGGCCGTCGATCACGAGCTGCGAGGCACGGTCGATGAGGTCGGCCTTCGCGGGGTCGAGTACGCCGATCTCGCGGTTCGCGCGCGCCGAGGCCTGCTTGACCATGGCCAATCCGCGCACCAGGTCCGGGTACACCGAGATGGGCCGCTTCGAGATCGGGAAGTTCTCCAGCGCGCGGGCGGTGTGGATGCCCCAATACGCGTCGGCGGGGATCTCCAGGGATCCCAGAGAGTCGGTCTCGATGCGGGTTCGCGTCATTGCGTCCAGAGCCATGTGTGCAGTCCTCGTGGGTCGTTCACAGCGGTGTGCGGGGTTGCTTCGACCCTACCCGCGCGGGGGTCGCCCGGAGGTGTACGCGACGTACACCCGAACCCGCCTCACCGTACGCGGCGGAGGTCGCCGAGATGCCCGCGCCGGAAGCTCACGAGCGCTTGCGGGAGAACTCGTCGAGCCGCTGCTCGGGCGTGAGCCGTGCCATGTGCGCCACCCACTCGGGCGAGAAGAATTCGGCCGTCGACGCGTCGACGACCGGCACCACGGCATGGGTGATGGTGTCGTCGTACACGTGCACGAGATGGAACGACTGACCGGCATCCATTCCGTTCACCAGATCCGCAGGGCGGGCGAGGTTCATCGTGTAGCAGGTGGCCGCCGCCACGCTCACCGGCACGCCCGCGAACGTACCGCTCGTGGAGAAGTGGAGGTGCCCGGCGAGGATCGCGCGAACGTCGGTGCCGGCGATCACCTCGGCGAGCCGGCCCTGGTCGCGCAGCTCGAGGATGTCGAAGAAGGGGATGTGCGACGGCAGCGGCGGATGATGCATCGCGAGAACGGTGCCCAGCGGTGCCGGCGTGGACAGAACGCCCCGCAGCCATTCCAGCTGCGCCGTGTCGAGGTCGCCGTGGTGCCAGCCGGGCACCGTGGAGTCGAGGGCGACCAGGCGCAGGCCGTCGAGGTCCCATACGCCCGTCACGGGCTCTTCGGTCGGCCGGGCGTCGAGCAGTTCGCGGCGCAGCGCGGGGCGCTCGTCGTGGTTTCCGGCGACCCACACCACGGGCGCGCCGAGCCGCTCGGCGAACGGCTCGACGGCCTCGCGCAGCGCGCGGTACGCCTCGGGCTCCCCCAGATCGGTCAGATCGCCGGTGAACACGATCGCCGCGGGACGGATGCCGGTCGCCTCGGCCGCCGCGAGCGCCCGACGCAGATTCGCGGCGGTGTCGTAGCGACCGCCGAGAGGCGGGTTGCCGGCGAGCAGATGCGTGTCGCTGATGTGCAGCAGCGTCCGCCGCGCGGGTGGATGCTGGCCGAACTGGACGGAAGCCGCGGGGACCATGCCCCCCACCTTAAGCGGTGGCCGTCAGTGGCCGAAGACGATCAGCAGCAGGCCGCCGAGAACGGCGAGTCCGCACATCCCGAACGAGGCGTAGGCGCCGACCAGCGCCAGACGCTTCTGCCCGTCGGTGAGCGGCGACTTCTTCGCCGCCTTCGCCGCCGCCTTCTCGGCGCGGCGCGCCTCCTTCTCGGAGATGACGGTGATGGCGTCGGTGAACTCCGCCGGAGCGACCACGGGCACGCGCCCGGCGCGCACCAGCAGCCGCACCGCGACGGCATAGAAGCCGACGACGAGCAGCGATCCGATGAGTGCGGCCACGAACACCTGCACGAAGGCGAGCCAGTTGATGTCGATCACTTCTTGTCGCCCTCCTTGCTCGAGCGGGCCGCGGCCTTGGCTGCGGCATCCGCCTTGGAGCGCTCCCCCGCCGCCTTGGCGTCGGCTTTCGCCTTCGCCTTCGCGGCGGCCTTGGCCTCGGCCTTGGCACGCGCCTCCTCCTCGGCGCGGAGGCGGGCCTCTTCGCGTGCGATGCGGCGCTGGCGGCGCGTGGGCGGCGGATTGCGCTTGACCTTCACGGCGAGGCCCGAATCGGCGACCTCGCTCATCGCGTTGCTCGCGGTGACCGCGTCGCGGCGCGAGCGCAGGAACAGCCCGACGATGATGATGACGGCGAGGATCGCGTCGACCAGCACGCCCCAGCCGCCGAGCCAGCTGACGATGAGGGCGGCGACGGCGCCCACGGCGCCCGCTGCGGGAAGTGTGAGCAGCCAGCCGATCGCGATGCGGCCGACGGTGCGCCAGCGCACCGTCGAACCGCGGCGGCCGAGACCGGAGCCGATCACGGAGCCCGACGCGACCTGGGTCGTCGACAGTGCGAAGCCGAACGCGCTGGAGGCGAGGATGGTCGACGCGGTGGCGGTCTCGGCCGAGAAGCCCTGCGCGGGCTTCACGTCCGTGAGCCCCTTGCCGAGCGTGCGGATGATGCGCCAGCCGCCGACGTATGTGCCCAGGGCGATCGCGAGCGCACACGCGAAGACGACCCACGTGTACGGGTCCTCCTGGTCCGCGCTCTGCCAGCCGGCCATGATCAGCGTGAGCGTGATGACGCCCATCGTCTTCTGCGCGTCGTTGGTGCCGTGCGCGAGCGCGACCAGCGACGACGTGAAGATCTGCCCCCACCGGAACCCGTCACGGCCGTCGGGCTTGTTGTCGTAGCGCCGCGTGAGCAGGTACGCCAATCGCGTCGCCGCGAAGGCGATGAGGCCCGCCGTGAACGGCGCGATCACCGCCGGGAGCACCACCTTGCCGAGCACTTCGCCGAAGTTTATCGACGCGAACGACATCGTGCCGACGATCGTCGCACCGATGAGACCGCCGAACAGCGCGTGCGACGAACTCGACGGCAGACCCAGCAGCCACGTCAGCATGTTCCACGTGATGGCGCCGATCAGGCCGGCGAAGATGATCGGAAGCATCTCCGACCCGGTGATGGTGTCTTCGTTGATGATGCCGTGCGAGATCGTCTTCGACACCTCGGTCGACAGGAACGCGCCGACGAGGTTGAGGCAGGCTGCGAGCAGCACCGCCACCTTGGGCTTGAGCGCACCGGTCGCGATCGGCGTCGCCATCGCGTTCGCGGTGTCGTGGAAGCCGTTCGTGAAGTCGAAGAAGAGCGCGAGAGCGATGACCAGAACGACGATCAGGGCTGCGGTTTCCACCGTTCGCTTTCCGAGAGGGGTGTGGGAAAAGGAAGTGCCGACGAGATCGGCGCGACGAACGAAGAGTTCACCAGGGCGTAAGGAACCGGCAACCGGCCACGAGAATCCTACAACGCCGAACTGTCGATCAACTCGACCCCAGAAGCTAGCGTGGAACGGTGACTCTCAGCGACTCCGCTCCCGTCCCGTCCACACCGGCCGACGGCATCCACCCTCCCGTCGCGACGGCCCGAGCGACCGTCCGTTCGCACCACGGCGACGATGTCGAGGACCGCTACGAATGGTTCCGCGCGAAGGAGGACGCGGAGGTCATCGCCCACCTCGAGGCGGAGAACGCGTACACGCAGCAGCGCACCGCGCACCTCGACGGCCTCCGCCAGCGCATCTTCGACGAGATCAAGGGCCGCACGCTCGAGACGGACCTGTCGGTGCCCACCCGACGCGGCCAGTGGTGGTACTACGGCCGCACGGTCGAGGGCAAGCAGTACGGCATCCAGTGCCGCGCTCCCCTGGCCTCCCCCGACGACTGGACGCCGCCGTCGCTGACCGCAGACACCGACGTGTCAGGCGAGCAGATCCTGCTCGACGGCAACGTCGAGGCCGAGGGCAGCGAGTTCTTCTCGCTCGGCAGCTTCGAGGTCTCCAACGACGCGCGCCTCATGCTCTACGGCGTCGACGTCGCCGGCGACGAGCGCTACACGGTGCGCGTGCGCGACCTCGAGACCGGCGCGCAGCTGCCCGACGTGATCCCCGACACGTTCGCGGGCGCCACGTTCTCGCCCGACGGCCGCTTCATCGTCTACACGACGGTCGATGACGCATGGCGCCCCGACACCGTGTGGCTGCACGAGCTCGGCACCCCCGTCGAGGATGACGTGAAGCTGTTCCACGAGCCCGACGAGAAGTACTGGGTGGGCGCCGGTTTCACCCGCAGCGACCGCTACCTGGTGATCGGCCTCGGGTCGTCGATCACGAGCGAGGAATGGCTGCTGGATGCCGACGACCTGCGCGGTCAGCCGCGTGTCGTGTGGCCGCGCACCGAAGGGGTCGAATACGACTCGGATCACGCCGTCGTCGACGGCGAGGACGTGCTGTTCATCCTCCACAACGACGGAGCCCTGGACTTCGAGCTGGTGCGGGTGGCGGCATCCGATCCCTCCGGAGCACGCGAGGTCGTGATCCCGCACCGGCCCGGCGAACGCCTGCTGGGCGTCTCGACCTTCCGCGACTGGGGGGTCGTCGGGTACCGGCGCGGCGGCCTCGCCCGCCTGGGCATGCTCTCGTACGCCGACGGCGCCGTCGACGAGATCGAGTTCGACGAGCCGTTGTACTCGGTCGGCACCGGCGGCAATCCGGAGTGGGCGCCGCCGCTGCTGCGCCTCGGTTACGGATCGTTCGTCACCCCCGGGACGGTGTACGACCTCGACGTCGCGACCCGCGAGCTGCACCTGCGCAAGCGCCAGCCGGTACTCGGCGGCTACGACCCGGCCCAGTACGCCCAGGAGCGCGTGTGGGCGACGGCGCAGGACGGCACCCAGATCCCCCTCTCGCTCGTCTACAAGCGCTCGTTCGGCGACGCCGGCGTCGCGCCCCGGCCGGTGCACCTGTACGGCTACGGCTCGTACGAGCACTCGATCGAGCCCGGATTCTCGGTGCCGCGTCTGTCTGAGCTGGACCGCGGCGTCGTGTTCGTCGTCGCGCACGTGCGCGGCGGCGGCGAGATGGGCCGGCAATGGTACGAGGACGGCAAGCTGCTGGCCAAGCGCAACACGTTCACCGACTTCGTCGACAGCGCGCTGCACCTCATCGACCACGGCTACACGACGGCCTCGCAGCTGGTCGCCGAAGGCGGGTCGGCCGGTGGGCTGCTGATGGGCGCGGTCGCCAACCTCGCGCCGGAGCTGTTCGCCGGCGTCCTGGCCGACGTGCCGTTCGTGGACGCGCTCACGACGATCCTCGACCCGTCGCTCCCGCTCACCGTGATCGAGTGGGACGAGTGGGGCGACCCGCTGCACGACCCCGAGGTGTACGCGTACATGAAGACGTACTCGCCCTACGAGAACGTGCGCGAGGGGGTCACGTACCCGCGGATCCTCGCCGTCACCTCGCTCAACGACACCCGCGTGCTCTATGTGGAGCCCGCCAAATGGGTCGCGCGCCTGCGCGAGGTCGGCGCCGACGCGCTGCTCAAGTGCGAGATGGTCGCCGGCCACGGCGGCGTCTCGGGCCGCTACAACGCCTGGCGCGAGCGCGCGTTCGAGCTCGCCTGGCTGCTGGACGTCCTCGGCGTCGCCGACGCCTGACGGTCGCCGACACCTGACGCCTCGGCGCTCTGACGCCCCGGCGCCTGACGGTGGATGCCTCGGCCCTGCGCGCGGCGCCGGGCCGAGGCATCCACTTCTCCACGTTCTGGCGAGATCAGGAGATCTCGCGCAGACAGGACGATGTGGCGAGAAACGGCCTGCGTCGGCCAGATCTCCTGATCTCGGAGACAGCAGTCGACGGGAGTTGCGGAACAGAGGGTGCGGGGATGTTGCGGGGCGCGTCCTCCACACGGACGGTGCAACCGCAACATTCCACAGAGTGACCCTGCACGTCCGTTGCCGGATCCCTGTCCACGACGATGAAAGCATGCCAGCATCGAACAACTCCGCCGCGCGTCGCGCGGAACTGGCCGCGTGGATCTTCGCACGCGGCGGCGTGGCCCACAGCTCCGATATCCGCGCGGCGGGTTTCACCGGCTACGACATCGCCGGCGCCGTCACGGCGGGCATTCTGACGCGGGTCCGCCGATCTTGGCTCATTGCACCCGGCTGCGATGAGCGGCGGATAGCTGCGGCCTCGGTCAGCGGCAGGGTCACGTGCGTCAGTGCGGCGGCACTGCACGGGTTCTGGGTTCCCGCGTCAGCCGCAGACGAACGGACGCATGTCGCGGTGGCCGGCACGGCGTCGCGGATCTCCCACGATGCGATCCGCGTCCATTGGGGCAACGGCCCGGCGCCGACCGCGAAGAACGCGACGGACGATCCGGTGCTGAACGTGCTCTTCCACGTCGCGCAGTGCCTCGCCCGTCCCGACGCCCTCGCCGTGTGGGAGTCGGCCGTTCGCAAGAAGTCCGTCGCACCGGAAGTCCTCGCACGGGTCGCCTGGCGCAGCACCGAAGCTGCTGCCATCGCCGCGGTCGCGTCTTCGCTGTCTGATTCCGGACTCGAGACCGCGTTCGTCGACGGGCTGCGCCGCGCCGGCGTGTCCGTCGAGCAACAGGTGTGGATCGACGGACATCCTCTCGACGGACTGATCGGCACGTCGCTGGCGATACAACTCGACGGCTTCGCCCACCACAGCGACGCGACCGACCGACGCCGCGACATCGAAGCCGACGCACGCCTGGTCACGCGCGGCTACGTCGTGTTGCGATTCGATTACTACCAGGTTCTCTTCCAATGGGAGCAGGTACTCGAGACGATCCTGACGGCGATGGCACAGGGCGTGCACAACCGGCCGGTCCTCGCGCTCCGTTGATATCCGCCGTCCGCCAGATCAGGAGATCTCGCGCACGCAGGACGATCTAGCCGGAATCGACCTGCGTCGGCGAGATCTCCTGATCTCGCGAGCAGAAGGAGGCGACCGGCGGTTGCACCGCACAGAGGGCGGATGCCGCGTGCCAAGCCCCTCCGGCCCCCAGATCAGGAGATCTCGCGCACGCAGGACGATCTAGCCGGAATCGACCTGCGTCGGCGAGATCTCCTGATCTCAGGGGATTGAACAATGAGAGAGTGGATGCCTCGGGCCGAGGCATCCACTCTCTCGCTGGTCGATCAGCCGAAGAGGGCAGCGGCCTCTTCGTAGCGGTAGAGGGGCACCGTGTTGAGCTCGCCGAGCGCGTCGGCGAACGGGACGCGGACGATGTCGGTGCCGCGCATGGCGACCATCTGACCCCAGGCACCGTCGACGACCGCATCGGCTGCGTGGAGGCCGAGGCGCGTCGCGAGGACGCGGTCGAAGCCCGACGGCGAACCGCCGCGCTGGATGTGGCCGAGCACCGTGGAGCGGGTCTCGATGCCGGTGATCCGCTCGATCTCGGGCGCGAGGATCTCGCTGATGCCGCCCAGACGCGGGCGGTTGAAGGCGTCGAGGCCCTTGTCGCTATAGGCCTCGTCCATGCCGGTGAGCGTGAAGCCCTCCGAGACCACCACGAGCGGTGCGCGGCCGCGGTCGTGGGCCCTCGTGACGAGGTCGGTGATCGCGTCGATCGACATCGGGACCTCGGGGATGCAGATCGCGTGGGCGCCGGCGGCCATGCCGGCGTGCAGGGCGATCCAGCCCACGTGGCGTCCCATCACCTCGGCGACCATGCAGCGCTGGTGCGAGTCGCCGGTGGTGCGCAGGCGGTCCATCGCGTCGGTGGCGATGTTGACGGCGGTATCGAAGCCGAACGAGTAGTCCGTGGCGCGCAGGTCGTTGTCGATCGTCTTGGGCACTCCGAGCACGTTGATGCCGTCGTTGGCGAGTCGATTGGCCGCCGCGAGGGTGCCCTCGCCACCGATCGCGATGATGCCGTCGAGGCGGTGGCCGTACATCGTCTTGGCGATGTTCTCGGCGCCGCCGCGCGGGCCCTCGTACGGGTTGGTGCGGCTCGTGCCCAGGATCGTGCCGCCGACCTTCGACAGGCCCTTCACCTCGTGACGGGTGAGCGGGAAGAAGTCGCCGTCGACGACTCCGCGCCAGCCGTCGCGGATGCCGACGAACTCGAGGTCATAGACGGTCGTGCCCTTGAGCACGACCCCGCGGATCACCGCGTTGAGTCCGGGGCAATCGCCGCCGCTCGTCAAGATGCCGATCTTCATGCTGTGTTCCTCGCTGTCGGTGAAGAGGGACGGCGACGCTGCCTCACCTGACATTAGTGCCGGATGCCGCGACCTGCCACACGGCAGGTCGCGGCATCCATCCCACGAGGGTTATGCCCCGCCGAGCGCCTGACGCAGCAGGTGCATGAGCGCCGACAGCTGCACGGAGTCGCTCGACTGCGGGTCGACGGCCTCGCCGTCGAGCGCGCGGGCGGCGAGGCCCTGTTTGGAGTCGATCAGCTCGGCGATCTTGGTGTCGATCGTGTGCGCGGCGATGATGCGCCACGCGGTGACCGGCTCGTCCTGGCCGATGCGGTGCACGCGGTCGATCGCCTGCGTCTGCTCGGCGGCCGTCCATGACAGTTCGGCGAGCACGACGTTCGACGACGCCTGCATGTTGACGCCCACGCCGGCGGCCGTCAGCGAGCAGACGGCGATGCCGACGTCCGGGTCGTTGTTGAACGCGTCGATCGCCTGCTGGCGGGCGGTCGTGGCCTGGTCGCCGCGCAGCGACACCGTCTTCAGGCCCGCCGCGGCGAAGTGCGCCTCGGCGGCGTCCATGACGTCGACGTGCTTCGCGAAGAACACGACCTTGCCGACCGAGCGCTGCAGCTGCACCGCGTAGTCGGCGGCCAGCACGGCCTTGGCCTGGCCGATCTTGCGGACCATGGTGAACACGTTCTCGGAGCCGGTGCCGGCGGCCTTGGACTCTTCGAGCTCGTTGTGGGCCACCAGTCGCACGATGTCTTCGTCGATCTCGCCGGGGGCGCCCTTCGACGAGCTCAGGGACCGGGAGGATTCGCGCGCCTCGATGATGCGACGGTACTTGGCGGCCAGACGCTCGCCGAGCTCGCGCTCGGCCTGGCGGATCGAACGGCCGAACTCGTCGTCCAGCTCCACCGGCAGATCCGCGATCAGCTTGTCGGGCAGGTCGGTGGCGACGTCCTTCTTGCGACGTCGGACGATCCCCATCGAGATGACCGCCTCGCGCGCCTCGGGGTAGAACGACTTGTCGGCGGGCGTCAGCCCGGTCTCGTCAAGCTTCTCCATGAGCACGGGGCCCGGCTTCTCGCCGTTGGTCCAGCCAAGGAACCGCCAGATCGCGTCGAAGTCCTCGACGTCGTTGATCAGCGGCGTACCGGTCAGGGCCAGCAGCAGCGGGTTCGGCACCTGCTCGCGGATGCGGTTCGCCAGCGCCAGCACGTTCTGCGAACGCTGCGACGTGAGGTTCTTGATGAAGTGCGCCTCGTCGACGACGAGCCCCTTCAGCCCGAGCGAGCTCAGCCACGCGAGGTGACGGTCGAGGATCTCGTAGTTGACGATGAACACGTCGGCGAACGCGTCGATGGTCTCGCCGTCGCCCTGGATCACGGTCGCACGACGCTGCGGCGTCCATCGCTCGACCTCGCGCGCCCAGTTCATCTTCACGACGTTGGGCACGACGGCCAGCAGCGGGTACGCGTCGGCGACGGATGCCGCCAGCACGGATTCGGCCGTCTTGCCCAGGCCCGGCTCGTCGGCGAGGAGGAACGTGCGGTGCCCGGCGCGTACGGCTTCGAGGAACCGCGACTGGTGGGGCATGACCTCGAGCCCGCGCGGCGACAGCCGGTCGAACTCGGGCACGGGCGGAAGGTCCATCGTGGCGCTGCCGCCGCCGGCACCGGTCTCGAACGCCTTGTACAGAGGCCCCATGAGCTCCCAGCTGTCCAGGCGCCGGCGCGGCGTCTGCTTGGGCGCGCGCATGGCGAGGTCGGGCGCGAGGAACGGGTTCGACTCGCGGCGCGCCTCGACCTGCGGCGGCACGACCTGGCGCTCGGCGAGCGCGGCGGGCACCACGGTGGCGACGGCCGGGGCGACATCGGTGATGATGAGCTCGTCGGGGGCGAGTTCGGCGCCCGATTCGAGCAGCCAGTCGCGGCGCATGCGACGGGCGACCGGCGACGTGGCCTGGTCGACCTCCAGGAGCTGGATCAGCGACGTGTCGCGCGCGGCGGTCTTGGCCAGGATCGTGGCCACGCCGTCGAGGCGCTTGAGCAGTTCGGCGCGGGCGGCGTCGGTGAGCGAGGTGTCGCCCTTGACGCGCGCGCGCTCCTCGCGCACCAGGAATGCGATGACCTGGAACTTGACGCGGTTGGTCGGCCCCAGCTTGCCGCGCTGGGCCTTGGCCTCGACCTCGCGCACCTTGCGGGCGAGGATCGGGATGATGGGGGCCTCGTCGTCGCGACGCGCGGACGAGGACTTGCGGCGACGCTGCGCCGTCTGGGCGGGTGCCGTGGTCGGCATGCTCCTCCTGAGCGTGAGTGCCGGAACAGGGCCGGCGATGATCGGATGACACCGATGGTGATGCGTGCTCCCGCGGGCGGCGCGAACGCCGTCGCGAACGCGGGATCGAGGATGGGCTTCGGGCGGTCACGGGCACTCGCTTCTGCGAGCTGCGACGTCGCCCCAGGCCTTCCCCGGCATCCATTCTAGGGGAAAAGGCCTGTCCGGCGTGAGGACAGGCCGCCGCGACCCGGCTGAATCAGCCCCAGAGCGTCGCCACGATGTCGTCGGTGTACCCGTCGGGGGCGAAGTTGATCCATGCCGTCGTGACCAGGGCGTCCTCGCCGATGTAGTGCGTCTCGCCGCGCGTGTACTCGTTGTCGTCGAGCGTCACGCCCTTCTGCTCGATGCGGCACACGGTGCCCTCGCCCATGGCCTCGCAGCCGAAGCCGGCCGCGCCCAGCACCGGGACGAGGCTTGCGGCCTGCTGCGCGTCGATCGCGGTGACATTGGTCGCGAGGCCGTACTCGCTCGGCTTGCCCCACGAACAGCGCAGCGTGGGCGCGCCGCTGTGGACGACCTCGAGCAGGTCCGCGTTCTCGGTGGACAGCATCGTGACACCCGGATCGTTGAGCGGCGGATTGGCGGCCTGCAGCTGTGCGAGCATCGCCGCCGAGTAGATGTCCTCGCAGGCGGTCGGCATCTCGAACCCCGCCTGCGGCTTCTCGGTCTCGATCGGTGTGACCGAAGGTCCGGGCGTCGGAGCCTTGACCGTGATCGACGGCGTGCTCGATGGCGTGCCGCTGGCCGTCGGGCCGGGTTCCGGCCGGCACCCCGTCGCGACGACGGCGAGCAGCATCAGCGCCGTGGCGCCCACCACGAGCCGCGGCATCCCGATCCGTCCGGTCATCCTGCCTCCGCTCCGCCGATCCCCGAGTCCGAGACTAACGACGACGGTGGAGGGATGCCGTCGGCCACGCCGTGCGGCAGGCCCGGCGCGGCCGGTGGCCGCGGTTCACGGACCGGCGTAGGCGCTCTGCCATTCTGACAGCGTGTGCGGGTCGTCGGTGACGATGCCGTCCACGCCCAGCGCGGTGACGGCGTCCCACTGCGTGTCGCGGTTGAGCGTGTAGACGACGACCCTCGCGCCGGCCGCGTGCAGCTCGTCGACGATGCCCGGACGCGCGAGCACCGCTGTGCGGCTGACGACGACGCCGCGCGCCCCGGCCTCCGCGACGGCGCTCACGACATCGGCCGGCAACTGCTTGAGGATGAGCAGACGCGAAAGCACCGACGATCCGCTGGCCGCGAGAGCCAGCGTCCGGGCGTCGAAGCTCGCGATGACGATGCGGCTCTCGAGGCCGCGCGCGGCGACCTCGGCGATGGCGGCGTCGACGTCCGCGGCATCCCACCTCCCTTTGAGCTCCACGATCGCGCGGCCCTCCGCCGCGGCGAGCGTGTCGAGGAACTCGGTCAGCGTGGGAACCGGGGTGCCCGCGTAGGCGGGGTCGAACCAGCCGCCGGCGTCGAGCTGCCGTACCTCGGCGAACGTGAGGGCGGCGAGTCGGCCGTGGCCGTTCGTGGTGCGGTCGACGGTCGCGTCATGCATCAGCACCGGCATCCGGTCGGCGGTGAGCGCCACATCGACCTCGACGTAGTCGAATCCGCTCGCGAGCGCCGCGGTGATGGCCGGCAGCGTGTTCTCGGGAGCACTGGCCGCTCCCCCGCGGTGGCTGGCGATGAAGGCGGCGTCGCCGGGGGTGCGTGCGGCGCCGAGGAGTTCGCGGGAGCTGACGCGCGCGGGCGTCGCACCGAGGAACGCGATGACGATGCTCGCGACGGCGAGCACGCACATGACGGACAGGGCGTGGATCCGGTCGCGGGCGCGATCGGATACCGCGGAATCGGGCATCGGGCATGTCCTCCGGGGCTCTTGCGCCACGTCCTCGTCGACGTGGTGCGGACCACTCTACATGCGCCGTTATGTTTTCGTTACTTTGGATTTGCGCGGTTTCTGCGCACGGCGAGCACCGCATCCCACAGTGCCTCGGCGACGTCGCGTTTGCTGCCGCGACGGGCCGCGACGACCTCGCCCTCCGCGTCGATGACGGTCACCGCGTTGCCCGCCGCTTCGAACCCGCGGGTCCACCCCACCTCATTGACCGCGAGCAGGTCGGTGCCCTTGCGAGCGGCCTTGCGCCGACCCCGGTCCAGCAGCGTCTCGCCCTCGCCGGGCGTCTCCGCGGCGAACCCGACGATCGTCTGCTCGCGGTGCCGGCGGCGCACGAGGCCCGCGAGGATGTCGGCGTTCTCGACGAGCTCGAGCGTGATGCCCCCCTCGGGTGCGGCGTCCTTCGAACGCTTCAGCGGCGACACCTCGGCGACGCGATAGTCGGCGACGGCGGCGGCCATGACGACGACGTCGGCGGTCGTAGCCTCGGCCTCCACGGCGGCGCCGAGCTCGGCCGCCGTACCGGCCTGAACGATCCGCACCGCGTGACGAGTGGATGCCTCGGCCAGCACCCCCTCCTCCACGTGGGCCGCGACGAGCACGACCTCGGCGCCGCGGTCGGCGGCGGCGAGCGCCACGGCGATGCCCTGCCGCCCGCTGGAGCGGTTGCCGATGAAGCGCACCGGGTCGATCGGTTCGCGCGTGCCGCCGGCGCTGACCACGACCCGCAGTCCCGCCAGGTCGGCCGGAGCGTCGACGGCGACGGCCGCCAGTGCGGCGTCGAGCACGACCTCTGGCTCCGACATGCGTCCGGGTCCGCTGTCGCCGCCGGTCAGCTCGCCATCCTCCGGGCCGACCACGATGACGCCGCGCTCGCGCAGGACCGCCATGTTGTGGACCGTCGCGGGGTGGCGCCACATCTCGGTGTGCATCGCCGGCGCCACGACGACCGGGGCCGTGGTGGCGAGTAGGGTCGTTCCGAGGAGGTCCTCCGCGATGCCCGCGGTCATCTTCGCCAGCGTGTTCGCCGTCGCGGGCGCCACGATCACGAGATCGGCTGACTGGCCGAGCGAGACGTGCCGCACACGTGCGACGTCGTCGTGGACGGAGGTCGTCACGGGGTGGCGGCTGATCGCCTCCCACGTCGGAAGCCCCACGAACCGCAGCGCGTCGTCCGTCGGGACGACATGGACGTCGTGCCCCGCCTTCACCAGCAGGCGCACGAGCTGCACCGTCTTGTAGGCGGCGATCCCGCCCGTGACCCCGACCACGACGAACACCCTCTGATCTTGGCACGACAATGGGATGACGTCCGAGACACCCGATCAGGAGCCGCTTCATGTGCACCGTCGTCATCCGCGTGCCGGAGTCCGCCGATGAGCCGACGCGCGTGCTCGCGGTGCGGGACGAGGACCCGGCGCGCCCCTGGAACCCGCTCGGCCGCTGGTGGCCCGAGGCCCACGACGGCGTCGTCGGGGTGCGCGACGTCCGGGCGGGCGGCGCGTGGCTGGCGGCCGACCCCGCGGCCGGGCGCCTGGCCGTCCTGCTCAACAGAGCTGATGTGCCGACGAGGGCCGACATCGACACGCGCTCCGAGTCCGAACTGGTCTCGCGCGGCGGTCTCGTGCTCGACGCGGTGGCGGGCCGCTCCCCCGCGGGCGAGCCGCGGACGCACGGATTCAACCTCGTCGAGGTCGAGGGCGGCCGCGCTCGGGTCTTGATGTGGGACGGCGAATCGCTGCGCACGGTCGACCTTGCGCCGGGCACGCACATGATCGCGCACGACGACGTCGACGATCTGCAGACGCCGCGCATCGCCCGCTGGCTGGGCGAGTTCCAGGCGACCCCGCCCGCCGCCGACGGGGACTGGTTCATGCCGTGGGTCGCGGTGCTGGCGCGCTCTGCCGAGCTCGCCCCGACCGACGACGATGCGATCATCCGCGACAACCGGCCGTACGGCTACCCGACGCTGTCGCTCCTCGCGTGCGTGGCGTCCGTCTCGGCGCACGACGTCGACGTGCACTACGGCGAGTTCACCGAGCCCGGCCGGTGGGGCGGGCTCGAGCTGGAGTAGGGCACGAGCCGGGGCGTTTCGTCTCGCTCCTTCGTCGCTCGCTCAACGACCGGTTGCTCCCGGTCGTTGAGCGGAGCGCGCTCTGGCGCGCGAAGACGAAACGCGTCGGCTACACGAGACTCTTGGGGTGCCAGACCGTCTTCGTCTCGGTGAAGGCTGAGATGCGCGCGAGACTCGGGGCCGCGGCATCCACTCCGTTCTCGGGCGGGAGCACGCGCGTGAGCGTCTCGGCGGCCGCGATCTGAAGGTCGATCCAGTCGAGGTCGCCGGCGCCGACGAGGTCGAGCGCGTGGATGTCGGGATGGGATGCCAGCCACGGCGCGATCTCGTCGGGCGAGCCGGTGAGCACGTTGACCACTCCCTCGGGCAGGTCGCTGGTCGCGAGCACCTCGGCCAGGCTGACAGCCGACAGCGGATAGCGGTGCGAGGCCACCACGACCACCGAGTTGCCGGTGACGAGCGCGGGTGCGATCGCCGACACGAGTCCGACCAGCGCGGTGTCCTGCGGGGCGACGACGCCGACCACGCCGGTCGGCTCGGGCACCGAGATGTTGAAGTACGGGCCCGCCACCGGGTTGCCGTTGCCCGCGACCTGGCCGAACTTGTCGCACCAGCCCGCGTACCAGACCCAGCGGTCGATCGCCTCGTCGACCTCGGCGCCGGCGACGGCCGCGGTCACTCCGGTCTGCTGCACGATCTCGTCCACGAACTGCGCGCGGCGCCCCTCGAGGATCTCGGCGACCCGGTACAGCACCTGGCCGCGGTTGTAGGCCGTGGCCCCTGACCAGCCCTTGACCGCCCCGCGGGCGGCGACGACGGCATCCCTCGCGTCCTTGCGCGAGGCGAGCGCGGCGTTCGCGAGGAAGTCGCCCTTCGACGAGACGACCTCGTAGGTGCGGCCGGATTCGCTGCGCGGGAACGCGCCGCCGATATACAGCTTGTAGGTCTTGGGGACGGTGAGGCGCTTGCTCACTTGCCCACCTCCTTCTTCGCGGCGCGGGCTTCGCGTTTCGTCTCCGCGGTCCCTGAGCTTGTCGAAGGGCGCTCGCTCAACGACCGAGCGGTCGGCGCGCCCTTGAGGTACGCGGCGAGGCCGTGGCGGCCGCCCTCGCGGCCGTAGCCGGACTCCTTGTAGCCGCCGAACGGCGAGGACGGGTCGAACCGGTTGAACGTGTTCGCCCACACCACGCCCGCACGCAGGCGATCGGCGACGGCGAGGATGCGGGAGCCCTTGTCGGACCAGACCCCCGCCGACAGGCCGTACGGCGTGTTGTTGGCCTTCTCGATCGCTTCGGCCGGCGTGCGGAAGGTGAGCACCGACAGCACCGGACCGAAGATCTCGTCCCGCGCGATGCGATGCGAGGTCTGCACGTTCGTGAAGATCGTCGGCGCGAACCAGAAGCCGTTGTCGGGGATGACGCACGGCGCGCTCCAGCGCTCGGCTCCCTCGTCCTCACCGATCTTGCTGAGCTCCCGGATGCGATCGAGCTGCTCGCGCGAGTTGATGGCTCCGATGTCGGTGTTCTTGTCGAGCGGGTCGCCCAGCCGGAGCGTCGACAGCCGGTCCTTCAGGCGGTCGACGACCTCGTCGTGGATCGACTCCTGCACGAGCAGGCGACTGCCGGCGCAGCACACGTGGCCCTGGTTGAAGAAGATGCCGTTGACGATGCCCTCGATCGCCTGGTCGATGGGCGCGTCCTCGAACACGATGTTCGCGGCCTTGCCGCCGAGCTCCAGCGTCAGCTTCTTGTCGGTGCCGGCGACCGCCTTCGCGATCTCTCGTCCGACGGCCGTCGAGCCGGTGAACGCCACCTTGTCGACATCGGGATGCCGCACCAGCGCCGCGCCGGTGGCACCGGCGCCTGTGACGATGTTGACGACACCCGGCGGCAGGTCGGCCTGCTGCAGGATCTCGGCGAAGATGAGCGCCGACAGCGGCGTCGTCTCGGCGGGCTTGAGGACCACCGTGTTGCCCGCGGCGAGCGCGGGCGCGATCTTCCACGCGAGCATCAGCAGCGGGAAGTTCCACGGGATCACCTGACCGGCCACCCCGAGTGGGCGGGGATCGGCGCCGAGACCTGCGTAGTCGAGCTTGTCGGCCCAGCCGGCGTAATAGAAGAACCAGGCGGCCACGAGAGGCACGTCGACGTCGCGGCTCTCTTTGATCGGCTTGCCGTTGTCGAGGCTCTCGGCCACGGCCAGCTCGCGGGCGCGCTCCTGCACGAGACGGGCGATGCGGAAGAGGTACTTGCCGCGGTCGCGACCGCTCATCTTCGACCACGTCCGGTCGTAGGCGCGGCGGGCCGCCGCGACCGCCGCGTCGATGTCGGCCTCGGTGGCCGTCGAGATCGTCGCGATGTGCGTCTCGTCGGCCGGTGAGATCGTCACGAACGGGTCGCCGGAGCCGACGCGGAACTCGCCGTCGATGAACAGCCCGTACTCGGGCTTCAGGTGGAGGATCGCCCGCGACTCGGGGGCGGGTGCGTATTCCAGGAAGCTCATGTCGGGTCCTCAGTCGATCGTCACGTAGTCGGCGCCGGAGTAATGCCCGGTCTTCAGCTTCTGGCGCTGCAGCAGCACGTCGTTGAGCAGGCTCGAGGCGCCGTAGCGGAACAAGTGCGGCTGCAACCACTCCTCGCCCACGGTCTCGGCGACGGTGACGAGGTACTTGATCGCATCCTTCGACGTGCGGATGCCGCCCGCGGGCTTGACGCCGATCCGGTCGCCCGTCGCGCGGTGCCAGTCGCGCACGACCTCCAGCATCAGGAGCGTGACGGGCAGCGTCGCCGCCGGCGACACCTTGCCGGTGGACGTCTTGATGAAGTCGCCGCCCGCGAGGATCGCAAGCCACGAGGCGCGCTTGATGTTGTCGTACGTGTTGAGCTCGCCGGTCTCGAGGATCACCTTGAGCGACGCGAACGTGCCGTCCTCGCGACGGCACGCCTGCTTCACGCGTGCGATCTGGTCGAATACCTGCCCGTAGCGGCCGGCGAGGAACGCGCCTCGGTCGATCACCATGTCGATCTCGTCGGCGCCGTGCGCGACGGCCTCCGCGGTGTCGGCGAGCTTGATGTCCAGCGACGCGCGCCCGCTCGGGAACGCGGTCGCGACGGCCGCGACGCTGACACCGCCCTCGTCCGGGTCGCCGTGCGCAGACCCGAGCGCCTCGACGGCGTACGGCACCATGTCGCCGTAGACGCACACGGCCGCGACCCGCGGGGTGGTCTGATCGGAGGCATCCGGATTCAGCGCCTTCGCGACGAGCGACCGCACCTTTCCGGGCGTGTCGGCACCCTCGAGCGTGGTCAGGTCGATCAGCTGGATGATCTTGTCGAGGGCCCACGCCTTGGACGACGTCTTGATCGACCTCGTGCCGAGCGCGGCCGCGCGCTGCTCGAGGCCGACCGCGTCGACGCCGGGAAGGCCGTGCAGGTAGCGGCGCAGCGTGGTGTCGTCGGGCTCGCCGCCGAGGAGCTCCAGGGCCCGCTCGGGCAGCGTCACGATGGAGGTGCCTGACATGTCGGGACTGCCTTTCGATGGGGTGCGCGTGGCGCGAGGACAGGTTCGGGTCAGCCGTCGAGCAGCTGGAGGGCGGTGGACTCGTCGGTGACGAGCACGGTGCACAGCCCCGAGGCGACGACGGCCGCCGCGATCGCCCGCTTGGGCGCGCCGGCGATCGCCGCGATCGCCACGCGGGCACGCCGCAGCTCATCCAGCGACAGGCCGACCGTGCGGGCGTCGAGGTCGGGGTCCACGATGCGTCCCTCGGCGTCGATGTAGCGGCCGACGACGTCGCCGACCGCTCCAGCGGCGACGAGACGGTCGATGTCGGACGCGGCGAGGTAGCCGCTGTCGACGTGCACCGAGCCGTGGTCGGCGGCGCCCGCACTGAACAGGTACGCGTCGGCCGACCGCGCCCGTTCGAGCACGCGCGCCACGACCCGGTCGGCTTCGATGGCATCCTTCGTGGCGCGATGCTCGAGGATCGCGGGGCTCGGCAGCAGCGCGGCGCTGCCGCCGCCCTTCTGCGCGATGCCGACGGCGGTCGCCGCAGCCGTGCCCGGCCGCGGGCTCATGCTCACGCCGCCGTTGATCTGCACGACGTCGGTGTGCGACGACCAGCCGTCGCGGAGGTGGTGCGCGACCTCCGACAGGGTGCGGCCCCAGCTGACGCCCAGCATGCCGGGGCTCGGCCGCAGGCCCGCGAGGTGATCGGCGGCCGCCTGCGCCACGCGCTGCTGCAGCTCGTCCTCGTTGCGCACGCCCGCGCGCGACACGACGACGGCGTCGGAGAGCCCGCGCTCCTCGCGCAGGCGGCGCTCGAGCTGCGGGCGCCGTGCGCGCGAGTGGAGGATCTCGATCCGGACGAACCCGGCATCCTTCGCCTGGGTCAGCAGGCGCCCGACCTTCCAGCGCGTGATCTGCAGGCTCTGGCCGATCTGCTCCTGGGTGAGGTTCTCCTCGTAGTAGAGCTCGGCGGCGCGGATCGAGAGGAGTTCATCGACGGCGTCCACGATCCTCCCTTCGTCGTCCCTTCCAGGCTGACACAGGCGGTGCGCGCCAGCAACATCTGCACAGAGTTTGCTCACATGAGCAGCCTCGCGTCACAGCGCCTGGATGGGTGGAGGCTCAGCCGCTCGGCTTCGCAGGCGCCGGCGCCGAAGCCACCACCTTGGCGTGCCGCAACAGCACCACGACGCCGATGCCGACGACGACCGCGAATGCGATTGTCAGACTCGTGAAGGCGAACCAGTTGTCGTCGAGCGCCAGCACGATGGCCGCCGCCACCACGGCGATGGCCGCAGCGGCGAGCTTTCCCCCGAACTTCAACGCCACTCCGGGTGTGAGCCGCCCCGCCGGGGAGCCCCCTCGCGCCAGGATGAGGTCAGCGAAGGCGTCGAGGGTCGCCAGCAGCGACGCCGAGTACGCGACGGCACAGCCGAGCGCACCCCACAGATTGACGGAACTTCCGGCCGCCGCGTCGGCGGCCCACACGCCCAGCCAGTGCACGCCTCGATGGTAAGGCGGCGACGCCCGTGGGTCTACGGCCTGCGGATCAGGCGAGCTCCCGCCGCACCCGCACGATGTCGTCGCGCATCTGCGCGATGAGCGCGTCGACACCCTCGAACGCCACCATGCCGCGGATGCGGGCGACGAACTCCACCTCGACGGTGTGGCCGTACAGGTCGAGGTCGGTCTCGTCCAGGACGTACGCCTCGACCTGACGCACGTGCACGTCATCGAACGTGGGGTTCGTGCCGATGCTGATCGCCGCGGGGTACCGCACACTGCTGCGGGGTGCGGGCCCCACGCCCCCTCCACGGCGCGTGTGCCCTGCTTCGTCCTCGGGTGCGCCCTCGTCCACCAGCCATCCGGCGTAGACGCCCTCGGCGGGCACGAAGCCCTCGAGATCGGCCGACAGGTTGGCGGTCGGGAATCCGAGCTCGCGTCCCCGCTTGAGGCCGTGCACGACTTCGCCGCGCACGGCGTGCGGACGGCCGAGAAGCCGGGCCGCGTCGGCCACGTCACCGGCGTCGAGCAGCTCGCGCACCCAGGTCGACGACACCCGCCGGCCGGCGTCGATCGCACGCACGTCGTCCACGACGTGCACCTCGAAGCCGAACTCGGGGCCGAGCTCGCGCAGCAGGTCCGGGTCGCCGGCACCGCCGCGGCCGAACCGGAAATCAGCGCCGACCATCACGATGCGCACGCCCAGCGCGCCCACGAGTACGTGCTCGACGAACTCGCGCGCGCCGAGATCGGCGAGCGCGCGATTGAACGTCAGCATGAGCGTGGCGTCCGCGCCTGCCTCGGCGAGCAGGCGCACCTTCTGCTCCACACCGACGAGGCTCTGCGGGCAGATCTCGGGGCGCAGCAGCGCCAGCGGGTTGCGGTCGAACGTGACCGCGACGACCCGCGCGCCGGCGGCTGCGGCATCCACTCTCGCGCGGTCGATCACCGCGCGGTGACCGGAGTGCACGCCGTCGAACTTGCCGATCGCCACGACCGACGGACCGAAGCCCGCGGGCACCTCGCTCGGGTCGCGGAAGACGATCACGACACGACCGCGGCAGTGTCGGAGGCGGTCTGGCGTGCACCGGGACGATGCGTCGCCAGCCACCACAGGCCGAGGAACGGCAGCACGAGCGGCACGAACAGATAGCCCATCCCGAACCACGACCACACCGTGGGGTGGCCGAACAGATCGGGGGCGACGAGGCTCAGCGTGCCGACGATCAGCACGCCGGCCAGTTCGAACACGATCGCGATCCACGCCACGAGGTACCAGCCGGGGCGACCGGCGAACACCAGTGCGAGCGTTGCGACGATGTAGACGACGGCCGACACCGCCGACAGCGTATAGGCGAGCGGTGCCTCGTCGAAGCGTTCGACGATCTGCACGAAGGACCGACCGGTGGCGCCGAGGGCCATGATCGCATACACGATCACGAGCACACGGCCGATGCCGGTCATACGAGGGCGAGCGGGCGACAACATAACCACCTGAGTTTAGTCGGTGCGCCCGAAGGCAGGATCCGGATGCCGCGACCCGGCGTCACACGCGGCACGGTGTCGTGCGGGCCTCACGCCGACTGCAGGGTCCAGATGACCTGCATGCGCCACACCATGACGGCGATCGACAGCGCCGCGATGCCCATGATGACGGTGCTCCAGCGACTGCGCTCCAGGAGCGCCCACGCCACGGCCGCGAACGGCAGCAGCACTGCCGAGACCAGGTACACCCAGAACTCCAGCAGGCGCCCGGTCGGCGGATTGCCCGCGAACGGGGCGATGATCGCGATGACGACCTGGGCGACGAGCAGCAGCTCCACCACGGCCAGCGAGCCGACGGTCCAGTCGCTCGGGCGGCGCCCGGCCAGTCCCGCGATGATGCAGAACAGTCCGGCGGCGACGGCGATCGCCACCTGCACGATCGTGAACCACAGGATCATCGGGCCGCCTCCTCGGGCATGTTCATCGCGCTCTTGACGTCGTCGCCGCGGCGCTCGACGATGCCGACGAGCACGCCGTCCGGATCGATCGCCGCGGTGGGGTCGGCCGCCAGACGCCCAGCCGCACCCGCGAGCCGCTTGCCGTGGCGCAGATCGCGTGCCTCGTCGGCGGTCACCTCGAATCGCCCGAGCACGGCGGCCGCGGCCGCGGCGGGCGCGAGCAGCGGCGCCTCGGCGATGGCGTCGACCGTCGCAGCCTGCGCTACGTCGAAAGGGCCGATGCGTGTGCGACGCAGAGCCGTCAGGTGCCCGCCGACGTCGAGCGCGGCGCCGAGGTCGCGGGCGAGCGAGCGGATGTACGTGCCGCTGGAGCAGTCCACCACGACGTCGAGGTCGACGGCCACCTCGGTCCCTGCGCCTGCCGAAGGGCGTCGCTCGGCCGTCACGTCGAAGCGCGACACCGTGACCTCGCGGGGCTTCAGCTGCACGTCCTCCCCCGCTCGGGCGAGGTCGTACGCACGGCGTCCGTCGACCTTGATCGCCGAGTAGGTGCTGGGCACCTGCGAGATGCGGCCGGTGAGCTGTGCGATCTGCTCGGCGATCCGGGCGGAGTCGAGGGACGAGGCATCCACGGTCGCCACGATCTGGCCGTCGGCGTCGTCGGTGTCGGTCGACACCCCGAGCCGGATGGTCGCCTCGTAGGTCTTGTCGAGGCCGACCACGAAGGTCAGCAGGCGCGTCGCGCCCTCGACGCCCAGCACGAGCAGGCCCGTGGCCATCGGGTCGAGGGTGCCGGCGTGCCCGATCTTGCGGGTGCCGAGCGCGCGCCGCGCGCGGGCGACGACGTCGTGGCTCGTGATGCCCTGGGGCTTGTCGACCAGCAGGATGCCCGGGGCTGTCATCAGGCGACGATCCGAGGGTGTGCGAGGTCCGCGTTGTCCACGACGACGGATGCCGCCTCCCGAGGCCGCGCGTCGTCGAGGTACAGCTGCTGCCCCTGCCGGTACCGGGCGTTGGCGGGAGCATCCGGATCGGGGTCGGACCCGTCGCGGAGCGCCATGCGGGCGTAGGTCGTCGCGAAGGGTGCGTCGAGCCAGATCGACCAGTCCCACAGGTCCCGCAGCTCGGGACGGTTCAGGAAGATGCCGTCGACCACGAGCACCGCATCCAGCGGCGCCGTCACCCATTGCGACTCGACCGCGCTGTCGCGCGTCACGTCGAACGCGGCCAGCTGGAACCCCGTGGTGCCCGCCGTCTGCGCACCGTCGCGGAACGGGTCCAGCAGCACGCGCCGGAACGTGGCGTAGTCGTAGGAGTCGCGATAGAAGCCCTCGGGACTGCGGCGGCCGAGCGCGTACCGCTCGGCGCGCGGCCGGTGGAACCCGTCGATGCCGGCACGGAACACCGCGTCGCCGGCCTCGGCGAACACCTCGGCCAGGCCGTCGGCGAACACCGTCTTGCCGGCCCCGTCGAGCCCGTCGACGGCGATCACGACACGTCCGGCGGGGTACCTGCGCCGCGCCCGGTCGCGCAGCTCGCGCCACAGCGTCGTGGTCGGCGTGACGGGAAGGCGCATGTCACCAGCCTACGGCGCGGTGGCCCGCGCCCTCGCGTCCCGCCTCCCTCGCGTCCCGCCCCCTTCGCGTCCCGCCGCCTTCGGGTCCCGCTGCCTTCGCGTCCTGCCCCTTCGCGTCCTGCCCCTTCGCGTCCCGCCGCCTTCGCGTCCCGCCCCCTTCGCACGGCGAACCCCGTGCCGGCGCTCCCCGAGCTGCTCGGACTCGGGGATCCGCCCAGATTCGGATGATCCGCGCGAGAACCCCCGAGTTTCGGCGGATCGCCGAGGTGCGGCATCCGCTCGCATTCGGTGATCCGCCCGCTCTCGGACCGACGCGCGGCACACACCCGATTCTGGGCAGATTTCCGCGGGCGCTCAGTCCCGCGCCTCATGCAGCCCTTGAGCGACCGCCTGCATGATCTGCTCCTGCACCTCGTGCCAGCGCTCGGTCACCTGCCGGTAGCCGACGCGGATCACGTGGTAACCCAAGAGCTGCAGCGCGGCATCGTGGGCGTTGTCGAGGTCTCGCTGACTACCCGTGTGACTGCTGCCGTCGATCTGAAGCACGAGTCGATCGCCCAGGAGAAAGTCCACGCGATGCCCCGCGATCCAGATCTGTGGTCTGAGCGGGAGCCGCAGGAACTTCAACCGCGGCGCCATGAAGGATTCGAGGCCCGAATCCGACCACGGCGACGCCTCTTCACAAAGAGCGCGGGCAGCCGGTCGCAGCGTGAGTCTGCGAAGCGCCTGCAGCGACACCAACTGCTTGTTGATGGCTGATTCCCAGACGGCGAGCGCCTCGTCGTGCGGCAAGCACTCCGCCACGACCGCGAGCACGTTGTCGATCGGATCGATGACGGAATCGGGATGCCGCGGCACCGGCGGTGCGGACCAATGAAGGTGAAACCCCGCATCGCCCGGGGAGCGATCGTGCGAACCCACGCCCGCGTGCGTCAGGCCGTCATCGTGCAGAATCCACAGCCCCAGCCGCCGAGCCGCCGTGACGCAGGTCAGGACGATGCCGTTCTCGGCAGCGCTGACGAGATCCGGATCCGCATCCGGCAGCGCAAGCCAGCTGCGACCGACCCGCCGAAGCCGACCGGAGGCGACTGCTGCCGCCTGGTAATGCTTGGAGTGGCCGGCGGCGATCAACGATCGCGTGCGCATGATCCCGTCAGCCTCGCGAACGGTGCGCACAAGGGCAGAAATCCGGTCGTCGCGCCGCTCCTGCGCGCGCTGTCGCGCACGCTCACGTGCGCTGGAAGTGGTGATGGTGCTGGTCACCCAGGTACTCTCCCGCCTCGCCCGCGTCGGCGGGCATGCGCCCGCCCGACTGGTGGAGAACCTGCCTGACGACGGTGCCTGTGGAGGAAGCGGCCGCCGCAGCCCGCTGCTCGGTCGCGGAGTTCTGCCGGGGCTCGGATCTGTGGCCGCAGGACCTCCGACATCCGGCAGATATCCGATCGGCGGCATCCACCGGAAGTCGGGCATCGGCCCGGGCTCGGAGCCATCGGCCGGAAGCGTCCGACATCGGGCAGATCGCCGCAGCTCGGCAGATGCCCGAGGGCTCCCGGCGCCGCATACGCTGGAACGCATGCCCGACCTCGCGACGCCCGACCTCGCGGGCCCGCTGGTCGCCTGGTACGGGCGGAACGCGCGGGACCTTCCGTGGCGGCGCCCGGGGTTCGGGGCGTGGGGTGTGCTGGTCAGCGAGTTCATGCTGCAGCAGACGCCCGTCAATCGCGTGATCCCGCACCTGGAGGCGTGGCTCGAGCGCTGGCCGACGCCCGGCGACCTCGCCGCCGCGGCGCCTGCCGACGCGGTGCGGCAGTGGGCGAACCTCGGCTATCCGCGCCGGGCGCTGTGGCTCCACCGTGCCGCCGTCGAGATCCGCGATCGGCATGACGGCATCGTGCCGCGCGATGTCGATGCGCTGCTGGGGCTCACCGGCATCGGGGACTACACCGCACGCGCCGTGGCCGTGTTCGCCTACGGGGACCGGCATCCCGTCGTCGACACGAACACGCGGCGCGTCCTGGCACGCGCGATCGACGGCCGTTCCCAGCCCGGACCGCCCTCGCGCCGCGACCTCGCCGCGATGTCGGCGATCCTGCCGGACGACATCGCCGCCGCAGCGGTCGTGGACGCGGCCGCCATGGAACTCGGCGCCACCGTGTGCACGGCGCGGGCACCTCGCTGCGACATCTGCCCGCTGAGCGACAGGTGCGTCTGGCTCGCCGCCGGCCGCCCCGACACGGGCGATGGGCGCCGCAAGCAGGCCCGCTACGAGGGCAGCGACCGACAGGCGCGCGGTGCGGTGCTGAAGACCCTGAGGGATGCCGCCACCCACGCCGTGCCGTTGGCCGAGGTCGTGCCGGACTGGCCCGACGCGCTGCAGCGCGACCGTGCGATCGACTCGCTCGTCGCCGACGGCCTGGCCGAGGCATCCGAGGGGATGCTGCGACTTCCCCGCTAGGCCACCGGCGCCGGAGAGACCGACGCACGCCACCTGCTCCGCAGAGACCGACGTCACACCACCGGCACCGCAGAGACCGACGTCACGCCGCCGGCTCCGCAGAGACCGACGTCACGCGCAGAATCGCACCGGATGCATAGGCATCCGGTGCGAATCTGCGAAACCTGTGAGCCGACGACCCGGTTCAGTCCTCGTCGTCGAACTCTCGCGGCTTGACGTACGGGTCGGCCTCGCCAGCGTACGCCGCGCCGGCCGCGAGACCCGCGACGGACTCGTCGCGCTCGCGCGCCTCGCGCAGCAGGTCCGCGATGTGGTCCGCGTTCTCGGGG
>Ga0160446_100162_pt1 | contig 51876 bp, 48 predicted proteins | sample HID1973I_E1MG_FD_108200 | JGI IMG/M metagenome (GOLD analysis project Ga0160446, IMG submission 108200) | Enriched mosquito-associated microbial communities from UW Madison campus, WI, USA - HID1973I_E1 MG | ecosystem: Host-associated > Arthropoda: Insects > Digestive system > Unclassified ...
ATCGTGCGCGTTGACGCGGACCACCAGCAGCCGCCTAACACGCCGATGACGGTCGCCATCGAGAACGGCGACGAGCGGAACAGCTTCAGCGGGATCAGCGCGTCGTCCTTCATGAGCATCTCGACGATCACGAAGGCGATGACGCCGAGGCCACCCACGATGTAGCAGCCGATCGCGAGGGGCGAGTCCCAGCCCCACTCACGCCCCTGCTCGGCGACCAGCAGCAGCGGCACCAGCGCGACGATGACCGTCGTGGCGCCCCACCAGTCGATGCGCACGGAGTGGGTCGGGTGCTTGGGGATGTGCAGGAACCGCAGCACGATGCCGAGTGCCACGATGCCGATCGGCACGTTGATGAGGAACACCCACCGCCATCCGGCGATCCCGAGGATCTCGTCAGCGCCGGCGAACAGGCCGCCGATGAGGGGGCCCAGGAGGCTCGAGACGCCGAACACGGCGAGGAAGTAGCCCTGGTACTTCGCGCGTTCGCGGGGCGCGAGGATGTCGCCCATGATCGCGAGCGGCATCGACATGAGGCCGCCCGCGCCGAGTCCCTGCACGGCACGGAAGGCCGCCAGCTCGAGCATCGACGTCGAGAAGCTCGCGAGGATCGATCCGATCACGAAGACGACGATCGCGAAGATGAACAGCGGCCGCCGGCCGAAGATGTCGGACAGCTTGCCGTAGATCGGCGTCGAGATCGTCGAGACGATGAGGTACGCGGTGGTCACCCAGGCCTGCTGACTGAGCCCGTGCAAGTCGTCGCCGATCGTGCGGATCGCGGTGCCGACGACGGTCTGGTCCAGCGCCGACAGGAACATGCCCGCCATCAGGCCGAAGATGACGAAGATGATCGCCCGGTGGGTCATGACCGGCGCGGCGGCCGCTTCGGACGATAGGCGGGTCTCAGACATGATGCTCCCGATGTGCGGATCAGCGGATGCGATCGGGCGACGCCGTCGTCGTCAGGTCTCGGCCCATCGTAGACCGGGCGCGCCCGTCAAGAGGCGCTTGAGCTCAGAGGCGTTCGATGATCGTCGCGTTCGCCATGCCGCCGCCCTCGCACATCGTCTGCAGGCCGTAGCGGCCGCCGGTGGCCTCCAGGTGCGCCACAAGTGTGCCCAGCAGTCGCGTGCCCGACGCGCCGACGGCATGCCCGAGGGCGATCGCTCCACCCCAGGGGTTGAGCTTCGCGGAGTCGGCGACGAGCTCGCGCTGCCAGGCGAGGGGCACCGACGCGAACGCCTCGTTGACCTCGTACGCGTCGAGGTCGTCGATCGACAGGCCGCTGCGCTCGAGGATGCGTCGCGTCGCCGGGATGGGGCCGGTGAGCATCATCATCGGGTCGTCGCCGACGACCGCGAACGCGTGGAACCGCGCGCGCGGTGTCAGCCCCAGCTCGACCGCCTTCTCCTCGCTCATGATGAGAGCCGCGGATGCCGCATCCGTGAGCGGCGACGAATTGCCCGCGGTGATGCGCCAGTCCAGGTCGGGGAAGCGCTCCGCGAGCGCGTCCGTGCGGAACGCCGGGCCGAGTCCGGAGAGGCCCTCCACGGTGGTGCCGGGGCGCACCGTCTCGTCGAAGGCGACCGCCTCGCCGTCGCCGCCGAGGACCGGGATCACCTGGGAGTCGAAGCGGCCCTGAGTCCAGGCATCCGCCGCCCGCCGGTGCGACTCGGCCGAGAACGCGTCGAGCTCCTCGCGCCCGAAGCCCCAGCGTGCGGCGATGAGCTCGGCCGACACCCCCTGGTTCACGAGTCCGTCGGGGTACCGGCGCGCCACACCCTGCGACACGGTGCCGCCGTGGGCTGCCGAGCCGAGCGGCACACGGCTCATCGACTCGACGCCGGCGGCGATCACGATGTCGTAGGCGCCGGCGATCACGCCCTGCGCCGCGAAGTGCGCGGCCTGCTGGCTCGACCCGCACTGCCGGTCGATCGTCACGGCGGGCACGGTCTCGGCGAATCCGGCGGCGAGCACCGCCTGGCGCGCGATGTTGAGGGACTGGTCGGCGACCTGGCTGACGCACCCCATGAGCACATCGTCGATCTGCGTCGACTCCAGCCCGCTGCGCTCGAGCAGGGCGGTGAGCACCCCGGCGGCCAGGTCGACCGGATGGACGGCGCTGAGCGCTCCCCCGGGCTTTCCCCGCCCCGAGGGGGTCCGGACCACGTCGACGATGACCGCGCTGCGCATGAGATGCCTCCTGCTCCGAGCCTACGACGGCGAGGGATGCCGGCGGCCGCTGCCGACGCCGCTCTCTGCCACGGGCGGCGGGCGGCGGGCGTCAGCCGCGGGAGTCGGGCGTCGCGTAGGTGCTGCGCTGCTCGATCACGGCGAGGGTGCAGCGTGAGATGCACACCAGACGCGAGGCCTCGTCGACGATGCGGATCTCCCACACGTGCGCGCGACGCCCTATGTTGGCGGGCGTCACCGTCGCCGTCACCCAGCCCGTTGAGATCGGGCGGATGTGGTTGGCGTTGATCTCCTGGCCGACGACGTGGAACCGCTCACGGTCCACGGCGAGGTAGCCCGCCCACGACGCGAGCGTCTCGGCGAGGGCGACGGACGCGCCGCCATGCAGCACGCCCGCCGGCTGCACGGTGCGCCGGTCTACCGGCATCCGTCCCACCAGCGCGTCCTCGCGGATCTCGACGATCTCGATGCCGAGGTTCTCGATGAGCGTGCCCGACGCCATCGCCGTCAGGTCGACGGCGGCGATATCGCCGAACCACAGCGTCATCCGGCCGCCTCTTCGGGACGGTCGGCGACGGCGAGCACCGCGGTGTCGGCGACGTAGCCGTCGATGTGGCGCTCGTCCGGTCCGTTGTACTCCGACAGCGGGCGGATGAGCGCGTTCGAGGCGAGCTGCTCCATGATGTGCGCGGTCCAGCCGGTGACGCGGGCGGCCACGAACAGCGGCGTGAAGGTCAGCGTGTCGAAGCCGATGAGGTTGTAGGCGGGACCTGACGGGTAGTCGAGGTTCGGGTAGATGCCCTTGCGGCTGACGAACTCGGACTCGAGGGTGTCGTACAGTGCTGCGACGTCGGGGCGGTCGTAGTGCTCGACCAGGGTGTCGAGCGCGGCCTTCATGGTCGGCACGCGCGAGTCGCCGCGCTTGTACACACGGTGGCCGAAGCCCATGATCTTGCGCTTCTCGGCGAGCGCCTGGTCGAGCCATGCACTCACGTTCGAGGCATCCCCGATCTCGTCGAAAATGTGCAGCACAGCCTCGTTGGCGCCGCCGTGCAGCGGCCCCTTGAGCGCGCCGATGGCGCCGACGACGGCCGAGTAGAGGTCGCTGAGGGTCGAGGTGATCACGCGCGCGGTGAACGTCGAGGCGTTGAACGAGTGCTCGCCGTACAGGATCATCGAGCGGTTGAACGCGTCGACGACGACCTCGTCGGGCTCCTCGCCGAACGTCATCCACAGGAAGTTCGCGGCGTAGTCCAGGTCGTCGCGCGGCGCGACGGGTTCCAGGCCCCGGCGGCGGCGCTGGCCGTACGCGACGATGGCGGGCAGCACCGCGTACAGGCGCACGCTGCGCTCGAGGTTCTGCTCGGCGCTGCCGCTCACCTCGAGCACCGAGCCCGTGCCGGCGAGGTCCTGCGCGCCGATGAGGCTCACCGCCGTGCGCACTTCGTCCATCGGGTGCGCGTCCAGCGGGACCAGGTCGATCGTGGTGCGCACGTCGTCGGGGAGCGCGCGGTGCGCGCGCTCGGTCAGCCGGAGCTGCGCGAGCTGCTCGGCGTCGGGCAGCTCGCCGTTCCACAGCAGGTAGGCGACCGCCTCGAACGGCTGCGTGGCGGCCAGCTCGTGCACCGGATACCCGCGGTACAGCAGCGAGTTCGTGTCGGGGTTGACCTTCGAGATCGCCGTGTAGTCCACGACGACGCCGGCGAGGCCCTTCTTGATGTCGGGTTCGGTCATGATTGCTCCTTCGTTCACTGCCTGCTCGCCTGTCACGATGTGTCGCACCGAGCGACCGTTCGTGACAGGCGAGCGGTCAGTGGCGGTCGATCTGGAAGTTGAAGACACTGGTGTCGAAGTGGTTGTACTGCTCGTAGTCGATGAGGTCGTAGAGGTCGGCGCGGTGCTGCATCTCGCCGAGCTTCGAGGTCAGGTGGCCGTCCTCGTCGAGCGTATCGAGTGCGCGGGATGCCGCGCCCATCGCGATCCGCAGCAGCGAGACCGGCCAGATCACGATGTTCACCCCGACGTCACGCAGCTGGTCGACGCTGAACAGGTCGGACTTGCCGAACTCGGTCATGTTGGCCAGGATCGGCACGTCCACGGCCTTGCGCACCGCCTCGAACTCGTCGAGCGTGCGCATGGCCTCGGGGAAGATCGCGTCGGCTCCGGCATCCACGAGCGCCTGCGCGCGCCGGATGGCGGCATCCAGTCCCTCCACGGCGCGGATGTCGGTGCGCGCCATGATGAGGAAGTTCGGATCCCGCCGTGCGTCGGCGGCGGCGCGGATGCGCTTGATCGCGGTGTCTTCGTCCACGACGGCCTTGCCGTCGAGGTGCCCGCAGCGCTTCGGGTTGATCTGGTCCTCGATGTGGGTGCCGGCCAGGCCTGCGTCTTCGAGCGTCTGGATCGTGCGGGCGACGTTCATCGGCTCGCCGAAACCGGTGTCGGCGTCGATGATCGCGGGCAGGTCGGTCATGCGAGCGATCTGCTGCCCGCGGCCGGCGACCTCGGTCAGCGTGGTGAGCCCGATGTCCGGGAGGCCGAGGTCGGCGGACAGCACCGCACCGGAGATGTAGACGCCCTCGAAGCCCTTGCGCTCGATGAGCCGTGCGGAGAGCGGGTTGAACGCCCCGGGGAACCGCAGCAGCTCTCCGGAGGCCAGCCGCTCGCGGAACAGGCGGCGCTTCTCGTGCGCGGGGACTACTGAATAGAGCACAGGCGAAGCTCCTTACGGTCGTTGAGCGAGCGAAGCGAGACGAAACGCAGCATCAGAACAGTCCCTTCGGGGCGGGCGCACCGGCGAGCACGCCGAAGTCGGCGACGATGGTCAGCTGCTGCACCTCTTCGGGGGTCAGCTCGGGCAGGCGCTGGGCGAGGTCGAGGAAGCGCTCGACCTCGTCAGCGGTCAGCACGGGCTCGGCCAGCAGCCGGAACTTGCGCACGTAGTCCTCGCGGGCGAACGGCCGGGCCCCGAGCGGGTGCGCGTCGGCCACGGCGATCTCGTCCTCGATCACCGAGCCGTCGGTGAGGCGGATCTCGACGCGGCCGCCGAACGCCTTCTCGTTCGGATCCTCGGAGTGGTAGCGGCGCGTCCACTCCGCATCCTCGGCCGTGGTGATCTTGTGCCACAGCGCGACGGTGTCTTCGCGGCCGGCACGCTCCGGCGTGTACGAGTCGACGTGATGCCAGCCGCCGTCCTGCAGTGCGACGGCGAAGATGTACGGGATCGAGTGGTCGAGCGTCTCGCGGGATGCCGTCGGGTCGTACTTCTGCGGATCGTTCGCGCCCGAGCCGATGACGTAGTGCGTGTGGTGCGACGTGTGCAGCACGATCGACTCCACGTTCGCCGGGTCGGCGGCCTCGGGGTTCGAACCGTGCAGCTTGCGGGCCAGGTCGATCCAGGCCTGCGCCTGGTACTCGGCCGAGTGCTCCTTCGTGTAAGAGTCCAGGATGCCGCGCTTGGGCTCGCCGGCCGCGGGCAGTGGCACCTCGTACGTGGCGTCGGGGCCGTCCAGCAGCCACGCGATGACGCCGTCCTCGCCCTCGTAGATCGGGGACGGCGAGGTCTCGCCGCGCATCGCACGGTCGACGGCCTCGACAGCCATCTTGCCCGCGAACGCCGGGGCGTGCGCCTTCCACGTCGAGATCTCGCCCTTGCGCGACTGACGCGTGGCGGTGGTGGTGTGCAGCGCCTGGCCGATTGCCTGGTAGATCGTCTCGACGTCCAGGCCCAGGAGCGTGCCGATGCCCGCGGCGGCCGACGGGCCGAGGTGGGCGACGTGGTCGATCTTGTGCTTGTGCAGGCTGATGGCCCGCACCAGGTCGATCTGGATCTCGTAGCCTGTCGCCAGTCCGCGCACCAGCGCGGCGCCGTCGGCACCGACATGCTGGGCGACCGCGACGATCGGGGGGATGTTGTCGCCCGGGTGCGAGTACTCGGCGGCCAGGAACGTGTCGTGGTAGTCGAGCTCGCGCACCGCGACGCCGTTTGCCCACGCCGCCCACTCCGGGCTGGTCTTGCGGTCCAGCGTGCAGCCGAACACGGTCGCACCCGAGCCACCCACCGACACGGCGTGGTCGAGCGCCTGCTGGCGCGCGGCGCTCACCGGGGCGCGGGTGAGCGATGCCGCGGCCACGGCGGCGTTGTCGATCACGCGGTTGATGATCATGTCGACGACGTCGGCGTCGACCTCGACGGGGTCGGCGGCGATCTCGGCGAGGTGCCAGGCCAGCTGTCCCTCACGGGCGAGATTCTCATCGCTGCGGTGCACGCGGAGGTGGTGGGTGACGGTCATGACTGGCCTTTCAGGTCGACGTCGAGGGCACCGAGAATGCTCTCGAGCGCGTTGTGCAGGTGAACGTGGGTGGCGTGCGCGGCCAGATCGGCATCGCGCGCTGCGATGGCCGCGGCGATGAGGCGATGTTCCGAGACGGATGCCGCCAGCCGAGCCGGATTGTCGCGCGCGAGGCGCCGCACCCTGACAAGGTGCGTCCGCACGGTGCGCAGCGCGGCCGTGAGGTAGTCGTTCGCGACCGCGGTGTCCAGCGTCGCGTCGAAGCGCGCGATGAGGCCGTAGTACCCGTCCGGCCCGGGCGCGGCCTCGAGGTCGACGCGCGCGAAGTCGCGTGCCAGGGCGGCGAAGGCCGCGGCATCCCCCCGCTCCGCGGCGAGACGGGCGGCGGACTCTTCGAGAGCGCGGCGCACCTCGAAGATCTCGCGGATGTCCCCGGCGTCGATCGCGGTGACGACGGTGACGCGCGGCGACTGCTGCGCGACGAGGCCGTCGGCGGCCAGGCGGCCGAGGGCCTCGCGCAGCGGAGTGCGGCTCACGCCGAGACGGGCGGCCTGCTCGACCTCGCCGAGCACGGTGCCGGGGCGCAGCAGGCCGGACTGGATCTCCTCGAGGAGGGTCGCGTAGGCGCGATCGCTGGCACGCATCCGCATCACCTCCTCGTCAGGACACTCCGCCCAGTGTATACATAAACTCACCCATGCAGGCAATTCGACCGCATGTGACCACCCACGGTATACAACCCGGCGCCGGGCGTGAGGATACCGTGAGGAATATTCACAAATTCATGAAGCGGGCGTAGCGTCACGGCCATGTCCACAGTCATCCGCACCAGCCGCCTCACCAAGCATTACGGCCGCGTCCACGCCCTCGACGGTCTCGACCTGACCGTCGACCAGGGCCAGATCCACGGGTTCCTCGGACCCAACGGAGCCGGCAAGTCCACGACGATCCGGATCCTGCTCGGGCTCGCCCGTGCCACCGGCGGCGAGGCGACCGTCTTCGGCAGGGATCCGTGGAACGACAGCGTGGCGCTGCACCGCCGCATCGCGTACGTGCCGGGCGATGTCAGCGTGTGGCCCAACCTCTCGGGCGGCGAGGCGATCGACTTCCTGTCGCGCCTGCGGGGAACGGGCAAGCACGACCGCGCGTACCGCGCGGAGCGCGAGCGGCTCATGGCGGCCTTCCAGTTCGACCCGCGCAAGAAGGGCCGCGCGTACTCGAAGGGCAACCGCCAGAAGGTGGCGCTCATCGCCGCGTTCGCCGTCCCCGCCGACCTCTACATCCTCGACGAGCCCACGAGCGGTCTCGACCCCCTGATGGAGGTGATGTTCCGCCGCGAGATCGCACGGGTGCGGGATGCCGGCGCCAGCGTGCTGCTGTCGAGCCACATCCTCTCCGAGGCCGAGCTGCTGTGCGACCGCGTGTCGATCATCCGCGCCGGTCGCATCGTCGAGTCCGGAACGCTCGCCGAGCTGCGTCACCTGACGCGCACCGAGATCTCGTTCGAGGGGACGGATGCCTCGGCCGCGGCCGGCATCGCCGGAGCCCACGACGTGGCAGTCGAGGAGGGGCGCGTGAAGTTCACCGTCGACAGCGACGTGGTGGCATCCACCCTTCCTGATCTGGCCGCGCGCAACGCAGCGGGCCTGCGGATCGCGCCGCCCTCGCTAGAGGAGCTGTTCCTGCGTCACTATGGCAATGAGCTGAGGGGCAATGAGCTGAGGGGCGATGGGCTCAGGGGCGATGAGCTCGCCGCCGACGAGGCCGCGCAGGAGGCTCAGCGGGCGTCGGCACACGAGAAGACGGCGGCGTCGCAATGACCGTTCCCGCGCTGCTGCGCCAGCGGATGCGCCGCGACTGGCTGCAGCTGACGCTGTGGATCCTCGGCACGGCGGCCCTCGCGGCGTCGGCCGTGAGCGGCGTGGAGCAGTCCTACGGCACCCTGCAGGACCGGCAGGAGGTGCTCGTCGCGGTGGCGGCGAACCCCGTCATCATGCTGTTCCGCGGGCTGCCCTCGGGCGCCGAGCGCGAGGCGTTCACGCTGTTCCTGATCCTGCCGTTCCTCGCGATGATGGCGGCTTTCATGTCGTCGTTCCTCGCGGTGCGCCACACGCGTGCCGAGGAGGAGCTCGGCCGCGCCGAGCTCGTGTCGGCGACCCCGGCCGCGCGCACCGCGCCGACCATCGCGACGATCCTGCACGGCGTCATCGCGAACGCGATCCTCGCGGCCCTGGTGATGGCGGTCTACGCGGGATCGGGGTTCGACGTCGGCGGATCGGTCATCGCCGGCGTGGCCGCGGGGGGCGTCGGCATCGTGTTCCTCGGCGTGGCGCTCGTCGCCGCGCAGCTCATGCGCACCTCACGCGGCGCCAACTCGCTGTCGGTGTGGGTGCTCATCATCACGTTCCTGCTGTGCGGCATCGGCAACGCCCTGGGCACCCCGTCGGACGACCTGCAGCGGATCGAGAGCTCGTGGCTGACCTGGCTGTCACCGTTCGGCTGGGCAGAGAACGCCCGCCCGTTCGCGGACGACACCTGGTGGCCCGTCGTGCTGTGCCTGGGCACCGGAGTCGTGCTCACGGTGCTCGCACTCATGCTGCAGCCGCAGCGCGACGTGGGCGAGAGCTTCATCGCCCAGCGCCCGGGACGCCTGTACGCGCACGCGTCGCTCTCGGCGCCGATCGGACTGGTGTGGCGGCTGAGCCGCGGCTCGCTCGTCGGCTGGTGCGTCGGCGGCCTGCTCACCGGGCTGCTGTCGACGAGTCTCGCGTCGGTGGTGAACGACCTCGGCGCCGACATCCCGGCCCTGCAGAACGTGCTCACCGCGTTGTCCGACAACGGGAGCCTGCAAGAGGGCATGGTCGTCATCTTCTTCCTCATCGTCGGAGTGCTCGCCGCATGCGCCGCCGTGCAGACCGTCGCACGTGCTCGTCAGGAGGAGGCGCACGGCACGGCCGAGCTCGTGCTCGCGCAGCCCGTCGGCCGCGTGCGGTGGCTGGGCGGGTACCTCGTGATCGCCTTCGCGGGCGTGCTGGCGGTGTGCGCGTTCGGCGTGCTCGGCGCGTGGCTCGGCTCGCTGCGCGCCGACGACGCCGACCTCGTGCGCGACGCGCTCGTGGCCGGCTTCGGGCAGGCGGTCGCGGCATCCGTCTTCCTCGCGCTCACCGCATTCGTGTTCGTGGTGGCACCGCGCCTGACGATCGCGCTGGCGTGGATCCTGGTGCTCGGCGGACTCATGATCGGCCTGTTCGGCGCCCTCTTCGGACTGCCGGATGCCGTCGTCGACCTGTCGCCGTTCACGTCGGCACCCACGGTCGACGCCGGGCAGCTCGACATGAAGGGCGGCTGGTGGCTGCTCGCAGCCGCCGTCGTGCTCGCGGGCGCAGCGCTCGCACTCATGCGGCGGCGGCAGCTGGCGACGAACGGATAGCCTCGGACGAGGAGGGTGCTGATGTCAGCGGAGCGTGCGGAACTCGCGGCGACCGCGCATGCGGGCAGCGAGGCGGCCGAGCAGGCCGCCGCGATGCTCACCGCGGCCGGCGTGCCGCGGATGCCGGCCCGCGTGATGATGGCGCTCGCCGGCTCCCCCGACCAGGGCTACACCGCCGCCGACCTCGCCGACCGCCTGGGCGTCTCGGCGGCGGCGGTATCGGGCGCCGTGCGATACCTCGTGTCGATGCGGCTCATCCACCGCATCTCACGCCCGGGCGACCGCCGCGACCGCTACGACCTGGCCGCCGACGCGTGGACCGGCATGATCACCGCCAACGCGCCCATGTACACGTCGCTCGCGAACCACCTCGACAGCATCGCCGACGCCAATCCGGCGGCCCCGGCGTCCGCGGCCCGCGCCCACGAGATCGCCGATTTCCTGCGCTATCTGGCGGTGCGGATGCCGCAGCTCGCTGCCGAATGGCGTGCCGAGCGCGATGGCGACGGCGCCGCGGCCGGGTAGCCTTGCCCGAGTGACCGACGCGCCCCCCTACATCGTTGCCACCGACGGAGCCTGCAAGGGCAACCCCGGCCCGACCGGCTGGGCGTGGGTCGGCGAGGACGGCCACTGGGCGGCGGGGGCGATCCCGATGGGCACCAACAACATCGGCGAGCTCACCGGGCTGCTCAAGGCCATCGAGGATCACGCCGACGTCGCACAGCTGACGGTCCAGGCCGACTCGAAGTACGCGATCGACACCTACACGAAGTGGATGGACGGCCATCGCCGCCGCGGCTGGAAGACCTCGACCGGCGCGCCGACCAAGAACGTCGACATCCTGGAGCAGCTGATCGCCGCCCGCGACGCCCGCCGCGCCGCCGGCCTTCCCGATGTCGTGCTCGAGCACGTCCGCGGCCACTCCGGCCACGTGCTGAACGCGTGGGCGGACGAGCGTGCCGTGCGCGCGTCAGAGCATGCCGCGAAGGGCGTCGCGAGCGCCTGGTCGTCGCTCGGCACCCAGGACCGCATCGACGTGTCGGAGCGCCCCAAGAACGGGCGCTGACCGCCTCCCGTACACGCCTACGCCCGTACGCCCCTACGCCCGTACGCCCGTACAGGCTGCTGCACGCTCGACCTCAGAGCTGTGCACGGTACTCGCGCCAGGCTTCGCCGAGCCGGCGCATGCCCTCGTGCAGCACGGGTTCGGGCGCGGTGTACGGCAGCCGGATGTGATCGTCGTAGGTGATGGATGCCGTGAACTCGGTGCCCCCGGCGACCGAGACGCCGCGCGTCGCGGCGATGCGCGAGAACGCGGTCGCCGACCCGACCGGCAGCCGCGCCCACATCGCGAGGCCGCCTCGCGGCGGGGTCGCCTGCCATCCGGGAAGATGCTCGTCGATCGCCGCCGCGACCTGGGCCGCCGCGGCCGCGTGGGTCTCGCTGACCGAGACGCGCAACGCGCGTGCCTGGTCGACGAGGTCGAGGGCGAGCAGCTGCGCCGGCACGCTGGTGGACTGGTCGACGAGCTGCCGCACGCTCCGCACGCGGCGCACGAGGACCGGGTCGGCACGCAAGCTGAGGTCGCGAGACCGCACGACAGCACCGCCAGCACGCGCACAGCGATGCTGTCGTGCGGTCTCGCCTGTCCTGTGGTGGAGCTCAGCGCTCAGGCGTCAACCCGCGTCCGTCATGCCTTCGTACAGGCCGATGGCGTTGCCATCGAGGTCGGCGATCACCGCCCACCAGCTGGTGGGTGAGATCTCAACCTTCTCCATCAGCACCGTGCCGCCGGCATCCTTCGCCTTCGCGACGGTCTCGTCGATGGAGTCGACCTCGACGTACGAACGCGGCTGCGTGAAACCGTCCTCGCGCGGCGCGAGTCCGCCGCCCGAGATCTTGTTGGGCGCCTGCCACATGGGGTAGCCCTCGAAGCCGGGCACCTCGGCGATCTGCCAGCCGAACAGTCCGGAGTAGAACGCGCCGGCCTTCGCGAGATCGCTGACCGGGATGTCGACGTGGGTGATGTCGCCGTGAGCCATGGTGGGTCCTCTCGTGCGGTTCGACCCGGTCAGTCTCACGCGGTCATCAGGACGGCACAAGGCCCCCGGCGTCAGCCTTCAGGAGGGGATGCCGCCGCCACATGCGCCGCGAGCGCATCGAGCGCGGGGCGCTGGCCCTTCACGAGACGCTCGTGGGCGGCATCCACTGCGGTCCACTCGACGCGGTCCACCTCGGGAAAGCGCGCCGTGCGACCGGATCGCGGCGGCCATTCCAGTTCGAACTCGCCGAACTCGACGCTGTCGAGAGACAGCGTGGACCCGTCGGCGACGAAGACGGTGACCCGTTTGCCCGACGAGTACACGAACGTGCCGAGCTCGGCGTACGGCGGCTCGGGCGCGTCGATGCCGAGTTCTTCGCGGAACTCGCGCCTCGCGGCATCCAGCGCGCTCTCTTCGCTCTCGACGTACTCGCCCTTCGGGATCGACCACGCGCCGGCATCCTTGCTCGCCCAGAACGGCCCGCCCATGTGCGCGATGAGCACCTCGAGGTCGGGCACGAGCCGGTAGAGCAGGACGCCGGCGCTGGTCGTCACGGTCGCTGAGCCTGTCGAAGCGTCAGACCAGTCGGGCCTTGGGCGACACCTTGTACGTGTTCTCGGGGTCGCTGAAGACCACGTCGCCGAGGGCGGCGTCGATCGCGGCGAGCGTATCGGCGTCGAGCACGACGCCCGAGGCCTTGACGGTCTCGGCGAGCTGTTCGGGACGGGATGCCCCGACCAGCGCCGACGCCACGTTCTTGTTCTGCAGCACCCACGCGATCGCGAGCTGCGGCATCGACAGGCCGGCCTGCTCGGCGATGGGCTTCAGGCGCTGCACGGCCTCGAGCACCTCGTCGCGCAGGAACGACTTGATGAAGTTCGCGCCGCTCTTCTCGTCGGTCGCGCGCGAGCCGTCGGGGACGGGCTGGCCGGGCAGGTACTTGCCCGAGAGCACGCCCTGCGCCATCGGCGACCACACGATCTGCGAGATGCCGAGCTCTTCGGACGTCGGGACGACCTTGCCCTCGATGACCCGCCACAGTGCGGAGTACTGCGGCTGGTTCGAGATCAGCTGGACGCCGTAGCTCTTGGCGAGCGTGTGGCCCTCGCGCAGCTGCTCGGCCGTCCACTCCGACACGCCGATGTAGAGCGCCTTGCCCTGACGGACGACGTCGGCGAACGCCTGGAAGGTCTCCTCCAGCGGCGTCTCATAGTCGAAACGATGCGCCTGGTACAAGTCGACGTAGTCGGTGCCGAGGCGCTTCAGCGACCCGTTGATCGACTCGAAGATGTGCTTGCGGCTCAGGCCGGTGTCGTTCGGGCCCTGCGGGCCGGTCGGGAAGTACACCTTCGTGAAGATCTCGAGCGACTCGCGCCGCTGTCCGCTCAGAGCCTTGCCGAGCACCGCCTCGGCCGCCGTGTTGGCGTACGTGTCGGCGGTGTCGAATGTCGTGATGCCGGCGTCCAGCGCCGCGTGCACGGTCGCGATGGCGGCGGAGTCGTCGACCTGCGAGCCGTGGGTGACCCAGTTGCCGTAGGTGATCTCACTGACCTTGAGACCGCTGTTTCCGAGATATCGGTAGTTGACCATGAGAAAACGCTACCCGCCCCGGCGGACATGTCGGGACGGGTAGCAATGATTCGACGCGGATCAGACGACCGGAGCGGTCTCCCCCTCGGTCGCATCGGTGCTGGACCCGCCGGAGCCATCGGCCTCGCCGGCCGGGGAGGCCTCGGCCAGCAGCCGGGCCTCTTCGTCCAGGTCGGTCGCGGCCTGCTCGAACTGCGAGTTGTACAGGCGGTAGTAGGCGCCCTGGGCCTCGATGAGCTCGTCGTGGGTGCCCTGCTCGACGATGCCGCCGTTCTCCATCACCAGGATGAGGTCGGCATCGCGGATGGTCGACAGGCGGTGCGCGATGACGAACGACGTGCGTCCTTCGCGCAGCGCCGCCATCGCGTGCTGCAGCAGCAGCTCGGTGCGGGTGTCGACCGAGGAAGTCGCCTCGTCGAGGATCAGCACCGAGGGCTGTGCGACGAACGCGCGGGCGATCGTGATCAGCTGCTTCTCGCCCGCCGAGATGTTCGACGCGTCCTCGTCGAGGAGCGTGTCGTACCCGTCGGGCAGCGAGTGCACGAACCGGTCGACGTACGTGGCCCGCGCGGCGGCGAGGATCTCGTCGTCGGTGGCGTCGGCGCGGCCGTAGCGGATGTTCTCGCGGATGGTTCCGGCGAACAGCCACGGGTCCTGCAGCACCATGCCGGTCTTGGCGCGGATGTCGCGACGCGTGAGGTGCGCGATGTTCTGGCCGTTGAGCAGGATGCGACCGCCGTCGAGTTCGTAGAACCGCATGATGAGGTTCACCAACGTCGTCTTGCCGGCACCCGTCGGCCCCACGATCGCGACCGTCTGACCGGGCTCGACGCGGAACGACAGGTCGTGGATGAGGGGACGGTCGGGCGAGTACGAGAACGCGACGTCCTGGAACTCGATCGTGCCGTCGCCGTCGGCCGGCGCGGGTGCGTCGTCGGCATCGGGGTCCTGCTCGGACTCGTCGAGCAGCTCGAACACGCGCTCGGCCGAGGCTGTGCCGGACTGCACGACTGCGGCCATGCCGCCCAGCTCCGACAGCGGCTGCGTGAACTGCTGCGAGTACTGGATGAAGGCCTGCACGTCGCCCAGGCGCAGCTGGCCGCCGGCGACCATCAGCGCGCCGAAGACCGCGATGCCGACGTACGTCAGGTTTCCGATGAACATCATCGCGGGCATCATGATGTTCGCCAGGAACTGCGCCTTGAACGAGGCCTGGTAGAGCTCCTCGTTCTCGACGCGGAACGCCTCGCGCGCCGCCTGCTCTCGGCCGAACACGCGCACGAGCGCGTGGCCCGAGAAGGACTCCTCGACGCGGGCGTTCAGGCGGCCGACCTTGCGCCACTGGATGCCGAACGCCTTCTGGGAGCGCGGCCCGATGACGCCGAACAGGACGCCCATGAGCGGGAAACTCACCAGCACGACGAGCGTCAGCTGCCACGAGATCGACAGCATCATGATGAGCACGCCGATGACCGTCAGCACGCTGGTGAGCGCCTGCGACAGCGACTGCTGCATCATCTGCGTGATGTTGTCGATGTCGTTGGTGACGCGCGAGATCAGCTCGCCGCGCTGCACACGGTCGAAGTAGCGCAGCGGCAGGCGGTTGATCTTCGACTCGACGTCTTCGCGCAGCTGCCACAGGACGCGCATCATGATGACGTTGATCACGTAGCCCTGCAGCCACATCAGGATCGACGAGGCGAAGTACAGCGCCAGGACGATCAGCAGCACGCGGCTGAGTGCCATGAAGTCCACGCCGGCACCGGGCGTGAAGTTGTTCATCGCCCCGACGATGTTGGCGAGATCCTGCTGCCCCGCCGCGACGAGACCGTCGACGACCTGCTGCTGGGTCGTACCGGCGGGCGCCATCGACGACACCACGCCCTCGAAGAGGATGTTGGTCGCCTCGCCGAGCACCTTCGGCGACAGAACGGCGAGCACGACGCCGGCCGCCCCGAGGAGTGAGACGAACACGAACACGAAGGCGTGCGGCTTCAGCAGGCCGATGAGGCGCTTGAAGGTCGGACCGAAGCGCGCGGCCTTGCCCGGGGCCACGCCGCCGCCCCAGTCGTCGGCGGCGATGCGCGCCTTCTCACCGAGCTCGATCTCGGCCAGCTCCTCGGCGCTGATCTCGGGCTGTGCACGCTTGGCGCGGCCGGGCTTGTCGGCCTTGGTGGGGGTGTTGTCGGCGCTCATCGGGCCGCCTCCGCTCCGAGCTGGGATTCGACGATCTCGCGGTAGGTCTGGCTCGTCTCGAGCAGCTGCTCGTGCGTGCCCAGACCCACGATGCCGCCGTCGTCGAGCACGACGATGCGATCGGCTTCCGTGATGGTCGAGATGCGCTGCGCGACGACGATCTTGGTCACGTCGGGCAGTTCGCGCCACAGCGCCTGCCTCAGTCTGGCGTCGGTGGTGAGGTCGAGCGCCGAGAACGAGTCGTCGAAGACGAGCACGCGCGGGTCGTGCACGATCGCACGGGCGATCGCGAGCCGCTGCCGCTGCCCGCCCGACACGTTGGTGCCGCCCTGCGAGATGGGGGCGTCGAGGCCGCCCTCCATCTGGCTGACGAAGTCGCTCCCCTGGGCGATCTCCAGCGCACGCCACAGCTCGGCGTCGGTCGCGTCCTCGCGGCCGAACCGCAGGTTGGACGCGACGGTGCCCGAGAAGAGGAACGGCCGCTGCGGCACGATCCCGATCGTGCGCCACAGCGCGTCGAGGTCCGCGCGCCGCACGTCGACACCGCCGACGACGACCGTACCCGCAGTCACGTCGAACAGACGCGGGATCAGCGAGACCAGGGTCGTCTTGCCGGCACCGGTCGAGCCGACCACGGCCACCGTCTCGCCCGGCGCTGCGGCGAACGTGATGCCCGACAGGATCGGGTGCTCGGCACCCGGGTAGGTGAACGTGACGTCCTGGAACTCCACCGCGCCCGGCACCGGGAACTGCGCGATGCCGTCGACGGGCGGAACGAGAGTCGAGGGCGTGTCGAGCACCTCGCCGACGCGATCGGCCGACACGGCGGCACGCGGGATCATCAGCGTCATGAAGCTCGCCATCATGACGCCCGAGAGGATGATCATGACGTACTGCATGAACGCGAACAGCGTGCCGATCTGCACCTCGCCGGCGTCGACCTTGATGCCGCCGAACCAGATGACGCCGATCACGGTGACGTTGAGGATCAGCATGACGGCGGGGAAGAGCAGCACGAACAGCGACCCGACCTTGCGGCCGACGATCATGATGTCGGTGTTCGCCTCACGGAAGCGCTCTTCTTCGATCGGCTCACGAACGAACGCGCGGATGACACGGATGCCGGTGAGCTGCTCGCGCATCACGCGGTTGACGCCGTCGAGCTTGCCCTGCCAGCTGCGGAACAGCGGCACCATGCGCGAGATGATGATGATCGCGACGATCAGCAGAACCGGCACGGCGACCGCGATGATCCACGCGAGACTCGCGCTCTGCTGGATCGCGAGGATGATGCCGCCGATGGCGAGCAGCGGTGCGGTGACGAGGAACGTCGCGCCCATCATCGCGAGCATCTGCACCTGCTGCACGTCGTTGGTGTTGCGGGTGATGAGCGATCCGGCGCCGAAGTCGGTGACCTCGCGTTCGGAGAAGCCCGAGACGCGCTCGAAGATGTCGTCGCGGATGTCGCGGCCCAGCTTCATGGCGGCGCGTGCGGCGAAGTAGGTGGCGATGATGGACGCCGTGATCTGCCCGAGCGACACCGTCAGCATGAACAGGCCGGTGCGCCAGATGTAGTCGGTGTCGCCCTGGGTGAGACCGTTGTCGATGATGTCGGCGTTGAGACTGGGCAGATAGAGCGAGGCGACCGCGGATGCCGCTTGGAAGAGCAGCACGCCGAGCAGCAGCCACCCGGATGTTTTCAGATATCGGACGAGGATCTTTGCCAGCACGAGGTTCCCCTGGGGCGCATAAGAGCACGCGGACGAGCGCGCAGAAGGTGGTGTGGAATCACCTTTGCACGGGCCGCCGACATCGCGGCAGTCTCGTTCGCGGAGGGCGGACGGTGGATGCGGGATGCCCGTTCCGGCGGCATCCGTCCGACACTGTAACACGATATATCGTGTCTTGGGACACGAGATCCGCCCGGAGGGGATGCCGCGGGCCGCGGCATCCCCTCCCCCGATGATTCAGCGGGTCAGGCTTCGCCGCCCTGCGCGATGTCGGCGCGCTCGCGCCAGCTGCGGGCGGTCACGCGGTCGAGCGCGACCTGGCGGCGCAGCGCATCGGCCTTCTCGTAGAGCGTCGGATCGCCGTAGCTGGTCAGCACCTTCACCAGGACCGGCAGCAGCTCGATCATGAAGAACAGCCCCGCGATGAGCCAGTGCGCCCACATCAGGGTCGGCTCGCGCTGCGAGAGTCGTTCGAGGCCGCTGATCTGGCTGAGCAGGCCGGTCGCGCCGGCATTGCCGCCGGCGATCTCGGCGGCGCGGGCGTTGTAGGCGGCGAGCGCGGTCTGATACTGCTCGCGGGCCGAGGGCAGCTCGTCCTTCGCCTGCTTCTTGTTCTGCGCCTCCGACGCACCCACGTCGGCTGTGCCGGCCGCCTGAGCGTCGGCGAGGTCGGCCTGGGCGGTGCGCAGCTTGGCGGCGAGGTCGTCGTACGACGTCTGCGCGGCGGCGAGCTGGTCCTTCGCGGCGGTGGAGCTCGCCCCCTCGCCCGCGACGCCGGTGCAGCCGGCGACCTCGCCGGCTCCCTGGCCGGTGAGCTCGCACTGGTAGATGGCGCGCGCCTGGTCGATGACGGTCTGCTGCGCGGCGAGCTTGGCGGTCAGATCGTCGACCGTCGCCTGCGCCGACGAGGTCGCGGCCGAGGTGGTGTCGGCGCCGGCCACCACGCCGCTGGCGGCCTGGCTCTCGAGCTCCGAGACGCGCTCGCTCGCGGCATCCAGTGCGTTCTTCTCCGGTCCGGAGGTCACGGCGTCCTGATCGGACTGGGCCTGCACGAGGTTGGTCGCGTTGACCTCGCGCGCGATGTCGTTGTGGAAGATCTGCAGCACGAGCGGCTCGGCGACGACCATGCCGATGATGGCGGCCATGATCACTCGCGGGATCGCCATCCCGATGAGCTTGCCGATGTTGCGCGTCGAGCGCATCGTCGAGGTGAGGAAGCGGTCGAGGTTGAAGATGATCAGCGCCCACAGGACCGCGAGCGGCACCGCGAACCACACCGCGACCCGCACACCGGTCATGAGGGCGAACATCATCGAGATCGCCGACACGAGGGCCGTGCCCGCGAGCACGAAGAACATCTGCACGAAGCGGGGCGTCTCGCTGGGCACCTCGTCCAGGACGACGCCGTCGGCGCCGCCGAGGATCGCCAGGCGACGCCAGCCCGAGCCGGGCACGCGCTCGCGTTTGACGCGAGCAGCCTTGGCACGTTTGGCGGGTGCGATCGGCGCGACGGTCTCGACCGGCTCGCCGGCGGGAGCGGATGCCTCGCCCACGGCGCCCCAGTCGGCCGTGGCCGGTATCACCAGGGTGTCTTCCTGCGACGCCTCGGCGGGTGCCGCGACGGCGACCGGCTGCGTCGGGTTCATCGCGAGCGCATCGTCGAGCAGGTCCTGGGTCACCGGGTACGGGTCCTCGGGACCGTCCGCGTCGGCCGGTGCATCAGGGGCTTCGGCGGCCTCGTCCTGGGCAGCACGGGCCTGCGCGGCGCGGACGTCGTCGACGTACAGCTCCTCGGGCTCGGAGCCGGGTGTCTCGAACTCGATACGGCCGTCGGAGCCGAACCTGCCCGGCCGGTGTGCAGAGAAAGACATCCGAACACCGTATGCGGGCCGCCTGGACGGCAGGTGGGTGAATGCCCAGCGCCGCCCGGCACGGACTTCGGGGAGTGGATGCCGCGGGCCGCGGCATCCCCTCGCTCAGACCTCGAGCGGGGTGACGGAGGCGACCGCCTCGTCCTCCTCGGTGGCGACGAGCTGGCCGCACGCGCCGTCGATCTCTTTGCCGCGGGTGTCGCGCAGGGTCGTGGGGATGCCGGCGTCGTTCAGGCGCCGCACGAACTCGTTCTGCACGGGGACCTCGGAGGCCGTCCAGATCGAGCCGGGCGTCGGGTTCAGCGGGATCGGGTTGACGTGCACCCAGCCGCGGCCGCGCGCGTTGAGCTTCTCGGCCAGGAGGTCGGCGCGCCAGGCGTGGTCGTTCATGTCCTTGATGAGCGCGTACTCGATCGAGACGCGGCGCCCGGTCTTGTCGAAGTAGGCGCGGGCGGCGTCGAGCGCCTCGTCGACCTTCCAGCGCGAGTTCACCGGGATGAGCTCGTCGCGCAGCGTGTCGTCGGGGGCGTGCAGCGACAGCGCGAAGGTCACCGGGATGTCTTCGTTGGCGAGCTTCGTGATCGCGGGCACGAGTCCCACGGTCGAGACCGTGATGCCGCGCGCGGACATGCCGAGGCCGTGCTGCTTGTCGGTCATGACGCGCACCGCCTGCATGACGCGGGCGTAGTTGGCCAGCGGCTCGCCCATGCCCATGAAGACGATGTTCGACACCCGCTCGGGCGATCTGCCGGTGGTTGAACGAGCGGAGCGAGTCGAGACCCCGCCCAGGCCGCCGTCGGCGATGAGGCGGTTCGCGCGCACGACCTGCTCGATGATCTCGGCGGCCGACATGTTGCGCGTGAGGCCCGCCTGGCCGGTCGCGCAGAAGGGGCAGTTCATGCCGCAGCCCGCCTGGGACGACACGCACAGCGTGATGCGACCCGGGTAGCGCATGAGCACGGACTCGACGAGCGCGCCGTCGTGCAGCTTCCACAGGAACTTGATCGTGTCGGCGCGGTCGGTCTCCAGGCGCCGCACCTCGGTGAGCAGGGGCGGCAGCATGCCATGCACGAACTCCTGGCGTCCCTCCGCCGGAAGGTCCGTCATGTCGGCCGGGTCGTGGGTCCAGTGCTGGAAGTAGTGCTTCTCGAGCTGCTTCGCGCGGAAGCCGGGCAGTCCCAGCTCCTTCACCTTCTCGATGCGCTGCTCGGGGGTGAAGTCGGCCAGGTGCACCGGCGGCTTGCCGCGCTTGGGGCTCGCGAACTGCAGCAGCGGGCGCCCTTCGGCGTCCTTCTGCTGGGTCCAGCCCTCGGTGGCCGGACGCACCTGCTTCGGTTTGGTGGAGCGCACGGGCGAGGACTCGGTCATGTCTCCAGGGTACGCGGGCCGCCTGGACGAAACCGGGAGGTGGATGCCGCCGCCACCGGCCCGTCGGCCGCCACGGCTACGCTCGACTCGTGGTGCCTGTCGAGAATCTGCTGCGCCTCCTGTTCACCGGCAACAAGCACTGAAGGGCGACCCATGACGACCGCATCCCGCCGACGCATCGTGTTCCTCGACGTGGACGGCACGATCCTCGAGCACGGGGAGCACATCGCCCCGGGCACGGCCGGCGCCGTCCGCGCGGCCCGGGCGGCGGGGCACCTGGTGTACCTCAGCACGGGGCGTTCGGCGTCCGACATCCACCCTCGGGTCGCCGAGATCGGGTTCGACGGCGCTGTGACCAACTCGGGTGCCCTGGTGACGGCGGGCGACGAGGTCGTGGTCGACCGGCCGCTGTCGGAGGAGGCCGCGCGGCGGTTGATCGGGGCGCTCAAGGCACGAGGCATCCGCTACTTCCTGCAGACGCGCGACGGCGTCTACGCGTCGGACGACATGGCCGCGCTCATGCGCGAGTACGCCGCCGCCCTCGATGCCCGTGAGGCGGCGGGCGACGAGGTGCGGCCGGAGGACTCGCTCGTCGGGCTCGCGCAGCGCACGTTCCCGAGCGCCGACGAGGCCGACCTCACGCGCATCGACAAGGCCGTGTTCGTGAGCGACCACGCCGAAGGCATCGACGAGCTGCGCGCCGACCTGGGCGACGGGTTCCTCGTCGTGCCCGGCAGCATGCCGCTGCCGGGCGGCTCGAACGGCGAGATCAACGAGGCCGACACGACGAAGGGCTCGGCGATCGAGCTGCTGCTGGCGCACCTCGGCATCGACGCCGCCGACGCGATCGCCGTCGGCGACAGCTGGAACGACGTCGAGATGTTCCAGGTGTGCGGCGTGGCCGTCGCGATGGGCAACGCGCACGCCGAACTCAAGGAGCTCGCCGACTTCGTCACGACCGACGTGCTCGACGACGGCATCGCCCACGCGTTCGCGCGCCTCGGCCTGATCTGACGCCGCGTTCAGCCGTCCGCGGCCGGTGCCTCTGCGCCCAGGTTGACGAGGTTGCCGCCCGGGTCGCGCACCTGCGCCACGCGCTCGCCCCACGGCATGTCGGCGGGCGGCTGCTCGGCGTGCCCGCCGGCGGCGACCCACGCCGCATAGGTCGCATCCACGTCGTCGACGTAGAACCACAGCGCCGCCCGGTCCCCCACCGACGGCGGCAGGGCGTCCGGGTCGCGGCCGATGCCGAGCGAGTCCTCGCCGAGCTGCAGCGAGACGTAGTCGTCTTCGTCGCCACTGCCGAACCGGTAGCCGACCTGCGCGTCGAGGGCACGCTCGTAGAACCGGACGAGACCCGCCAGGTCTTGCGTGAGAAGGATGGGGAACAGGCTCTGCACCGCCATGATGCCCACCCTACGTCGGCGTGATCAGTCCAGGAAGATGTCGGGGAACAGCTCCGAGTCAGGCGTCCCCGGCACGGCCGCGTAGCCCGAGAAGTCCGTCACGCCGGCCGCTTCGAGCACGTCCTCGACGATGAGCGTCTGGCCGGTGTACTCGCGCGCAGGCTTCGTGAAGATCTCGTACGCGGCGTCGGCGTACACCTCGGGCGTGCGGCTGACCTTCATCATGCGGTCGCCGCCGAGGGCGAACCGCACGGCGGCGGTCGCGATCGTCGTGCGCGGCCACAGGGTGTTGGCGGCGATGCCGTCCTTCGCGAATTCGGCGGCCAGGCCCAGCGTCGCCATCGTCATGCCGTACTTCGCGAGCGTGTACCCGGTGTGCCCGCCGAGCCACTTCGGCGACAGGTTGAGGGGCGGCGACAGCGACAGGATGTGCGGGTTCGGGGCGTCCTTCAGGATCGGCACCGCGGCGCGCGACAGCATGAACGTGCCGCGCACGTTGACGTCCTGCATGAGGTCGTACTTCTTCGCGTCGAGGTCGAGCGAGCGCGACAGATCGATGACCGACGCGTTGTTCACGACGATGTCGATGCCGCCGAACTCACCCTGGGTCTTGAGGACGGCCTCGGTGATGTCGTCGTCGTTGCGCACGTCGCCGACGATCGGAAGCGCGCGGCCGCCGGCATCCCGGATCTGCTCCGCCGCGGTGTGCACCGTGCCCTCGAGCTTCGGATGCGGCGTGTCGGTCTTGGCGAGCAGGGCGATGTTGGCTCCGTCGCGCGCGGCGCGCAGCGCGATAGCGAGGCCGATGCCGCGGCTGCCGCCCGACATCAGGATGGTCTTGCCGGCGAGGGGCTTGTCACTCATGCGGGTGTCTCCTAGCTCAGGAACGGGATCGGGATGCCGCGGCGAAGGCCTGGACGCGCACCTTCGCCTCGTCGGTGTCGAAGCGGGCGCCGATCGAGGCCGCCTCGTCGTCGAGGTTGGCCTCGAACGAGCGGCCGGCGCCGGTGCGGACGAGGCGCTTGGCCCGCCCGAATGCGCCGGTCGCGTTGTCGAGCCAGAAGCGTGCGACCGCCTCGGCCCGCGCGGCGACGTCGTCGGCCGGCACGACCTCGGTCACGAGCCCCCAGTCCAGGGCCGTGGCGGCGTCGATCGTGACGTCCTGCAGCAGCAGCTGCAGCGCCCGGCGCTGCCCCACCGCGGCGGGCAGCAGCGTCGAGACGCCGAGGTCGGGCGTCAGGCCGATGTTGGCGTAGCGGCTCACGAACTTCGCCCTCTCGGACGCGACGATGTAGTCGGCGGTGAGCATGAGTCCCAGCCCGCCGCCGGCGACCGCGCCCTGCACGGCCGCGACGATGGGCTTATCGGACTCCACGAAGGTGCGGATGCCGTCGTGGATCGTGTGCGCCGCAGCCGTGACGTCGGCACCCGAGGCCCCCGACGTCGCCATCTCGATGACGTCGCCGCCGGCGCAGAACGCGGGCCCGGCGGCATCCAGGATCACCGCGCCGACGCTGTCGTCGGCCGTCAGCTCGTGCGCGATGTCGCGCCAGCGGCGGCCCATCTCGAAGCCCATCGCGTTGAGCGAGGCCGGGCGGTTGAACGTGACGCGGGCGAGGGCGCCGTCGCGGGTGACGAGGATCGAGTCGCTCATGGGGTCTCCTGGGTCGTTTCGGGGCCGGTCACTTCGGGGCCATGCGAATAGCACGATGGCGGGTCAACGGGGAGCCATCCGGATGGCACGATGGCGGGTCAACGGGGAGCCATCCGGATGGCACCGTCGAGGCGGATCGTCTCGCCGTTGAGGTAGCCGTTGTCGACGATCGACATCACCAGCCGCGCGTACTCGTCGGGCTTGCCGAGGCGCTGCGGGTACGGCACCTGCTGCCCCAGGCTCTCTTGCGCGGCCTCGGGCAGTCCGGCGAGCATCGGGGTCTCCATGATGCCGGGGGCGATCGTGACGACGCGGATGCCGTAGCGCGCGAGCTCGCGCGCGATCGGGAGTGTCATGGCGTGGACTCCGCCCTTGCTGGCCGAGTAGGCCGGCTGCCCGATCTGCCCGTCGAACGCCGCGACGCTCGCGGTGTTGACGATGACGCCGCGGTCACCTCCGTCGGTCGGGTCGGTCTTGGCGATCGCCGCCGACGCCTGCGAGATGACGTTGTACGTGCCGATGAGGTTGACGCGGACGATGCGCTCGAACCCCTCCAGCGGCGACGGGTTGCCGTCACGGTCGAGCACCTTGGCCGGCGGCGCGATGCCCGCGCAGTTCACGACGACGCGAAGAGGGCGGGATGCCGCGGCCACCGCGACGGCGGCAGCCACCTGCTCGGGGTCGGTGACGTCGGCGGGGGCGAACGAGCCACCGAGCTCCGCCGCGATGTCGGCGCCGGCCGAGGTGGCCAGGTCGACGATGGTCACGGTCGCACCCGCTGCCGCGAGGCGCCGCGCCGTGGCGAGGCCGAGCCCGCTCGCACCTCCGGTGACGAGGGCCGAGGCGTCCGTCAGGTCCATGCGTTCTCCTTCGAACTTGGTATCGGGTCCCACACTACGCGGAACTGCGTTCCACCGTGTGCTCGCGCCCGCTGCCGTCGTACCCACGGTACCCACCGGCCGAGGCCGGCGGCATCCCTCACTTCCGCCCGCGCCTCCGTGACGGCGCAATTCAGTCTGGGGCGCACGGACGATCGGGCGGGCCGCGAGATTCCGCGGACCGCACCGCCGTCGGCACGCGGCCAGACTGAATTACGCCGGGTCGGAGGGTGACCGGACCGACGCCGCGGGGTTGGATGAGGGGCATGGAGCTGCGCATCAGACGCGTGTACGACGAGGCGGCGCCCGAGGACGGGTTCCGGGTGCTCGTGGACCGGTTGTGGCCCCGCGGACTCTCGAAAGAGCGCGCGGCGCTCGACCTCTGGGCCAAGGACGTGGCGCCGTCGGCCGGGTTGCGCACCGCCTTCCACCACGAGGGGATGTCGTGGCCCGACTTCGAGGCGGCGTACCGGGCCGAGCTCGCCGGTCCGACGAAGCCGGCGCTCGACGCGCTGCGCACGGAGCTCGCTCCGCACGATGTCGTGACGCTCCTGCACTCCGTGCACGGCGACCACAACCACGCCGTGCTGCTGAGGGCCGCACTGCTCGGCTGAGGTCGGCCGTCGGCCCTGGTTGCGCTTCGTCTCGCTCGTTCCTCGCTCGCTCAGCGACCGGAACCCCGCCGATCGCCCCGGTCGCTGAGCGAGCGCCGGCGAGACGAAGCGTGCCCACGCACGACACGCGCGGCAGGATGGGCGTATGTCGATCCCGGTCGAAGACGTCGTCGTCCCCGCGAAGGTGCTCGAGCTCGCGCGTGGCGCCGAGCTCGTGCCGGTGTGGCTCAACGGCGACGGCGGACTGACGTTCCGCACCGACGACGGCCGCCACGTCAAGTACGGCCCGCGCACGCTGGAGAGCTCGTTCGCGGCGGAGGCCGGCCGCCTGGAGTGGGCGGGCGCGTACACGCCGGTACCCCGAGTGCTGGAGGTCGGCGACGACATGACGCACGAGTGGATGGTGACCGCATCGCTCCCCGGCCGGTCGGCCGTCGACCCGTTGTTCCGGGAGGATGCCGCCACTGCCGTCCGCGCCGTCGGCGAGGGGCTCCGGGCGCTGCACGACGCGCTCCCGATCGCCGAGTGCCCGTTCGAGTGGACGGTGCCCCGGCGCATCGCGAACGCCGCGGATCGCGGCATCCACGTCCCCGACGCCCTGCGCGAGGCGCCGCGGGTCGACCGGCTCGTGGTGTGCCACGGCGACGCGTGCATGCCCAACACGCTGATCGGCGACGACGACCGGTGGAGCGGACACGTCGACCTCGGAGCGCTCGGAGTCGCCGACCGGTGGGCCGACATCGCCGTGGCGTCGATGTCGACGGTCTGGAACTATGGCGAGGGATGGGAGGACGCGCTCATCGAGGCCTACGGCATCAAGCCCGACCGCGCACGACTCGCCTACTACCGAGAGCTCTGGAACGCGACATGACCGACATCACCGGCACCGTCACCAAGATCGACGGGCATGCGAACCTCGTGATCCTGCGGCGCTTCGCCGCGACCGCCGACGAGGTGTGGCGCGAGCTCACCGACTCCGCGCGGCTGGAGCGCTGGATCGGACGCTGGGAGGGCGACCCGCGCACCGGGCACGTCACGTTCTACATGACGTCCGAGGCCGAGGACGCCCCGCCCGCCGAGTACACGATCCACGAGTGCGACCCGCCGCGGCGGTTCGCCGGAGACACCGCCCCCGACGCGGGCGGGTGGCACCTGTGGTTCGAGCTCGCCGAGGACTCCCCCAGCGACACCGTGCTGACCTTCGGGCAGCGGCTGGACGTGGGCGACGACGTCGGCTCGATCGGCCCGGGCTGGGAGTACTACCTCGACCGGCTCGTCGCCGCCCACGCGGGCGTCGATGTGGCCACCGTCGATTGGGAGGACTACTTCCCGGCGCTGCAGCCGGCCTACGAGAGCCTGGTCGCCGCGGATTGACCCGCGGCACCTGCCCGCCGGCGCGTCACGACCAGACGAACCGGAAGGTGCCCGCCGCCACCGCGGCGCCGATGGCGAGCGCCATGATCGCCACGCCGCCGAGCACCGCCACCGCGTCGCGCGGGTGCAGCCGCGACGGCCGCGCCCACGTGCGCGGGATACCGGAGCCGAAGCCGCGCGCCTCCATGGCCGTGGCGAGCTTCGTGCCGCGGCGCACCGCGAACACGAGCAGCACGAACGCCATGGAGAAGAAGCGGCGGATCGCTCCGGTGTCGCCGACGCCGCGCGCGCGGCGGGCGAGGCCCATGCTGCGCCAGTCGTCCAGGAACAGCCCCAGCGTGCGGGTGCCGGCGAGCACGCCGAGCACGAACCGCGACGGCAACTTGGCCACCTGGGCGAGCGCGTCGGCCAGCTCGGTGGGATCGGTGCGGCCGAAGAGCAGGATCGTGGGCAGCGCGAGGGCGACCACGCGCAGGCACACCGCGATCGCCAGCGCGATGGAGTCGTCGCTGACAGTCGCGTACCCGAACGACCAGTAGACGCGGCCCCCCGGCTCGGCATACAGCAGCATGCTCACGCCCGCGACCGGCGCGAACACCACGATCGGCAGCATCCGCTTCAGCAGCGTCCGGACGGGCAGTCCCGTCAGCGGCAGGCACGCCAGCTGCAGCACGATGGCGGCGAGGGCGCTCGTAACGTCGATCGACGCGAACAGCGGCACGGACAGCAGCAGCGCCAGCACGACCTTGGTGACGGGGTTGACGCCGTCGAGCCACGCCGGCCGGGTGTCCACGGCAGGCACGTCGGCCACCGCCGCGGTCATGAGGCCACCCCCGCGGGAACGGGCAGGCCGAGGTCGATGCGGTGCGCACCGAGGTGACGCAGCACGTCGTCGTCGTGCGTGACCGCGACGACGGTGGTCCCGGCGGCGATCTCGGACTGCAGCAGCGCGACGAGCTCGACCCAGCCGCGGCGGTCCTGCCCGAACGTGGGCTCGTCGAGCACGATGACCGGCGGGGCGTCGGCGAGCACGGTCGCCACCGACAGCCGCCGCTTCTGCCCGCCCGACAGCGTGAAGGGGTTGGCGAGCGCGAGCGGCGCGAGGTGCAGCCGCTCGAGCAGCTCGTCGACGATCACGTCGACGTCCGCCGTCGCGACGCCGCGCGACCGCGGCCCGATCGCCAGCTCGTCGCGCACCGTCGCGGCGAGAAACTGGTGCTCCGGCTCCTGGAACACCGTGCCGATGCGGGTCAGCAGCTCGCGCGAGGTCCAGCGCGAAGGTCGGCGCCCCGACCGCCCCGCCAGCTGCGGCGCGGCCAGAACCTCCCCCGCCGCCTCCGGCAGCAGCCCCGCGAGGGTCAGCGCGAGGGTCGACTTGCCGGCGCCGTTGGGCCCGACGATCCCGGTCGCCGCGCCGCGCGGCACGCGCACCTCCAGTCCGGCGCGCACGATGGTGCGGCGGTCCCGCGAGACGGACAGACCGGATGCCGCCAGCGCCGACTCGCCGTCGGTCACGGCCGGGGCGAGCACGGGCAGGTCGATCGGGCGTCCCGGCACCCAGACGCCGGCAGCCGCCAGGTCGTCGCCGACCCGGGCGAACACCTCGACGGGCGGACCGTCTGCCAGCAGGCCGCCCTCAGCCCCGACGACGATGACGCGGTCCATGAGGTCGGCCCACACCTCGGTGCGGTGCTCGATCACGACGAGGGTCGCACCGCTCTCGGCGACGGCGTGCTCGACCGCCGCACGCACCTCGCGCACCCCCTCGGGGTCGAGATTCGCCGTCGGCTCGTCCAGCAGCAGCACGCCCGGCCGCATGGCGAGCACCCCGGCGAGCGCGAGACGCTGCTTCTGCCCGCCCGAGAGCGCCTTGGTCGCGCGGCCTGGCGGCACGTCGAGCCCGACGGCCTCGAGCGCCTCCGCGACGCGGGCGGGGATGTCGGATGCCGCCACCCCGAGGTTCTCGCAGCCGAAGGCCACGTCGTCGCCGACCTTCGACAGCACGACTCCCGCGTCGGGGTCCTGCAGCACGAGCCCGACCCGGCCCCGCTGCGTCTCAGGGCGGGCGCCGTCGACCAGCAGCGCGCCGGTCTGGTCGCCCTCGTCCGCGCCGCCGAGCAGGCCCGCGATGCCCGCGAGGAGCGTCGACTTGCCCGCGCCGGAGGCGCCCAGCAGCAGCACGCGCTGACCCGGCTCGATCGTGAAAGACACGTCGTGCACGGCCGGCGCGCGGCGTCCGGCGTAACGCCAGCCCCAGCCGGCCGCCGTGATGCCGGCGGGTCCGCTGCGTCCGGCCGGGCGGGCGGACGAGGCCGTCACGTCAGACCTCGCGTCGCGCTTCGCGTCCGGCGGCGAACCGGTTCAGCGCACCGGTGGCGGCGAGCGCGCGCACCGCGAACCAGCCGACGAGCCCCGCGAGGAGCGCACCCGACACGACCAGCGAGACCAGGTAGATGACGTTGAACTCGACGGTCTTGAGGATGTTGGGCGAGCTGCCGTAGAACAGCTCGAACACCCAGGCGCCGACCGCCGCGCCGACGCCGGCGAGCATGGCGACCGGCAGCGTGAAGCGGCGGTACAGGAACACGGCGAAGATCAGTTCGGCGCCCAGCCCCTGCACGATGCCCGAGAACAGCGTCGAGACGCCCCACACGTTGCCGATGAGCATCGAGATGAGCGCGGCGATCACCTCGACCAGCAGCGCGGCACCCGGCTTGCGGATGACGAGACCGCCGATGACGCCGCCGATGAGCCAGATGCCCACGGCGATGCCGCCCAGACCCGGCGTCAGGCCGTCCATGGCGACGAACCACGTGCCCCCGACGGTGTTCCAGGCCCAGAAGACGAGGCCGATGGCGACGCCGAGGACGGCGGCGACGACGATGTCGACGACGCGCCAGCGAAGGCGGTGCGAGGTCGCGGGTGCTGCTGCGGCAGTGGCCGATGCGGGCGTGGACGCGTGCATGTGTTCTCCTCCCTGCGCCGGCATGATCCGGATCAGGTTCGACGGTCGAAGCGTGGGTCGCTTCCTCTCAGCCCGGCTCACCGGACTCCCGTGGTTATGGCGACGAGTATACCGCCGGCCCGACAAGGTATCTTTGGCAAGTGACTCTGGACGACGCCCCTGCGCCTTCGCGCCGTGAGCGTCGTGCCCGCACGGGCGAGATCGCGACCTCCCCCGACGGCGTGCTCACCATCCCCGAGGCGGAAGTGGATGCCTCCCCCCGCGGCAGCAGCACGGTCCCGGTCGACACGGCCGCCGTTCCCACGTCCATCGCCGCGGCCCCGTTCGGCGGTCCGGCAGCGCCGGCGCTCCCGCTGTTCGACCCTGCGCCGCCGGCCGGCGCCGCAGCCCCCGGCTTCGCCGACGCCGCCATCCCGGGCTTCCCCGACACCGTTCCTGCGCCGATCACCGCCGCATCAGACCTGACAGCCACCGCGGCGCTGACGCCGGAACCTCTGACGCCAGAACCTCCCGCGCCGATCCTCGAGCCGGCCGCCGTGCCTGGGCCCACGCGTCCCGAAAGCGGCGGCACAGCACTGTCGTGGGTCGACCCGGCCGCCGTCGGCCGCGTGGCCGCACCCGACGACCTGGCCGCCGCCGCCACGCCGTACATCGCCGTCGAGGCGGACCTGCTCGCCGATGCTCCCCGCCGCACGCCGCTGCGTGCCGGGGTCGTGGTGCCCACGCTCGCGATCGCCGGGGTGCTCGCGGCGTACGCCGGCACGACGCTGCTGTGGCCGCTGAACGCCGTCGCGCCGACCGTCACCGCGATCCAGGTGCAGCCCGTCGCCGCTCCCGCGGCGGTGCCCGCCTGGCCCGCGGAGGGCAGCGCGGCCGAGGCGGTCGAAGGCATCGGCTCGCTCGCATCGACCACCGACCCCGACGCGATCGCGAGCATCACCAAGATCGTCACCGCGCTCGTGGTGCTCGACGAGATGCCGCTCCAGGTGGGCGAGCAGGGTCCGCAGTACCGGTTCTCTGCGGCCGACGGCAACGCCTACTGGCAGTACCTGCGGCAAGGCGAGTCAGCCCTCGACGTGCCGGTGGGCGGATCGCTCACCGAGTACCAGATGCTGCAGGGCATGCTCATCGGTTCGGCCGGCAATTACGCCGACCGGCTCGCGCAGAACCTCTTCCCGTCCGACGCCGTCTACGCGTCGGCGGCGAACGAGTGGCTGACCGCGCACGGCGTGCCCGGCATCACGCTGTACGAGCCGACCGGCATCGACAAGCGCAACACCGCGAGCCCCGAGTCGCTGATCCCGCTCGCGCAGAAGGCCCTTGCGAACCCCGTCATCGCCGAGATCGTCGCGCAGAAGTCGGTCGACCTGCCCGGCGCGGGGACGGTCGAGAACACGAACGGCCTCCTCGCCGACGCCGGCGTCATCGGTCTGAAGACCGGCACCCTCGACGCGTGGAACCTGCTGTCGGCCAAGGACGTCACGATCGGCGACGAGACCGTCCGCCTGTACGCCTCGGTGCTCGGCCAGCCCGACGACGAGGCGCGCCTCGCGGCGTCACGTGCGATCTACGCGCAGCTCGAGCAGGAGCTGCAGCTGAAGCCGTCCGTCGCGGCGGGCACCGTCGCCGGCATCGTCGAGACCCGCTGGGGCGACCGGGTCGACGTGGTGTCATCGGCCGACGCGTCGGTGATCCTGTGGAACGGCGGCGTCGGCACCGTGGCGACCACGTTCGACCTCGGCGACGCCCGCGACTCCGGCGACGCCGTCGGCTCACTGCAGGTCACGGGCCCGCTCGGCGACACCACGGTCGACCTGGCGCTCGCCGGCGACGTCTCCGACCCGTCGCCGTGGTGGCGCCTGACGCACCCGCTCGACCTCTTCGGCCTGAACGACTGACCCGGATGGATGCCGGGCGCCCGGCATCCATCGCATCCGTCGTCAGCGAATGAGACCCTCGGCGGCGAGCTCGTCCCAGAGCGCCGCCGGGATGTCGATCGCCATCAGCTCGGCGTTGCGGCGCAACTGCTCGGGGCGGCTGCCGCCCACGACGACCGAGCGCACGGCGGTGTCGCGGAGCGTGAACTGCACCGCCGCGGCGGGCAGCGGCACGTCGTACGCCCGGCACACCGCAAGGGTGCGCTGCAGGCGTCCCCACAGCTCGTCGGGGATGCGGCCGTACTCGTAGCGGTCGTCGCGCGACGGTTCGTCCTTGGCGAGCAGCCCGGAGTTGAAGACGGATGCCGCCACCACGCCCGTCCCGTGTGCATGGCACGCGGGCAGCACCTCGTCGGCGGCGGACTGCTCCAGCAGCGTGTAGCGCCCGGCGATCATGATGAGGTCCAGGTCGGCGCCCTCGACGGCGGCGGCGAGCGCCGACGAGACCATCGAGCCGATGCCGACGGCATCCACGGCTCCCTCGTCGCGCAGCTGCTGCAGCGCGGGGAACGCCTCGCGCAGGGCCAGGTCGAGGTCGTACCGCTCGGGGTCGTGCAGGTACAGGACGTCGACCCGGTCGAGCCCGAGGCGCTCCAGCGACTCGTCGAGGCTCGCCCGGATGCCCTCGGCCGAGAAGTCCCATTCGCGGCGCAGGGTCGTCGGCACGTGGAAGTCGGCGTCGAGGTCGAGCCCGCCGTCGTCATCCGGGTTCGGACGCAGCAGGCGGCCCGCCTTCGTCGAGATCACGAACTGGTCGCGGGGCTTGGTCTGCAGGAACGCGCCCAGGCGCCGCTCCGACAGCCCGAGGCCGTAGTGCGGCGCGGTGTCGAAATACCGGATGCCGGCATCCCAGGCCGCGTCGAGGATCGCCCAGGCCTGCTCGTCGCTGAGCTCGCGGAACAGGTTGCCGACGTTCGCGGCCCCGTACCCGAGACGCGTGAGGGCGGGCTTCTGGCTGCCGGCGGGGTCAGGCTGCGGCATCCACTGCTCCGAACGTGTACGCGGCGCGGCTGGCGCTCTTCATCTCCATGCCGGCACCGGGCTCCAGCGGGGCGACGTAGACGCCGCCGTGCACCTCGGTGGGCACGACGAAATGCTCGTGCAGGTGGTCGACATACTCGATCATGCGGCCCTCGCGGCTGGCGCTGACGGCGACGAAGTCGAACATCGACAGGTGCTGCACGGCCTCGCACAGCCCGACGCCGCCCGCGTGCGGGCACACCGGCACGCCGAACTTGGCCGCCAGCAGCAGATTGGCGATGTTCTCGTTGACCCCGCCCACGCGGGCGGCGTCGATCTGCATGACCGAGATCGCGCGGGCCTGCAGCAGCTGCTTGAAGATCACCCGGTTCTGCGCGTGCTCGCCGGTCGCCACCCGCACCGGGGCGACGCCGCGCGCGATCTCGGCGTGGCCGAGCACGTCGTCGGGGCTCGTCGGCTCCTCGATCCAGGCGAGGTCGAACGGCGCGAGCGCGTTCACCCAGGCGATCGCCTCGGACGGCTCCCACCGCTGGTTGGCGTCGATCGCGATCGGGAACCCTTCGCCGCACGTCGCGCGTGCGATGCGCAGGCGGCGGATGTCGTCGTCGAGGTCGGCGCCGACCTTGAGCTTGATCTGGCCGAAGCCGTCGGCGATCGCCTCGCGGCACAGCCGGGCGAGCTTCTCGTCGGAGTAGCCCAGCCAGCCCGGGCTCGTCGTGTAGGCGGGGTAGCCGGTGGCCAGCAGCTCTTCCTCGCGCTGCGCGCGACCCGGCTCGGCGGCACGGAGGATCGCGAGCGCCTCCTCGGGCGTCAACGCATTGGTGAGGTAGCGGAAGTCGACGAGGCCGACGAGCTCCTCGGGCGTCATGCGCGACAGCAGCTGCCACAGGGGCAGCCCGGCACGCTTGGCCTTCAGATCCCACAGCGCGTTCACGACCGCGCCGATCGCCATGTGCATGACGCCCTTCTCCGGACCCAGCCAGCGCAGCTGGGAGTCGCCGATCAGCTCCCGGTTGATCGCGCCCATGTCATCGAGCAGCGGCTCCAGCTCGCGTCCGACGAGGTGTCCGGCGAGCGCGTCGAGGGCGGCCACCTGCACGTCGTTGCCGCGGCCGATCGTGAACACGAACGCGTGGCCGTCCAGGCTGTCCGCGGCGTCCGTCACGATCCGCAGGTAGGCGGCCGAGTAGTCGGGATCAGGATTCATCGCGTCCGAGCCGTCGAGGCTCAGGGACGTAGGGAATCGGATGTCTGTCGTCTCGAACGCGACGATGCGGCTCACGATAGCGGGTCTCCTGCGGGTTCCGGGTTCGACATTCGAACCACTCGCAGTTAAACATCCGACGTCTATACTGTCAATTGCGCCCCCGCAGGCGCTCCGCCACGGAACCACCAGGAGACCAATGAAGTTCGCGCGCCTCGGCGACCCCGGTCACGAGATCCCCGTCGTCCTCGACGGGGATCGCCACCTCGACCTTCGCCCCCTCACCTCCGACATCGCCGGCGACTTCCTCGCCGGCGACCCCGTCGGCCGCACGACCGCAGCGATCGCCGCGGGCGAGCTGCCCGAGCTGGACGGCGCCGACGACCTGCGCATCGGGGCCCCGATCGCCCGTCCGAGCGCCGTCGTGTGCATCGGCATGAACTACGCCGCGCACGCCGCGGAGTCGGGCTCCGCGCCGCCGCCGGTGCCGGTCGTGTTCCTCAAGACCCCCAACACCGTCGTCGGACCGAACGACACCGTCACCATCCCCCGCGGCAGCGAGAAGACCGACTGGGAGGTCGAGCTGGGCATCGTGATCGGCCGGCGCGCGTCCTACCTCGACTCGCCCGCCGACGCGGCCGCGCACATCGCCGGGTTCGTCACCGCCAACGACCTGTCCGAGCGCACGTTCCAACTCGAGGTGTCGGGGGGCCAGTGGTCCAAGGGCAAGTGCGCCCCCGGCTTCAACCCGACCGGTCCCTGGCTCGTCACACCCGACGAGGTCGACGCGCAGGCGCTGCGCCTGCGCAGCCACGTCAACGGCGAACTCCGACAGGACTCGTCGACGGCCGACATGATCTTCCCCATCGACCACATCGTGTGGCACCTGTCGCAGTTCCTGACGCTCGAGCCCGGCGACCTCGTGCTGACCGGTACCCCGCAGGGCGTGGCGCTGTCGGGCCGGTTCCCCTACCTCGCGCCGGGAGACGTCGTCGACATCGAGATCGAGGGGCTCGGCGCGCAGCGTCAGGAGTTCGTCGCGTGGGAGGCGGCGCGATGAGCGCGCCGCAGCTGCAGGGGCTCGTCGCGGTCGTGACCGGCGGGGCATCGGGCATCGGCGCGGCCATCGCCCGCACGCTCGCCGACGAAGGCGCTCGCGTCGCCGTCCTCGACCGCGACCCGTCCGGCGCCGACCCGCGCTTCGCCGCCTTCGCGGCCGACGTATCGTCGCGGGCGGAAGTGGATGCCGCCGTCGCAGCCGTCGCGGAACGATTCGGCCGCATCGACATCCTCGTCAACAACGCCGGCATCGGCGCGCAGGGCGACATCGCCGCCAACGACGACGACGAGTGGGCGCGCGTCCTGTCGATCAACGTCACGGGCATCGCGCGCGTGACCGCCGCCGCGCTGCCGTGGCTGCGCCAGTCCCCCTCCGCCGCCGTCTGCAACACGTCCTCGATCGCGGCGACCGCGGGACTCCCCCAGCGCGCGCTGTACAGCGCGTCCAAGGGTGCGGTGCTGTCGCTGACCCGTGCGATGGCCGCGGATCATCTGCGTGAGGGCATCCGCGTCAACGCCGTCAACCCGGGCACCGCCGACACGCCGTGGGTCGGACGCCTGCTGGGCTCGGCTCCCGACCCCGCCGCCGAGCGCGCGGCGCTCGAGGCCCGGCAGCCCCACGGCCGCCTCGTCGCGCCCGACGAGGTCGCCGGTGCCGTCCTGTACCTGGTGAGCCCGCAGTCGGGTTCCACCACGGGCACCTACATCGAGGTCGACGGCGGCATGGCCGCCCTGCGCCTGCGCCCCGTCGGCAGCTGACCCCGTTCTCCCGGATCAGGAGATCTGGCCTACACAGGACGATTCCGCATGAAACGGCCTGCGTCCGCCAGATCTCCTGATCTCGGAGGCGGCGCGGTGTGTCAGCTCAGCCGGTACACCCGCTCGGCATTGGCGGCCATCACCGCGTCGACGGAGCCCAGGCGGTCCTGCGCCCAGGCTGACACGGTGGTGAGCCAGCGGCCGTAGGGGCCCGACACGGGCCAGTCTCCGCCGAACAGCAGGCGCTCGGGCCCGAAGGCGTCGAGGGCCACGTCGAGGAACGGTCGCAGCTGCGCGGCGGTCCACTCCCCCTGGGCCTCGGCGGGCAGGCCCGACAGCTTGCATACGACGTTGGGGCGCTCGGCGAGGGCGGCCAGCGCCGACGCCCAGGGCGTCCCCGCGGCGGGGGCGACGGCATCCGCATTCCCCACACCGGGCTTGCCCAGGTGGTCGAGCACGATCGTGAGGTCGGGCACGGCGTCGGCGAGCGCGATGACATCGGGCAGCTGGTGCGCGTGGATGCAGGCGTCGAACGTGAGGCCCGCGGATGCCACGGCCCGCGCCGCATCGCGGAACCCGGGCCGCGCGGCGAAGCCGTCGGGTTCGGACTGCAGCAGCCGGCGCACCCCCACCACGAGCGGACGTTCGGCGTACGCGTCCAGGTGCGCAGCGGTCGCGGCCGGATCCTCGAGGGGCGCCCGCGCCACGATGCCGCGCACGCCGACCTTCGACGCGAGCGACGTCACCCAGTCGACCTCGGCGATCGACTGTGCGGGCGCGCACTCGGCCTGCACGAACACGAAGCCGTACTCCCCCGCGGGCGCGGTGGAGAGCGCGGCATCGAGCTCGTCCGGCCCGAAAGATCGGAGCAGCGGTCCTTCGAGCCAGTCGTACTCGAGGATGCCGGGGTTCCACAGGTGCAGGTGAGCATCGACAGCGCGCATGCGCACCATCTTTACATCCGATGTCTACGATGGATACGTGGCAGTCACCGACGAAGCGATCTCGAAGATCAAAGACATGATCGTCCGCGGCGAACTGAGTCCCGGTTCGCGGCTCCCTCCCGAGAAGGAGCTCGCCGAGCGCCTCGGCCTGTCGCGCAGCTCGATGCGCGAGGCCGTCAAGGCGCTGGAGGTCATCCGCGTGCTGGACGTGCGCCGCGGCGACGGCACGTACGTCACGAGCCTCGAGCCGAAGCTGCTGCTCGAGGCGATCTCGTTCGTCGTCGACCTGCACGACGACGACTCGCTGCTGGAGATCTTCGCCGTGCGCCGCGTGCTCGAATCGCACGCCACCGGGCTCGCGGCCCAGCACGCCGACGACGCGGAGGTCGAGGAGCTCGAGGCCGAGATCACCGGCGTCTCGCTCGAGACCGACATCGACTCGCTCGTCGAGCACGACGTGCGCTTCCACGCCGCGATCGCGCGTCTCGCGGGCAACGACTACCTCGCCAGCCTGCTCGAGAGCCTCACCGGGCAGACCGTCCGGGCCCGGGTGTGGCGCGGTCTCACCCAGGCGGGCGCGGTCGAGCGCACCCTCGCCGAGCACCGGGCGATCCTCGACGCGATCGCCGACCACGACGTCGACCTCGCGACCTCGACCGCTCAGGTGCACATCTCGGGCATCGAGCGCTGGCTGCGCCAGGCCCGCGACCGCTCCTGACCGCCGCCCCGGGGGCTACGCGAACCGGACGGTCTGCTGCAGGCGCGTGCGGACGTCGAAGACCTCGTTGCCGCCGATGTCGCGGGCACCGGTGACGCCGCGACGCAGGACCATGGCCAGGGCGCTGCGTGACGCCACGGCGACCCGCATGCCGCGCACCTTGCCCAGCTCGTCGATCGGGCCCAGGACGTCCTCGTCCGGCAGCACGACGATCGCACCGCTGAAGCGCACGCCGGCAGCGCGGGCGATCGTGCGCATGTGGCCCAGCAGCTCGGCGATCGGGGCACCGGGCACGCCATCGCCCACGAATTCGCCGCGGCGCAGGCGTGCCGGGCCGCCGAAGTCCTCCGACAGCACGCCGTACAGACCGCTCGGGCCGAGCACGATGTGGTCGATCTTGGCGTCGGAGCCGCCGGCGGCCACGTCGTGCCACACGGTGTACCCCATGCCGAGATCCGCGACGATGCGAGCCGTCGCCTCTTCGGCGAGCGCATCGGCGAGCAGCCGGCGCAGGGCGACCGGCGCCGAGCGCACCAGGGCGGGATCGTACGGGTCGGCGAGGGTGACACCGCGTCCTGCCCATTCGCGGATGAGGGTCAGGTACCGCTCGCGCCGCCAGCCGCCGGGCTGGCCGAACGACCGTGCGCGCGGGCGGGTGTCGGTGCGGGCGGCGGGCGGACGCCAGCCCGACCACTCGGGGGCCGCGGTCTCACCGAATCCGTGCCCGCGGTCATAGGCGGCGCGGGCCTCGGGCGTGCCGACGAGCTCCCACGCGCGCTGCACTTGGATGAACACCGCCGCGTCTCCGCCGGTGTCGGGGTGAGTCTGGCGCAGGCGCAGCCGGTAGGCCTTGCGGAGCGTCTCGTCGTCGACGCCCGGGTCGACGACGAGCACCTCATAGGCCGACGCCGAGAGCGGACTGTCGAACACGCATCCTCCCCCGGGACCGCTGCGCGCAGCACGGACGGGCCACGCGGATTTCCGCAGAACAGGCTACGTCACCCCGCGGGGTCAGGGCCCCGCTCGTTCCGTCGCGCGTATGCGGCCGCGCTGCGGCTCGACAGCGCGAGCAGCACCAGGATGTCCAGCGCGAGCGACGCGAAGGTCTCGTCGACGCGGATCTCCTGCCCCTGCACCCACCATGCGAAGAACGTGGTCGAGATCGACAGGACCGAGATGATCATGACGCCCACGCGCGCCCCATTGCCGCCCCGCAGCACGAAGACGGCGAACACGACGTCGAGCGCGATCGACACTCCGGAGATCCCGAGCACGATCCACAGGGCGAGCGCCCGCGCATCCGTGGTCGCGACGTCGATGCCGTCCAGCGCGAGCTCGACATCGGGGTCCGCGGTGATCGCCCGCCACGCGACGGCGATCGCCCCGCCGACGAGCAGTCCCGCCGCTGCCCGCAGCAGCACGAGCACGGCGCCGGCGACCGTCGACGCCGGCCGCGGCATCGCCGGGTCGTGCCGCACCGGGCGCAGCAGGCGCACGGCAGGCTCGTACGCGGGGCGCTTCTGCGGTTCGCCGGGCCCCCGGACCGGGACCGCCGCCGACGACCCCGGCGCGGGGACCGTGCCCGATGCACCCGGCGCGGGGATCGCCCCCGAAGACCCGGGAGCCGGGGCGGCGCCGAACGGTACGGAAGCCGCGGGTGCCGGGCGGTCGCCGCCGGGCCCGGGAGCCGGGGCGGCGCCGGCTTGCGGCATCCGCTCCTCGCTCACGGCGCCCCCGTCCACGGCCCGGACGTCCACGATCGGCAGGTCGCCGTCGGTGCGGATGCTGTCACCGCCGCCGTTGCGGGCGTGATAGCCGGTGGCGAAGTCGGTGATGACCTCGACCGAGATGCGGGCGTCGGCACCGCGCATCGACGAGACGATGTGGTCGCGCTCGACGTCGGTGTCGGCGTCGATCTTGTGGGTGATCTGCAGCGTGAACAGCGACAGGCCGACGCGCGTGTCGAACGTGCCTGCTGCGAGCCAGTCGACGCGGCCGCCGCCGGGCAGCAGCCAGTCGTCGGGGCAGCGCCAGAACCGCACATGGTGGCGCTGCGCCGGGTTGCCGGCCACCTCCTGCTGGTACGCGAAATCCTGCTGGCGGCCGAACAGGAACAGCGGACTCACCGGGGCCTCGTCGTAGCTGCGGCGCGCGAGTGTCGAGGTGACGATCCGCCATGACGAGCCGAGCGTGACAGGGTCGGCCCGTGTCCAGCCGGCGGCGGCGAGCGCCGTCTCGATCTGCTCCCCCGTGCCGAAGAACGCGAGGTTGACCGGGTCGCCCAGCAGCCCGTCGCTGGTGCGTGTGCGGCCGATGAAGTAGTCCGGCACGTAGATCGTGGTGAGGATCCGGTGCAGGCGCGGCAGCACGAGATACGCCAGCAGCACCCAGAACGCCAGGAAGAACGGGATGCCCCACCACCCCACGTGGAACGTCTCGGTGAAGCTGAGATAGGCGAGCCAGATCGCCGCGATGCCCGCGAAGACGAAGAAGAACCAGTCGACCGCGACCCCGAGCGAGTACGTGCGGCGGCTGGTCATTCCGGGCGCCCGTCAGCCCCAGAGCGGGATCGCGGGCCGGTACGAGAGAGCGGATGCCGCCAGCTCGGGCGGCAGGTCCGCCAGGGTCGCGGGCGACCAGCGCGGGTTGCGGTCCTTGTCGACGACCTGCGCGCGGATGCCCTCGGCGAGGTCGGGCTGGCTGGTCGCGAACCACATCACGAGTCCGTACTCCTGCTCCAGCGCTGCGCGCAGGCCCGGCAGCCCACGGGCGCTGCGGACGGCGGCGAGCGTGACGGCGAGGCCGGTGGGCGACAGGTCGCCGAGGAGGTCGGCGGTGGCCTGTGTCTGGTCTCGCTGGCCCTCGCTCAGCGACCGGTCGACGGCGAGCGCGCGCAGGCGCTCGACGATCTCGGGCACGGTGTCGGCGGCGAAGGCGTCGTCGATCCAGGCTCGGGCGTCTTCGAGCTTCGAGCGCGGCGGGGTCTCGTCGAAGAGGAACACGAGCTCGGACAGCGACGGATCGGCACGCGTCTCGAGCGCGTCGCGGAAGCCGTCGAGGTTCTCGTGCGGCACGAAGTGGTCGGCAAACCCGGCGTACATCGCGTCCGACGCGTCCATCACGGCGCCGGTGAGTCCGAGATACTCGCCCAGGCGGCCGGGCGCGTGCGCCAGCAGCCAGGTGCCTCCGACGTCGGGGGTGAACCCGATGCGCGTCTCGGGCATCGCGAGCTGCGAGCGCTCCGTCACCACCCGGATGGACGCGTGGCCGGCGACGCCGATGCCCCCGCCCATCGTGATGCCGTCGGCGAACGCCACGAACGGCTTCGGGTACTCGGCGATGCGCGCGTTGAGCGCGTACTCCTCGCGGAAGAACACGCCGGCGTCCTCGGCGCGGCCGCTCGTGACCTGCTCGGCGAGGCCGCGCACGTCGCCGCCCGCGCACAGGCCGCGCTCGCCGGCGCCGTCGAGCAGGACGACGTCGACGTCGGTGTCGTGCTCCCACGCGTCGAGGGCCTCGTGCATGCGCTGCACCATGACGAGGTCCAGCGCGTTGATGGCGCGCGGCCGGTTGAGGGTGAGGCGCCCGAGTCCCGCCCGCGCATGGACGAGGACGGTGGGCTCGGCGGCAGCGGCGGGGTCGGTCACGTGCGCAACGTTACCGGGCGCCACAACTTCCCTCACGGTGACGCTGGATTTCCGCCAGGATGGGACGGAGTGCCGCGACGTGGCGGCCTCGTGCCCATTCGACGAGAGGGTTCGGGATGCCCGACGGCCAATCGCTGGAGTTCACAGGTGTCACCAAGCGCTTCGGCGCGGTCACCGCGGTATCGGACCTGTCTGCGCGCGTCGAACCGGGGCGCGTCACCGGATTCCTCGGACCGAACGGCGCCGGCAAGACCACGACCCTCCGCATCCTCCTCGGCCTCGTGCGCGCGACGGGCGGCCACGCCTCGATCGGCGGCAGGCGCTACGCCGAGCTCGACAAGCCGCTGCAGACGGTGGGCGCCGTGCTGGAGGCATCCAGCTTCCACCCGGGGCGCACCGGCGCCGCCCACCTGACCATCTACGCGCAGGCGGCGGGGATCCCGCGCAGCCGCGTCGACGAGGCGCTCGGCCTCGTCGGACTCGGGGATGCCGGCGGCCGCAAGGTGGGCGGATACTCGCTGGGCATGCGCCAGCGTCTCGGCCTGGCGTACGCCCTTCTGGGCGACCCGGGCGTGCTGGTGCTCGACGAGCCTGCGAACGGGCTGGATCCCGAGGGCATCCGCTGGATGCGCGGGTTCCTGCGGCAGCTGGCTGCCGAGGGACGCACCGTGCTCGTCTCGTCGCACCTGCTGGCCGAGGTTCAGCAGACCGTCGACGCGCTGCTGATCATCTCGCGTGGACGACTCGTGTTCGAGGGGTCGATCGACGACCTTGCCGACCCGTCCGAGTTCACCACCGTCGTCGACGCGCCCGATCGGGATGCACTGACGGCCGCCCTGTCGGCCGCCGGCCTGCCGCACGAGGTGCTGCGCTCGGGGCTCACCGTGCGGGGCGCCGACCCCACCGCGGTCGGCGCGATCGCGGCCGCGGCCGGAGTCGCCCTGTCGGGGCTGCAGCGCCGGGGCCCGGCGCTGGAGGAGGTCTTCCTCGATCTCGTCAACGGCACGCGCGTGCACCCCTCGGCGCCCGGGACGGTCGACGCGATCACCGCGGTGGCCGCCGCAGGAGCGGGAGTGGATGCCGCCTCCGCGAGCGACGGCCGCGCCGAGCCGGCCGCACCCGGGCCGGCCGACGCTGCGACCGCACCCGAAACAGCTGCCGCGACGGCCGCCGACGCTGGGGCTGCCGAGGCGGCGCCGGTGGCCGCCGGGGTCGCACTCGCGGCCGCCGGCGACGGGGCCGAGGAGCAGGAGGCCCGCGAGGCCGACGAGTCGGCCATGACCTCCGCGGAGCTCGACGCTGAGGCCACCGCCGCGCCAGGCGCCGCCGCGGCGCTCGGAGCAGCGGCCGGCGCAGCATGGGCCGCTGGGCGCGACGGCGACCAGGCGGACGAGCCGGAGCAGACCACCGAAGCCGGCGCGGAGGCCGGAGTCGCTGCGGAGGCCGGAGACGTCACCGATGCCACCGAGGCCGGGGTCGTCGCCGATGCCGGGGCCGTCGCCGAGACCGAGCCCGCCACCGACGCCGAACCCGCCACCGAGCGCGAATCCGTAACCGAGCCCGAACCCGCACCCCACTCGGCGCCGGAGCCGGCCGTCACGACCGGCGCGGGTTTCGCGGTGGCGGGCACCGGGGTGATCGACATCGTGACGCCCGCCGAACCCGAACCTGAACCCGAACCCGAACCCGAACCCGGCGCTCCAGACGCTGCGCCCGAGGACGCCGACCCCGATGTCGATGAGCTCGGGACGATCGACGACGAGCTGTCGGCCGCCGAACCGCCGGACGATGACGACGACCGGCCCTGGGAGAACTACGTCAAGACCGATGCCGACGTCGACGCCGACGCGTTCTTCGCGTCCTTCGACGCCGGCGACGCGGAGCCGGCCGATCCGTCAGACACGCTTCGTCTCGCTGACGCTCGCTCAGCGACCGCGCCAGACGCCGACCCCGATTCCCCCGCCGACCACGACCCCCGGTCGGTGGGCGAGCGCCCTTCGACAGGCTCAGGAACCGCGAGCGAGACGAAACGCCCCGACGATCCGGACGACCCCGCCCCCGAGGCCTGGGTGCCACCGGAGGCGGAGGCGTTCGAGGATGCGCAGGAGGCGGCATCCACCCCCTCCCCTGACGACGGGCACGAGCACATCGCCTCCGGCGACGACCACGAAGGGGGCGAGCGATGAGCCTCACGGCGGCGACCCGCGCCGAGACGACCAAGCTGTTCTCGACGAGCATCTGGTGGATCCTCGCGATCGTCCTGTTCGCCTACGTCGCGTTCACGGCGGGCGCGCTGGGCTTCGTGTTCGCGATGTCGGCCACCGGCTCGCTGCCGGGCGAGACGACCGGCGCGCCGGCGCTTCCCGAAGAGATCCTCCCCGCGACGCTGTACAGCACCGCGACCGCGGTCGGGTACGTGTTCCCGCTGCTCGTGGGCACGCTCATGGTGACGGCCGAGTTCCGGCACAAGACGCTGACGCCGACGTTCCTGGCGACGCCGCGCCGCGGCCGCGTGCTGGTGGCGAAGCTCGCCGTCGGTGTCGCCCTGGGCGCCCTGCTCGGTGTCGTGGGGGTCGCCGCGTCCGTCGGCGTATCGGCCGCGATCCTGTCGGGCTTCGGGCTGGAGACCCAGTTCACGTCGTCCGACACGTGGGCGATGGTGGGACGGATGCTGCTCGCCTACGTCCTGTGGGCGCTCATCGGCATCGGCGTCGGCGCGCTCGTGCGCAACCAGGTGGGCGCGATCGTCGGGGTGCTGGTGTTCACGCAGTTCCTGGAGCCGATCGGACGCACCGCCGCAGCCTTCGTGGACGGCCTGTCGGATGTCACGCGGTTCCTGCCGGGAGCGGCGAGCGACACCCTGGTGGGCGCGAGCGTGTACACCATCGCGGCGACGGGCACCACGTCGTCCGACGCGCTGGAGTGGTGGGCGGGCGGCCTGGTGCTGCTCGGCTACGCCATCGTGTTCGTCGTGCTCGGGCACCTGGTCAGCTGGCGTCGCGACGTCAGCTGACCCCCGGCCTCGGCGTGGGCACCGGCAACCGTTGCCCGGGGCAGGCAGCCCGGTCTCCGGACCCCGGTCCCTGAGCCCAGCCCGGTCCCTGAGCCTGTCGAAGGGCGTCAGACGGCGGGGACGGCCGCCGGCGCCTTGCGCTTGCGGGGCTTCTTCTCCGGCGCGACGGGCGTGGTGCCCGTTTCTGCGGCGATGTCGACGACGTCGACCGCCTCTTCGGCGACCTCGACGTGCAGCGCCTGCACGAGGGCGAGCCCGTGACGCGTGGTGAGGATGACCCGCTGGAACTCCGGGTGCCCGTCCAGGTCGATGACCACGCTCGGGCGATGACGCCGGATCAGCGCGAAGTCGTCTCCGCCGGCGGAGCGCCAGGTGCCCATCGCGATGACGCCGCGCACGTGGGTCCCGGGGCTCGGGATGCCGCGCAGCCACGTCCACGCGTCGTCGGTGAGCTGCACCTTCGTGATCGTCGAACGATCGATCACGACATTCCCCTTGCGGAATGACAGGGCGCGCTCAGACACCGACAGCACGACCTCGAGCTGCGTCGAGTCGAGCAGCAGTGTCACCATGTGCCTAGTCTGCCAGCGTGGCCGACGCGATCCGGGCTGATTTGCTTACGGGAGGGCAACGATCCCGGGCCCCGACCCCCGGACTCGGTGCGAGACTGGATCGGTGACCGTCGCGTCCCCCATCGTCGTCTCCCCCTCGGCCGCCGAGGTCGACCTCGTACTCGAGCGCGCCGCCGCGGGTGCGCGCCTCGACGCCGCCGACGCCGAGACACTGCTCGGCGCGACGGGCGAGCGTTTCGAACGTCTGCTCGCGCTGGCCTCCGAGATGAGGGATGCCGGGCTCGCGGCATCCGGTCGTCCCGGCGTGATCACGTACTCGCGCAAGGTCTTCGTGCCCCTGACCACGCTGTGCCGCGACCGCTGCCACTACTGCGTGTTCGTCGACACCCCCGGGCAGCTGCTGAAGAAGCACAAGCCGGCGTACATGTCGCCCGAGCAGGTGCTGGCCGTCGTGCGGCAGGGGCAGGCGCTGGGCTGCAAGGAGGTGCTGCTGACCCTGGGCGACCGGCCGGAGGAGCGGTGGCCCGAGGCGCGCGCGTGGCTCGACGAGCACGGCTTCGCCTCGACGATCGAGTATGTCGCCCATGTGGCACGCCTCGTGACCGCTGAGACCGGGCTGCTCGCGCACGCGAATCCCGGCGTCATGTCGGCCGACGAGCTGCGTCTGCTGCGACCGGTCGCGCCGTCGATGGGCATGATGCTCGAGACGACGTCGCGCCGCCTGTACGAGGAGCCCGGGCAGGTGCACTTCGGCTCGCCCGACAAGGACCCCGCGGTGCGCCTGCAGGTCATCGACGATGCCGGCCGCGAGCGCGTGCCGTTCACCACCGGCATCCTCGTCGGCATCGGCGAGACCGTGCGCGACCGCGCCGAGTCGCTCGTCGCGATCCGCGAGGCGCACGAGCGGCACGTCGTGTCCGGACCCTCCTCGGACGGCACGCAGGGCCATGTGCAGGAGGTCATCGTCCAGAACTTCCGCGCGAAGCCCCGGACCGCGATGCAAGGTGCGCCCGATGCCGAACTGCTCGAATACGTCGCCGCGGTCGCCGTCGCGCGGCTGGTGATGGGTCCGCGCATGCGCATCCAGGTGCCGCCGAACCTGTCGGACCCGGCCGAGTTCGGCCTGCTCGTGCGCGCGGGCGCCGACGACTGGGGCGGGGTCTCACCGCTCACCGCCGACCACGTCAACCCCGAGCGCCCATGGCCGCACCTGTCGGACCTCGCCCGGATGACGACCGAGCTGGGCTACGAGCTGCGCGAGCGCCTGACGGCCCAGCCCGAGTTCGTGCAGGACGCCGAGACCTGGATCGACCCCGCCCTGCGCCCGGCTGTGGCGGCTCTGGCCGACCCCGGCACCGGCCTGGCAGCGGGGCCCGACCACGCAGACGTTTCGTCTGCGGGTACCAGAGCGCCCTTCGCCCAACGACCGGGTATGACCGGCGACCGGTCGTTGAGCGAGCGAGGAACGAGCGAGACGAAACGCCCCGACCACACGGGCGTCGGTGACGTGCGCGGCCTCGCCGCTGCGGCCGCGGCCGACCCGCTCGCCCTCGACGACGCCGAGTGGACCCGGCTCCTCGAAGCTGCCGGCGACGACCTCGACGTGCTCGCCGCCACGGCCGACGACGTGCGCCGGTACACCGTCGGCGAGGCGGTCACGCTCGTCGTCAACCGCAACCTCACCTCGTCCGGCCTCGGCACGGCCTTCGCCCTCGACGATGTCGCCGCGGTCGCGGCCGACGCCTGGGACCTCGGTGCGTCCGAGATCTGCGTGCAGGGGATGCTGCCCCCCGGCGCCGACCCGGCCGGGTACGTCGACATCGCCCGCGCGGTGAAGGCCGGGGCCGCCGGCATCCATCTGCACGCCTACCGTCCGCAGGACGTGTGGGACTTCGCCGACCGATCGGGGCTGGGACTGGATGCCGCCCTTGCGGCGCTGCGCGAGGCCGGCGTCGACACCGTGCCCGGCACGGGGGTCAAGGTGCTGAGCGAGCGCGTGCGCCGGCTCGTGGCGCCGGGCGACCTGGAGATCGACCGCTGGGTCGAGGGGATCACGGCGGCGCATCGTGCGGGCTTCCGGTCGACGAGCGTGCTGTTCTACGGCCATGTCGAGACGGCGGCCGAGCGCATCGCGCACCTGCGGGCGCTGCGAGAGATCCAGTCCGCCACGGGCGGGTTCACCGAATTCGTGCCGATCCCCCTGCCGGGCCCGGCCGGCGGAGTCCCGCTCGTGGCCGGGCGCGCGCCGCTCGACGAGCATCGGGCGATGGTGGCCGTGTCGCGACTGCTGCTGTCGGGCAGCATCCCGCACGTGCAGATCCCGTGGACCCGCGTCGGCCGCGAGGCCTCCGTCGTGCTGCTGCAGTCCGGCGGCGACGACCTCGGCGGCGCGCTCCTGGACGGCCGCGTGAGGCCGGAGGCGGGCATCGAGTTCGGGCAGGAGCTGCCGGTGGCCGATGCGTCGGCGATGGTCGCACGTCTGTTCCGGCCGTTCCGCCTGCGCACGACGACCTACGGGCAGGTGAACCGATGATGCTCGGTCACCGGAGCGTCTCGTCGACCTCGGTCGTCGCTGGTCCGACGACCGATCGGCGTGTGCGCGGGACCGCCGGCGGGCGAGCATGACCCGCGTCGAGGTCGCGATCGTCGGGACCGGGTTCGCCGGGATCGGCATGGCGATGGCGTTGCTGCGTGCGGGCATCGAGGACTTCGTCCTGCTGGAACGAGCGGCATCCGTCGGCGGCACCTGGCGCGACAACACCTACCCCGGCATCGCGTGCGATGTGCCCTCGCACCTGTACGGCTTCGCGGCGCACCCGAACCCCTCGTGGTCGGGCACGTACGCGCGGGGCGACGAGATCCGCACCTACCTGGAACACGTCGTCGACGCCGAGGGACTGCGCGACCGGATCCGACTGCGCACGACGATGCAGGGCGCCCGCTGGGACGCTCGGCGTGAGGAGTGGCACCTCGACACGGCAACCACCGGCGGCTCCGACACCGGCCCCGCCGCGCAGGTCACGGCGGCAGCCCTCGTGCTGGCCTGCGGGCGCCTCACCGAGCCGGCGATCCCCCAGCTCCCCGGCCTCGAGACCTTCGAGGGGCCGATGTTCCACTCGGCGCGGTGGGACCACGATGCTCCCATCTCGGGCCGGCGGATCGGCGTCGTCGGGACGGGTGCCAGCGCGATCCAGATCGTGCCCGAGCTCGCCCGCACCGCCGCACACGTGGCGCTGTTCCAGCGCACCCCCGCCTGGATCGTGCCGCGAGGGGGCGATGCCTACTCCGACTCCGACCGCGACCGGTTCGCGGCGGACCCCGAGGCCCTCGAAGCCCTGCGCGCCGACCTCTACGCCGAGGGCGAGGCACGCTTCGCATCGCGCGCGGGCGACTCGATCGCCGCCGCCGAGGCGGAGGCGGTCGCCCGGGCGCACCTGACGTCGCAGGTCGCCGACCCGGCGCTGCGCGCCCTGCTCACACCGGACTACGCGTTCGGCTGCAAGCGTGTGCTGCTGTCCGACGATTTCTACCCCGCCGTCGCCTCCGACGCCGTCACACTCGTGCCTTCGCCGCTGGACCGGGCGGAGGGATCGACGATCGTGGCCGCCGACGGCTCGCGGCACGAACTCGACGCGCTGGTGCTCGCGACCGGATTCGCGTCGACCCGCCAGCCCTACGCCGAGCTCGTGGTGGGCGAAGGCGAACAGACCCTCGCCGAGCACTGGTCGGGCGGCATGACCTCGTTCGCGTCGACCGTCGTGACCGGGTTCCCCAACCTCTTCGTCCTCAACGGCCCCAACGCGTCGCTCGGGCACTCGTCGTCGGTGCTCATGATCGAGGAGCAGACCGGGTACGCAGCCCGCGTGCTGAGCCGGCGGGCCGACCGCGTGCTGCGTGTCGACCCCGACGCCGAGCGGGCCTACACCGGCGAGATCGCGGCGGCTGCGGCATCCACTCGCTGGATGACCGGGGGATGCCGCAACTGGTACGTCGACGCCCGCTCGGGGCGCCTCACATTGCTGTGGCCCGGTACGGTCGACGCGTTCCGCGCGCGGCTCGCACGCGCCGACGGGTCGGAGTTCCTGCCCGAGCCCGCACTCACCTCCACCCTCAGTTCCGCTCTCGATGGGAGACACGCATGATCCCGCTGCGCTTCGGTTACAAGGCCTCGGCCGAGCAGTTCGGCCCGGGCGAGCTGCTCGATTACGCCGTCCAGGCCGAGGAGGCCGGGTTCGACTCGGTCTTCATCTCGGACCACCTGCAGCCCTGGCTGCACGACGGCGGCCACGCGCCGGCATCCATCCCGTGGCTCGGCGCGCTCGGCGCCCGCACGTCGCGCGTGCTGATCGGCACCTCGGTGCTGACACCCACGTTCCGGTACAACCCGACGGTGGTGGCACAGGACTTCGCGACGCTCGGCGTGCTGTACCCGGGGCGGGTGATCCTCGGCGTCGGCACCGGCGAGGCGCTCAACGAGGCCAACCTCGGCATCGCGTGGCCCGACCCGCCCGAAAGGTTCCAGCGCCTCAAAGAGGCGATCGGGCTGATCCGCACGCTGTGGACCGAGGACCGGGTGACCTTCGACGGCACCTACTATCACGCGCACAACGTCACGATCTACGACAAGCTGCCCGAGCCGGTGCCGATCTACATCGGCGCCGCGGGTCCTGCCGCGACGCGTCTGGCCGGCCGCATCGCCGACGGCTTCATCACCACCTCGGGCAAGAAGCGCGAGCTGTACACCGACACGCTGCTGCCCGCGCTCGACGAGGGCCTCGAGAAGGCCGGGCGCACGCGCGACGACCTCGACACGCTCATCGAGGTGAAGGTGTCGCTCGCGCCCACCCTCGACGAGGCGCGCGAGAAGACCCGGTTCTGGGCCCCTCTGGCGCTCACGCCCGAGGAGAAGATGGGCGTCGACGACCCGATCGAGATGCAGCGCCTCGGCGAGCAGCTGCCGATCGAGCGCACCGCCTCGCGCTTCATCGTGTCGGACGACCCCGACGAGCACGTCGAACGCATCGGCTGGTACATCGACCTCGGCTTCCGCCACCTGGTGTTCCACGACCCGGGCCACGACCAGGGCGCCTTCCTGCGCATGTACGGCGAAGAGATCCTGCCGCGCCTGCGCGCGAAGTACGGCGCGTGAGCCCGCTGTTGGGGCGCCGTCGGGCCTCGGTCGCGCGCAATATTCAGTCCGGTCGCGCCGGATCCGACACCTCTGACGGCGAGTCGCGGGTCGAGCCCGCCGCGCAGACTGAATTGTCAACGCCGCACTGGGTCGTCGTGGTGCCGGTCAAGCCGTCGGCGCGAGCGAAGTCACGTCTCGACGTGCCGGGCGTCTCGCGGGCCGACCTCGCGCGGGCCATCGCGCTTGACACCCTGGCCGCCGCGACCGCGTGCGACGTCGTCGCGCAGGTGGTCGTGGTGACCGACGACGCCGCGCTCGCCCGCGAGGCGGCGATGGTCCCGGCGCTCCGGTTCGTGCCCGAGGGCGACGCTCGTGGGCTCGACGCGGCGGTGGCGCTGGGTGTGGCTGCGATCGACCCCGGCGGACGGATGCCGCGCGCGGCCCTCCTCGGTGACCTCCCCGCGCTGCGACCGGGCGATCTGGGCGAGGCGCTGCGGGCTGCGGCATCCCTCCCCCGCGCCGTCGTGCCCGACGCCGAGGGCACCGGGTCGACGCTGGTCACCGCCGGCGTCGGCGTGGACTGGGCCTCGGCGTTCGGCGACGGCTCGTTCGCGCGGCACGTCGCGCTCGGGTGCGAAGCGCTGCCGATCCGGGATGCCTCGACCCTGCGCCGCGACGTCGACACCGCTGCGCAGCTCGACGCCGCCCGCGCCCTGGGGCTCGGCCCGCGCACGGCGGCGCTGCTCGCGGTCCCGAGGCTCTGAGCTGCCGGCGCCCCCGATTCCCCGTACTCGGACCCCCGGCATCCCGCCGCTCACTGGTCGCAACACGCCGCAACCCCACCCCGGAAGCCGCACTTCGCGACCACCCACCACTCGGGACGCGGGCACCCGCAGATCAGCCGCCCGGGCAGTCGCAGAAGCTGCCGCTGTAGCACTGGCACGGCAGCGGCCCGGGGTCGACGTGCTCGATCGGGGCGGGTGCCACCACCGACCGCACGTTCGAGAACAGGCCGACTGCGAGGAAGCCACACGCGGCGGCGATGAGCAGCGCCAGCACCAGTGCGACCCAGCGACGCGCGATGATCGCCGCGACCGCGGCGACGCCGAGGCCGATCACGAGACCGATGAGCGTCCACCAGACGCCGAGCCACTCCTGGGGCGCGGCGGGGTCGCCCCACGCGTGGCCCAACCCGATCGCCACCATCCGCCAGAACGTCTGCAGGCCGAGCAGAAACCCCGCGACGACGGCGGCCCACACGCCGAGCGCGACCCAGAAGCGCCATCCCGGCTGGGTCGCGGCGACCGTGCCGGTGCGTGGTGCGGAGGTCATCCCGCGAGACTAGCCGCGCCCGCGGGAGGGTCGGCGGATTCTTTGTGTCGGTTCTACAGAGGGTGCCCTCGGAGCCGCCGCTAGCCTGGCGGGATGAGCGACTACCAGGTGCTGGAGATGGGCGGCCTCGACGAGTGGCGGGGGCACTACGGCGGATTCCGGCCCGAGAGCTCGCGCGACGGCCGCCGCATCGTCGACCACGAGCTCACCATGCAATACATCGGCATGAGCGCGAACGCCTTCGAGGCCGGAGAAGAGGCGGGCTACTGGCACGTGCACGAGCGCATCGAAGAGGTGTACGTGTTCCTCGCCGGGCGCGGTCAGATGGCGCTCGACGACGACATCGTCGACGTGGGTCCCGGCACCGTCGTGCGGGTCGGCCAGGGCGTTTTCCGCACCTGGCGGGCGCTGCCCGACAGCCCTGAGCAGCTGCGCTGGCTGTGCCTGCGTGCGGGCGGGCAGGAGCTTCCGGACTTCCCCGACGACAGCCGCCGGGCGCCCGAGCGCCCGTCCCCGTGGTCGTAGACCCGCAGGACGCGACCCTCGCCGCGTACGAGCGCGGCGCGCGGCAGTACGCGGAGCGCACCGCGACCGCGCCGGCGCCGGAGGTCGACGCCCTGCTGGCACGGGTCCCTGCGGGGGCGCACGTGCTCGAGCTCGGCAGCGGACCGGGACGGGATGCCGCGGCCCTCGAGTCCGCCGGCCTCACGGTCGACCGCACAGACGGTGCTGCCGCGTTCGTCGACGCGCAGCGGGCGGCGGGTCACCGGGCGCGCGTGCTCGACGTGCGCGCCGACGACTTCGGCGGTCCGTACGACGCCGTCTTCGCGAACGCCGTGCTGCTGCACGTGCCTCGCGCCGACCTGGCGAGAGTGCTCGCGACCGCGCGCCGCGCCTGCCGGCCGGGCGGGGTGCTCGTCGCGAGTTTCAAGAAGGGCGAGGGCGAGGCCTGGTCGCAGGCGAAGCTCGACGA
>Ga0160446_100163_pt1 | contig 51816 bp, 48 predicted proteins | sample HID1973I_E1MG_FD_108200 | JGI IMG/M metagenome (GOLD analysis project Ga0160446, IMG submission 108200) | Enriched mosquito-associated microbial communities from UW Madison campus, WI, USA - HID1973I_E1 MG | ecosystem: Host-associated > Arthropoda: Insects > Digestive system > Unclassified ...
AGGCGAGGACGGCCCGCGCTTCCAGATCAACTTCCAGAACTGCGTCCACTGCAAGACCTGCGACATCAAGGACCCCAGCCAGAACATCGTCTGGACCACCCCGCAGGGCGGTGACGGGCCAAACTACCCGAACATGTGATCGAGGGGGGAACCGGCCGAGAAAGGGGCGGCGTTGCCCATCGGCAAAGGGAAGGCTAGGGTCGCAGCGGGTATTGCCAGGAATGGGCCGAAACCGTGACGACAAGACTGCTTTCTCTGGCGCTTATCGCGCTGACCGCCACGCCGGGATTTACCGGCGCAGCCCTTGCCGCCCCCTCGCTCGCCCAGAAGGCGCCTTCGGCGCCGGGCGGGCCCGAGGACAAGGCAACCGCCAAGCCCGGCCCCGAGACGCATGGGCTGGCCGGGCCCTATCTGGCCGCGCGCCAGGCCGCGATCGCCAATGATTACCGCAGCGCCGCGGATTATTACCTGCAGGCGATGACGCAGGATGACACCGACCCCTTCCTGCAGGATTCCGCGCTGGTCGCGCTGATCTCGGCCGGAGAGATGGAGCGGGCGGGTGCGCTTGCCGTCACCATGACCGATCAGGGCCGCGCGACCGAACTGGCACGTCTGATGCAGCGCACCGAACTGGCGCGGGCCGGGCGCTGGCAGGATCTGGTCAATGCCATCGACAAGGCCCCCCCGCCCAGCACCCGCGACGATGTCGACGAGGTCGCGCCGGGCGGCAACCAGCTGTTCGACAAGATGATGCGCGCCTGGGCGTTGCTGGGTGCCGGGAATGCACGCCAGGCGCTGTCCGCCTTTGAGGAAATGGGCAAGGTGCGCGGCGCGCGGCCGATGGTGAACTATCACCTCGCGCTCGCCAAGGCGGCGGTCGGCGATTATGAGGGGGCCGATAAGCTTCTGGAGGACAAGTCCGCTGGCGCGCATATCCTGGGCGTCATCGCCCGCGCGCAGGTCCTGTCCCAGCTTGAGCGCAATGCCGATGCCATCAAGATGCTGGAGGAGACCCCCGGATTCGAGGAGGAGCCGCATCTTGTCGCCCTGCGCGACCGGCTGAAAAAGGGCGAGACACTGCCCTTCGACAGCGTGCGCACCCCGGCGGACGGGCTGGCGCAGGTCTATCTGACCTTTGCCAGCGTCCTTGCCAACAGCGACGATCCCGATCCGCTGGCGCTGATTCATGCACGTCTGGCATCGTATCTTGCCCCCGACCTGGGCGAAGCGCGGCTGATCACCGCCCAGCTTCTGCAGGGCTTCGGGCAGTTCGATCTGGCCGAGCAGGAATTCGACGCGCTGCGCGAACTGGGCGACATGCGGCCGATCGCGGAATTGTCGCGGATCGACGCGCTGACCCGCGCCGACCGTCTGGACGATGCCGAAAAGGCGGCCCTGTCCTTGACCGCCGCGCATCCCGAACTGGCGCAGGGCTGGATCGCCCTTGGCGACCTGCTGCGCCAGCAGGACAAGTTCGCGCAGGCGATCCCCGCCTATGACAAGGCCCTGTCGCTGATCGGCACCAAGGCGGGCGAGGCGCGCTGGTTCCCGCTTTATGCGCGTGGCATCGCGCTGGAACGTTCGGGCCAGTTCCCCAAGGCCGAGGCGGATTTCCGCGCCGCGCTGAAGCTGCGCCCGGACTCCGCGCAAGTGCTGAATTATCTGGGCTACAGCCTTGTCGACCGTGGCGAGAAGCTGGACGAGGCGCTGAACCTGATCAAGCGCGCAGTCGAGCTGCGTCCGGATGACGGCTATATCCTCGATTCGCTGGCCTGGGCCTATTACCGGATGGGTCGCTATGACGAGGCGGTCGCCCCGATGGAAAAGGCCGTCTCGGCGATGGCCGGGGATTCGCTGGTCAATGACCACATGGGCGACATCTACTGGATGGCAGGCCGTCACCGCGAAGCCGAGATCCAGTGGCAGCGCGCCCTGTCGCTGAAGCCCGAGCAGGAAAGCGAAGCACAGCGCATCCACGCCAAGCTGGATCGCGGGCTGGACAAGGTTCTTGCCGAGGAAAAGGCGAATGGCGGCAAGCTTCCCACCCCCCGCGCCACCCAGACCCCGGCCGATTCGACCAAGAACTGACATGACCCTGCCCCGGCGCGAGCTTGCGCCCGCGAAACTGAACCTGACGCTGCACGTGACCGGACGGCGGGACGATGGCTATCACCTGCTCGATTCCCTCGTGGTGTTTCTGGACGTGGGTGACGTCGTGACGGTCGCGCCGGGGCCGCTATCTTTGCGCCTGACCGGCCCCTTTGCCGGGGCACTTGCCGACGATCCCCAGAACCTGTGTCTGCGCGCGGCCCGGCTGGCCGGACGCGAAGCGGTCATCACGCTGGAAAAGAACCTGCCCGTCGCCTCGGGCATCGGGGGCGGCTCGGCCGATGCGGCGGCGGTGCTGCGCGCGCTGGACGCCCGCCCCCCCGGAACCGAGATACTGGGCGCGGATGTTCCGGTATGCCTTGCGGGCCGGCCGATGCGGATGCAGGGGCTGGGAGAGATCCTGACCCCGCTGCCGCCCCTGCCCCAACTGCATGTGCTGCTGGTGAACCCGCTTTGCGGGCTGTCGACACCGGCGGTCTTTGCGGCGCTGGACTGCCGCGTGAACCCACCGATACCCCAGGTTCTTCCTGATTTCCCCGATGCCGCGACCCTGATCGCGTTCCTGACCGACTGCCGCAATGACCTGCAGCCCGCGGCGATCCGGCTGCTGCCCGTGATCGCGGACTGCCTGGCCGCGTTGCAGGGCGCGGGCGCCGCGCTGGCCCGCATGTCGGGATCGGGCGCCACCTGTTTCGGCCTGTTCCCGGATGCACGGACAGCCGAGGATGCGCGCCGCGCGATCGCTGCGGATCATCCGGACTGGTGGGTGGCCGCATCCGGACTCGCGCAAGATCGCGGGACGCTTTAGAACCGGGCGGAATTCGGGAGGAAAGACCATGCTACGCCTTGGCGTGAACATCGACCATGTCGCCACCATCCGCAATGCGCGCGGCACGCCCTGGCCCGACCCGGTGCGCGCCGCCGAACTGGCCGAGGCCGCCGGGGCCGACGGCATCACCGCGCATCTGCGCGAGGATCGACGCCACATCTCGGACGCGGATATCGACAACCTGATGGCGCAGCTGCGCCTGCCCCTGAACCTGGAAATGGCCGCGACGCCGGAAATGCAAGCCATTGCTCTGCGCCACCGCCCGCACGCAGTCTGCATCGTCCCCGAAAAACGCGAAGAGCGCACGACCGAGGGCGGGCTGGATGTCGCCGGAAACGAGGCGCAACTGGCCGGTTTCATCGCGCCCCTGCGCAACGCAGGGTGCCGCGTGTCGCTGTTCATCGGCCATGAACCCGCCCAGATCGAGGCCGCGGCACGGATCGGCGCGACGGTCGTCGAACTTCACACCGGCGCCTATTGCGACTTCGACACTGAGGGCCGGGTGGCGGAACGCGACGCCGAACTGGCGGCGCTGCGCAAGGGCGCGGCGCTGGCGGCAAGCCTTGGGCTTGAGGTCCATGCCGGCCACGGGCTGACCTTCGACACGGTCGGGCCGATCGCCGCGATCCCCGAGTTCAAGGAATTGAACATCGGGCATTTCCTGATCGCGGAATCGGTCTTCATCGGGCTGGACCAGGCGATCCGCGAAATGCGCCGCCGGATGGACGCGGCGCGCGCATGATCCTTGGCATCGGCTCGGATCTTGCCAATATCGACCGCATCGCGGGGGTACTGGATCGCCATGGCGACCGCTTTCGCAATCGCGTCTTCACCGAGACCGAGCTGGCCCTTGCCGCACGCCGCAAGCTTGAGGCCGCGACCCTGGCCAAACGCTGGGCCGCGAAGGAAGCCTGCTCAAAGGCGCTTGGCACCGGGCTTGCCATGGGCATCAGCTGGAAGGACATGGCCGTGCGCAACCTGCCCAGCGGCCAGCCCACCATGCATCTGACCGGCTGGGCGGCGGAACGCCTGCGCAGCATGACGCCTGCGGGCCACCGGGCCTTCGTCCATGTCACCCTGACCGACGATCACCCCTGGGCGCAGGCCTTCGTGGTGATCGAGGCGCTTCCCGAGGGCGTGATCGCCCCCATGTTTACCGGCGCTTCCGCTTGACTTTGTCTTGTCGCGCGGCCCATGAACGCGCGAATTCCGCATGAGGGGACCGGCATCCATGGCCAAAAGCGAAGCCCGCAAAGATGGCGGCATCTGGGAAACCGTCAAGACCATCTTCTGGGCCCTGCTGATCGCGGGGGTGTTCCGCACGCTGTTCTTCCAGCCGTTCTGGATCCCCTCGGGCAGCATGAAGGACACGTTGCTGATCGGCGACTTCCTGTTCGTCAACAAGATGGCCTATGGCTATTCCCAGCATTCCTGCCCCTTCTCGATGTGTCCGATCTCGGGACGCATCCTTGGCTCGGAACCCGAGCGGGGTGACGTGGTCGTCTTCCGCCATCCGACGCGTGGCGACGACTTCATCAAGCGGCTGATCGGCCTGCCGGGCGACCGCATCCAGATGCGCAACGGTGTCCTTTACATCAATGGCGAGGCTGCGCCGCAGGTCGCCAACGGCACCTTCACCGAGGAACAGGCTCCGCAGGGACCGCAAGGCAGCCTGCCCTGCCCCAGCCAGATCCGCGCCGCGACCGACGGTCAATGCGTCTCAGAGCGCATGACCGAAACGCTGCCCAACGGCGTCAGCCATGACGTGCTGAACCTGACGGACAACGGGCCGGGCGACAACACGCCGGAATTCACCGTGCCTGAGGGGAATTACTTCTTCATGGGCGACAACCGGGACAATTCTGGCGACTCGCGCTGGCCTGCCTCGCTGGGCGGCGTCGGCATGGTTCCGGCGGAATACCTGATCGGCCGTGCCGACCGGATCATGTTCTCGTCCGCGGGCAAGTCGCTGCTGTATTTCTGGACCTGGCGCCCGGATCGTTTCTTCAAGGCCGTCGAATAAGGAAGAATTGCCGCGGAAGGGGGGCCGTGGCAGGATCGGAACATGAAGATTTCTGCCGAACTACGCGCCTTCTCGGGACGGCTGGGCCATGACTTCGCCCGGCCCGAACTGCTGCAGCGCGCCCTTACCCACGGCTCTATCGCCAGCACGACCCGCCCCGACAACCAGCGCCTGGAGTTCCTGGGCGACCGCGTCCTGGGGCTGACCATGGCCGAAGCGCTGTTTTCGGCCGACCGCGCCGCAAGCGAGGGCCAGCTTGCCCCCCGCTACAACGCGCTGGTCAAGGGCGAGACTTGCGCCGCCGTCGCGCGCGAAATCGGTCTGGGCGACGTCCTGAAGCTTGGCCGCTCGGAAATGCTGTCCGGCGGTCGCCGCAAGGAAGCCCTGCTCGCCGACGCGCTTGAGGCGGTCATCGCCGCGATCTACCTTGATGCGGGGCTGGAGGCCGCGCGCGGTGTCATCCTGAAGCATTGGGCAGACCGGCTGAAGAATGTCGATTCCGACAGCCGCGATGCCAAGACCGTCCTGCAGGAATGGGCGCAGGCCAATGGCATGACGCCGCCCCGCTATGTCCAGACCGCCCGCTCGGGGCCGGACCATGCGCCGGAATTCGAAATCACCGTCAGGCTGGACGACGGGCGCGAAGCCATCGCCAGCGGACAGGGCACCAAACGCAGCATCGAGCAGGCGGCCGCACAGGCCCTGCTGGACCGGATCGAAGGAACGACATGACCGACACGCGCGCAGGCTTCGTTGCCCTGATCGGCGAACCGAACGCCGGGAAATCCACCCTGCTGAACCGGATGGTCGGGGCCAAGGTCTCGATCGTCACGCACAAGGTGCAGACGACGCGCGCCCGCATCCGCGGCATCGCGATGCACGAGAATGCCCAGATCGTCTTCGTCGACACACCCGGCATCTTTCGCCCGCGCCGCCGTCTGGACCGCAGCATGGTCAAGGCCGCATGGGGCGGGGCTGCCGATGCCGATGTGATCCTGCTCCTGATCGAGGCGCATCGCGGCCTGACGGACGGAGCGCAATCCATTATCGACAACCTGCGCGAAAACGCGGGCAAGACCCCCGTGGCGCTGGTCATCAACAAGATCGACCGCGTCAAGGCCGAGGTGCTGCTGGCGCTGTCGCAGGAGTTGAACAGCAAGTTCGAATTCGCCAAGACCTTCATGGTCTCGGCCGAAAAGGGCTATGGCTGCAACGATCTCGCAGATTGGCTGGCGGCCGAGGTGCCCGAAAGCCCGTGGCTTTATCCCGAGGATCAGGTGGCCGACCTGCCGATGCGCATGATCGCCGCCGAGATCACGCGCGAGAAGCTGACCCTGCGCCTGCACGAGGAAATCCCCTACCAGCTGACGGTGGAAACCGAGAAGTGGGAGGAGAAGAAGGACGGCTCGGCGCGGGTGGACCAGATCGTCTATGTCGCGCGTCCCGGCCACAAGGGCATCGTACTTGGCAAGGGCGGCGAGACGATCAAGGCCGTCGGCCAGGCTGCGCGCGCCGAACTGTCGGAATTCATGGGCCGCCCGGTCCACCTGTTCCTGCAAGTGAAGGTGCGCGAAAACTGGCTGGACGAGGCCGAGCGCTATAACGAAATGGGCCTGGATTTCCGCGACGGCGATGCCTGAGGCGCGGTTGGCGGCGGGGATCTGGGTTTCGGCCTATCTTCGCCGGCTGCAGCTGGCCGACATTCCCGCCTATGTCCTGCGCCACGGCGACGATACCGCGGGCGCGGTCATGGTCAAATGCGCGACGCTGGACGGCCGTGCCAGCCTGTGGGTGCGGGAATGGGATTTCGAGACCGATGAACGCCCCTGGATCAACCTCTCCGGGGGCGCCGAGCGTGAAATCGACGCCGAGATTGCCCGCCATTCCGGCCGCGATCCGGACCTGTGGGTCATCGAGATCGAAAGCCGTGACGGAGCCACGCTGCTGGATCAGCCGGGGCTGGTCTGAATCCCCGGAAAAGCCCTAAATCTTGTGGCTTTCCCGTGACATTCCGGCCGTGACCCCCTATAAGATGGGAGCCCAAGGCAGGATAAGATGACAATGACCGAACCCGCCCCCCAGCCCTCCGAATATGGCGCCGATTCCATCAAGGTTCTCAAGGGCCTGGAAGCTGTGCGCAAGCGTCCCGGCATGTATATCGGGGACACGGATGACGGCTCGGGTCTGCATCACATGGTCTACGAGGTCGTCGACAACGGCATCGACGAGGCGCTGGCCGGTCACGCCGATTTCGTGCGCGTCAAGATCCATGCCGACAGCAGCGTTTCCGTGCGCGACAACGGCCGCGGCATCCCGGTCGACATGCACCCGACCGAAGGCGTCAGCGCGGCCGAAGTCATCATGACCCAGCTGCATGCGGGCGGGAAGTTCGACCAGAACAGCTACAAGGTTTCGGGCGGCCTGCATGGCGTCGGCGTTTCCGTCGTCAACGCGCTGTCAGACTGGCTGGAGCTGCGCGTCTGGCGCAACGGCAAGGAACATTTCGCCCGCTTCGAGCATGGAGACACGGTCGAGCACCTGCGCGTCGTCGGCGATGCCGCACCGGGCGAAAAGGGAACCGAAGTGCGCTTCCTGGCCTCGTCACGCGAAGACAGCGCCGAAGGCACCTTCTCGAACCGCGACTTCGTCTACAAGACGCTGGAAAACCGCCTGCGGGAACTGGCCTTCCTGAATTCCGGCGTGCGCATCATCCTTGAGGACGAGCGGCCTGCCGAACCCCTCAGGACCGAGCTTTACTACGAAGGCGGCGTGCGGGAATTCGTGAAATTCATCGACCGCTCGAAAACGCCGGTCATGTCCGACCCGATCTTCATCCAGGGCGAAAAGAACGGCATCGGAATCGAGGTCGCGATGTGGTGGAACGACAGCTACCACGAAACGGTGCTGCCCTTTACCAACAACATCCCGCAGCGCGACGGCGGCACCCACCTGGCGGGCTTCCGCGGCGCGCTGACCCGCGTCATCAACAATTACGCCCAGTCCAGCGGCGCCGCCAAGCGTGAGAAGGTCGACTTCACCGGCGACGACGCCCGTGAAGGGCTGACCTGTGTTCTGTCCGTCAAGGTGCCGGATCCCAAATTCTCCAGCCAGACCAAGGACAAGCTGGTCTCGTCCGAGGTGCGCCCCGCCGTCGAGGGACTCGTGGGCGAGAAGCTGGCCGAATGGTTCGAGGAAAACCCTGCCGAGGCAAAGCAGATCGTCGGCAAGATCGTCGAGGCTGCCCTGGCCCGCGAAGCCGCCCGCAAGGCGCGCGAACTGACCCGCCGCAAGACGGCGATGGACGTTGCCTCGCTGCCCGGCAAGCTGGCCGACTGCCAGGAAAAGGATCCCTCGCTTTCCGAACTGTTCATCGTCGAGGGTGACTCGGCAGGTGGTTCGGCGAAACAGGGCCGCTCGCGCCAGAACCAGGCGGTCCTGCCGCTGCGCGGCAAGATCCTGAACGTCGAGCGCGCGCGCTTTGACCGGATGCTCAGCAGCGACCAGGTCGGCACGCTGATCACCGCGCTGGGGACCAGCATCGGCCGGGACGAATTCAACCTGGACAAGCTGCGCTACCACAAGATCGTCATCATGACCGATGCCGATGTCGACGGCGCGCATATCCGCACCCTGCTGCTGACCTTCTTCTTCCGCCAGATGCCGGAACTGATCGAGGCCGGGCACCTGTATATCGCGCAACCGCCGCTGTACAAAGTCAGCCGCGGCCGGTCCGAGGTCTATCTGAAGGACGAAGCCGCGCTTGAGGATTACCTGATCGAGCAGGGCATTGACGGCGCGAGCCTGCGGCTTGGCAGCGGCGAAAGCATCTCGGGTGCCGACCTTGCCCGCGTCGTGGACGAAGCGCGCATTGCGCGGCGCATCCTGCGCGCCTATCCGACCCATTACCCGTCCCACATCACCGAGCAGGCGGCCATCGCCGGCGCGCTGGTGCAGGGCCGTGTCGATTCCGATGCGCAGGGCGTGGCCGAAGCGGTGGCCCGCCGCCTGGACATGATCGCCGAGGAATATGAACGCGGCTGGTCCGGTCGCCCGACCCAGGATGCCGGCATCCGACTGACCCGCCAAGTGCGCGGGGTCGAGGAAAGCCGCACACTGGACGGCCCGATGCTGCGCAGCGGCGAAAGCCGCAGGCTGGGCGCGATGACGGCAAGCCTTCAGGAAACCTATGGCCAGACCGCGCATCTGATCCGCAAGGATCGCGACATCCCGATTCACGGCCCTCTGGGGCTTTTGCAGGCGATTTTCCTGGAAGGGGAAAAGGGGCTGTCGCTGCAGCGCTATAAGGGTCTGGGCGAAATGAACCCCGAACAGCTGTGGGAAACGACTCTGGACCCGGCCGCACGAACCATGCTGCAAGTGCGCGTTGAGGACGTCAGCGAGGCAGATGACATCTTCACCAAGCTCATGGGTGATGTTGTTGAGCCACGCCGAGATTTCATTCAACAGAACGCGCTCAACGTGGAAAACCTTGATATATGAGGGAATAATTTCGTTTTTTGACGAATTACCCCTCGACTTCACGATCGCTTGCGTAGAATATTAAGCTACGGATTCACGCTTTGGCCTTGGATTTCGTCCGCGTGAGATGTTTGCTGCATCGCAGCTGGCGCGACGAGCCGCCTCGCCGTAGCGCGTGCGCCTGTTGAACGATGCAGTTAGCCTCTGGAGACAAGACATGAATGTGAAGCATCTTACGATGATGGCAGCCTCGCTTGCACTCGGTGCAGGTGCTGCCAGTGCCGGTGGCTACACGCCCCCCGTCGCCGAACCGGTCATTGCTCCCGTGGCCGTCGAACCGGTTGCGAACTGGGCTGGTGGCTATGCCGGTGTGACCCTGGGCTATGCCTTCGGTGGCAGCGACCGCGTTGGCATCACTGACGTAGCGACCGAAACCCTGCTGGGTGATATCGGCGAAATGGAGCTCGACGGCGTCAATGGCGGCGTCCGCGCCGGTTACCGCTGGCAACGCGACAACTGGGTGTTCGGCCCGGAACTTGGCTATGAAATCGGCGACATCAAGGGTGACACCTCGGGCGTCATCGGCGGCACCGAACTCGGCGCCGATGCCAAGGTCAAGAACATGCTCGCCCTGCGCTTCAAGACCGGCTACGTCGTCCGTCCGGACACGATGGTCTATGGTATCGCCGGCTGGGGCCGCGCCGATATCGACTATGAAGTCGCAGGTGAAGATGTCGGCTATGACACCGACGGCTACATCGTGGGTCTTGGCGTTGAAAAGCAGCTGACCGACCGCATGTCGATGACCGCGGAATACGAATACGCGAACTTTGGCAAGGAACGGCTGGAAGCCGCAGGTTACACCACCGAAGCCACCGTCGACTACAGCAACATCAAGCTGGGCCTGAACTTCCGGTTCTAAGATCCGGCAGCACAGCAGTTGCAGAAAGGGCCGCCTTGGGCGGCCCTTTTTCATATCCGTCCGCGACGCGCCCGACCCAAAGGCGCGGGACCGCCCACTGGCAGGACGACGACGGCGCGCGTCCCGCAGGCCATCGCGAAGCCGGTGGGAACCAGCGCGCGCAAAGCCGGATCGTCGCAGGCAAGCCCCCCAGTATAGGCCCCGAAAGCGGGCAGAAGCAGATGCTGCCCCCCCAGCAGGAAGCTGCGCCGACGCTCTCCCGCAAGGCGTACGACCGGGTGGTAATGGCCAGAGATATCGGGCCCCTGCCCCGAAAGCGCCGCGTGGCGCAGGGTGACACGGCCGATCATCGCAGCCTCGGCCGCCCGGCCCGGCATGCCTTGCGGGGGACCGGGATCGTGATTGCCGCCGATCCAGACCCAGTCCCGGCCACGGGCCAGCGCCCCGATCCGCCGCACAACCTGCGCGTCCAGCGCGGTCACGGCGGCCAGATCATCGAAGCCGTCACCCAGGCTGACCACCGCCGCGGGGTCCAGCGCCGCAACCTCGGCCGACAGTCGCTCCAGCGTTAGCAATCCCTCATAGGGTGGAAGCAGGGGACCGCCGCGCCGCGCCAACCGCTCGGACTTGCCCAGATGCAGGTCCGAGACGATCAGCCAGCGCCCCTCGGGCCACCACAGCGCGCCAGAGGGGCGGGCCTCCAGCACCAGCCCGTGAAAGGCGAAGCGGTAGCCCGTCATCCCAGCGCCTCCAGCCCCGCTGCCTGCATCAGGGCCGCGGCCTCGATCTGGGCCAGTCGGTCGCGCCCCTCGCCCCGGATCGGAACCTTGCCGATCTCAAGCAGCAAAGGGGCGGCCATGGGCGAGACCCTGTCGAGCATCCGGTGTTCGCGCCGGGGAGAGCGGGCCAGCATCTCCTCGATCCGGCCGAAATCGACCAGCCCGCGCCCGGCTTCGCCAGCGGTGATGCGCAGCATCAGGTGGCCGGGATCGTATTTGCGCAGCGTGTCGTAAAGGATGTCACTGGAAAAGGTCGCCTGCCGTCCCGACTTGCGATTGCCGGGCATGTTGCGATGGATCAGCCCCGCGACCGTTGCGACATTGCGGAAGGTGCGCTTCATGACCGCATTTTCCCCCAGCCAATCCCCCAGACCCGCGCGCAGCCGGTCGCTGTCCAACAGCCGTTCCGGCGCGGTCACGGGGTCAAGCGACCAGATCAGCAGCGCATAATCGGTCATCAGGAAGCCCAGGGGTCCCAGCCCCTCGCCCTCCATCTCTCGGGTCAGCAGCAGGCCAAGGGTCTGCAGCGCGTTCCGCCCGGCAAAGCCGTAAAGCGCGAAATGCCACAACCCGGCATGGGGAAAGCTTTCCGACAGAAGCACCCCCGGCTCGGGCAGGCGCGAGACCTGCGCCTGAAGCCGCAGCCAGTCACGGGTATCCGGGGGCAGGACGTCATGGCGCGAAGGGTCGCCGATCAGCGCCAAAACGCGATGGGCAAGCTGGGTCGACATGGCAAGCTTGACCCCTGAGTAGACCGCGATCTTGGGCTGGCGGGTCGGGACCGGCGTGACCTCGATCACCATTTCGCGCATCGCATCCATGCGGACGACCTTGCCGCCGATCAGGAAACTGTCGCCGGGAACAAGGCTTGCCGCAAAATCCTCCTCGACCTCGCCCAAGGGGGTGCCGCCGCGCCCGCGCAGACGGACCTTGACCATCTCGGCCTCGACAATGGTGCCGACATTCATGCGCAGCAGCTTCGCGGCACGCGGATCGCGCAGATGCCACAGCCCGCCCCGCAGCATCAATCGCTGCCAGCGGTCATAGGCGCGAAGCGCATAGCCCCCCGTCGCCGCGAAATCCAGGCAGGCGTCGAAATCGGCACGGCATAGGGCGCGATAGGGACCGGCGGTGCGAACCTCGGCCCAAAGCGCATCCGCGTCAAAGGGTGCCGCACAGGCCGTCAGCAGGATGTGCTGGCAAAGCACGTCAAGCGGCCCCTGACCGCGCGGCGTCCCGTCCAGATCGCGCAGGCGCACCGCCTCAAGCGCGGCGACGCATTCGATCTGTTCGAACCGGTTTGCCGGCACGATCCGCGCCATCGACGGCGCGTTATAGCGATGGTTGGCTCTGCCGATGCGCTGGACCAGCCGTTTGACGTTTTTCGGAGCGCCGACCTGGATCACCAGGTCAACCGCGCCCCAGTCGATGCCAAGATCAAGGCTGCCCGTCGCGACCACCGCGCGCAATTCTCCGGCAGCCATCGCCGCCTCGACGCGGGTGCGCTGTTCGCGCGCAAGGCTGCCGTGATGCAGCCCGATGGGCAGGTTGTCCACATTCGCGGCCCACAGCGCCTGAAAGAACAATTCGGCCTGCGCGCGGGTATTGATGAAGATGATTGTGGTGCGGGCCTGCCTGACCGCCTCCAGCACCTCGGGGACCGCGTAATGGCCCCCGCCGCCTGCCCAGGGGGCGGGCTGTTCGGTCGCAAGCATGGCGATGTCGGGATCGGGTCCGGGATCGGCCAGATGAACGGTGACGGGACCGGCGCCCGCCATGAAATCGGCCAGCGCCTGTGGATCCTCGACCGTCGCGGAAAGGCCCGTCACCCGCATGGCGGGCGACAGGCTGCGCAGGCGGGCCAACCCCAGCATCAGCTGGTCGCCGCGCTTGCTTTCGGCCAGCGCGTGCAACTCGTCCAGCACGACGCGGCGAAGACCGGCGAAAATCGCGGGTGCTTCGGGATAGCTCAGCATCAGGGCAAGGCTTTCGGGCGTGGTCAGCAGGATTTCGGGTGGATCGACGCGCTGGCGGCGGCGCTGGGTCGCGCCGGTATCTCCGGTGCGGTCCTCGACCCGGATCGGCAGGCCCAATTCGGCCACCGGCCGGGCAAGGTTGCGCCCGATATCTGCCGTCAGCGCCTTCAATGGCGAGACGTAGAGCGTGTGGACCGACCCCTTGCGCCCGCCGCCCGCCCGCAACTCGACCAGCGAAGGCAGGAAGCCGGCAAGGGTCTTGCCACCGCCCGTCGGCGCGATCAGCAGGCTGTCGCCCGGCGTTTCCAGCAGGGCAAGCTGGTGGGGATGGGGCTGCCAGCCCTTGCTGGCGAACCAGTTTCGGAATTCGGGCGGGAGGGTCACAGCATCGCCTCCAGCGCGGACAGGTGATCCGCCTCCAGCGCGGGCTTGTCCCAGCGGATGCGGCTGATCCGGGGAAAGCGCATGGCGACGCCCGAGCGGTGGCGGGTCGAGCGGTTCACCCCCTCGAATGCGACTTCGACCACCAGCCGGGGTTCCAGCGCGCGGACGGGGCCGAAACGCTCGACCGTGTGCTGGCGCACGAAGCGGTCCAGTTCGATCAGCTCGGCATCGGTGAAGCCGAAATAGGCCTTGCCGACCGGGACCAGTTCCTCGCCCCGCCACAATCCAAAGGTGAAGTCCGAGTGAAAGCCCGACCGCTTGCCATGACCGCGCTGCGCATAGATCAGCACCGCATCGACCACCATGGGATCGCGCTTCCACTTGAACCATGGTCCGCGCGGACGCCCGGACAGATAGGCACTGTCCCGGCGCTTGATCATCACTCCTTCGATCACCGCAGCAGGAGGGTCCGCACGCAGGGCGGCCAGATCGTCCCAGCTTGCGAAATCCAGCAGCGGAGAGACATCGATGCGCGAGCTGCCGAAATCGGCGGCCTCAAGCTGGGCGCGGCGCGTCATCAACGGTTCGCTCCGCAGATCCCGGCCCTGCCATGTCAGCAGGTCGTAAAGCCGCAGCCCGGCGGGGTGGCTGGCCAGCAGCGACTTGCCGACCGTCTTCCGGTTCAGCCGCTTCTGCAGATCCCCGAAAGGGGCCACCGTATCGTCGCGTCGCACCAGCAGTTCGCCATCCGCCGTGCCCTCAAACCCCATTTCGGCGATCACGTCGGGAAAAGCGTGCGAGATATCCTCGCCAGTGCGGGAATAAAGCCTGCGCACGCCGCCTTCGCTGACCGCCTGCACCCGGATGCCGTCCCATTTCCATTCCGCGACATATTCGGCGGGGTGCAGGGCGCGCAGTTCGTCCAGATCGGTCGGCGTGGACAGCATCACGGGCCGGAAGGGGGCCAGCGCGGCGCCCTGTGGGACAGCGCCCCCGCCGATCCAGCCGAAAAGCGCGGCATAGGGCGGCGTCAGCCCGTGCCAGACCTCTTCCATCTCGGTAACAGTGGGGCCACCCATCGCGGCCAGCGCCATCCGGGCCATGCGCGCCGACAATCCGACCCGCAGGTTGCCGGTCGCGAGCTTCAGGAAGGCCAGCCGCTCGGACGGGCCAAGCCGGTCCAGCATTGCCGCGATCGCGGCTGGCAACGCGGCCTTCCCGGTTCCCTGAAGCAGCGCCACCGCCTGAGACAACGAGGGGTCGTCCTCGGCCCCGCCGGGCCAGATCAGCGCGATGGTTTCGGCCAGATCGCCCACAAAATCATAGCTGAGCGCCAGCAGCTGCCCATCGACCCGCTCGGCCGCAAGGCCACGCAGAAGCGACGGCGTGACTGTCCGCAATTGTAGGTCTCCGGTCAGGGCGGCCAAGGCCCAACCCCGGTCCGGATCGGGTGTCCGCTGCAGGTAGTGCTGCAAAAGCAGCAGCTTGGCATTGCGTGCCGGGGTAAAGGCCAGGCGTTCCAGCAAAGCGGCAAAGGCTTTCATTCCGCCTCGTCCTCATACCCGACCAGCCGCAGGGGCCGCGCGGCGATCTGGGCCAGCTCGCACCAGCGGATCACCCCGTCTTCGGTCCCGTGCGTGACCCAGACCTCGGACGGGGACAGTTCGGTCAGCGTCCCTGTCAGCGCCAGCCAGTCGACGTGATCGCTGATGACCAGCGGCAGTTCGGCCCCGCGCTGGCGCGCCCGCGCACGAACCGCCATCCAGCCCGAGGCAAAGCCGATCACCGGGTCGCGAAATCGCTGCACCCAGGGGCTAGCAAAGGCCGAGGGCGGCGCGATCACAAGTTGGGCGGGCACCTGATCCGCAGTGGCGGGGATCAACTCGCCAAGCGGGACACCGCAGTCCTGATAGTAATCGCAAAGCGTCTTCAGCGCGCCGTGGATGGCAATCGGCGCATCATGGCCCGCAGCGCGCACCAGAGCGATAAGATGTTGCGCCTTTCCCAAGGCATAGGCGCCGATCAGGTGCGGACGATCGGGAAATTCGGCCATGCTGGCAAGAAGCCGGGCGATCTCGGTTGCGGGATCGGGGAAGTTGAAGACCGGCAGGCCAAAGGTCGCCTCGGTCACGAAGACATCGCAGGCGACCGGAACGAAGGGCGCACAGGTCGGGTTCGGATGGCGGGAATAGTCGCCCGAAACCACGATCCGCGGCCCGTTTACCGCCGTGACCGAGATCTGCGAGGAACCGAGCACGTGACCGGCAGGATGAAAACCCACGCTGACACCGCCGATACGCGTCTCGGCCCCGGCAATCTCGGTCGTTCCGGCAAAGCCTTCGCCCATGCGCAGGCGCATGATGTCCAGCGTCTCACGCGTGGCCATGACCGCGCCGTGACCCATACGGGCATGGTCGCTGTGGGCATGGGTGATCAGCGCGCGCGGAACCGGCTGCAGCGGGTCGATGTGGAAATCACCTTCGGGGCAGTACAGCCCGGCCTTGGTGGGAAAGAGCAGGTCTTCAGCGCGCATGTCTCCAAGGTGTAGAACATTTCGTGAAAATCAACCCGTAGAAACCAGGGGACGACCCTCGAAAATGGTTTCCATCGAGAAAACGCCGGTCACGCGCTCAAGATCCATGTCCACGATCAATCGCTTGTACAGCGCGTCATAGCCGGCCATCCCCGTAGTCACCGCCTTGGCGAGATAGTCCCATTCGCCGCCGATGCGGTGGAAATCGACGATTTCGGGCTGAGCCTCGATCCGGGCGCGGAAACGGCGGGCCCAGGCGTCATCGTGATGGCGGGTGCGGATGACGATGAAGACGGTCAGTTGCAGGCCCAGAGCGACCGGGTCGATGCGGGCGCGGCTGCCCTGAAGAACCCCTGCCTCGGTCAACCGGGTCAGGCGCCGCCAGCACGCGTTCTGGGACAGGCCGACCCGCTCGGCCAATTCGCGCTGCGAGAGGCTCGCGTCACGCTGCAGCAGCGCAAGCAGCTTGTTGTCGATTTCATCGAAATTCTTCGCTTGATCGTTCATATGACCACCATTCTCGCAGATGCTATCGTTTATAGCGGATGTTTCATCGCAAGATACGGGTCATTCTGGGCATAGGAATACGAGGAACAGATGCCCCCCTTTGACAGCTACCTTGCCCGGCTGGGAGAAGACCCCCTGCAGACGATCCATGACGGCCTGATCGGCCGCGATGCCGTCTTTCAGGGTCCGTTCGGACCGCGCAAACTGATCTATGCCGATTACATCGCCTCGGGCCGCGCGCTGCGTCCGTTGGAAGAGTGGATGATCGAAACCGTGCTGCCCTGGTATGCGAACAGCCATACCGAGGCCAGCCATTGCGGCGGCACGATGACCCGCCTGCGCCGGGCGGCACGTACGGCCATCGCGGAATGCGTCAATGCTTCGGACGATCACGCAGTCATCTTTACCGGCTCGGGCGCGACACAGGGCATCAACAGGCTTGTCCATCTGTGGCAGGTGGGTCCGCAGGCGACAGTCCTGCTTGGCCCCTATGAACATCATTCGAACATCCTGCCCTGGCGCGAGAGCGGGGCAAGGGTCATCACCATTCCCGAAGCGCCCACCGGCGGTCCCGACCTTGACGCGCTCCGCGACGAACTGGCGCGCGCGAAGGGGCCGGTGATCGGCAGCTTTTCCGCGGCATCGAACGTCACCGGAACGCTGACCGACGTGGCCGCAGTAACGGCTTTGCTGAAAAAGGCGGGCGCGCGCGTGGCATGGGATTACGCCGGCGCTGGCCCCTATCTCGCCATCGACATGGCGCTGGGGATGGACGCGGTCGTAACCTCACCTCACAAGTTCATCGGCGGACCGGGGGCATCCGGCGTCATGATCTTGCGCCGAAATTCGGTGGCCGAAACGCGCCCGACCCTGCCGGGTGGCGGCACCGTCCGTTTCGTCTCGCCCCAGGGCCACGACTATTCGTCGTCGATCGAGGCGCGGGAAGAAGCCGGGACCCCGAACGTCACCGGCGACATCCGTGCCGCGCTGGTCTTTCTGACGAAACAGGCGGCAGGACAGCAGCGCATCGCCAAGCGCAATGCCCGCTGGCTGGCGCGCGGACTGACCCGGCTTCGCAATCACGCCCGCATCGAGCTTCTGGGGAATCTGGACGCCCCGCGCCTGCCCTTCTTCAGCTTCCGCATCCGCGACGGGCAAGGCGGTCATGTCCACCAGCAACTGGCAACGCGGATGCTGTCGGACCTGCACGGAGTGCAGGCGCGCGGTGGATGCGCCTGCGCCGGTCCCTATGTCCACGCGCTTCTGGGGATCGATCAGCCCGAATCCGACCGCCTGCGCGCCGCAATCCTGTCGGGGGACGAGATCGAGAAGCCGGGATTCGTCCGCCTGAACCTGTGCTGGGCAGCGGATGAGGCCGAGGTAACGGCGATCCTGGACGCGGTCTGCAATGTCGCCGATCACGCAACGGATTACCTGGCGCTGTATCGCTGCGATCCCGCAACCGCGATCTTCACCCCGGTTGCGGCAGAGTAGCCCGTCGTGCAGCGACCCATTCGCGCAGCAGCGCGACCCGGCGGGGGCGGAAACTGGTGCCGCCCCGGTCCATCCTGCGAATGCGCGGGACGTGAAAGACGCGATAGTCATCCCGCAGCCGGCAATGCGCCAGCAGCATCATGTGATTGTCGCTGAAGGACAGGCCCAGCGGCCAGATCTCGCGCGTCGAACTGAGGTCGTTCAGGTCGAGATAGTCGATGACCAGGCTTTGTTCATCCCATAGCGCCTGTCTGAGGATTTCCATGTCGATGCTGGGACCGGGCCGAGGGCGTGGCTCTCGGAACAGCCGCATCGTCGCGTGCATGGCGTGACGGCCCTGCGATTGCGGCAACGTCGCGATGATCCGTGCCAGCGCGTCCTGACCCGCCCGCGACAATGCTTCATCGCCCAGCGACGACAACCCGGACACGGCCAGCATCAGCGCCTCGATCTCAAGGCGCGAGAAGCTTTGCGGCGGCAGCGCCGGATCTTCGGTCAGGGAATAGCCCAGGCCCGCCTCGCCATCGATCAGCGCGCCGCCCGCGCGCAGCGTGGCGATGTCGCGGTAAAGCTGGCGCTGCGATACGCCGGTTTCCTCGGCCAGACGCAGGGCCGTGACCGGTGCGGGCAACCGGCGGATCGCATCCATCAGGCGCATCAGTCGATCGGTGCGGGACATGCTGTCACCTTTTGTCAGCAGGGCAGTTGCATCCTGAACCCGTCAGAACAGGAGGCCAAGATGCTGACCCTTTATCACGCCCCGCAAAGCCGCTCGAACACCATCATCAGCCTGTTGTACGAGCTGGACGTGATGGACAGGATCCGCGTGCGCACCGTGACGATCCCGCGCCAGGACGGATCGGGCGGCCGCGACCCCGCCAACCCCCACCCCGAGGGCAAGGTCCCCTATCTGGTCAACGGGGACGATCACCTGCGCGAACGCGGGGCGATCATCGTATACCTGACCGATCTTTTCCCTGAGGCGGGTCTGGCGCCGCTGCCAGGCGATCCGAAGCGTGGCGAGTATCTCAGCTGGCTGTTCTGGTATCAGGGCGTGCTTGAACCGGTTGCGGTGCTGCAATTCGCGGGCCTGTCGCACCCTGCCCTGCAGGCGACGTTCCGCAATTACCCGACGGCGCTGGAGCAGCTGGACAAGACCCTGACCCGCCAGCCCTGGCTGCTGGGCGACAAGTTCTCGGCCGCGGATCTGCTGGTCGCCAGCCCCTTCATCTTCTTCGGGGACGTCATGCCCAGCACCCCGGCGATCACCGAATGGGCGGGGCGGATTCAGTCGCGCCCGTCCCAGGCGCTGGCGGCGGCCTTCGACGGCTGAGCCGGCGCAGTCGGCAGGCGCGCCAGCTGCACCATCAGGATGCCCGCTGCGACGACAAGGGCCCCGATCACGTCCGAGGCGCCGAACCGTTCGCCCAGCAGCAGCGCCGCGATGCCGACACCAAAGATCGGTGACAGGAAATGGAACGTGGCCGCCCGCACCGCACCCACGCGGGCGACCAGCAGGAACCAGATCCAGGTCGCGCCGATGCCCGGTGCCAGCACGGTATAGATGAAGGCCCAGACAAGCTGGCCGCTCCACTGCACGGGGCGGCCCCATTCCAGGATCGCGGCGGGGATCGCCAGCGTCAGCGCGCCGACGGCCATCTGCATGGCCACGATGGTCATCATGTTGCGGCTGCCGCCCGCACCGCGCGCGGCAAGGGTCGCGACCGTCAACGCGACGACCGCCAGCAGGCAAAGGATCGTGCCCGGAATATCCAGTCCGTGCTGCAGGCGCACGCCCATGATCAGCGTCACCCCGGCGGCCCCGGCGACAAGGCCAACCACTGCGGCGGGCCGCAGCCTTTCGCCATAGATCAGCCAGCCGAAGAAGGCGACGATCAGCGGCATCATCGAGGCGATGATGGCCGCCGCCGATGCCTCGACATGCTGCATCGCGATCCAGTTCAGGCCCAGGTATAGCGTGTTCTGGCAGATGCCGAAGATGATGACCGTGCGCCATTCCGCGCGGCTGAGCCGAAGGTTCTGCCCCATCGCAATGGCCAACGGAAGCGCCACCACGGCGGACAGGGCAAAGCGGATGACCAGCGCGGTCAAAGGCGGGGCGGCGGTCACGATCATCCGCGTCGTGGTAAAGGCCGAAGCCCACATCAGCGCAAAGCCGAACCCCATCGCGATGGCCTTGAAATCCATGCGCCAGCCTTTCCGTCGAACCGCCCGCATGAGCTAGCAGATGAATGCGCGGGCGCAAGACAAAAGCGGGGAACTACCATACCGGCGCCACAAAAAGGAAGGACCGCGCATTGCTGCGCGGTCCTTCGCTTGCGTCACGGCCTGAAGATCAGGCGTTCACGCTGTCCTTCAGCGCCTTCGCGATGGTGACCTTGACCACCTTGTCGGCGGGCTTCGTCATCATTTCCTGGGTCTGCGGGTTGCGGACCTGACGCTCGGGGCGCGCGCGGCAAGCAACTTTGCCGATGCCCGGCAGGGTCAGCGCGCCACCGTCAGCGACGGTTTTCGACACGACAGCCGACAGCGCGTCCAGCGCCGCAGCAGCGGTTTTCTTGTCGCTGCCCATTTCTTCGGCGAGCGTGGCCACCAGCTGGGTTTTGGTCATCGGTTTAGAAGCGGCCATAGCCATAGTCTGTCTCCTCGTTGTTTCCCGTTCGGGAAATTTTCGGACGCCACCTTGGCGGCATGAAGGGCGCTACACAAGCTTTTTGAGGAAGGTGCAAGCCATTTTTGCCCTTTCCAGCCAGCAAACGCTGCGAAACCTGCGCATCCGGCGCGCTCTAAAGGAAGGCCGTCTCGTTAAACGACCTCAACTTGCGGGAATGGATCCGCTCCAGCGGCGTCGCCCGCAGCTTCTCCATCGCGCGGATTCCGATCAGCAGATGGCTTGCCACCTGCGTGCGGTAGAAATCCGTCGCCATGCCCGGCAGCTTCAACTCTCCGTGCAGCGGCTTGTCCGAAACGCACAGCAGCGTGCCATAGGGCACCCGGAAGCGGAAACCGTTCGCGGCGATGGTCGCGCTTTCCATGTCCAGCGCCACGGCACGCGACTGCGACAGCCGCTGGACCGGGCCGGACTGGTCGCGCAATTCCCAGTTCCGGTTGTCGATGGTGGCGACCGTCCCCGTTCGCATGATCCCCTTCAGCTCATACCCGTCCAGCTGCGTGACCTCGGCCACGGCCTCTTGCAGGGCGACCTGGACCTCGGCCAGCGCGGGAATCGGAACCCAGACCGGCAGGTCGTCGTCCAGGACGTGATCTTCGCGCAGATAGGCATGGGCCAGCACGAAATCGCCCAGGGATTGCGAGTTCCGCAGACCCGCGCAATGGCCGACCATCAGCCAGGCATGGGGGCGCAGCACCGCGATATGGTCGGTGGCCGTCTTCGCGTTCGAGGGCCCGACACCGATATTGACCAGCGTGATCCCGTCGCCGTCCGGGCGCTTCAGGTGATAGGCGGGCATCTGCGGTGTCTTGGCGCCCGTGACCAGTAGGTCCTCGGGTCGTTCCAGGATCTGGTTTCCCGGGGCGACGAATTCGGTATAGCCCGACTCGGGGTCGCCCAGAGCCCGGCGGGCAAAGGCCTCGAACTCGTCGACATAGAACTGGTAGTTGGTGAACAGGACGAAGTTCTGGAAATGCTCCGGCAGGGTCGCGGTGTAATGCGACAGCCGCGCCAGCGAGTAGTCGACGCGCTGCGCGGTAAAGGGCGCAAGCGGCTGGCTGCCGTCGGGATTGGGTCCCGAGGTGCCGTTGACGATGTCGTCGTTCATGGTGTTCAGGTCGGGCACGTCGAAGACGTCGCGCAGCGAGAATGACAGCACGCCTTCCTGAGGGACGTTCAGATCGCTTTGCGTCGCCACCGCGAAATGCACCGGCATCGGGGTATCGCTGTCGCCGACCGTGACCGAGATCGCGTGGTTCTTCATCAGCAGGGCAATCTGCTCGGTCAGGTAGCCGCGGAACAGGTCCGGCCGCGTGACCGTGGTCGCATAGCTGCCCGGCACCGCGACATGGCCAAAGGACAGGCGCGAATCCGTCTTGGTGTGGCTGAGCACGATCATCCGCAGCTCGGGATAGAAAGCACGATAGCGAGCCGTCGGCCGCTGGCCCTCAAGCGTACGGATGAAGCGGTCGAGCAGGAATTTCGACGCCCGCTCGTACAGTTCGATCAGGCGGTCCACCGCGGCCGACGGATCGTCGAAATGGACCCGCTCGGCCTTCTCGGGGGCTTCGACGGGCAACTGGCGGTTGTCGGTCATCTGGGAGGCGCTCCTGCTTTTCAGCGGACTGTGCCAGCGCCGCCGCGGACTGGCAAGCGGCGACCGGGCACCCTATCTGCTGAGACAAAGGAGTGCCGCATGCAGTTTTCCATACTTGATCTTGCCGTGGTCGCCGAGGGCGCCGATGCCCGTCAGGCCATCGCCAATTCCGTCGCATTGGCGCAGGCCGCCGAGGACTGGGGCTATCACCGTTTCTGGCTGGCCGAACATCACAACATGCCGGGGATCGCCAGCGCCGCGACTTCGGTTTTGATCAACCATGTCGCCGGTCAGACGCGCCGGATTCGCGTCGGCGCGGGCGGGGTCATGCTGCCGAACCATGCGCCGCTGGCAATCGCGGAACAGTTCGGGACGCTGGCGACCATCCATGGCGACCGGATCGACCTTGGCCTTGGCCGCGCGCCGGGGGGCGACGGGGCGGTCATGCACGCCTTGCGCCGCGGCATGTCCCGCAACGAGGATTTCCCGAACGATGTGGTCGAGCTGCTGCGTTATTTCGGCCCTGCGGTCCCCGGCAATACGGTCGCGGCGCATCCGGGACAGGGCACGAATGTCCCGGTCTGGATCCTGGGTTCGTCGCTTTACGGCGCCAGCCTCGCCGCGGCGCTGGGTCTGCCCTATGCCTTTGCCAGCCATTTTGCGCCGGGCGACCTGGACGAGGCCGTGACGGTCTATCGCGAGCGGTTCCAGCAGACGCCCTTCGGCGAAACCCCGCGCTTCATGCTGGCGGTCAATGTCATCGCCGCCGATACCGATGCCGAGGCGCAGCGGCTGCGAACCAGCCAGATGATCAGCTTCGCGCGGCTCAGGCTTGGCTCTCCGGGGCTTTTGCCCGCCCCGGTCGATGACATCCGCGACGCGGTACCGCCGGGCATCCTGCCCTCGGTGGAACAGGCGCTGTCGGTCAGCGCAGTGGGTTCCCCCCGGACGGTCGCCGCGCGGCTGGACGAACTGGTCGCCCGCTATCGCCCCGACGAGCTGATCCTGGTCGGGAACATCTTCGACCAGCAGGCGCGCCACCGCTCGTTCGCGATCGCGGCCGAAATCCTGAGGGGCCGCGCATGAGGCTGCTGGTCCTCGGCCACGGCTATTCCGCTGGTTTTCTTGCCGCCTTGCTGAAGGCAGAAGGCTGGCAGATCACCGGCACCACCCGCAGCCAGCCCACACGGGTGCTGGCCAGCGGCGCCACTCCCTTGCTGTGGCCGGGGGATGAAGATGCCGTTAGGGACGAGATCGCACGCGCCGACGCGATCCTTGTCTCGGCCGGCCCGCAGGAGGGGCATGATCCGGCGCTGGCGGCTTTCGGACCCGATATTGCGCGCACGCGCGCGCGCTGGATCGGTTATCTGTCGACGACCGGAGTTTATGGCGACCATGGCGGCGACTGGATTGACGAAGAAACGCCCCTGTCACCCACGACGCGGCGTGGGCACGACCGCGTCACCGCCGAACAGGCATGGCAGGCGCTGGCGGCCGCCCATGCGCTGCCCCTGCACATCTTCCGGCTGGCGGGGATCTATGGTCCGGGACGTGGCCCATTTGCAAAGCTGCGGGCCGGGACCGCGCGCCGGATCGTGAAGCCCGGCCAGGTCTTTTCCCGCATCCATGCCGAGGACATCGCCCAGGCCCTGCTAGCCTCGATCAAGGCGCCGCGTCCCGGCGCGATCTATAACCTGTGCGACGACGACCCTGCCCCGCCAGAAGATGTCATCGCCCATGCCGCAACACTTCTGGGCCTGGCGCCGCCACCGGCCGAGGATTTCGCCAGCGCCGAAATGACGCCGATGGCGCGCTCCTTCTATGCCGAAAGCAAGCGGGTCTCGAACGAACGGATCAAGCGAGAGTTGGGGGTGAGGTTGAAATATCCCGATTACCGCAGCGGGTTGGCCGCGCTGCTGGCGGAAGGCGGGGACTGACCCCGCCGATCCCCGTCCCGGCCTAGCGCCCGATCGAGCAGCAGCCGTTCAGCATCCGCGACGGCATGTCCTGCCCGTCAAGAATGACCGAGACGGCCAGCGCATAGCCCCGATCCGACATGCCGTCGCTGCACTGGTCGGGTCGGACAAAAGCTGTGACCCGACCGGCATCGTCGCCCGCGATCAACCCGCGCGTCGGCTCGTTCTCGATACCGCGATCCATGACCTTGCGCAGGCCAAGCTCGCGGTCCTTCTTGTCCGGTTCGGAAAAGATCATGCCCGATTTCGTGGTCTTCAGGGACCAGAACGGCTCGGTGCCGCTGCAGACCAGGCTTTGCGGCAGGGATTCGGGCTGCCAGACGCCCTTCTGCGGGGCAAGGAAGCGCAGCGCCACCCATCCGGACTGCTCGCCGACATTGACACGCCCCCATTTCCCCGAGGCATCGCGCGCAATCAGCTCGACCCCCGTGGCGGTGGCGGGAAGCGTCGCGATGACCTTGGCCTGGCCGTCCGGGGTTTCGCGCACGTTCAGCGTGTCCCAGGTCTCGACCACGGTCACGTCGTAAAGGTTGGGCAGATAGCCCTTTGGCTTGGCGGGTGCCTGTTCGGCCTTGGCCGGGGCCGGTTCGGCAGCCGGTTTCGCCGCATCGGCAGCGGCAGGTTGACCCGCGGCGGCAGGGTCGGCAGGCGCGGGTTCCGCGGCGGCGGCAGGCTTCGCAGCCGCGGGCTCGGCCGCGTCGGCGGCCGGCTTGTCCGCGGCTGGCTTATCCGCGGCCGGGGGCTCTTGCGATGCGGGTGCCTGCGCCAATGCCGCCACCGGCAGGGACAGGACCAATCCAGTCAGAAGGATACGCAGCATCGGAACCTCTCAAGCGCGTTTCACCATTGCCACGCCCAGAACTTCAAGCACCTTCGCCCGGATATCCGGTGCAGACATGCGGGCTTCGCGATACATCGCTTCTGGGCTGGCATGGTCGATGAAACTATCCGGCAAGACCATCTGACGGAAGCGCAACCCTCCGTCAAAAATACCTTCATCGGCAAGAAGTTGCGCGACCAGACTGCCAAAGCCGCCGACGGCCCCTTCTTCGATGGTGATCAGCGCCTCGTGCGAGCGCGCCGTCGCCAGGATCAGGTCGCGATCCAGAGGCTTGGCAAAGCGCGCGTCGATCACCGTGGGCGAGATGCCCGAAGCCAGCAATTCCTCGCGCGCGCGCATGACCTCGGCCAGGCGGGTGCCGAAGGACAGGATGGCGACACGCTTGCCCTCGGCGATGATGCGGCCCTTGCCGATCTCCAGCGGCTCGCCGCGTTCCGGCATCTCGACCCCCATGCCCTCGCCGCGGGGATAGCGGAAGGCGATGGGCCCCTCGTCATGGGCAGCGGCGGTCGCGACCATGTGGACCAGCTCGGCCTCGTCCGCGGCGGCCATGACGACCATGCCGGGCAGGTTGGCAAGAAAAGCGATGTCATAGGCACCGGCATGGGTCGCGCCGTCCGCACCGACCAGCCCCGCGCGGTCGATGGCGAAGCGGACCGGAAGGCGCTGGATCGCGACATCATGCACGACCTGGTCATAGCCGCGCTGCAGGAAGGTCGAGTAAAGCGCGCAGAAAGGCTTCATCCCCCCCGCGGCCAGCCCGGCGCTGAAGGTCACGGCATGCTGTTCCGCGATCCCCACGTCAAAGCAGCGACGCGGGAAGCGTTCGGCGAAAAGATTCAGCCCGGTCCCGTCCGGCATCGCGGCGGTCACGGCGACGATCTTGTCGTCGCGGCTGGCCTGATCGGTCAGCGCCCGCGCAAAGACCGAGGTATAGCTGGGGGCATTCGACTTGGCCTTGGCCTGCGTGCCCGTCGCGACGTCGAATTTCGCCGTCGCGTGGCCGCGGTCCGCGGCGCGTTCGGCGGGGGCATAGCCCTTGCCCTTCTTCGTCACCGCATGGATCAGGACCGGACCAGTGGCGCGCGCCTTCAGCGTGCGGAACAGCGGCAGCAACTGGTCAAGATCGTGCCCATCGACGGGGCCGACATAGGAAAAGCCCAGTTCCTCGAACAGGGTGCCCCCGATGGTCATACCCTTCAGCATTTCCTTGGCCCGGCGCGCGCCCTCTTGCAGGGGCGGAGGCAGGAATCCGACCGCGCCCTTGGCCACCGCCTTCAGATCCTGGAACGGGTTTTCCGCGTAAAGCCGCGTCAGATAGCGCGAGAGCGCCCCGGTCGGCGGCGCAATCGACATTTCGTTGTCGTTCAGGACCACGAACAGCCGTTTGCCAAGGTCGCCCGCATTGTTCATCGCCTCGAACGCCATCCCCGCGGTCATTGCGCCGTCGCCGATCACTGCGATCGCGTCACCCGGTTCACCGCCCAGTTCGCGCGCCATGGCGAAACCCAGCGCCGCACTGATCGAGGTCGAGCTGTGTCCCGCGCCGAACGGATCAAAGGGGCTTTCGGACCGCTTGGTAAAGCCGGACAGCCCGCCTTCGGTCCGCAGGCTGCGGATGCGGTCGCGCCGGCCGGTCAGGATCTTGTGGGGATAGCACTGGTGGCCGACGTCCCAGATGATCTTGTCGCGCGGGGTGTCGAAGACGGCATGCAGCGCCACGGTCAGCTCGACCACGCCCAGGCCCGCGCCCAGATGGCCGCCGGTGACCGAAACCGCGCTGATCGTCTCGGCACGAAGCTCCGAGGCAAGCTGGATCAGCTCGCGGTCGCTCAGCGCCTTCAGGTCCGAGGGCAGGTTCACGCGGTCAAGGACCGGGGTGGCAGGGCGGTCGGTGTGGTCGGTCTGGCTCATGCGCTGACCCTTTCGATCGGGAATTTCGGTCGTTCGGCCTGACGCTCAGGCATCGCGTTCGATGATAAACCTTGCAAGGTCGCGCAGGTTTCCTGCGGCCTCGCCATAAGGTTCCAGCGCGGATTCGGCGTTGCGCACCAGCTTGCGGGCCTTGTCTCGCGCGCCGTCCAGCCCCAGAAGCGACACGAAGGTCGCCTTGTTCGCCGCGCCGTCCTTGTTCAGCCTCTTGCCGGTCTCGGCCTCGTCGCCGATGACGTCCAGGATGTCGTCCTGGATCTGGAAGGCCAGGCCGATATTGCGGGCATATTCGGTCAGCGGGCCGGTATCTTCACCCGCCATGATCGCGCCCGAGGTCGCCGAAAAGACGATGAGCGCGCCGGTCTTGGCACTTTGCAGGCGCTTGATCGCAACGATGTCGAGGGGTTCGAGCGCGGTTTCGGCCGCGATGTCCAGAGCCTGACCCCAGACCATGCCGCGGGCCCCGACGGCCTCGGAAAACGCGCGGATCAGCGCCACCCGGACCTCGGCCGTGCCGATCTGGTGCAGGCTCAACAGACCAAAGGCCAGAGTCTGCAGCGCGTCCCCGGCAAGAATCGCGGTGGCCTCGGACCATTGCACATGGCAGGTCGGCAGGCCGCGACGCAGGTCGTCATCATCCATCGCGGGCAGGTCGTCATGGACCAGGCTATAGGCGTGCAGCGCCTCGACCGCCGCGGCGACGGGCAGAGCCTCTCTGTCGGTCAGTCCGAACAGGCGCGCCGATTCCATCACCAGAAAGGCGCGCAGCCGCTTGCCGCCGATACAGGCATAACGCATTGCGTCGGTCAGTTCGCCCGGCGGGAAACCGGCCATGGCCTCGTCCAGCGCGGCCTGAACCTGCGCCTTCACATCCTCAAGACGGTCCTGCATCACAGCCCCTCGACGGGAACCGTTCCGGTCGGCTGGCCGCTGGCGGCAAGCGTGATCTTTTCGACCCGCTCCTCGGCGCGGCGCAGGACTTCCTCGCAATGCTTGCGCAGCAGGGCGCCGCGTTCGTAAAGCGCGATGGATTCTTCAAGCGCGGCGTCGCCGTGTTCAAGCTTGCCGACCGTCGCCTCAAGCTCGCGCATCGCCTCCTCGAAGGACAGGTTTTCGATCTCGGTCATGCCGGCGTCTCCTTCAGAACCTCGACATGGGCGCGCGCGGTGCGGCCCAAAGCGGCAAGATCATAACCGCCTTCGAGGACCGATACCACCGGCGCCGAACAGGTCGCCGCCGCGTCGAGGATCAAGCGGGTTATTGCCGTGAAATCACCGTCTTCCCAGGCCAGCGATGCCAGGGGGTCCGCCTCATGGGCATCGAACCCGGCCGAGACCAGCACAAGCTGCGGCTGCCATTCGACCACGCGGTCGCAAATCTGCCGCCAGGCCGCGCGCGCCGGACCCCCATCCGAGCCCGCCTGCAAGGGCAGGTTCAGGATCTGGCCATGTGCGCCACATTCCGCAGGGGCGCCAGTGCCGGGATAAAGCGGAAATTGATGCGTCGAGGCAAACAGGCTGCGCGGTTCGTTCCACAGCAGATCCTGGGTGCCGTTGCCGTGATGAACATCGAAATCCAGGACCGCGACCCGGTCCAGCCCATGGTGGTCCAGCGCCCGCACGGCCCCGATCGCGATCGAATTGAAGATGCAGAAGCCCATTGCGCGGGCGCGTTCGGCATGGTGGCCGGGTGGGCGCATGGCGACGAAGGCTGTCGCATCCTCTCCAGCCAGTACCGCATCCACTGCGGCGCAGACCCCGCCCACCGCGTGGCGCGCGGCCGCAAGGCTGCCCGGCGAAAGATAGGTATCCGCGTCCAGCATCGACCAGCCTTCCTCGGGCACCTTGCGAGCCACCGCCGCAAGATAACCAAGGGAGTGGCAGCGCAGGATGTCTTCGTCCTCGGCGTCCGGTGCCTCGCGCCGGTCCAGCTCCAGATCGGCCAAGGCGCGGATCACCGCGTCAAGCCTCGCCACCTGCTCGGGGTGACTTGGCGGCGTAACATGCCGAAATCCTGAAGGATGGGTGTAAAGAAGCGTCATGGCTTCACGATTATGCAGCACACCCGAACCGGCAAGCGATAGTTCCGCGACCTGTCGAAATCGACGGGCCGCGGCACAGTCAACTGCCTAACGCGGGCGCACCAACCGGCCCGCCCCTGCCCCGCAAAAGTCAGGCCAGCAGGCGGTGGCCATCGTGCCCAAGGACAGCAATCTCGATCAGCGAGCCTTCGGGCATGTCGCGATCAAAGGCGACCTCGGTGAAATGTTCGGTCCGGGCAAGGCGCGGGCCTTCGGTCAGAACCAGCCGGGTCTGGCCGATCTGCGCGGCTAGATGGCTTTCCAGCGCGGCATCGCCCTTGGCGCGCAAGCGGGCGGCGCGGTCCTTGATCGCGGGCCCGGCGACGCGCGGCATACGTGCGGCGGGCGTGCCCTTGCGCGCGGAATAGGGAAAGACATGCAGGAAGGTCAGTCCGCAATCATCGACCAGCTTCAGGCTGTTTTCGAACATCGCCTCGGTCTCGGTCGGGAAACCGGCGATGATGTCGGCGCCAAAGACGATGCCGGGACGCAGCTTGCGGGCATCCTCGCAGAAGCGGATCGCGTCATCGCGCAGGTGCCGGCGCTTCATCCGCTTCAGGATCATGTCATCGCCCGCCTGCAAGGACAGATGCAAATGCGGCATCAGGCGCGGCTCGGTCGCGATCGCCAGCATCAGATTCTCGTCCGCCTCGATCGAATCGATCGAGCTGATGCGCAGGCGCGGCAGGTCGGGGACCAGACGCAGGATGCGCATGACCAGATCGCCCAGCCTCGGCTGACCCGGCAGGTCCGCACCCCAGCTGGTCAGGTCGACGCCAGTCAGAACGACCTCGTTGAAGCCGCGGTCGCGCAGGCGCTTGATCTGGTCGACCACAACTCCGGCAGGAACCGAGCGCGAATTGCCCCGGCCATAAGGGATGATGCAGAAGGTGCAGCGATGATCGCAGCCATTCTGGACCTGCACATAGGCACGGTGCCGGCCGAAACCGTCGATCAGGTGCCCGGCGGTTTCCTTGACCGACATGATGTCGTCGACCTGCACCTTTTCGGTCTCGCCGATCAGGTCGGGCGCACGCATTCCGGCCCAGGTCGCGGGCTGCATCTTTTCATGGTTGCCGATGACGCGCGTGACCTCGGCCATGGCGGCGAAGGTCTCGGGCTCGGTCTGGGCGGCGCAACCGGTGACGATCACGGGCGCGCCGGGGTTTTCGCGGGCAAGGCGGCGAATCTCTTGCCGGGCCTTGCGCACGGCCTCGGCCGTCACGGCGCAGGTGTTCACGATCACCGCGCCCGTCAGCCCCGCCGCATCGGCCATCTCGCGCATGGCCTCGGTCTCATAGGCGTTCAGCCGACAGCCAAGCGTCGCAAAGACCGGAGGGTTCACCTGATCTTTCATCCCCGCCACACCCCGTCGAAGACATGGGCGGTCGGGCCGGTCATCCAGACCCCATCCTCGCGCCAGTCGATTTCCAGAACCCCGCCGGGCACGCTCACCCGGACGCGACGGCCGGTCAGACCGCGCCGCGCCGCCGCTACGACGGCTGCGCAAGAGCACGAGCCCGAAGCGAGCGTAATACCTGTTCCGCGCTCCCAGATGCGCAGGATGATCTCGTCCGGCGAGACGACCTGCACAACCTCGACATTCGTGCGCTGGGGATAAAGCGGGTGGTGTTCGTGTTCGGGACCGAAGCGTTCAAGATCGACCGTGGCCACATCCTCGACAAAGAAGGTCATGTGCGGGTTGCCCATGCCGGTCGCGACCGGATCGCCATCAATCGGCAGATGCAGCGTGTCTATATCCGCAGCCAGCGGAATGCTCTGCCAGTCCAGGACCGGCGGCCCCATGTTCACGCGGGTCAGGCCATTCCCCGCATCCTCGGCCGCAAGCACCGCGTGATCGGTCGCCAGCCGCAGCGCCGAGGCCCCCGATTCGTCCAGCAGATAGCGCGCGACGCAGCGCGTGGCATTCCCGCAGGCCGCCGAAACCGAGCCGTCGGCGTTATAGAAGACCAGCCTGGCATCGGCATTTTCCCCCGGCAGGATGACCGCCAACTGGTCGAATCCGACACCGAAATGTCGGTCCGCCATGGCTGCGACAACCGCAGGCGCGGGCAGCTCGCCGGTCGAGCGACCGTCGAGGACAACGAAATCATTGCCCAGCCCATGCATTTTCATGAAGGGCAAGGACAGGCCTTGGCCGGGGTTTTGCTGCTGTTCCATGCGGGTCACATACGCTTGAGGGAAAGTTTTTTCCAGAGGTCGTGATTTTTCCGCTTGACCCCACCAGCGCCCAACACTAGTTAGCCCCCCGTGCAGTGGGCCCATAGCTCAGTTGGTAGAGCAACTGACTTTTAATCAGTGGGTCACAGGTTCGAATCCTGTTGGGCTCACCACTATATCTTCCCCCGGAAGATTGGCACAACGGCTGATGATAATGTCAGCCAAACGTTTGTCCAGACATTATAATTCGGCCTTCGGGCCAGCCGTTCAGCGCTGGACGCTTTTGCGTCTTCGATGATCTCACTCGGGCATTCGCGACCAATGCGCCGCTTATGTCGCTTGTCCCGAAGCTGGCGCGGCGGGGCCGGAAACCGGCCCCGAAACCCGACCCGTCACAGGATGAAATCGTCCCGATTCAGGTTCACCAGCCCCGCAAGTTCGATCTGGAAATCGGCCCGCCCGTCGTGGTTCAGATCGCCATAGACGATGGTCCGGTCATGGTCCGTGCCCGTGACATCGAACTGGCGAAAGACCACATCTGCCGTCGTGGCCGAAAAATTGCCACCGCCGCGCCAGACAAAGGCCTGGTCCCCGGCCAGCGCCGGATTCGCATCGATCCGCGACAGGTCGATTTTGTCCTGCCCATGGGTGAAATCCAGGATCAGGTCACGATGACCCGTACCCGACAGCGGGTTCAGCGGGCCGTTGTTGATGTAGCCGGAATAGCCCGGCGCGGAATCCTGGACCGAGGTGAAGACGAAGCTGTCATGGCCCGCGCCGCCGCGCATCGTGTCGACGCCCGCTCCGCCGATCAGCACGTCATTGCCCCCGCCCCCCAGCAGGACATCGTTCCCGCCGCGACCAGACAGCGTCTCGTTGCCCGAACCGCCAACCAGCCGGTCATTCCCGGCGGTGCCGGTCAGCCCCTCGACCACATCCGTCACCGCGATGCGCAGCCCATGGCGTCCCTCGGGGCCGGTGCCGATGGTCGGATCGTTCAGCAGGACCGTCACGTCCAAAGCGGGATTGGTCTCGAAATCCAGTGCGGCCCCGGCACGCAGCCAGACCCCGCCATTGCGGATCTCGAACAGACCCGCATCCGCTCCGGTCAGCGACAGGTGGTTCGGCCCGCCATCCGGGTCGGTGACGGACAGCGTCGCAACCCTGATGCCCGCCGCGGTCGACGCATCCTCGGCCAGGTTGCCAACCAGGGGCGAAACATGCAGCACCGGCGCGTCATTCACGGGCGTCACGTTGAACCCGAAGCTGCGCGCTATCGGGACCGAGCCGTCCTCGTTTCCATCCTCGACCAGCACCCGAAACGAGGCGGAGTTGCTCTCGGACCCGTCATGCAGAAAGCTGACCCGGCCCGCGGCAATATCAGCGGCAGTAAAGCTGGCCGCGGCCGCGCCATTCACCAGCAGCGCGCCATGAACCGGGGCCGAGACACGGAACACCACGCCCGCGCCGCTGTCGTCGGGATCGCTGAAGCCGATATCGGCAGCGGTCAGGACATAGCGCCCGCCTTCGCGGACGGTCGCGTGCAGGTCTCCGGTCAGGACAGGGGCATCGTTCACCGCCGCGACATTGAAGGTCAGCCGGTTCGGCGTCGGATCAAGGTCGACGCCGCCACCCGCCGTGCCGCCATTGTCCTGCACCTGAAAGGTCAGCGAGGCATAGGGCGCCCCTTTGCCATTCGCCGCGGGCCGAAACACCAGATCACCCGCGGCGATATCGGCGACGGCGACCATCTGCCCTGCCGTGACGGCGACGCCATCCAGCGTCAATTGCCCTGCCCCCGGCAGGCCGGTGATCCTGACCGCCGACAGCGCGTGTCCGTCCGGATCGCTGAAGCCGAAATCCGAAACCACCAACGCGCGGCTGCCGTCCTCGTTCAAAGAGAGTGTGTGGTCGGCACCTGATGGGGCGCGGTTTACCACGTCATCATTCACGATGATCGCGGTTGCCGCGCCCTCTGTGGCCGAGATCCTGCCCTCTCCATCGGCATGGGTCAGGGTCAGCGTCAGGCTTTCATCTGCCTCGAATTGCGAATCTGGAACAATGGCGACGCGGACGATGGCCGATTGTTGTCCTACCGCGAAGCTGACCATCGCTGCCGGCGCGACATAGTCGGAACCTGCGGTCGCGCTGCCGCCAAGGGAAAAGGACATGCTCTCGGCTTCCGAGGTGGCTGTGCGGGTGATGGTGAACTCAAGATAACCGCCCGAACCGGTGGCCGTACCTTCATTTGCCGAGGCCGCGGTGACCGAATAGGTCGCCATGGTGTTCAGCAGAATGGTGCTGGTATTCGAACCGAAGTTCGATGTCGCGATATCAAGGTCGCCGTCGCCATCGAAGTCCGCAAGCGACAACCCGCCTGGAGAGATTCCGACAGGAAGCGGCAGGCCGCTGGCAGGCGTGAAGTTGCCTGCGCCATCGTTGAAAAGAATGCTGATCGAGGAGGAGCCAGAATTGGACACCACCATGTCCAGATCGCCGTCCCCGTCCAGATCGCCAAGCTTGACGTCATAGGGGTTGTTTCCGGTCGCAAAATTGACAGGTGCCGCAAATCCGCCCGTGCCATCGTTGCGCAGGACCGACACCGAGTTGCCGCTGAAGTTGACTGCGATCAGGTCCGCCCTGCCATCGCCGTCCACGTCGCCCACGGTGATGCCCCTGGGCCCCGCCCCCGTCGCCGCCGTAACCGGGGCGGCAAAGGTTCCGTCGCCGTTGTTGAACAGGATCCCGATCGAGTTGTTGGAATTGTTGGTGACCGCCAGATCAAGGCGTCCGTCCCCGTTGAAATCCCCCAACGCCATCTGGACCGGGAGGCTACCGCCCGTCGTCAGCGGAGAACCTTGTGCCGCCGCAAAGCTGCCATGGCCGTCATTCAACATGACCGACAGATTGTTCGACGAATAGTTTGCGGTGACGAAATCAAGATCCCCGTCACCGTCGAGATCCCCGACGGCTATGCCGCGGGGACCCGTTCCAACAGCGGTGTAAGACGTAACGAAGCCGCCGGTGCCGTCGTTCATCGCAATAGTGACGCCATTGCCCGGAAGATTCGTGGCAAGGAAATCGATATCGCCGTCGCCATCCAGATCGCCGGTGACAACTGATCGCGGGCCATTGGTGGCAGGCATGAGGCCGGTTTGGGCAAATGCCCCGGTTCCATCGCCCAGCAGCACCGAGACATTGTCGCTGATGTAGTTCGCGACGAGCAGGTCCAGGTTGCCGTCACCATTCACGTCGGCGACCGCGTTGCTGACCGGGTTCGTGCCGGTCGGATTGGTGGTCATGGTCCGGAAGATGGCCATGTCAGACTCCTTCGCGCGGATGTGGGGTGGCCATGATCCGGTCGGTCCCGGACCGGATCTCGGGGCGGATTTCCCGCCTGATGTCGTCGTTGCGGAAACCTATGGCCTCGGCCATGCGTGTCCGTGGCAGGACGGCCGTGTCGTACAGCTCGGTAATGGTGTGACCGAAGCGCAGCCAATGCTCGACCCGGCCCGAGGTCAGGTCGACAACCAGAAGCCCGCAGCGTGGCGTCGCGGATTTCCGGGCAAGTCGCTGGTCAAGCTCCAGCCCGGAAAAGCTGCCGCCATGACGCGGCAGCGACAGGCCGATCACTGCATGGTTGCCGCTGAAGGCCAGGCCCCGCGCGAAGCCGGGGCAGAAACACAGGGGCGTAAAACTGCCATCCCGCAGATCTATCTGCCCGAATTCCCCCGTGCCCGAATTCAGCAGCCAAAGCCTGCCACGATAAAGCCGCGGCGAATGCGGCATGGACAGACCCGCCGCCGCAATCTCGCCGCTGGCGACATCGATCACCACGCCCCCTGCCTGCCGCTGGTCACGCCAACCGTCGGCGACATCAGAGGTCCCGACAGCAGTGACATAGGCAGGGCGCGTCCCGTCCATCGCCAGCCCGTTGAGATGGCAGCGATCCTCGGCCACCAGCGCACTGATGAACCGGGGCATCCACAGCGGGCGAAAGGAATCGCGGTCGCTGATCGTGGCAAGGCAATTGCAAAGCGTGTTGACGAAGATCGGGCGCGGCGCGCCGTCGATCTGGGTCATTGCGATGTCATGCAGGTCGATCTTCCCGGTTACGCGTCCCTCGACCGGGGCGAATCTGCGATCGGCGCCCCCCTGCATCGCTTGGCCCGGCTGCAGGACATTCTCGAACCGCCAGAGCATGAAGGCGCTGCTGGTCCAAAGGCTTTGCCCGTCGGTCCACAGACCCTGGCAGTTTTCGATCAGCCGCTCATGCGCGCGGATGCCGCCATCGGGTTTCCGCCCGACGAAGAACAGCCGCCCCGCCTGATAGGTGGTCAGCGCAAGCGCGATGTCCTGCGTTTCAAGCCAGTGCGAGAAGTCGGCCGAACAGGTGACAAGCGGCTCGGGATTTGCCGCATCGACGCCCCCTGCCGGAGCGTCGGGCAATGCCGCGGTCACGGCCATCAGAAATGCCAGTTCATGCCGACGCGCAGCACGTCGGCAGTGACCTCATTCTCGAAGCGCGGGAATGCGCCCGCCGGATCCTCGGCCGCGCCGGTCGCGCTCACGCTGCCGAAGTCGTAATGCAGCAGGCTGAAATCCAGGCTGCGGTTTTCGGCGATGCGCCATTCGACGCCCGCGCCGAGGACCCATCCCGACCTGCCACCCCCGCCCGAGACCTCCATCATGGCCGGGGGCGCATGGTCCCGCGCGCCGGCATCGATATCCCCGCGCGCATAGCCACCGGTGACATAGAACAGCTTGTCATCCTGGGCATAGCCGGCGCGCAGGCGCAGGCTTGCGGTGTTCTTCACCTTGAAATCGACGGTTGTATCGGCCCCGGCCCCCGGAAACGACACATCGCCGCCCGCATTCAGCGCGCTCAGGTCCATCGCCGCGCCAAGGATAAAGGCGCCGTCGCCGCCGTTCTGGAACTGCCGGTCGCAGCCCAGTGTCCCGCCCAGCGCCGCGCTGGTTCCATCCGCAGAGACGGTATGGGGCGCACCGTTCCAACCCACGCCTGCCCCGGCAAACGGCCCCTCGCGGAACGGCTTGTCGGTGATGTCGGATTTGGCCCGCGCGACTCCAAGACTGACCCCGCCATAACAACCCGACCAGTCCGCGGCGGCGGCGGGCAGAAGACAGGCAAGAAAGGCGGTCGCCCCAAGGGCGGTACAAATGAAGTTGCGCAGGATAGGCCTCGCCGAAAGTGGACAGTCGCTTCGGCGCAAGCTAGCGCAACTATGGCGTGTAGATGGTTAACTGCTTCGCCCAAAATGCTATCCAAATGGACAACTTTCGGCTGAAATTATTGAACCCCCTTCGCGCCGAACATGCATCAAGGCGTCAACCCGCTTCCTGGCCGGTCGACTGGGGACGAATCGTGACGGGCCACCACCCCGCCGGCGGGGCGCACGTCCGGTTTCGTCCGGCTGGAAAGGACCCGGAATCAGGGGGCCTTCCCACCCGACGCCCCGCTCTGTTCTTGCGCATGAGGTCCGGCTATGGGTTCATTGTCATTCCCCGGCGGCCCTCCGCCCTGACAAGATGAGAGGCGACAGCATGTCCCGAATCCTTCCCTTCAGCGGCGCCGCGGTCCTGGCGCTGGTCTGTGCCCTGCCCGCAATCGCCGACGATGCCGGAACCTGCGGCACCGTGCGCCTGTCCGATCCCGGCTGGACCGACATCACCGCAACCAACGGCGTGGCGCGCGCCGTGCTTGAGGGGTTGGGCTACAAGCCCGACATCAAGACCCTGTCGGTCCCGATCGGCTACGAGGCGCTGAAGAACGCCGAGACCGATGTCTTCCTGGGCAACTGGATGCCCGCGCAGCAGAAGTTCCGCGATGATCTGGAAGCCTCGGGCAAGACCGAGGAACTGGTCCAGAACCTGACCGGTGCCAAGTTCACACTGGCCGTGACCGATGCGGCCGGATCGTTGGGCATCAAGGATTTCGCCGATCTCGACGCGCAAAAGGATGCCTTCGGGGGCAAGATCTATGGGATCGAACCGGGCGCGCCCGCGAACCAGTCCATCGCCAAGATGATCGAGGATGACAAGTTCGGCCTGGGCGATTGGGAACTGGTCGAATCCGGCGAGCAGGCGATGCTGGCGCAGGTCGCGCGCAATGACGCCGCGGGCAAGCCCTCGGTCTTCCTGGCATGGGCGCCCCATCCGATGAACGTGAACCTGAAGATCACCTACCTGTCGGGCGGCGACGTGGAATTCGGACCGGATTACGGTGGCGCAACCGTCCACACTGTCGCCCGCAAGGACTGGGTGTCGGGCTGCCCCAACGCAGCGAAGCTGTTCAAGCAGCTGACCTTTACCGTCGACCAGGAAAACGTGTTGATGGGCAAGATCCTGGACGACGGAGCCGATCCCGCCGATGCGGCCAAGGCCTGGATCGCGGACAACCCCGAGGCGGTGGCGAAATGGCTGGACGGCGTGACGACGCTGGACGGCAAGCCCGGCGCAGAAGCGGTCATGGCCTCGGTGAAATAAGTGACGCGACCGAATATCCTGATCGTCATGGTCGACCAGCTGTCGGGGGTGCTATTCCCCGACGGCCCGGCAGACTTCCTGCACGTGCCGAACCTGCGCAAGCTGGCCGAAAGGTCGACGCGCTTTTCCAACGCCTATACGGCAAGCCCACTTTGTTCGCCCGCGCGGGCCAGTTTCATGTCAGGCCAGTTGCCGCGCCGGACGCGGGTCTATGACAATGCGGCCGAGTTCGCCTCGGACATCCCGACCTATGCGCATCACCTGCGCCGCGCGGGATATCAGACCTGTCTGTCGGGCAAGATGCATTTCGTCGGCCCCGACCAACTGCACGGCTTCGAGGAACGGCTGACCACCGATATCTATCCCGCCGATTTCGGCTGGACCCCGGATTACCGCAAGCCGGGCGAGCGGATCGACTGGTGGTATCACAACCTTGGCTCGGTCACCGGCGCGGGCGTGGCCGAGATCACCAACCAATATGAATATGACGACGAGGTCGCCTATCACGCCTGCCGCAAGCTTTATGATCTCTCTCGCGGGGGGGACGAGCGGCCCTGGTGCCTGACCGTCAGCTTTACCCACCCCCACGACCCCTTCGTGGCGCGGAAGAAATACTGGGATCTTTACGAGGGCATCCCCGAACTGGAGCCGCCCGAAGCCGTCCCGTATGACGACATGGACCCGCACTCGCGCCGGTTGATGGACGCCTGCGACTGGCGCGGGCTAGACGTGACGCGCGACCACATCCGCCACGCGCGGCAGGGCTATTTCGCGAATATCAGCTATGTCGACGACAAGCTGGGCGAGATCCTGGACGTGCTGGAGCGCAGCCGGCAGGAGGCCGTCGTGGTGTTCCTGTCCGATCACGGTGAAATGCTGGGCGAACGCGGCATGTGGTTCAAGATGAGCTTCCACGAACCGTCGGCGCGGGTGCCGCTGATGATCGCCTCGACCGAAATGACGCCGGGACGGATCGCGACTCCGGTTTCGACCATCGATGTCCTGCCCACGATCTGCGACCTCGCGGGCATTCCTATGGATCAGGTCATGCCCTGGACCGACGGCAGCTCATTGGCGCATGGCGCGGAACAACGGGGTCCGGTCGCCATGGAATATGCGGCCGAGGGATCGATCACGCCCCTGGTCGCGCTGCGGGACGGTGACTGGAAATACATCGCCTGCCTTGCCGACCCCGAACTGCTGTTCAATCTGGCCGATGACCCCGGTGAGCGCGTGAACCGCGCGACCGATCCTGCCGCAGCCTTGGTGCTTCAGCGGATGCGGGACATGGCGGCGCAGCGCTGGGATCTGCCCGCCTATGACGACGAGGTCCGGCAAAGCCAGGCCCGCCGCTGGGTCGTCTATGAGGCCTTGCGGAACGGCGGCTATCAGTCATGGGACCATCAGCCCGTCCAGCCCGCGGCCGAGCGCTACATGCGCAATCACATGGACCTGAACGTTCTTGAGGAATCCAAGCGCTTCCCGCGCGGGGAGTGACCGTTCAGTCGAAAAGGTCCAGCGTCGCGGCCAGATCGCGCCAGTCGAGGGTGAAGACGGTGTCATTGCCCTCGGCCACCAGCAGGCCGTAACGCTGCCCCAGCCGGTCGCTCAGCTGCTTCAGCGTGGCGGCGACCCGGTCGGGGGGCTGGATGGGCAGGATCGCTGCATCGGGCGGCGCAACGATCATCCCGTGGACAAGCTGACTGCCTTCGACGCCGACGATGGCGCGCGCGGCGCCGCAGGCTTCGATCAGCTCGTCCACGCTTGCGGACAGGGGATCAAGGATACGGAAGCCCCGTTCGGTCGCCAGCCGCTCGGCCAGTTCGCGCTCGTTCTTCAGCAGGCGCAGGTCGCCCCCGGTGCCGCGGATCAGGAAGACGCCGGGAACCGGTTCGGGGTTGCGACCGGCCAGCAGCTTCGACCGCAGCTCATGCTGGCGGCGCCATTTGTCGGGGTTGTTGGCCAGGTCCGAAAATACGATCAGGTCGTCGAAATGCACAGCAGCGGGCATACGCATCGGATCGACGCCCAACAGCTCCTCATAGCGCGCGGCATGGCCGCCAACGGGCGGAGGCGGCGCCGTGGTCAGTGGCTCTCCGGTCCGTTCGGCCAGCGGCCATGCCACCAGCGCATCCATCAGCCAGCTTCCGAACCAGCGATTCGTGTTCCAGCTTTCATACAGCGCGCCGCTGGCCGTCTGCCGGGGCCGGAAGGCCAGCCCCAGCCGGTTGCGGCGGCTGCGCAGGTGCAGCTCGGCCCCGTCGCGGTAAAGTACGCCGTCGACAAGATCGACATTGCGGAAGCGCCAGCCCAGGGTTGGCCCCTCGCGCACGTCGCCTTCCAGCGTCAGGGCGTTGACCGTATCCGCCAGCGTCGCGAAGACGCTGGACCTGATCCGCTCGACCTGACCCGGCAAGGACAGGGCGGGTCGGATATGCACGACGCCTCCCGGTGCTTCTTCCCAGCTTTCCAGCGCACCGGCCAGGAAATCCGGATCGGGCTGGCCAAGCAGCCTGCGCAGGCGAGAGCGATAGGGACGAAGGGGGTTCGGCATGTCGGGGCAGTTCTCTTGCGGCGAGGAGAGATTGGAACGCTAGGGGCGGTCGGCGGCGCGCCCTTCGACAAGAACGGGGGCGAAGAACCGCTTGCTGCGCCGCCCCGCCATCAGCGGGTCGATCAGCGCGACGCAGCGGCGATAGTGGTCCGTGGCCCGGTGCGCGTCCAGCGCGGCCTCGTCCTCGAACAACTCATAGACGGAAAAGCTGTTCTCATCCTCGGGATCGCAAAGCAGGTCGAAGCGGATGCAGCCGGGTTCGGTCCGCGCGCCTTCCCAGTTCAGGCGGAAGGCTTCGACAAAGGCGTCGCGCTTGCCCGGATGGACCTCGATCTGGACAAGCTGGATCAGCATCTGCACCTCTGGGCCAAGTGACGGGATGGATGGTTCGGGTGCCATTTGGCACCATCGAACGGGCCGGTGACAAGCCCGGATGCGCCCAAGGGAACGAAATTCCCTTTCCGACGCGGCAACTTGCATCTTGGGGAACAGCTTGGCGCCTTTGGGCGTTCCCCCGCCGCGGGGCCGCGAAACTCCCGCACTTCCATCAACAAGGATCCCGTCCATGTCCGATCTGCTTGTGATTGCCTTCGACGACGAAGCCACCGGGTTCGAGCTGCGCAGCGAACTGGTGAAGATGCAAAAGGAATACCTGATCCAGCTTGAGGACGCAGTGGTCGTCACCCGTCCGACGGCAGACGATATCCAGCTGCACCAGCCGGTGAACCTGACCGCGGCCGGGGCCGTGGGCGGCGGGTTCTGGGGCACTCTGGTCGGGCTTTTGTTCCTGAACCCGCTGATCGGCGCGGCCGTGGGCGCGGCCTCGGGGGCGATCGCGGGGCGGCTGACGGATATCGGGATCAACGACGACTTCATGCGTGAGATCGGACGCTCGATCCCGCCGAATGGCTCGGCCGTGTTCATCCTTGTGCGCAAGATGACCGCCGACAAGGTGCTGGCGCGGCTTGAGGGCTTCCAGCTGCGCGGACGCGTCTTGCAGTCCTCGCTGCCGGACGAACAGGAGCAGAAACTGCGCGAGGCCTTTGCCGGGGGCAAGCTGGGCAGCGCGATGGGTATTCCGCAGGCCGATGCGCCCGCCAGCGTGCCCGCGACGCAGCCTGCGGCGCAACCGGGGTCGATCGCCGCGCCCGAGACCCCCTGAGCGGCGATCCAAATGCTTGACGCAATGGGCATTGGCGTGACAGGACGCGCCCATGCCCCGCCGCCGCGAAAGCATCACAGACCCCCTGCAGCCGGTTGAAGCACCGGCCAAGCCCAAGGCGCGACGTCCGCGCCCGGCCGGGCGCTGGCGTTTCCTGCGCCGGGGGCTGATGTGGCTGGGCGGCTGGATCCGCTGGATCGGGGTCAGGCTGCTGGCGCTGATGTTCGTGCTGGTCTTCCTGTTCTCGTTCATCAACCCTCCGACCAGCTGGACCATCCTGACCGAAACCCGGCAATATCCCGGCACGCCGCGCGAATGGACACGGCTGTCGGACATCTCTCCGGACATGGTGCGGGCCGTGGTCGCGGCCGAAGATGCCAATTTCTGCAACCATTGGGGCTTCGACATGATCGAGATCCGCCGGGTGATTCATTCGGGATCCAGCCGCGGTGCCTCGACCATCTCTCAGCAGACGGCGAAGAACGTCTTCCTGTGGCAGGGGCGAAGCTGGCCGCGCAAGGTGCTTGAGACGGTCTATACCCCGATGATCGAGGCGCTCTGGTCCAAGCGCCGCATCGTCGAAGTCTATCTGAACCTGGCCGAATTCGGACCGGGCGTCTTCGGGATCTCGGCCGCCGCCAAGCATCACTTCGGAACCACGCCCGACAAGCTGTCGTCGCGGCAGGCGGCGGCCCTGGCCTCTATCCTGCCGGCGCCGAAGACGCGCAAGCCCAAGACAGGGTCGGCACGCGCGCGGGCAATCGCCGATGGCGCGGCCACGATCCGCAGCGACGGGCGCGATTCCTGCCTGATCCTGCCGCGCTGAATCCAACCTTGTTGAAACCGCGACGGGCGAAGCGTATCACAGGCTGTCCGCGAAATTCCCCCGGTGCTTTCCCCAGATGAATACTTCTTCCAGCAATTCCACGATCCGGCTTTACCACATTGCCCTGTCGCCCTTCTGCCGCAAGGTCCGACTGGTGCTGGCCGAAAAACGGATCGAGGTCGAATTGGTCGAGGACCGATATTGGGAACCGGGGTCCGAAATCCTGCGCCGCAACCCGGCAGGCAAGCTTCCGGTGCTGCGCATGGACGGGCGGCTTCTGGCCGAAAGCCAGGCGATCTGCGAGTATCTCGACGAAAAATACCCCTCTCCCGCGCTGATGCCGCATTCGGCGATCGACCGGTTCGAGGTGCGCCGCCTGTGTTCGTGGTTCGACGACAAGTTCAGCGCCGAATGCACCCGTCCCGTGATGAACGAACGGGTCTGGAAAAAGGTGATGCGGCTTGGCTATCCCGACTCGCGCACCGTCAAGGCGGGGCTGTCTGCGATCCGTTATCACATGGACTATATGAAATCGCTGCTGGAGCATCGGCGCTGGCTGGCGGGTGACGTGATGACGCTGGCCGATTTCGCCGCCGCCGCGCATCTGTCCTGCCTCGACTATATTTCGGACGTGGACTGGACCCATTCCTCGGAGGTGCAGGAATGGTATGCCAAGATCAAGTCGCGCCCGGCCTTCCGCAGCCTTCTGGCCGACCATCTGCCGGGCGTTCACCCGGCGCCGCATTATGCGCTCCTGGATTTCTGATCCTGTCGATATCCGTTCCCGGCTAGAGGAGCAGGCGCGGGCCGAGGGTTTCTCGGCCCTTGGCATTTGCGCACCCGACGCCGATCCCCGCCTGCCCGACCGCCTGGCCGAGTTCCTTGCCGACGAACGCCACGGCCAGATGGAATGGATGGCCGAACGCACCCATTGGCGCGCGGCGCCCGATGCCCTGTGGCCGCAGGCGCGCTCGGTCATCATGCTGGCCGAGCTTTACACCCCTGAGCACGACCCGACCGAGGTTCTGGCCCATCCTGACCGGGGTGCGGTCAGCGTCTATGCCCAGGGCAAGGATTACCACGATCTGGTCAAGAAGCGGCTGAAGCGACTGGGCGGTTGGCTGGTCAACCTGACCGGTTGCGAGATCAAGGTGTTCGTCGACACTGCCCCGGTCATGGAAAAACCGCTGGCGCAGGCGGCCGGTCTGGGCTGGCAAGGCAAGCACACCAACCTGCTTTCGCGCGAACTGGGAAGCTGGTTCTTTCTTGGCTCGATCTTCACCACCCTGGACCTGCCGAAAGATGCCGCAGAGGTGTCGCATTGCGGATCGTGCCGGGCCTGCCTTGACGTCTGTCCGACCGGGGCCTTTCCAGCCCCCTATCAACTGGATGCGCGGCGCTGCATTTCCTATCTGACGATCGAACACAAGGGACCGGTCGATCCAGAATTGCGCCCGCTGCTGGGCAACCGGATCTATGGTTGCGACGACTGCCTTGCCGCCTGCCCCTGGAACAAGTTCGCCCAGGCCGCGACCGAGCTGCGCTATCACGGCCCACACGGCGCCCCTGCCCTGGCAGAGCTGGCGGCGCTGGATGACGCCGCCTTCCGCGAAAGATTTTCCGGCAGTCCGATCAAGCGGATCGGCAGAAATCGCATGGTCAGGAATGTGCTTTACGCAATCGGCAATTCGGGGCTTGCACATCTGCGTCCAGTCGCGGAAGCCTTGGCGCATGATCCCGACCCCGCCGTGGCAGACGCGGCGCAATGGGCCTGCCAAAGACTGACATGATTCCTACGCCTCCAAGTCCTCTGCGCGGTATCCTGCTCAAATGCGTCAGCGTGATGGTGTTCACCGTCATGGCGTCGATCATCAAGGCGACCTCGGCCAGCGGCCTAGGTGTCCCGCCCGGTCAGCAGGTCTTTTTCCGATCCTTTTTCGCAATCCCGGTGATTCTCGTCTGGCTGCTCTGGCGCGGAGAGTTGGGCGTCGGACTGCAGACCTTTCGCCCGATGGGACATTTCTATCGTGGCGTGATCGGCACGATGGCGATGGGGTTGGGATTCTGGGCGCTGTCGCTGCTGCCCTTTCCCGAAGTCACCGCGATCGGCTATGCCGCGCCGCTGCTGACCGTCATCTTCGCCGCGATGTTTCTGGGCGAAGAGGTCCATCTGTTCCGCATCAGCATGGTGGTGATGGGGCTTCTGGGCGTGGTGATTGTGCTGTCCCCGCGCCTGACCACCGGGGCCGAAATGGACCTGCGCGAAAGCCTGGGCACGGTCGTCACGCTGGCGGGAGCGTCCTGCACCGCGCTTGCGATGATCTTCGTGCGCAAGATGGTGCAGGAAGAGCGGACCTCGGCCATCGTCTTCTGGTTTTCGGTCACGTCGACGCTGCTCAGCCTGCTGACATTGCCCTTTGGCTGGGTAATGCCGGATCTGCGCACGGCGGCGCTGCTGATCACGATCGGATTGCTGGGCGGGCTGGGGCAGATCCTTCTGACCTCGGCCTATCGCTATGCCGATGCCTCGCTGATTGCACCGTTCGAATATGCCTCGATGCTGCTGGCGCTGCTGATCGGCTGGTTCGTCTTTGGCGAGGCTCCGACCCTTGTAATGCTGGCGGGCGCGGCGCTGGTCATCACCGCGGGCATCCTGATCATCTGGCGCGAACGTCACCTTGGGCTGGAACGCAACCGCCAACGCAAGGCAATGACCCCGCAGGGCTGATCACCGCTTGGCCGCGCGCCGTCAGGGCTGACCGCCGAAACCATAGGCGACGTAGTCACGCAGATAGGCGCGCTTTGCCGCGCCGCGCAGCTTCTGGTCGTTCAGGAATTCCGGGAAGCGCTCGGTCGCCTGCGGCAGCGAGGGGGCCTGCCGGATGCCCACGCTGCTGGCCAGCCATCCAATCTCACGCTCCAGATCGGATTCGCGCAGCACCATGTCCGGCGCGCCGAATCGCGAAAAGCCCGACAGAACCTCGGCCTGGCTCGCCCAGCCCGGATGCGTCGGCAACGAGGTCTGGCCGTTCACGTTGCGACGCAGGAAGTCCAGGAAGGTTTCGAACAGCTCGGCCCGTCGGCTGTCGGTCAGGTCCGGAAGGTCCACTTCTCGCGGCAGGGCCACGCGATGGACCTGCCGCATCAGGTCGCGCAGCTCGGCATTTCCGCCTTGCAGAAGTGCCTCGAACGCGGACCAGGCGCGCCGCAGCGGATGGCGCAGGACGGTAAAACTGCGATGCCCGATATGGTCACGCTTCCACTGGCGCAGGCTGTTCTGGTTCAGGTCGCCCGTCACTTCGCCGATGTGGCGCAACCATGCGCTGATCCTGTCACCCGGCCCGCCCTTGATCGGCATGAAGACCAGCCCCTTGCCTGCCTCGGCTGCCAGGAACGAAGGCACCGCCGGACCGCGGCGCGGTTCGAAATTCGGAATCCGGCGCAGCATGAAGGGATCCAGCTCCGACAGCGCGGTCTGCATTTCCTGAAAATTCGAAACCTTTTCGGACAGTTCACGAGGATTTTGCGGCACCTGGTCGCTGGCGGGTGCGACCTTTTCCAGGTCTGTCCGCCCCATCCAGTGCAAAAGTCCGGTCATGACCCCGGTATCGCGCAGATCCTCGTATCCCAGCCAGAAGGCCGATTGACCGGTCACCTGCAGGCGATGCTGGATGCGCAGCTGAAACTCCTCGACCTCCGACGCGACCTGCCGGAACTCCTCGGGCTCGAACCGGGCGGCGGCAGGGATCGGGGTCTCGGTCTCGTTCAGCTTCCACTGGTTCGTGGCGCGGGCCAGCGCGGTCGAGACGTAACTGTCGACCGGGTTGCGGGTCAGGATGATCTTGGCGCAGGCCCGGTCGTCCATGATCGCATCGAAGACCCGCGGATCGTGGTCGTGGAAATAGCGAAAGCCCGGCAGGTGGTTCGGCTTGTCGAAGATCGCGGCCAGCAGGCGATGCGGATCCTCGTCCCGCTCGGCCTTGGTGATGCCCTTCAGTTCATCCTTGTCGGGCCAGCCCATCATGTAGGGGTTGAAGGCCTCTCCGAAGCAGGTGACGCGCTTCAGTGCGTTCAGCGTCGCCTCAAGCAGGTTCGACCCTGTCCGCATTTCGGCGAAGATGACGAAGCGCTGAAAGGTCTGGGTCATGTCACATGCTTTCCTTGCTCGGGACCGGTTCGACGACGGGGAATTCGCCCATCAGTTGCGGACGCAGACCCGCATTGCGCAATCGCTGCAGAAAGCGGCCCATTCCGGCCAGTTCCCGCATCTCGGGAAGGTTCGCGGACATGTCCGGATCACCCCCCAATTCGCGCAGGACGCTGCGCAGCACTCCTGCCGGGCGCGAACAGAAATCGCCTAGGTCCCAGATCCGGGTGCGCGCCTTCAGCCAGACCGAGTTCAGCACACCCATCTGCTCAAGCTCGATCCGCTGAAGCACGGCGGCAATGCGCCGGATGTCGTCGAAGGGCATGCCAGAATGCAGCAGCGGCACCGCCCAGGCCCCGGTGATGACATAGAACTGTGCATTTGGATCGGTCGCCATGAACCAGTTCAGGTTCTGCTGGTCACGCGGGCTGTACTGGATCACCTGCATCCGCTGGGACATGCGGATCAGGTTGGCGACAAAGCCACGCGGGTCCAGATCGCGCAGCGCCGCGCTGTCGCTGAGCCCCCCCGGACCAATTCGCGAGCGGTTGGAAAATTCGACCCCGTCTTGCGACAGAAGATGGCCGTGGACATCGGCATCGACCCGTTCGGCAAGCCAGGGTTCGAAACCGGGGAACAGGTCCGAAAACCCCTGCATCACCGCATAGGGGGCCGAGGTCTTGCCGTTCTCACGGTCCTTCATGGGAAAGCGGCTCTGCATGTACAGTCCCGGCCTGCCCAGGCGGCGCCGGCTGACGGCCTGTCCGATGATGCGGTCAAGCCGCTCGGGCTGGGGCTCTGCCGCCGAAGGTTCGCCATGCACCGGGCGCGGGAAATAGGTGTAAAGCGCCGTCGCCCGCGGCCAGATCTTGCGCGCGACGAAGCAGCGCGATTCCTCGAGAATCTGGCGGTGGTCGTTGTAGAACATATATGGCTTGCCCTGGTCGTCGAACTTGGCAAGCGTCAGCGAGCGGCTTTCGATCCGGTTCGAATGCAGCCGCGCCAGCGTCTGGAAATAGCTTTCGTCCGGGATCCAGACGCGGTTGAAATATCGGTCGAATTCGGGACGGCGGCGATCGGCAAGAATCGCGTGCAGCGTCACCCGCGTCAGGCACCACCATTGCGACCCAAGATGCGGGACCAGTCCTTCGGGGATGCGGCGCTTGAACTTCAGGCGGCGCTGCAGCTCGACATAGCGGTCGAATAGCTTGCGCCGACGGCGATAGGCAAAGGGGAAGCGCAGGGTAAAGCGTTCCTCGTTCAGCCCGCCGACGGTCCAGCCGACATCCTCGGCGGTCACGCTTTCGATGAAATCACGATTGGGATGGCGCGACAGGAAGGCGATCAGGTCCGCAACCGGCCGGAGCGGCAGGCACGATCCCGACACGACCATCACATGGCTCACGTCCTCGAACCGGTCCAGCAACAGCGCTGCTGCATCCTGGGTGGCGCGGACCAGGCTGAAGCTGCCCCATTCGCAGGGATGGCGACGGGAAAACACCACGTCCTCGAACCGGTCGAGGTCGGCCTTCATGGTGGCGACCTCCATGGCCGAAACCTTGGCGTCGATATGGATTGCCACGACCGCCCCACCAGCCGCCCAGACCTCGGCCATGCGGGCGGCCAACGGCAATTCGTTGTGGCACAGCATGACGATGCCCAGCCGGACCTTGCCGCCGCGCAATGGAACGGGCGGTTCATGTTCGGGGGCCGTCATGCCCAGTTCCCCTTGGAGATCAGTCCCAGATCCTCCAGTTGGCGCCAGTCTTCATATCGGCGCGATTCCTCGCACCAGAAATCCTGCTCGTCCTGAAGGCCCGAGTGATAGGCCATGTATTCCTGGCTGTCCGAGTAATGCTGCCGCCGCTCAAGCTCTTCAGCGGATTTCTGGGCAAAGGTGGACAGGAACTTTGCATGAAGCAGGCAGCCCGAGGCCTTTTCGCCACCATCCTCGTCATAGACCACGTTCAGCGAACGCGGCAGCAGCATGTGGGTCGAGCTGACATAGACATATGACCGTTCCCAGCGCACCAGCGGGATCTTGTTCAGCGCCGGTCCCTGGGCGGGATTGTCATGGAAGAATGCGCGGCTGCGCGGCCCGCCCTGGATCCACAGGTTGCCGTATTCGCCATTCTTGCGGATCGTGTAATTCGCCGGATCGAACCAGCTTGCGATCTGGAACGGATCCTCACCCTCCGCATAGGTGCGGGCATGAAGCGGACCCTTGGGATACATGTCCAGCAGCATCGACGAAAAGGATTTGATCGCAGAGGCGTCCAGCCAATCCGTCAGGGCCTTCAGCGGCCGGGTATCGTGATGCGGATAGATCAGGAATTCGTCGGGATCGACGGTCAGACACCAATGCCCGACACCGTGGCGGAACAGCAGCCAGTTGATCCAATCCATCCCGAAACGGGAATCCTTGTAACTGGAATGGGTCAGCCAGACGGAAACATCCATCTGCTCGCTCAGATATTCCAGCCCGCCATCATCCGAGCCATTATCGACGACCAGGAAATGCTGGACCCCCATGCGCCGGTAATATTCCAGGAAATAGGGCAGCCGCACCTTTTCGTTGCGGATCGACATGAACAATAGGATATCGCCGCGCCGAATGCGCCGGGTCCGCACCGCAATCGGGTGCAGGCGATGCCGCCGCCGGATCGCGCGCCCCAGCAAATATTGCCGACGGACACGGAGTCGCAACTTTCGCCGGGTGATCCTGAACAGTCGCTTCACGGGAATCTTCGCTTTTAGCCCGGCATAGCCGCCGCCGACCGTGGGTGCAATCCTTCGCGCATGAGCCCTTCCACAGCGGCAAAATGTGCATCCCATTGCGGCACGGCCAGCGCCGGGTGCCGCAAGACGGGCCGTGCGGCGATCTCGATCACGGCGTCGGCCCATTGTCCGGCATCGTCGGGGGAAAGATAGCGGGCATAGTCGCCCAGCAATTCGCGCGCGACCGGCAGTGGCGCGCTGAGCACCGGGATGCCGCGCGCCGCGGCCTCGGTATAGGGCAGACCGAAGCCCTCGGCCCGGCTTGGCATCAGCAGGGCATGGCAGCCGTCCAGCAGCCCCGCTACGGCCCCGTCGTCCAGATTCGAGAACTCGCGCACCACCCCATTCGCCGGACAGCGGTCCAAGCGCGCGAAGGTCACATGATTTTCCCAGCCACGCCGACCAATGATGACAAGGCCGGGCATCGCCTCGGCCGGCAGGCGGCGGGCCATCGTCTCCCAGCAATCCAGAAGCAGCGCATGGTTCTTGCGCGGCTCGATCGTGCCAAGGGTGACGAAATACGGCCGGTCCGGCGCAATCTGCGCAGACAGGGGCGCGGGGACGGCAAGCCGCGTCCCGATTGGCGCGACAAAGATATCCGCTCCTGCCGGAACGCCCATCCGGTCGCGCCAGCCCAAAATCGCATCCCGCGTCGCGCCCGAAATGGCCAGGATCTGGTCGGCATGGCCCAGAACCGCGGCAAGACGCTCGCGGAACTTCGCGGATTGTCCGGCGCGGGTGAATTCGGGATGGTCCAGCGGGATCGTGTCGTGGACAAGCACGACCCGGCGCAGCGCGCCGAGCCCGGCCAGAAGCGGCGCCGACAGGTTGCTGTGCCCGACATTCAGGTAGATTGCGTCCCCGCCCAGCAAGGCAGCGGCGCGGGCCGCGATGCCTCGCCCCGCCGGCCCTGCCGCATGCAGTGCCATCCGCCGTAGCGCCGCTTCGGCGCGCGCGCTCAGGTCCTGGCGTCCGCGAAGCCGGTCGATCAGCACGGGGTCGGGCAAATCCTCGACCCGGCCCGAAAGCCAGTCAAGGATCTTGCGCCCGGCCTCGCACGGCAGAAGCAACTGCCCGCGTCGGACACGGGCCAACAGCAGGCAGGGCGGCGCGCTTTGGCCAAGATGGGCCAGCCACTCGGCCTCGACACGGTCGATACCGGTCGCCGGACCCTTCCCCAGCCGTGAGATCAGGCGCGAGACATCCAGCAGGATCGCCGGATCAGCGCTCATATCCGCCGTGCTGGTGCCAGCGCCACGCGTCGCCGATCATCTGCGGCAGGGTCGACCGCACCGGGTCCCAGCCCAGCACTGACATGGCCTTGCCACTGCCCGAGACCAGCTTGACCGCGTCGCCGCCCCGCCGCGGTCCTTCGACCATCGGGATCGGGCGATTGGTGACGTGGCGCGAATTGTCGATCACCTCGCGCACCGAGAACCCGTTGCCGGTGCCAAGGCAGAAGACGTCCTGCGCGCCGCGCGGAACATTGCCCGCCAGCAAGTGGCGCAGCCCCAGCACATGCGCATCCACAAGATCCATGACATGGACATAGTCACGGATGCAGGTGCCGTCCTGGGTGGGATAATCGGTACCGTGAATGGTCAGGGCGTCGCGCTTGCCGTCGATCGCGTCAAGGATCAGCGGGATCAGGTGCGTCTCGGGCTGGTGGAACTCGCCCACCTCGCCATCGGGATCTGCACCCGCCACGTTGAAATAGCGGAAGATGACCGAGCGAAGGCCGTCGGCGGCGCCGAAATCCTTCAGCATATCCTCGATCGCGCGCTTGCTGGCGCCATAGGCGTTCAGCGGTGCCTGGGCCGTCATCTCGTCCAGCACGACGCCATCATGATCGCCATAGGTCGCGCAGGTCGAGGAAAAGACGAAATTCCCGACCCCGGCAGCCAGCGTCGCCTCGATCAGGTTCAGCGATGCCGAGACATTGCCGCGCCAGTATTTCCCCGGTTCGCGCATTGCCTCGCCGACCTGGCTCAGGGCGGCGAAATGCATGACCGCAACGGGCTTGTGGATCGCGAACACCTCGTCCAGGCGCGCACGATCCATCAGGTCGCCCTGTTCGAAGGGGCCGAATTTCACGGCATCGCGCCAGCCGGTGCAAAGATTGTCGTAAGTGACCGGGATGAATCCCGCGTCACGCAGCGCCTTGCAGGCGTGCGAACCGATATAGCCCGCGCCGCCCGTCACAAGAACCTTGTCCGTCATCGTTATTCAGCGGCCTTCCGCATGGACATGATGTCTGCGAGATAGTCGCTGAATTCGTCCTTCAGCTCGTCCCTGGCCAGTCCGAATGCGACGGTGGCCTGCAGGAAGCCCGCTTTCGAGCCGCAGTCGAAACGCTGGCCGCGGAAGCGCAGGCCGAAGACGTCGCGGCCCTCGGCGATCTCGTCGGCGATGGCGTCGGTCAGCTGGATTTCCCCGCCCGCGCCCTGCTTGAGCTTGTTGAGGTTCTCCATCACCGTCGGCGCCAGGATATAGCGTCCGATCACCGCC
>Ga0160446_100165_pt1 | contig 51657 bp, 55 predicted proteins | sample HID1973I_E1MG_FD_108200 | JGI IMG/M metagenome (GOLD analysis project Ga0160446, IMG submission 108200) | Enriched mosquito-associated microbial communities from UW Madison campus, WI, USA - HID1973I_E1 MG | ecosystem: Host-associated > Arthropoda: Insects > Digestive system > Unclassified ...
AGCACGACATAGGTCAGCATGACGCCCGACACCATCGCGACGGCGAAAGCCTCGAAGACTTCGCCCATGATCTCGGCATCGCCCGAGGGTTTGATCTCCGTGCCCGGTGGCAATTCGATCTGCTGCTGCAATTGGGCCACTTGCTGGTTGACCGGACCCAGCAACGCGCCCTCGGCCAGGTTGGCCGAGACCGTGGTGCGATAGCGCCGATCATAGCGCCCGATCTCGGTCGCACCCGCCGAGATAGCTATATCGGCCACCGCCTCCAGCGGAACCTGCCCGGCAGAGCTGGGCACGCGCAGGTCACGCACGGTCATCAGGTCGTGGCGCGCGCCTTCGTTCAGGCGCACCATGATCGGGATCTGCTCCTCGCCGGTGTTGAACTTGGCAAGGTTCGACTCGGTATCGCCCAAGGTTGCGATGCGCAGCGTGGTCGCCAGCGCGCTTGCGGTCACGCCAAGCTCGGCCGCGACGGCATCGCGGGGATGGATCTGGATCTCGGGCCGCTGAAGTGCCGCCGATGAGGTCACGTCCTCAAGTGTCGGCAGGCCCTTCATCGCAGCCATCAGGCGTTCCGCCGCCTCGGCCGCGCCCTGTTCGGTCGTGCCCAGAACCGAAATCTCGAAATCGTTGGTCCCCGCCTCGTTCAGGAAGTTCAGGCGCATGTCGGGGAACTCGGACAAGTCGCGCTTCAGCACATCCTCGATCTCGAAGCTTGAGCGTTTGCGTTCCTTCTTGGGGCCGTAATTGACCAGAACGCGCGCATCGGTCACCTGCCCGTCACCGCCATTGACGAAGACCGAGCGGACCTCTGGCTCCTGCATGATCCGTTCCGAGATGCGCCGCGTCGCCTCGGATGTCTGCGCGATCGTCGATCCCGGCGGCAGCTCCACCGAAACCTGGCTGCGTCCGACATCCTGCGCGGGCACGAACTCGGTCGGCAGCAGCGTCGCCGAAAAGATCGAGCCGGCAAAGATCCCCAGCCCCAGCAGCAGTGTCAGCCCGCGATGCCGCAGGGTCCAGCCCAGGATGCGCATCAGGAAACGCAGCATCGCTCCGTCGCGCCCTTCCGCGATATGGGTATTGTCGCGCAGGATATAGGCCGCCAGCATCGGCGTGATCAGCCGCGCCACAAGAAGCGAGAACAGGACCGATACCGCCACGGTCAGCCCGAACTGCTTGAAATACTGACCGGCAATGCCACTCATGAAGCTGACCGGCGCAAAGACCGCGACGATCGAGAAACTGATCGCGATCACGGTCAGGCCGATCTCGTTCGCGGCCTCCATGCTCGCCTCATAGGCGGGGACGCCCATGTTGATATGTCGGACGATGTTCTCGATCTCGACGATGGCGTCGTCGACAAGGATGCCAGTCACCAGCGTGATCGCCAGCAGGCTCACCCCGTTCAGCGTGAAGCCCAGCAAATGCATGACGAAGAATGTCGGGATGATCGACAGCGGCAGGGCCACCGCCGCGATCAGCGTGGCGCGCCAGTTGCGCAGGAACAGGAAGACCACGATCACCGCAAGCGCCGCGCCCTCGTAGAGCGTGTCCATGGCCGAGTGATAGCTGGCCGCCGTATGCGTGGTTGCGTCGTCGATCAGATCGATCCGGGTGCCGGGATTGCGGTCCATGATCTCGGCGATGCGCGCCTTGGTGCCGTCGCCCGCGACAAGGTCGGATTCACCGCTGGCACGAAAGACGCCGAAGGCCACGACAGGCTGGCCGTTCAGCAACGCGAATTTTCGTTCTTCGCTGGGACCATCGGTCACGCTGCCCAGCTGGTCCAGCCGGACCGTCCGGCCCTGCCCGATCAGGATCGGGGTCGCCGCCAGTCGCGCGACATCGGGGGCCGATCCCAGCGCGCGGATCGAGTATTCGGTCCCGCCCAGATTGCCCCGTCCGCCGCCAAGATCGATGTTCTTGGTCCGCAGCTGGTCCGAGATTTCGGCCGCCGTCAGCCCGAACGCCTGCATCCGCGCCGGGTCCAGATCGACGTTGATCTGCCGTTCGGCCCCGCCGATGCGCGTGATGCTGGCAACACCCCTGACAGTCGACAGGTCGCGTTCAACAACGTCGTCGACGAATTTCGACAGCTCCTCGATCGACTTTCCGGGATCGCTGACGGCATAGGTCAGGATCGCCATGCCGCTGATGTCGATGCGCTGGACCAGTGGTTCAAGAATCGAGTCGGGCAGGTCCGATCGCACGTTCGAGACCGCGTCCTTGACGTCGTTCACGGCGCGGTCGGTATCCGTCTCAAGCTCGAACTCGACGGTGATGACGGCCGAACTGTCGGTCGCGGTCGAGCTGATATGCCGCACCCCGGTGATGGACGAGATCGAATCCTCGATCGGCTGGATTACCTGCCGCGTCAGTTCCGACGGCGCGGCGCCGGGTTGCGAGACCGTGACGCTGACCAGCGGAAGGTCGATATTCGGCATCGCGGTGACGGCAAGCTTGCTGAAGCTGTAAAGCCCGATCAGAAGCAGGACCAGAAAGACCGCAATCGGTGGAACCGGACGGCGGATGGACCAGGTGGCGAAATTCATGGCGCGGCTTCGGCAAGGTCGCCGTCCTGCTGCGCGGGCCGGGTACGAACCCGGTCACCACCCCGGAAGAAGGCCCCGGCACGGGCGATGACTTCTTCCCCCGGCTCCAACCCCTCGACCACCTCGCGCTGGCCCTGCCAGACGATGCCGGCCTTGACCGGGCGGGTCTCGACGACGCCGTCGCGCACGACCTGCACACGCTCGCCCTCGTCATCGGCAAGAATGGCTGTCGTGGGCACAGTGATGGCCTGGCGGCGGTCGGTAATGACCCAGCCGCTGGCGAACAAGCCGATGCGCAAGCGGGGATCGGAGGCAAGCGAGATGCGGGCCTGACCCAGTCGCGTGACGGGATCGACAGTAGCGGGCACCAGCCTGACCTTGCCTTCGACCGGGACGATGCCGGCCAGCATGACTTCGACCGGATCATCTTGCTTGATCTGCATCAGCGCGGTTTCAATCACGTCGGCGGCAAGTTCGATCTCCCCGCGCGCGATCATGGTGAAAAGCGCGTCACCACCCGTGCCGGAAATCGTCCCCATCTCGGCCGTGCGTCCGACGACCACGCCATCAACCGGCGCCTTGACGCGCGAACGGTCAAGGTCAAGCCGCGCGATATGGCGCGCGGCATCGGCCTGCGCCAATTGTGCCTGCGCGACACCCAGCCCATCCGAGGCCGAAGCCGTCGCCGCGCGGGCCGCGGCTTCGGTCGCCACCGCGTCGTCCAGCGCGGCCTGCGCGGCGCTGCCGCTTTTGCGCAGGCTTTGCGTGCGGTCCAGCGCAAGCTGGGCCTGCCGCATTGTTGCTTCCGCGCTGACGATCTGGCTTTGCGCCTGGCTGACAGCGGCCACAGCGCGCTGATGTTCAGCATCGGCCTGCGCAAGCTGCGCGGCCAGCGTTTCGTCATCCAGGACGGCCAGCACGTCCCCCGCCTTCACCGTGTCGCCGACCTCGGCCAGCACTTCGCGGATCTTGTGTCCGGCGACATTGGCGTGGACCTGCACCGGCTCTCTTCCCACCAGCGATCCCGTGACGGGCACCCGCGCTTCGATCGTGGCGACGGCGGCCTGCGCGGTGGTGACCACCGGCACCTCCTGGGCGACGGTCGCCGCATCGGCCTCTTGCCCCGGCACGGGCTGCGCCAGCGACAGGGCCATGCCAAGACCGGCCCAAAGGGCGGCGATGCACCTGCGACTTGCTGACATCGTCGAAATTTCCTCCCGGCACGTGCCGCAGAGATAGGCATGACCTGCCGCGGCAACAATGGTTCGAAGGGGACTTAGAACGATACGGAAACGCCGGGAAGCCGCAATTCCGTGAACAGGTCGCGAAGCTCCTGCCGGGCGGCGATGTTGGACATGCTCAGCTGATCGGTGCCGATGTCCTTCAGGTCCAGCAGCGTCAATCCGCGCGGGAACAGTTCGCGAAAGATCACCCGCTCGGAAAAGCCCGGCGCGACCCGGAATCCGATTCGCCGCGACAGGGTTTCAAGGGCACCGCCGACCTTGCGCTTGTTGTGCATCTGCTGCGTTCCCAGTCGGTTGCGCAGGACCAGCCAGTCGATGGGGCCCGCCCCCGCCTCGCCCCGCATCTGGCGCGCGCCCCAGACCATCTCGGCATAGATCGAGGGGCCAAGAACCTTTCCGTCAGGCGACATCCGCGCCAGAAGGTCGAAATCGATGAAGCTGTCATTCATCGGGGTGATAAGCGTATCGGCCAGCGAATGCGCCATCTGGCTTAGCCGGGTGTGCGAGCCGGGGCAGTCAAGCAGGATGAAATCGCAGACCGTCTCAAGTCCCGCGATGGCGTGGGACAAGGGATCGGTGCCGTGGATCTCGGGTTCCAGCAGGCCAAGCATCGGCGTCGGCAAGTCCATCCCTTCGCGCGACAGGAAATGGATGCGGTTTTCAAGATAGCGGGCGAAGCTGCGCTGGCGCACGTCAAGGTCCAGTGCCCCGACCCTGTGCCCCATCCGCGCCAGCGCCGTCGCGACATGCATCGAGGTGGTGGATTTGCCCGAACCGCCCTTTTCGTTCCCGACGACGATGATATGCGCCACGAATCCCCCTGCCAGACCACGTCACTGCGGCTGAGAATAGGAGGCGCATCCCGACTTGAAAAGCGTGGGCTGGCAACGAAACTCGACAGCAGCGGCGACCTGAAATCCGCGCATACTGCGCGTCGGGCATCGGCAACACGCTGGAAACGTGACATTTTAAAAGACGATGAAGCCGGTAGAGTTTTTCTTGCAAAAGACGATCATCTATGTCGTAATAAACCCTGCCAGCAAATGCGCTGCGCGGCTGTGTCACGAAAGGAGCCAAAGATGACGATGCTGAACCATCTGTCGGCTTTCGCCGATCGCGCGATCCGGGCGACGGTGCCCGCCTCGCCCAGCTATGCCGTGTCGCTGATCGATCGCTGTTCGGGCCGGCCGCACATGATCTCGGGGATCCCTCTGGTCCTGATCTCGCGCGAGCCGGTCGAAACCTCGCGCGAACTGATGCGCAATCGCGACCCGTCGCGCTGGGACACATTCATCGAACGCATGGACGAAAAGGGGAACCGCCAATGATCCGCTTCAGACTTGCCGCTGTCGGCCGCGCCGTCACCCCCTTGCAACGCTATGCCACGATCGCGCTTTCCGCGCATCAAAGCGTGCAGGGCCCGGTGCTGCGCCGTTACCACGACGGGCGCGTGATGATCGACACCGGCAGTGGCCCCGTGACCGGCAGGCCACTGGGCGCGGGTCAGGTCAATGCCCCGGTCTGGTCGCCGCTTTTCGCAGGCATGATCTGACCTTCAACCGGTCACTCCGGGCGCCTCCCTCCGGCTTTCGGACAGGCCCACCGTTTCGAAAACCCGGCCCGGAAAGAGAAACGCCGCCCGAAAGGGCGGCGTTTCCAATTCAGCGCGACGGCAGGGATCAGAAGCCCAGACCGGCGTATTTGTTTTTGAACTTCGACACGCGACCACCGGTGTCCATCAGCTTGGCCGAGCCGCCGGTCCATGCCGGGTGCACGGTCGGGTCGATGTCCAGCGACATGACGTCGCCTTCCTTGCCCCAGGTCGAGCGAACGGCATAGATGGTGCCATCGATCATCTTGACTTCGATCAGGTGGTAGTCGGGATGGATGTCTGCTTTCATGGCGCGTCTCCTCAGGCCTTGGCGTCGGCTTTGGGCTTGTAGTTGGTGACCTCGGCGATACGAGCCGATTTACCGCGACGATCACGCAGGTAGTACAGCTTGGCGCGACGAACGCGGCCACGGCGGACGACGGTGATCGAATCTACGTTGGTCGAATACAGCGGGAAGACGCGCTCGACGCCTTCGCCGAACGAGATCTTGCGCACGGTGAAGGACGCGCCGATGCCGCCGCCCTTGCGCGAAATCACGACGCCTTCGTACATCTGGACGCGCGAACGCGTGCCTTCGGTGACTTTATAGCCGACACGAACGGTGTCGCCGGCCTTGAAGTCCGGAATTTCCTTGCCGAGCGCAGCGATCTGCTCGGCTTCGAGTTGGGCGATCAGGTTCATCGCTTTTGATCCTCTGGTTGCTCGCGGTAAGTCCGCGATTGGTCTGATGCGCCCGAGAGCTGTCGGTCCTTTGTCGGGTCCATACGGGTTTCCTCGTATGCCCGCCACAGGTCGGGGCGGCGTTCCTTGGTCAGCCTTTCGGCCATGTCGCGTCGCCATGCGGCAATAGCCGCGTGATTGCCGGATAGAAGAACATCCGGGATCGCGCGGCCTTCCCACTGGGCGGGCTTCGTATACTGCGGATGTTCAAGCAGGCCGTCGGAAAAGGATTCCTCGGCCAGAGAGTCCTGATTCCCCAGCACGCGCGGTATAAGGCGAACTGTCGCGTCGATCAAGACCTGAGCTGCAAGCTCTCCTCCGGTCAGGACATAGTCCCCGATGCTGATCTCTTCGACCCCGTGCGCGTCCAGCACACGCTGGTCGACGCCTTCGAACCGGCCGCAGATCAGCGTCATGCCGGGTCCGTTCGCCAGCTCGCGCGCTCGGGCCTGGGTAAAGGGCTTTCCGCGCGGCGAAAGATAGATGACGGGAAGCTGCCCGCCCGCCTCGCGCAGCGCCGCGTCCATCACATCGGCGCGGATCACCATCCCCGCGCCGCCGCCTGCGGGCGTGTCATCGACATTGCGGTGCTTGCCGATGCCAAAGGGGCGCAGGTCGGTGGTGCGCAGGTTCCACAGCCCCTCGGCCAGCGCACGCCCCGTCAGGGACAGGCCCAGAATGCCGGGGAACGCCTCGGGGAACAGCGTCACGATCTGCGCGGTCCAGGCGCCGCGCACCTGTGGTTCGGCCATCAGGTCGCGCGGTCGCAGGCTCGGCTGGATCGACAGGCGGCCATGCGATTTCGAACCCGAGGATTTGGGTTGATCGCTCATGCCTTGCGCAGTCGCAGAAGGTTGGCGGCGGCGGCCAGAAGCGCGCCTGCGACGGTGCTGCCGACCGGCGCATTCGCGGGCAGGATCTTCGGCTGGAACAACCCCCCAAGATACCAGGCCCCCAGCGCAATCGCGCCGCAGATCAGGATGCCCTGCACCATCACGCGCGGGCTGGGCGAAAGGTTGCGCCCGGCAAGGGCCGGGATCACCCCGGCCAGCATCACCGGTGCAAAGACATAGGCGTTCGGGTTTTCGGCCCCACTCAGCCCCTGCAGGAAGGGGCCGGTCAGCATCAGAAGCACGGCCAGGACGAACAGGGCACGATACATCATTCGTCCTGCTCCTCTTCGGGCGGATCGGCGATGAGGCGGCCGGCCGCGATGTCCACGGTCGGCACAAAGGCGCGGGTAAAGGGCAGAAGCAACGCCTGGTTCCGACCCGGACCAAAGATTTCAAGGATGTCGCCCGCGCCGTGGTCATAGACCGCGCGGACCTTGCCGATCAGGACGCCGCCCGCGTCATAGACGCTCAGGCCGATCAGGTCGGTGTGATAGAATTCGTCATCCGGCAAAGCCGGCAGCTTTTCGCGGTCGGCCCAAAGGGTGACGCCCTTCAATGCCTCGGCATCGTCACGTGTCTCGACGCCCGAAAGCCGGGCGCCAAGCCCGCCCGTCACCGGCCGCGTCAGCCGCACGGTGAACGAACGCTTGCCATCCTCGGACCAGAGCGGACCATAGGCGGCGATATCGTTGGGCTCCGAGGTGAAGCTTTTCAGCCGCACCTCACCCCGGACGCCAAAGGCGCCCGCGATCGCGCCGACACAGATCCGCTCGGTCATCGGATTATTCCGAAGCGGCTTCTTCGGCGGGGGCAGCGGCGCGCGCGGCCTTCTTCTCGGCGCGCTCTTTCGCGGCCTTGCCCGGCTCGCCTTTTTTCAGGTTCTTGCGCTCGGCTTTCTCTTTCACGCCGGCAGCTTCCAGGAAGCGGGCGACGCGGTCGGTCGGCTGGGCGCCTTGCGAGAGCCAGTACTGGACGCGCTCGACATCCATCTTGATGCGGTCTTCCGAGTCCTTGGCGAGCAGCGGGTTATAGGTGCCCAGCTTCTCAAGGAAGCGGCCATCACGCGGCATGCGCGAGTCGGTCGCGACGATGGCGTAGTGCGGACGTTTCTTCGAGCCACCACGGGCCAGGCGGATCTTCATAGCCATTGAGATTTCTCCTTTGAAATGGCGGGATTGCGGGGAAACCCCGCGTCAGGATTGAAAGGTTTCGTGGTGCCGGATCACTTCGGCAATCACGAAGTTCAGGAATTTGCGCGCGAATTCCGGGTCGAGATCGGCCTCGCGCGCGAGGCGTTCCAACCGCTCGATCTGCTGCGACTCGCGCGCGGGATCGGACGGAGGAAGGTCGTGTTCGGCCTTGAGGCGGCCGACGGATTGGGTGTGCTTGAACCGCTCGGCCAGCGTATAGACAAGGATCGCGTCCAGCCTGTCGATGCTGGCGCGGTGCTCTTTCAAAAGGTTCGCGGCGCGGGCGATGGCGTCAGTCATTCAGGTCTCCGGGCTGGGTGCGCAGCGTGCACTTGGCAATGCGTGTCGTGATCATGCTCAGGCGGTTCCCATCGGATGACGGAACACGACGCAGGGTGTGCCGCGGATCACGGTTTCCGATTCCGGCGCGGCGCCCATCCGCTCGGCCAGACGGCGCGAGCGCAGGTTCCCATGCGCGATAAGCGAGATCAGCGGCCCAAGACCCATTGCGCCATAGGCATGTTCGCGCGCGGCAAGCGCGGCTTCGTAGGCGATACCCTTGCCCTCGAAACCATCATAGAGATGCCAGCCGAGTTCCGGCTCGGGCCAGTCGATGTTGTGGCCGATGCCAGTCCGGCCAGCGGCCTGCCCCGTCGCCTTGTCTTCGATCATCCACCAGCCGTAGCCCCGGATGATCCAATGGCCGATCATGCCGGTCAGGATCGACCAGCTTTGCCACGGGGGAACCGGTCCGCCCACGAAATGGGAACGCTCGGACAGGCCGAAAGCGGTGATTGCCTCAAGATCGGTGAACCGCGGCGCGCGCAGGATCAGGCGATCGGTCTCGATCACCGGAACATCCACATGCATGGTTTCGATCCCGTGGCGCATCACTTCTTCCCGAACAGCCCGGAAAGCCCGCCGGGCAGGTTCAGACCGCCAAGTTGGCCGCCAAGGCCCTTGGAATCCTGCAGCATCTTGGTCGCCTCGGCCATCTGCGCGGGATCGACATTGGCCATGTCGGGCAGCCCGCCGCCCTTGCCCGCCATCGCGCGCATGGCCTGCTTCAGCATGCCGCCCTTGCCCATCTTGCCCAGCTTCTTCATCGTGTCGGCCATCTGCTTCTGCATCTTCAGAAGCTTGTTCAGCTCGGACACGTCCATGCCCGCCCCGGCCGCGATCCGCCTTTTGCGGCTGGCCTGCAGCATGTCGGGATTGGCCCGCTCTTTCTTGGTCATCGAGTTGATCAGTGCGACCTGACGCTTCAGCGCCTTGTCGTCCAGACCCGCGGCCTCGGCCTGCTTGGCCATCTTGCCCATGCCCGGCATCATGCCCATGATGGACTGCATCCCGCCCATCTTCATCATCTGCTCAAGCTGGTTCTTCAGGTCGTTCATGTTGAACAGACCCTTCTGGAAGCGCTTCATCATGCGCTCGGCCTGTTCGACCTCCAGCACTTCCTGCGCCTTCTCGACCAGCGCGACGATGTCGCCCATGCCAAGGATGCGGCCCGCGATCCGATGTGCGTCGAAGACCTCGATCGCGTCCATCTTTTCGCCAAGGCCGACGAAACGGATCGGCTTGCCGGTCACGGCCCGCATCGACAGCGCCGCACCGCCGCGACCGTCGCCATCCATCCGGGTCAGGACGACGCCGGAAATGCCGACCTTGCCGTCGAATTCGGTTGCGACGTTGACGGCGTCCTGACCCGTCAGGCCGTCAACGACCAGCAGGGTTTCGCGCGGGTTTGCTACATCACGAACCGCCTGGACCTCGTCCATCAGGACCTGATCGATATGCAGGCGGCCCGCGGTATCAAGCATGTAGACGTCATAGCCGCCCAGCGTCGCCTGCTGCTTGGCGCGCTTGGCGATCTGGACCGCGTTTTCGCCCGGCACGATCGGCAGGGTGTCGACACCGATCTGCTGGCCAAGGATGGCCAGCTGCTCCATCGCGGCGGGACGGTTGGTGTCAAGCGAGGCCATCAGCACCCGCTTCTTCTCACGGTCCTTCAGGCGTTTCGCCAGCTTCGCGGTCGTCGTGGTCTTGCCCGAACCCTGCAGGCCGACCATCAGGATCGGCGCCGGGGGGCTATCGATGCGCAATGCGTCCGGCGCATCCTCGCCCTGCAGGACCTTGATCAGCTCGTCATGGACGATTTTCACGACCTGCTGGCCGGGCGTCACCGATTTCGTGACCGCCGCGCCCGTGGCCTTTCCGGTCACCGCCTTGACGAAGCTGCGCGCCACCGGCAGCGACACGTCCGCTTCAAGCAGCGCGACGCGCACTTCGCGCATCGCGGCGGCGACGTCATCCTCGGACAGCGCGCCCTGCTTGGTCAGCCGGTCGAAGACGCCGCCAAGGCGGTCGGACAGGTTTTCAAACATCGGCGGCCTCCATAGGTCGGTTTCCGTGCGCCCCGCGAAACGGGACATGATAAGCAGTAACGCCCCCGTGGGCGCAACGCGCTGACGGGGGGCGATCCCCGCCCAGCGGGGACCGGAAGGGCTGTCCTTCCGGGAATTCGGCGATCAAATACGAAAAAACGGCCTCCGAGTCAACGAAGGCCGTTTCTTTCCGGCAAAAGACGGAATCAGGCGGCGATCTTGTCCAGCGCTTCCTGCGCACGGGCAAGGCCGGCTTCGCGGTCAAAGGCCAGACGGTCGGCCGGAACGAACTCGACATCGGTGATGCCGATGAAGCCCAGAATATGACGGATATAGCCCGAAGCGAAGTCCACATCCGAACCGAAGGGCGTGCCCGCCGCCGCATAGGCGATAATGGCGCGCTTGCCCGTCAGCAGGCCTTCCGGACCTTCGGCGGTATAGCGGAAGCTGACACCGGCACGGGCGATCTGGTCGAACCAGTTCTTCAACTGCGCGGTCAGCGTGAAGTTATAGATGGGCAGGCCGATCACCAGCACGTCCGCGGCCTGCACTTCGGCCAGATACGCGTTCGAGGTGTCGATCAGGGCCTGCTGCTCGGCCGTCGGGTTTTCCGGCGACAGGCGGACGGCCTGGAACCAGTCGTTGTCGATCGCGGGCACACCTTCGGCCAGGTCGCGATAGGTGACGGTGGCATCGGCGCGCTCGGCTTTCAGCTTGGCGACGATCTCGGCCGTCAGTTGACGCGAGACCGAAGCATCGCCGGTGATCGCGCTGTCAATATGGAGGATGTTCATCTGCGGTCTCCGCTAAATCTGTTTCGGGATTGAATTAGGTCTTTGCGCAGATGAACAAAAGGGCGATATTTGCGCAGTGACTGTGCGCAGGTGCACAATGGAAACGGAAAGCTGGGACGATATCCGCGCCGCATTGGCGGTCGCGCGCTGCGGTACTGTCAGCGGTGCGGCGCATCTGCTGGATGTGCATCACGCGACGGTCATCCGTCGTATCGACGCGCTTGAGGCGCGGCTGGGCGCCCGGCTGTTCCAGCGCCACTCGCGCGGCTATTCCCTGACCGAGGCCGGGCGGCTGCTGCTTGATGCCGCCTCGGCCGCCGAGGCGCGCTTTGCCCAGATGGCCGCACGCATCACAGGAACCGGCGACCGGATCGAGGGCGAGATCACCGTGACCTCCCTGATGGGGCTTTCAGAACTGGTCATGCCGCGGCTGGTCCCGCTGTTGCGACAGCATCCGGGACTGCGGCTGAACTATACCACCGACACGCGACTGTTCCGGCTGGATGCTGGCGAAGCGCATGTCGCGATCCGAGCGGGCGCCAAGCCGGTCGAACCAGATTACGTCGTCAGCCCCTGGGTCCGCGTGCCCGAGACACTCTATGGATCGGCCGACTACCTGCGCCAGCATGGCCCGGTCGAGGATCTGAGCACACATCGCTTCGTCCTGCCTGGCGCAGAGTCGCGGCCCGCACCGCATATGCGCTGGTTGGCCGAACAGTTGCCCCAGGCCAGCGTCGTCATGGCCAGCAATGACAGCAGCGCCCGACTTGAGGCGATCCGCGCCGGTCTGGGTCTGGGTTGGCTTTTGCCTGCCGACGCGGGCGAGATGATCGCTGTCATGTCGCTGCCGGAATGGGAATCGCAGCTTTGGCTGGTCAGCCATGTCGATCTGCACCGTTCCCCGAAGGTCCAGGCGGTCCTGCGCGCCCTGCGCGAGACCGGCTAGCGTGGTCGCCCAAGGGGGCTTGTATCCCGGCAACAGATGTCGATGCTCTGCCCGCCTGAACACAAGGGGAAGAATCCATGGCCGATACGATCGCAGTGCCGCATGAGCGGCGGGAATCGCTGCGCGGCCATGCTGCCATGCTGGTGTTTTCCCTGCTGATTGCCGGATCCTTCTCGCTTGGGGCGCGGGCCGCAAACCTGATCGACCCGGCGGCCATATCGGCCGCGCGCTTCGTCATCGCGGCGGCGGCGGTCGGCGGCTTTGCGCTGGCGGCGGGCCCGGGCCTTCCGCGCGAGGCGTTTCGCGCGCCCTGGCGCTACCTGATCCTGGGCGGACTTTTCGCCGCCTATTTCGTGCTGATGTTCGAGGGCCTGAAAACCGCCCTGCCCGTCTCGGCCGCGGCGGTCTTTACCCTGACCCCGGTGATGGCGGCAGCCTTTGGCTGGATGCTGATGCGCCAGCGCATGACCTCGCGCCTGGCAATGGCACTGGCGCTTGGCGCGGCCGGATCGTTGTGGGTCATCTTCCGCGGCGATGCCGCCGCGTTGATGCGGCTGGAATTCGGTCGAGGAGAGGCGATCTATCTGGTCGGATGCGCCGCCCATGCCCTTTACACGCCCATGGTGCGGCGGCTGAACCGGGGCGAGAACCCGCTGGCTTCGACCTTCGCGACGCTGGTCGCAGGCGCGATCATCCTGGCCGTCTGGGGCTGGCAGGCGATTATCCACACCGACTGGACCAGCCTGCCCGCGATCGTCTGGATCACACTTTTCTACGTCGCGATTTTCGCAAGCGCCATGACCACCGCGCTTGTGCAATACGCGACCATGCGCCTGCCTTCCGCCAAGGTCATGGCGTATACCTACCTGACACCGGTCTGGGTCATCCTGCTGGAGGCGATGCTGACCCACACCGTCCCCGGGATGATGATCCTGCCCGGCGTGATCGCAACCGTCGCCGCGCTGCTCCTGCTTCTCAAGGACTGATCGCGGACTTGGCAAGATGGGTATTTGGAAAACGGTGAAGACGGACGCCGCGCACCAGAATTCACCGTTTCTACAAATACCCCTCCGACGCGCGCCACAAGCTCAGGCAGCAACCTCGTCGGGCCCGGCGAGTGCCACGATATCCATCATGATGCGATTCAGCTCGAAATCCTTGGGGGTATAGACGCGGGCGACGCCCATTTCCTCCAGACGCTCGGCATCCTCTTCGGGGATGATGCCACCGACGATCACGGGGATATGGGAAAGGCCCGCCCCGCGCATTCGCGCCATGACCTCGTCGATCAACGGAAGGTGACTGCCTGACAGGATGGACAGGCCGACGACATGCGCATCATCCTGCGCGGCCCGCGCGACAATCTGTTCGGGGGTCAGGCGGATACCTTCATAGGTGATGTCCATACCGCAATCACGCGCGCGAAAGGCGATCTGCTCGGCACCGTTCGAATGGCCGTCCAGCCCCGGCTTGCCGACCAGAAACTTCAGCCTCCGCCCCAGCCGCCGGCTGACCTGGTCCACCGCCTCGCGGATCGGCTCAAGCCCCTGCGTCCGGTTCGACGGGCTGGCAGAGACGCCGGTCGGGCCGCGATACTCGCCATAGACCTCGCGCATCACCGACGCCCATTCGCCTGTCGTTACACCGGCACGTGCCGCCGCGATGCTGGGTGGCATGATATTCGCGCCCCCCTGCGCGGCCACGCGCAGCGCCGCAAGGGCGGCAAGGGCGGCCGCGTCGTCGCGGGCCTCGCGCCAGGCCAGAAGCCGCGCGATCTGGTCCTGTTCATCCGCGGGATCGACGACAAGGATCCCGCCTTCGCCCGCGGTCAGGGGTGAGGGTTCACCCTGCTGCCAGCGGTTCACGCCGACCACGACGGTCTCGGCCGCCTCGATCCGGTTCAGGCGCTCGGCGTTTGATTCGACCAGCCGAGACTTCATGTAGTCGATGGACGCGATCGCCCCGCCCATGCCATCCAGAAGCGCAAGTTCGGCCCTGGCGCCAGTCTTCAACTCTGCGACCCGGGCGGCGATGACGGGGTTTCCGTCGAACAGGTCGCCATATTCCAGCAGGTCGGTTTCATAAGCCAGGATCTGCTGCATCCGCAGCGACCATTGCTGATCCCAGGGTCGGGGCAGGCCCAGCGCCTCGTTCCAGGCGGGAAGCTGAACCGCGCGGGCGCGCGCATTCCTGGACAGCGTGACCGCCAGCGTCTCAAGCAGGATCCGGTAGACGTTGTTTTCGGGCTGCTGCTCGGTCAGGCCAAGGCTGTTCACCTGCACGCCATAGCGAAAGCGGCGGAACCGTTCATCCTCGATTCCATAGCGCTCGCGGCAAAGTTCGTCCCACAATTCGGTGAAGGCGCGCATCTTGCAAAGCTCGGTCACGAAGCGAATGCCGGCATTCACGAAGAACGAAATGCGCCCGACCATTGCCGGGAAATCCCGCGCCTCGACCTTGCCCCGCAGATCGTCGAGAACGGCGATAGCCGTCGCCAGCGCATAGGCAAGTTCCTGTTCGGGCGTCGCCCCCGCCTCTTGCAGGTGGTACGAGCAGACGTTCATCGGGTTCCATTTTGGCATGTGCCGAGCGGTGTGGGCCGCGACATCGGTGATCATGCGCAGGCTGGGCGCCGGCGGGCAGATATAGGTGCCGCGCGACAGGTATTCCTTGATGATGTCGTTCTGCACCGTGCCCTGAAGCGCGGAAACGTCGGCGCCCTGCTCTTCTGCCACCGCGATGTAAAGCGACAGCAGCCATGGCGCGGTCGCGTTGATGGTCATCGAGGTGTTCATCTGTTCCAGCGGGATCTGGTCGAACAGCGCGCGCATGTCGCCAAGATGGCCGATCGGCACACCGACCTTGCCGACTTCGCCCCGTGCCAGGACATGGTCGCTGTCATAGCCGGTCTGCGTCGGCAGGTCGAAGGCGACGGACAGCCCGGTCTGCCCCCGCGCGAGGTTCATGCGATACAGGGCGTTCGACCGGGCCGCCGTCGAATGGCCGGCATAGGTGCGGAAAAGCCAGGGCTTGTCCTTGATGGGCGCGCGTTCCGTCATCATCCATCCCGCAATATTATTTCTGCACCTGCGTTGATATCGTAACAATCGTGCCCGGTCAATTCGCCGCAGCGCAGAGAGCGCTGCCACTTGCTCCGCCCGCCAAGCAAGGGACCAGGGCGGTGGGGACACATTTATTCCACTCCTTCGCCCGGATGTTCATTTGTATGTTTGGACTGCGGGGAATGGGATGTTAGCGTCCAAACTCAGAACACCGACCGAGGGGCCGAATGATCACCCGCCGAACCGTCCTTGCCTCGCTGGCCGCGACGCTCGCCGCGCCGGCGCTTGCCAGTCCGAAGACCCCGTCCGGGATCATGGAACTGGCCTATTCCGACCATTCGCCCCGCAACATGCTGGACATCTATCGCCCCGAGGGGCCCGGCCCCTTTCCCGCGATCCTGGATATCCACGGCGGCGGCTTTCTGACCGGCGACAAGCGCGACCTGCGGGTGCCTCGGCAGGTGCTGGATCGTGGAATCGCGGTGGTCCGCATGAATTACCGCCTGTCCAGCCAGTCGCGCTGGCCCGCGCAGCAGGATGACGTGCTGAGCGCGGCCGCCTTTCTGCAAAAGCACGGCAAGGATCTGGGGCTGGTAACAGACCGGATCGCGCTTGGCGGTCGCTCGGCCGGGGCATTTCTGGCCGTTTCGGCCGCGCTCAGTATGGTGCAGGCAGGCTGGTCCCCGGCCGCAGTGGTGAATTTCTACGGGCCGATGGATTTCGGCAGCATGGACGCCGACATGGCCCGGCTGGACCTGAAGGTCACACGCCCGCCCGCGGATTCTGCGCAAAGCGTCGAATCGCTGCTGGTCGGTTATGCGGTCGGCGACCGCCGGAAAGAGGCGACGGCGATGGGCCCCGTCGGAAGGCTGGCCATGATGGCAGAGGGTGTGCGGCTGCCGCCGCTGATGATCCGCCACGGGATCCGGGACAATATCGTCTCGGCCCATCAGGCCGAACACCTGCGCACCGCCTGGCACCGCGTCGATCCGCTGACACCGATCGACTTCCAGCTTTTGCCCGATGAGGGGCATGGCACGGCAGCCTTTGGCGGCGACAAGGTGCTGGGAGATCTGGCCTCTTTCCTGGCGCGCTATCTGGTTCCTGTCATGAGCGGCTGACCTGCCAGAATCGGCTGGGTTATATTGTTGCTCATTCGCGCCAGAATTTTATTGCAATGTTGCGCGAGCGATTTTACTCAGGGGGTGAGACGCCGATTCTGCACTGCGGCAAGACAGGAGATGCCGATGGCCCTTGATGCACCGAACTCCATCGCGCCCTATGACGCGCCCCTGAAGGATTTGTACGAGGTCGGAGAGATGCCGCCCTTGGGACATGTGCCCAAGCAGATGTATGCTTGGGCAATCCGGCGCGAGCGGCATGGCGAACCCGACAAGGCGATGCAGATCGAAGTCGTGGACACGCCCAGCATCGACAGCAACGAAGTGCTGGTTCTGGTGATGGCGGCAGGCGTCAATTACAACGGCATCTGGGCGGGGCTTGGCGTTCCGATCAGCCCCTTCGACGGACATGGCGCGGATTACCACATCGCTGGTTCGGACGCGTCCGGCATCGTCTGGGCGGTCGGAGATCGGGTCCGGAACTGGAAGGTTGGCGATCAGGTCGTCATCCACTGCAACCAGGACGACGGCAATGACGAGGAATGCAACGGCGGCGATCCGATGTATTCCCCGACCCAACGCATCTGGGGATACGAGACGCCGGATGGCAGCTTTGCGCAGTTCACCCGTGTGCAGGCGCAGCAATTGATGAAGCGTCCACAACACCTGACCTGGGAAGAATCCGCCTGCTATACGCTGACGCTGGCCACCGCCTATCGCATGCTTTTCGGGCATGAGCCGCATGAGCTGAAGCCGGGGATGAACGTGCTGGTCTGGGGTGCGTCGGGCGGACTTGGTTCCTACGCGATCCAACTGATCAATGCCGCCGGCGGCAATGCGATCGGCGTCATATCGGAAGAGGACAAGCGGGACTTCGTCATGGGCCTGGGCGCCAAGGGCGTCATCAACCGCAAGGAGTTCAGTTGCTGGGGCCAGCTTCCGACCGTGAACACCCCCGAATACAAGGAGTGGTTCAATGAGGTGCGTCGCTTCGGCAAGGCGATCTGGGACATCACCGGCAAGGGCGTGAACGTCGACATCGTCTTCGAGCATCCCGGCGAGGCGACCTTTCCCGTCTCGACCTTCGTCTGCAAGAAGGGCGGCATGGTCGTGATCTGCGCGGGCACCACCGGGTTCAATTGCACCTTTGACGTGCGTTACCTGTGGATGCACCAGAAGCGCCTGCAAGGCAGCCACTTCGCGCATCTGAAACAGGCCAGCGCCGCCAACAAGCTGATGCTCGAACGCCGTCTTGACCCCTGTATGTCCGAGGTCTTTCCTTGGGCCGAAATCCCCGCGGCGCATCTGAAGATGTATCGCAACCAGCACAAGCCCGGCAATATGGCCGTCCTTGTGCAGGCCCCGACCACCGGCCTGCGCACTTTCGAGGATGCGCTGGAAGCCGGACGGCGCTAAGACGAATGCCGGTCGCGGCCGTTCAGGCCGCGATCCGGTTTCCGCGCGAACGGCAGCCCCACCGGTGGATGGTTTCGCGCGGATGACTTCGCTTCCATTCCGCCAATTGGCTTTGTCCCTGTACCATGCACGTCATCAACCCGACGTCCTGGGTGAAAAGCAGGCTGCGATCCTGGCATTGCATCGGGCTTGCCGTCAGGCAGGTGACGAAGAACAGCTCGATCATGGGTCAATCCCCGCTGTAGTCGCCCTCCCCTGATTTCATCATGCCAGCAGCTGCGATCCGGCGGAAATCCGCGATCCGGGGGCTTCAGGCCGCGCCATCTGTTGCCGATCCAGTGCGCAGGCTCGGGGCCGCTTGCCCGCGGTCGGGGCAAAAAGGGGATCAGATCTCGCGCATTTCCGGGTGCGCATATCGGCACTTCCACTCGCGCACCCGCTCACGCGGATGACCTTCGACCCAGCGCGCCAATTCGGTTTGACCGCGCTGCATGCAGGTGAAAAGCCCGTGCCTTTCCTCGAACAACAGGCTGTGCGGGTGACAAACCTGGGGGTCTGCGATCAGGCAGGTCACGAAGAACAGCTCGATCATGGCGTCTCCTCCGACCCAGTCAGCATACACGCTGGAACGACAGAAAAGTAGCCCGCAGGCAATTCCGGGTAACGCAATTGCAGGTTGAAACGCCTGTTCCCGCCGCGCTAAGCCAACCGGCAAACTGCCGTTGGATACCCATGCTGATCTTTATCGAACCGCGCCTTGTCCTGCTTTCGGTCCCCAAGACCGGGACGACGGCGCTTGAACAGGCGCTTCTGCCCCATGCCGAAATTTCCTTCCGCTCTCGGCCCGAGATCAAGCACATCAACCACCGGCAATATCTCAAGCAGATCCGGCCGCTGCTGGCGCCGCTGGGCCACCCGTCCTTTGACCGCGTGGCCGTCATCCGCGAGCCATTGGACTGGCTGCGCAGCTGGTATCGATACCGCGCACGGGATGCGCTGATCGGCCACCCGAACAGCACTGCCCAGATCAGCTTCGACCAGTTCCTGCGCGACTACCTGAGCGAGGGCGAGCGTCCGGCCCATGCCCGTCTGGGGCGGCAGTCGGATTTCCTGCTGGACGCGACGGGTCGGATCAGCATCCAGCACCTTTACCGCTATGAGGCGCTGCCCGAGCTGGTCCGGTTCCTGTCCCAGCGGATCGGTGTGCCGATCAGTCTGGGCCGCAGCAATGTCTCGCCCGAGGCAGCCACGGATCTTGACCCCAAGGCCGAGGTCTGGGCCCGTGGGGCGCTGGCGCGGGAATACGAGGTGTGGGAGGGCGCGCGTCAGGCAGCGCCATACAATTCCTTGGCGCGCTCTTCGAACGCGCGGACGATACGGACCATAGCTTCGTGAAAGACCACCCCGATGACCTTGCCCAGGATGGCATTGCGGAATTCGAAATCGACGAAGAACTCGACCAGACTGCCGCCTTCGGGCTGATCGACAAAGGTCCAGCCACTTTTCAGGTATTTGAACGGTCCGTCCAGATATTCGGTGTCGATGCGCCTTTCGTCTGCCCACAGAGTGACGCGGCTGCCGAAACGTTCACGAAAGACCTTGAAGCTGATGACCAGGTCGGCCTCGACCAGCTCGCTGCCATCGGGACGCATCTGGCGGGACCGGATGCGCGCGGCGCTGTTCCAGGGCAGGAACTGCGGATAGCTTTCGATATCGGCGACCAGCCCATACATCTGGTCGGCGGAATAGGGCAGGATGCGGCTGTCGCTGTGATGAGGCAAGACATGGTCCCGGAGCTTGTTTCCGTTTCGCGCAGCACTAGCAGGGGATGGGGCAAATGAACAACCTCAACTGGCTGATCCGGGCGTCCCGCTGGGCCCGCCACCCGCCCAGCGGGAAAAGGGTTCGGCTGGTTCTCGCCGTGGTGGGCATATCCCTGGTCCTGGTCGGGTTGGAGCATTTCGGCCTGTGGCCGGATTGGGCGACGATGGACCGCCCGCGTGGAATGCACCTGCACCGACCCTGAACATCACGCACGATAACAGATGATCACGACTTGCTGATTGCCTTTTTCATGGGGCCGATGCAACGTCGCCCCAGATGATCCCTGGAGTCGACAGAATTGTCCTTACGTCCCGTTATGATTGCCTTTTCCGCGCTTGTCCTGATCGCTGGATGTCAGGATGAAGGCAGCCGCCGACCGAATGACTTCACCCAGTCCAACATCAACCGCGAAACCCGGATCGTGAAGAACGACCCTGCGACACGGGCGATGGTGATGAATGATTGCCGGGCCAATGTCCGCAGGGGATCCGCCAAGGACCGTCAAAACATCGCCGTCTTCATGAAAGTGCCTGTGGCCGAGGCGGCGGAGACGTTCTGCTCAAGGATAGTCGGCGGACTGGAGAGCGGTCGACTGACCGCAGCGGACGGGAACGCTCTCAAGCGCGGCCGGATCACGCCCGCCGCGCTGGCGGTCCTTCAGGGCGAGTGAATGACGCGGCGGGGCCTACAGCCCCGCTTCCTTGAATGTGTTGCACTGCGCGATCTGCCCACTGTCGAAGCCGCGCTTGAACCAGGTCATGCGGTCCTGCGATGAGCCGTGGGTAAAGCTGTCCGGGCGCACCGCCCGGCCCGCATTCTGCATCAGGGTGTCGTCACCGACGGCGGCGGCTGCATTGATGGCCTCTTCGATATCGCCATCCTCGATGGTGCCGAACTGCTCGTTGGCGTTCTTGCCCCAAACCCCGGCAAAGCAATCGGCCTGAAGTTCGGTCAGGACGGAGATGTGGTTCGCGTCGGCTTCGCTGGATTGCTGGCGCAGTTTCATCGTCTCGCCCAGGATGCCCAATAGGTTCTGGACATGGTGCCCAACCTCATGCGCAACCACATAGGCATAGGCGAAATCGCCGCCAGCCCCCATCTTCTGCTGCATGATCTTGAAGAAATCGGTGTCGAGGTAAAGCTTCTGGTCATTCGGGCAATAGAACGGCCCCATCGCCGCCGACGCACCACCGCAAGCCGACTGCACCGCGCCCGAAAACATCACAAGTTGCGGATCGGTATACTGGACGCCGGCCTGTTCGGGCAGGATGCGCTGCCAGACTTCCTCGGTATCGGCCAGCACGACCGAGACGAATTGCCCGACTTCCTGTTCCTCCTGGGTCAGTTCGCGGGGTTCCGAGCTTTCCTGACCCTGGTCGATGGCCCCCACGATGGGTGAGATGTCGATCCCGAAGAAATAACCGACGGCCAGGACGACCAGGACGCCCACGATCCCCATCCCCCCCGCGCCCGCCGTGCTGATGCCGCGCCTGTCATCGACGTTCCGGCTTTCCCGTCTGCCCCGCCACTGCATGAGACTTCCTCCACCACCCCAGATCCGGCGCGATCAGGCTACGCCAAACGCGCCATTGCACAATAGGTCTCAAGGGTTGACAGCGCCGCATGCGACCTTCAGCAAGCCCCCCAGACAAATGGAGTAACGCATGTTCGACTGGGTGGTTTCGACGATCGACAGCTGGGGCTATCTTGGCGTGCTGTTGCTGATGCTGGCCGAGAACGTCTTTCCCCCGATCCCTTCCGAGATCATCATGCCGCTGGCCGGGTTCCTGGCGGGACGCGGCGATCTGTCGCTGGGCCTGACGATCCTGATGGGCACCATCGGTTCGGTTCTGGGCACGCTGATGTGGTACCTGATCGCGATGTGGATCGGCGAGGCGCGCCTGCGTCATTTTGCTGCCCGGCACGGGCGGTGGCTGACCATGTCGCCCAGCGACATCGACACGGCACAGGGCTGGTTCGACCGTCACGGTGCAGCCGCAGTCTTCTTTGGCCGGATGCTTCCCACGATCCGCACCCTGATCTCGGTCCCCGCGGGCATCTCGCACCTGCCGTTCTGGAAGTTCCTGATCTACACCACCTTCGGCAGCGCGATCTGGACCGGCGGGCTGACCGTCGCGGGCCTGCTGCTGCACGAAAACTATGCGCTGGTCGGGGATTACGTCGATCCCGTCTCGAAGCTGATCGTGCTGGTCGTGGTCGTGATCTATCTTTACCGCGTGTTCACCTGGAAACCCCATTGAGATCACGCGATTGGCACTTGCCGGAAATCGCCTGCGGCCCTAACCCGGCAGCATGACCCAGACGAGCAACAAACAGCTAGGAATGCTTGCAGGCGCGGGATCCGCCGCGCTGCTGGCGGCCGCCCTGACCTTCCAGTCGCTGGGTTATGCGCCCTGCGAATTGTGCATCCTGCAGCGTTGGCCGCATCTGGCGGCGGCGATCATCGCCGCGCTGATGGCGGTCCTGGGCTGGCGACGGTGGCTGGCACTGCTGGGGCTGATCGCTGCGGCGACCGCCTTTGGCTTTGCCGTCTATCACACCGGGGTCGAAATGAAGCTGTGGCTGGGGCCGCAACACTGTTCGGGCGGGGTTTCGGGCCTTGCCACCATGTCCACGGGCGACCTGATGGCTGCGCTGGAAAAGGCGCCGGTCGTGCGCTGTGACGAAATCAGCTGGAGCCTGTTCGGCATCTCCATGGCGGGCTGGAACGCGATCTTCTCGGCGGGGCTGACGGCGCTTTGGGCGGCCTGCCTGCGCGGGCGCAAAAGGGTCGCCGGGCTGGCCTGAGTCGCGTTTTCCGGGCCGTCAAGATTGCACCCTCGGCTGGTATGGGATAGACCTCATATCAACAAAATGTTGAGGCGTTCCAGTGTCCGATACCCCCGATCACGACGATGACGAGACCAATGAAAATGGTACCCCGGAACGTGCCGTGATGGCCCATGACGGGCCGGTCATCGACATCGCGAGCGAGATGCGCTCGTCCTACCTCGACTATGCCATGTCGGTCATCGTCAGCCGGGCGATCCCGGACCTGCGCGACGGGCTGAAGCCGGTGCACAGGCGCGTGCTTTTCGCGATGCACGAAACCGGGAACACCCATGACAAGGCCTATCGCAAATCCGCGCGTCCGGTCGGCGACACCATGGGTAAATATCACCCGCATGGCGACGCCTCGATCTATGACGCGCTCGTCAGGATGGCGCAGGACTTTTCCATGTCCCTGCCCTTGCTGGACGGCCAGGGCAACTTCGGCAGCATGGACGGCGACAGCCCCGCGGCCATGCGCTATACCGAAGTGCGGATGGACAAGCCCGCTGCCTATCTGCTGATGGACATCGACAAGGACACGGTCGATTTCCAGGACAACTATGACGGCAAGGACCGCGAACCGACCGTCCTGCCCGCGCGCTTTCCCAACATGCTGGTCAACGGCGCCGGCGGCATCGCCGTCGGCATGGCGACGAACATCCCGCCCCACAACCTGGGCGAGGTGGTCGAGGCGACGCTGGCGCTGATCGAGAATCCCGACCTGCCGACCGAACGCCTGCTGGAAATCGTGCCCGGCCCCGACTTTCCGACGGGCGGGATCATCCTGGGCCGCTCCGGCGCGCGCAAAGCCTATCTCGAAGGGCGCGGCAGCGTCATCATCCGCGCCAAGACGCGGATCGAGGAAGGCCGCAACGGCCGCCAGATGATCGTGCTGGACGAGATCCCCTATCAGGTGAACAAGGCCAGCCTGATCGAGAAGATCGCCGAACTTGCCAAGGAAAAGCGCATCGAGGGCATCGCCCATGTCCAGGACGAATCCGACCGCGTCGGCGTCCGGGTCGTGATCGAGCTGAAGCGCGATGCCACCGCCGAGGTGGTGCTGAACCAGCTGTTCCGCTTTACGCCGATGCAGACCAGCTTCGGCTGCAACATGCTGGCGCTGAACGGCGGTCGTCCCGAACAGCTGACCCTGCGCGACTTCCTGACTCACTTCCTGACCTTCCGCGAAGAGGTGGTCGCCCGTCGGACCGCCTTTGAACTGCGCAAGGCCCGCGAACGCGCCCATGTGCTGTGCGGCCTGGCCGTCGCAGTCTCGAACGTGGACGAAGTCGTTGCGACCATCCGCAGCTCGGCCGACGCTGCCGAGGCGCGTTCTCGCCTGATGGAACGGCGCTGGCCCGCCCACGAGATCGTCGAATACCTGCGTCTGATCGACGATCCGCTGCACCCGGTGAACGAGGATGGCACTTATAACCTGTCCGAGACGCAGGCGCGTGCGATCCTTGAGCTTCGCCTGCAGCGCCTGACCCAGCTTGGGGTGCAGGAAGTCACCGACGAATTGAAGACCTTGGCCGAGTCGATCCGCGAATACCTGGCGATCCTGGCGTCGCGCGACCGGATCATGGCGATCATTGCGGGTGAGCTGCGCGAAGTCAGCGCGCAATTCGCCGTTCCGCGCCGGACCGAGATCACCGACTGGGCCGGTGACATGGACGACGAGGACCTGATCGAGCGCGAGGACATGGTCGTGACCATTACCTCGGGCGGCTATATCAAGCGCACCGCGCTGGCCGAATTCCGTGCCCAGCGGCGCGGCGGCAAGGGCCTGTCCGGCATGGCGACCAAGGAAGACGATCTCGTCACCACCCTGTTCGTCGCCAATACCCATACCGAGCTTCTGTTCTTCACCACGGATGGCATGGTCTATCGGATGAAGACCTGGCGTTTGCCGCTGGGCGGACGGACCTCGAAGGGCAAGGCGATGGTCAACATCCTGCCGATCGACAGCGGCGTCTCAATCGCCGCGCTGATGCCCGTTGATGCGCCCGAGAAGGACTGGGACAATTATCAGGTGATCTTCGCAACGTCGGAAGGCGATGTTCGCCGCAACGCGCTGTCGGATTTCACCAACGTCAAGTCTAACGGCAAGATCGCCATGAAGCTGCCCGAAGGGGTCGAACTGATTGGCGCGCGCATGGCGACCGAGGCCGACGACGTGATGCTGGTCACGGCTTCGGGCCGGGCGATCCGCTTCCCGACGACCGACGTGCGTGTCTTCAAGGGCCGGGATTCCACCGGCGTGCGCGGCATCCGCCTGGGCGAAGGCAACCGCGTGGTCAGCATGTCCGTCATCCGTCACTTCGAAGCCGACCCGGCCGAACGCGCCGCATATCTGAAGATGCGCCGTGCGGTTGCGGGCGCGCTGGATGATGGCGCCGAGCCCGACGAGGACGAGGATGTGGTGGCCGAAGGCAGCATCACCCAGGAACGCTATGCCGAGATGTCGGCGGCCGAGGACCTGATCCTGACCATCACCGCCAAGGGTTCGGGCAAGATCAGCTCGTCCCACGACTATCCCGTGCGGGGACGCGGTGGCCAAGGGGTCATGGCGATGGACAAGGCCATGCGCGGTGGCGAGTTGGTCGCCAGCTTCCCGGTCGAACCTGATGACCAGATCATGCTGGCCACCTCGACCGGGCAATCGATCCGCGTACCTGTCGACGGGATCAGCTTCCGGTCGCGCTCTGCCGGCGGAGTGCGCGTGTTCAATACCGGGGCGGATGAAACCGTGGTTTCAGTTGCCCGCATCGCCGAGAATGGCGAGGATGAAGCCGAAGCCTGACGCCTGCTGCCGGGGCGTCGTGCCCCGGCCCCGGCCCGCATCAGGCGAAACCTTAAGGGGACGTCTTGAGCGCAAATGACTCGCAGCTGAGCGAAAGGCTGCAGACGGGATTTCTTGGCGTCATCGCCTTTGCGCTGCTGCTGTTCCTGCTGGTGCAGGCGCGTTTCATGCTGACCTGCCTGGCTTTCTCGATCATCATCTTCTCGCTGACCAGCGACGCGATCTCGGCCTTTGCGCGGCTCAGGGTGCCGAACTGGCTGGCAACCACGCTGGCGCTGATAGCCATTGCCATCGCCCTGCTCTGGGCCGCGACAACGGTGGTCGCGCAGGTAAACGAGGTCGTCTCGACCTCGATCCTTTACGCCGACCGCGCTCAGGCAACGATCCTCAGCCTCAGCCAGCGCTGGGGGCCACGGGTGCAGGAATCGATCCTGACCTTTTTGGGCGGCATCGACTTTGCCGGCTGGATTCGTTCCGCCGCCAGCCAGGCGTCGAACCTGATTTCCGGCTCGGTCCTGGTGCTGACCTTTGTCGGGTTCATGTTCGCCGAACGGATCTGGTTCCCGGTCAAGGTCGAGCGCCTGACCGGCGATCCCGCCCGCGCGACCGAAGTGCTGCGCATCATCCACAGCATCATGCGCCGCGTGAACCGCTATCTGGTGGTCAAGGCCGCGATCAGCGCGGTAACCGCGGCATTGATCTGGGTGATCTTCCGATCCGCCGGTCTGGAGCTATCCGGGGCCGTCGCAACGCTGAGCTTCATTCTCAACTTCATTCCGACCATCGGATCGATCATCGCCACGGTGATCGCAATTGCGGTGGTGCTGGCGCAGACGGGCGATCCCACGACAACCCTGGCCATCGGCAGCGCCTGCACGGCGGTCCATTTCCTGATCGGCAACATCTTCGACCCGATGCTTCTGGGCCAGACGCTGCGCCTGTCCTCATTCGGGATCGTTCTGGCGCTGGCCTTCTGGGGAGCGGTCTGGGGGATCGCAGGAACCTTCCTGGCGGTCCCGATCATGGTCGCGGTGATGATCGTCTGCGCCCATATCCGCTGGCTGCGACCGCTTGCCGTGATGCTGTCTCACGAGGGGCTGCCCGAGGAAGAGCCGCCCCGACCCCGCCTGCGGGGTTGAGGCTCAGCCCCACGCTTCAGGCGCGGCCATCCCCGTCGCCGTCCCCATCCCCGTCGAGATCGCCGTCATTGTCGTATTCCGGCGCGTCATCGCGCGGAATGGGGGCGTTGACGGGCGCGGGTTCGGGCTGCGCGGGGCCAAGAACCTTGCCGGTCGCGCTGCGCGTCTGAGCGTCAAGATGACTGGCAAGCTGGGCAAGGACTTCGGGATTGCGCAGCCAGACATCCCTTTGCGCATTCGGGATCTCGATCCCCTCGTCGGCAAAGCGCCGGACAATCTGGTGGTTGATCTCGGACGTCACGCCCGCGCCACCATTGATGTCGGAGAGGACCGCGCGGATCTCGAAATTCATGCTGTCCTGACCGAAGCCCCGGAACAGGATCGCGGGCGCCGGATTGATCAGAACCGTCGGCTGATCCTCGGCGATCTCCATCAAGATGCGCGCGACCTTGCGGGTGTCGCTGCCATAGGCCACGCCCACCGGCACGATGATGCGCCCCTGAAGGCTGCCGCGCGTCCAGTTCGTCACCTGCTGCGTGATCAGGTCCGAGTTCGGGACGATCACGTTGTTGCGGTCGAAGGTCTGGATCTGGGTGGCGCGGACCGACATCTTCTTGACCACGCCCTGCTTGGCCCCGACCTCGATCCAGTCGCCCACGGCTATCGGTCGTTCGACCAGCAGGATGATGCCCGAGACGAAGTTCGACACCACCTGCTGCATCCCGAAACCGATGCCGACCGAAAGCGCACCGGCGACGATGGCAAGAGATGACAGGTTGATCCCCGCCGCCGTGATTGCCAGGACAGCCGCCAGCGCCATCCCGACATAGCCCAGGATCGAGACAACCGCATTCTGGCCGCCGACATCCAGCCGCGTCTTGGGCAGGATCGAGTTGCGGAACGCGCCCTGCACGAAGCGCGTCATGAAATAGCCCAGCAGGAAGATCAGTGCGAAGGTCACGATCGCGGTCGGCGACAGGCGAACGCCCCCCAGGCTGACGCCCTGCTTGATCTTGGTCCATGCCTCGGCCAGGTCGCTGGAGCGCGCGCCCCAGATCAGGGCGAACATGGGCAGGGACAGCACGACCAGCGCAAAGCTGATCAGCACCGGCATCAGCGCGTCCCGCGCCGACTGGTCGCCCCCCGTGGCCATCGCATAGAGGTCCGCGATGAAATCCTGCAACACGATCAGCAACGCGACCAGCGCCAGCGACATGATCGAGGACCACAGGATCGCGTTCCCCGCCGTGACATAGCCAGCCGCCGCCAGCACGGGTGAAGCGACCGCGACCACCCGGCCGATGATCCCCAGCAGGACCACGATCCGCGTGCGGTAATCCGGCGCCTCGTGTTCGCCCGGCTTCAGCTTGCGCAGGACATTGCAAAGCTGGAACAGGAAGAAGGCGCCCAGCAGGATCATGAAGAAGTGCCAGACCCCGGCGGATGCCTCGCTCAGGCGCTCGGGCACGGTAAAGGCGTCGTTCTGGCTGTGGAAACCGGCCAGCGGCAGAACCGTGCGCGAGAACATCTGGTGCAGCGCCATCGCGAAGGCCAGCACGGTCGCGCGGAATGCAGCCATCCGCCTTTGCTTCTCGTCGATCGGCAGCGGCGGCGAATCCGAGGTGCCGGGTTCCGGAAAGACCCGGCGGACCAGCCAGAAGCCACCAAAGAACGCCATGCCCGCAACCGGGATGGACAGAAGAAGCGGCCGCCCCCAGGCACCGAACAGGTCGGTCGCGCTCAGCGCAGCGACGCCCAGCACGATGCCAAGGAAGGGAATTGCGATCTGCCCCAGCGAAACCGCGAAGATCAGCGCAGCCCGCGACCTTTCGCTGGCGCGCACGGACAGGCGCGAGGGCAGCGAGTCGACCCAATGGCGCCCGCGTGACAGCAGCAGCACCGCCGCCAGCAGGAAGCCCAGGGTGACGATGATCCGGCCCACCATGTCCGGCCCGCTGCCGAAATCGTTCCAGTTCTCGTGGACTTCCTTATAGACGTGGACGCCGACATCGCCGGCCTCGGTCAGCGCCGGTCCCCAATTTGCAGGGTTGAGCGGCGTTGGCGTCCTGCGGATCAGCGCATGGGTCTGGCGCTGGCGGACCTTCTGGTCGATCTGCTGGATGATGCCATCCGCGCGACCATAGGATTCGACCGCCTTCAGGCCCGGCGCCTGCAATTCGGAAAGCTGGGTACCCAGCTCCTTGCGCCGCGCGGCCACATCCTCGGCCTCGGTCTGCCCCTCGGCCGGGGCCGGGCCGAGGGCCGCGATCTGGTCCTTCAGCGTGGCGATACGGGTCGAGTTCGTGCCCTGCGCGGCCTGAAAGGTATCGCGCCAATGGACCATCTTCTCGCGCAGGTCCTGAAGATCGCCATCGCTGGCCTGTCCGCTTTCCAGCGCATCTTCCGTCTTGTCCGCCTGACGGGTCCACGCCTCGTAATCGGGCGGCTGAGGCTGGGGCTGTTCCTGCGCAAGCGCCGGAAGCGAAAGCATCAGCGCCAGCATCAGAAACAGCGGCGCAATCAGTTTGGTAAGACGGGTCATGCGGTCGATCAGTCCTCGAAGACCTCCGGCAGCGCGGCCGGTTTGCGGGTCAGCCATTGAGGGACCGGCAGCCCCTTGGCGCGCAGGAATTCCGGGTTGAACAGCTTGGTTTGATAGCGGGTGCCATAGTCGCAGAGCACCGTGACGATCGTGTGGCCGGGGCCCATTTCCCGCGCCATGCGGACAGCACCCGCGATATTGATCCCGGACGAGCCCCCAAGGCAAAGCCCCTCGTATTCCAGCAGGTCGAAGACGACCGGCAAGGCCTCGGAATCGGGGATGCGATACGAGAAGTCGGGGGTGAAGCCTTCAAGGTTCGCGGTGATGCGCCCCTGCCCGATCCCCTCGGTAATGGACGAGCCGGGGCTTTCGAACACCCCCTCGGTGTAGAAACTGTGCAGCGCCGCGCCCTCGGGGTCGGCCAGTCCAATCTTGACGCCCTTGGGTTGCAGCGCCATCGCCACGCCCGCCAGCGTTCCGCCCGAGCCGACGGCGCAGATGAACCCATCGACCTTGCCACCGGTCTGTTCCCAGATCTCGGGGCCGGTGGTTTCGACATGGGCCTGACGGTTGGCGACATTGTCGAACTGGTTGGCCCAGATGGCGCCGTTCGGCTCGGTCCGCGCCAATTCCTCGGCCAGTCGCCCGGAATAGCGGACATAGTTGTTGGGGTTCTTGTAGGGCGCGGCGGGAACCTCGACCAGTTCGGCCCCGGCAAGCCGGAGCATGTCCTTTTTCTCCTGGCTCTGGGTCTCGGGGATCACGATGACCGAGCGGAAGCCCATGGACGAGCCGACAAGCGCCAGCCCGATGCCGGTATTGCCGGCCGTACCCTCGACGATGGTGCCGCCGGGCTTCAGCTCACCGCGCGCGACCGCATCCTTGATGATGTAAAGCGCGGCGCGATCCTTGACCGATTGGCCGGGGTTCATGAACTCGGCCTTGCCCAGAATCTCGCAGCCGGTTTCGTCCGAGGCACGGTTCAGCCGGATCAGGGGGGTATTGCCGATGGCGGAGGCGAGGTCGGGGCAGATGCGCATGGCGGGCCTTTCGCGATTTGGTCGCCCCCGGTCTACACGCGGCCGCCGCCGGGCGGCAACCCCGTGGCGGGTATGCAAGCGCGTGATCAACCAGCCACGGGCAGCCCAAGTTCCGCCCGGATGCGCGCCGCGCCGATTTCCAGCCACAGCGCCAGCGACAGAAGCGGCCCGTTGCGGATCTCTCCGGCCATCGCCATGCGGGTCAATTCGACGCGCGGGACGACATGGGAACGGATGTCCTCATCCTCGGAGGCAAGGCCCCCGAACCCCGCCGCATCATCGGGCAGGTCAGCGATCCCGACATAAAGGTAAAGGAACTCTGCCATTGCTCCGGGGCTTGAGTAATGGTGCGGTCCGGGGATCAGTCGATCAAGCGTGATGCCGGTTTCCTCGATCGCCTCGCGCAGCGCCGCCTGTTCGGGTGTCTCGCCCGCATCGACGCGCCCGGCCACCGTCTCGTAAAACCAGGGTTGCCGGTCCCCCCGCGCCACGGGACCAGGGCGGAACTGGTCAATGAGCAGGACATGGTCGCGAACGGGATCCCAAGGCAGCACGACCGTCGCGTCGCCTGACACGAAGATCGCCCGCAGCATGTCCGGCGACCAGTCGCCACGATGGCGCCTTTGCCGCAGCACCAGCGATTCGACAGAAAAATGATCGGCATAGGGTTCGCTCCACCCTGTCAGCCTCACGCGCTCCTCCCCGTCCGGGCCAAGCCGGGGCAGATCCGCCGTCTCGATACCGGCCCGCAGACGAGATGCGATCCAGCCCGCGATCAGGGGCAGGCGACGGCGAATGTCCGCGGCCGAGCGGTCCTGCTGACGCGTCAGCAGCCAATCCGCGATGGCCGCTGCCAGTTGGGGCTGCCACGCCCCCTCCCCTCGATCATCGCCGATGCCCAGCACCTCTCGTCCATCAAGTTGCCGGGGCACCAACGCGAAGATTTCGGCATAGCGGGACAGGTCGGGGGTCCAGGGCGTTTCCCAGGCGGGAAGCTGGGACCCGCCAGGCAGAAAGGCTGGAAAGCCCTCGGCCGCGATCCCGGCAAGAGCACCGCCCACCAGCCGCCCATTCAGCGGCGCAGTGGCCGTCGCCTGCGGTGCAAGGCGCTCGCGCAGCGATGGATCCCCCAGCGGTCCGGTCAGAACCGGCATGGCGCAATCCCCGTCTTTGCGCGATCCGCGCGGCTGCTCCCGGCAAGAAAATCCATCTGTCACCCGATCTGCGTAAGGGAAGAAATGTTTTGCGCTTTTTTCTCCCGAACCCCCTTGCGCTTCAACCCCGGCCCGTCTAAATCCCCGCCACCACCCAAGAGCGCGGAGAGGTGCCGGAGTGGTCGAACGGGGCGGTCTCGAAAACCGTTGAGCCTGCAAGGGTTCCGTGGGTTCGAATCCCACCCTCTCCGCCACTTGGTTGTGGTTTTTCTTCCCAGAAAATCAGACGCATAACGCCAGCCATCACTTGGCTGTCGCTAGCGTTTCAGGATTGCCACCAGGTCCAGTTGGCCGGTGCTGCGTTCGGTCAGGTCAAGGTCGCGCTTGATCTGCGCAAGATGGTCGCGCATCAGTTCAGCCGCCAGATCCGCGTCGCGGTCGCGGATCGCATCGACGATGCTGGAGTGATCGTGGTCGCGGCAATCGGTCATGTCCTGCGCGCCGAAGATCCCGATGATCAGCGAGGTTCGCGTGATCAGTTCCCGCATCATCCGGGACATGACCGAATTGCCGGCGACCTGCGCCAGAAGCCCGTGGAACTGCCCGGACAGGCGGATCGCATCCCGGCGACGCCCCGAATGATGGGCCTGATGCTCAAGCTCGATATGCTCGGCCAATGCGGCGATGTCGGCACCGGTGGCACGCGCGACGGCCAGCCTCGTGATCGAAGGCTCCAGCGTCAGGCGTGCTTCAAATACTTCATGCGCCTGCTCGGCGGTGGGGCTTGCGACAAAAGCGCCGCGATTCGTGTGCAGGTCGACGATCTGCTGGCTGGCCAGCAACAGAAGCGCGCGACGGATCCGCATCCGACCGACCCCGAATGCCTCGCACAGGGCCGATTCGGAAAGTTTCGTGCCCGGCGGCAATCGCTGATCCACGACTGCCTCAAATATGTGCTCGACGATGTCTTCTTCGCCAATATCGGTGCCTTCGCCCTGTGCTTCGGCATAGTTCATCGGCGCTTGATCCCCCGTAATGTGCTGCGGCCCAAGGAAATAGGTGCATTTGAAATCTACGGCAAGAATTCGGCTTTATCCATATTGTTAACGAACGCTTGACAGAACCGTTAACAAGATCACCATGAGTGTGTCAGATCAGTTTCATAAACGCCTCCGCATCTATCGGAGTCAGTTGCGGACGGCCCAAATAACAGGGAGCACTGAAATGCAGCGTCGCAACTTTCTGAAAACCACCGCGCTTGCGGCCGTGGCAAGCATGGTGATGTTTTCGGCCGCCCATGCCGAAAACGCCAAGCTGAAGATCGGTTTCGTCGGCGTCACCTCGGGGCCTGCCGCGGCCTGGGGGATTTCAAACCAAAGATCGATGGAAGCCCGTGCCGCCTGGCTGAACGAATTGGGTGGGGTCAAGATCGGGGATACGACCTATGATATCCAGATCGTGCCCTTCGACGACCAGAAGGATCCCAAGCGCGCCATTGCCGGCATGGAAAAGATGGCGCAGGAAGGCGTCCATTACGTCGTCGGCCCGAACGTCGATGACGGCGCCGCCGCCGTGCGCCCGGTTGCCGAACAGAAGGGCATCATCTATTTCCCCTATGCCTTTCCGAAAACGCTTTATGTCGCCCCGGCATCGAATGCGATCCTGGGCATGGTCGCCAATTACCAATCCGGTCCTGCGATTTACAAATACCTGATCGACAACAAGGGGATCAAGAAGATCGCCTTTGTCGCCGCCAATGAATCCGATCCGTTGAGCCAACGCGATTCCGGGGTCGAGGCCGCAAAGGCCCTTGGGCTGGAAGTGGTTTCGGACAAGGTGACTTATCAGGTCGATACCACCGATTTCACGCCGGTACTGCTGCCGGTCATCCAGACGCAGCCTGATCTGCTGGTCCTGTCCGGCGTATCACCGGCCAATGCGCCGCAATTGATCCGCTCGGCCCGCGAATTGGGTTATCAGGGGTTGATCTCGACCGAAACGGCGCAGGATGCGGCCGTTCTGGCCGAAGGCGCGGGCGAGTTGGCGAATGGTTTCATTTCGGTGGGCGGAGCCTCGACCCCCGAACTGGCCAGCGACGCAATGAAGGAATTCGTGGATCGCTATACCAAGATGTTCGGCGAATATAATGACGAGTCGAACACCAAGGTCTATGCGCTTGAATACATCATCGAGACGCTGAAAGCGAACCCCGCCGCGATCGACAATGTCGACGAATACAAGAAGACCATCGACACGTTCGAGGCCCCGAACCCCTTCATGGTCGGTGACGCCAAGCTTCATTACGTCGGCACGACCTCGTTCCAGCAGAAACGGCAGATTTCGGTCCCGCTGGTGGTGAACGAATACAAGGACGGGGCTTTCCAGACCCTGTTCGTGGCGCAGGTCGACTGACACGGCCCACAAAAGCGCACGCGCGCCCCGGGGACCGGCCCGACCGGCCCCCGGCTTTCAAACACAGGGTGCGGAATGGAACAGATCATCGCAAACGGGCTGTATCTGGGTGCGCAATACGCACTGATCGCCCTGGGCCTGACCCTTATCTTTTCCTTGATGAACGTGCTGAACTTTGCGCACGGCCAAATGTATGTCTTTGGCGGCTTTGTCTGCTACACGGTCGTTTCGCAGCTGGGACTGCCTTTCATCGTCGGGTTGATTGCCTCGGCGCTGGTGCTGGGGGTGATGGGCGCGCTGATCGAGCGCTTCCTGTTCCGCCCCGTGATCCGAAGATCCAAGCGCGACGAATCCACCATGTTGCTGGCGGCGGGGATCGCCTTTTTTCTGGACGCGCTGATCCTGCTTCTGTTCGGGGAAAAGCAGCGCGGCGTGCCCAAGATCGTCAACGGAGTCTTCAACTGGGATTTCCGCCTTATCATGCCCTATGACCGCATCCTGATCGGGGTTTTGGCGATCGCCCTGATCCTGGGGTTCATCCTGTTCATGCAGTATTCGAAGGCAGGTCGCGCGATGCGGGCCCTGGCGCAAGACCGGACGGCAGCGCAGTTGATGGGCGTGGATGTGGACCGTTATTCGATGCTGGGCTTCGCGATGGGGGCGATGCTGGCCGGGCTGGTCGGTGCGCTTCTGGTCACGATCACGGGCGTCAACCTGGGGATGGGCGGGCCAACCTCGGTCAAGGCCTTCCTGATGATCATGATCGGCGGAGCCGGTGTCATCTCGGGTGCCATCGCCGGTGGCTTCATCCTGGGCATGATGGAAAGCGTGGGCCTGTCGGTCCTGTCCTCGTATGGCGACGTGACCTATCTGGTCATCTTCGCGACGCTCATGGCGTTCCTTGCGATCCGTCCGCAGGGGCTTATGGGCAAGCCGTGGGGTTGATGCCATGAACATGCCGAACCAAACCCAAAGCCGTCCCTCGCTGAAGTCCGGCAAGGCCCTGTCAATGCCACGCCTGCTGGGCGTGGCCACCTTCCTGGCCTTTGTCTTTGCCGGCGTCCCGATGCTGATCGCGGCATCCGGCAGGTGGGATTTCTACTACACGCTGACCTCGGTGGCGCTTTTGTCCATCGGGGCAGCAGGGGTCTGGCTGACCTTCTATATCGGCCGCATCAACATCGGACAGGGCGCCTATGCGCTGGCGGGGGGCTATGTCTCGGCGATCCTGATCACGCAAGTCGGGGTGAGCTTCTGGCTGACGCTGCCGCTGGCGGGGCTGTTCTGCGCGCTGATCTCGGTCCTGATCGGGCTGCCGATCCTGCGCCTGCGCGGGGTCTATTTCGCGATGGTCACGCTGGTCCTGACCGAGGTGGCACGCCTGACCGCGCTGGCCCTGCCGGTCACGCACGGGGCCAAGGGAATCACCTCGATCCCCATGCCAGGTGCGCTGTCGGTCTTCGGCATCACTTTGATCCCAGATTTCGCGACGCTGCAGAATCCGCGGCAGGCGTTCTATTTCGTCGCCGCCACGCTGATGATCCTGGCCTATCTGGTGATGTGGCGGATCGTGAATTCGCGCTTGGGGCACCTGTGCCGCAGCCTTCAGCAAAACGAGGAACTGTCCGCCTCGATCGGCGTAAACACCGCATGGCTGCGGGTGCTGGCCTATGCGATCTCCAGCTTCTTCGGCGGGGTCGCGGGGGCGATGTTCGTGTCGATCTCGCAATCCATCTACCCCTCTTCCTTCGTGGTGCAGGATAGCGTGAACTTCATGCTCTACTGCTTCCTTGGCGGGCTGGGCTATGTCTTCGGGCCGATGCTGGGGACGCTGCTTCTGTATTTCGGCTGGGATCTGCTGTCGGCGACCGGACGATACCAGTTGCTGCTGTATTCCGGGATCATGATCGCGCTGATGCTGGTGCTGCCGAACGGTGTTCTCAGCCTTTTTGACCGGAAGGAGGGCGGGAAATGACCCCTATCCTTGAAGTCCGCGGCGTCACCAAGAAGTTCGGTGGCCTTACCGCGAACAACGCGATCAGCTTTACCGTCGCCGCAGGCGAGATCCTGTCCGTGATCGGGCCGAACGGGGCCGGGAAATCCACCCTGTTCAAGCAGATCGCGGGTTTCCAGCGACCGACCAGCGGCGAGGTGATCTTTCAGGGTCAGCGCATCTCGGGCCTGCCCCCGCATAAGGTGGCGCGCATGGGCGTTGTGCGGACCTTTCAGGAAACCACCATCTTCCGCTCGATGACCGTGCGAGAGAACGTCATCGTCGCGCATCACCTGCGTTCTCGCGCCAGCCTGCTGGAATATTTCCTCGGCACATCCGCCGCTCGTTCTGACGAGGCGGAATTCGCCCGCTCGGCCGACGAGATCATCGGCTTCCTGGGACTGGCAGAGATCGGGGACGAACTGGCATCGACCCTGCCGCAGGGCCATCTGCGCGCTCTTGGCATGGCGATCGGGCTGGCCACCGACCCAAAGGTCATCCTGCTGGACGAACCCTTCGCCGGCATGAACCGGGACGAAACGATGCGCATGGTCGCCCTTGTTCGCCGGTTGCGCGACGAGCGCGGGGTAACGGTGCTGCTGGTCGAACATGACATGCCCGCGGTGATGAAGATCTCGGACCGGATCGTCTGCATCAATTTCGGCGAAAAGATCGCCGAGGGCACTCCCGCCGACATCCAGGCCAACCCCCGCGTCATCGAGGCCTATCTGGGCTCGGAAGACGCCGCGATCGGGATCTGAGCGCATGACCACAATGCTGAGCTTCGACAATGTCGAACTGTATTACGATCACGTCTATGCGCTGAAGGGCGTCTCGATCCAGTTGAACGAAGGCGAGACAGTGGCGCTGATCGGCGCGAACGGGGCCGGAAAATCCTCGATCCTGCGGGCGATCACGGGGCTGCGAAAGATCAAGTCCGGCTCGATCAGCTATATGGGGAACCGGTTGGACGGAACCCCGGCGGCCGAGATCGTCCGCAAGGGCATCGCCATGGTGCCCGAGGGCCGGCGCGTCTTTCCATTGATGAGCGTCAAGGACAACCTGCTGATGGGCGCCTTTACCCGAAGCGACAAGGCGGGGATCCAGCAGACGCTGGACAGCGTGCTGACCCGCTTTCCGCGGCTTCGCGAACGCTTCAACCAGCAGGCCAGCACCCTGTCGGGGGGCGAACAGCAGATGATGGTGATCGGGCGCGCGCTGATGGCGCGGCCCCGACTGCTGCTGCTGGACGAACCCTCGCTGGGGATTGCACCCAAGCTGGTGCAGGACATCGCGCGGGCCATCGTCGCGATCAGCCGGGACGAAGGCGTCTCGGTGCTGCTGGTCGAACAGAACAGCCGCATGGCCCTGTCGATTTCAAACCGCGCCTATGCGCTGTCCACCGGGCAGGTCGTGCTGGCGGGAAACTCGCGCGAGCTTCTGGACGATCCGCGCGTCAAGGCCGCCTATCTCGGCGGAGAGGTCTGAGGGAACATGCGCATCCTGGTTCTGAACCCCAACACCACTGCCGCGATGACCGAAAAGATCGGGGCCGCCGCGCGGCGCATCGCCTCGGCCGGGACCGAGATCATCGCCGCGAACCCGACCAGCGGGCCGCCTTCGATCGAAGGCTTCTATGACGAGGCGATGTGCCTGCCGGGACTGTTGCAGGTGATCCGCGACACGCCCGACGTCGATGCGGTTGTGATTGCCTGCTTCGACGATACCGGGCTGGACGCCGCGCGCTGCCTGACCGACAAGCCGATCATCGGCATCGGCGAGGCGGCCTATCACATGGCCTCGATGATCGCGAACAAGTTCTCGGTCGTGACCACGCTGGCGCGGTCGGTCCCGGCGCTGGAACACAACCTTCACCGCTATGGGCTGGCGGCGCGATGCGCGCGCGTGCGCTCATCCGAGGTCGCGGTGCTGGAACTGGAGGATCCGGGCAGCAATGCCTATGCCCGGATCACCGACGAGATCGGTCGCGCCGTTGCCGAGGATCGGGCCGAGGCCATCGTGCTGGGCTGCGCCGGAATGACCGACCTGACCGAACGGCTGTCGGCCGAACACGGCCTGCCGGTGCTGGACGGCGTCGTTTGCGCCGTCAGTCTGTGCGAGGCGATGGTCAGGCTGCGGCTGCGCACCTCCCGGCTGGGCGGATATGCCCCCGTGCCACGCCAGAAACTTGCCTATGCCTGATCGTCCCAATTCAGACAGGAGAGACCGATGACCCTGCCCCGCCGTTTCCCGCTGCTTCTGGGTGCCGCAATGCTTGCCGCCATTTCTGCCGGGCCGGTGCTGGCCGAGCCGCCGGTGATTGTCCTGATCAACCCGAATTCGAATGCCGAGGCGACGAAATCCATGGCGGACTTGGCGCGTGGCGTCGCCGGGGACCGTGCGGTCATTGTCGAGCGCACGAACGAGGGCGTCCCTGCATTGCTGACCACGCCCGAAGACATGGAGAATGCCGCCAAGGGAGTCGCCGCGATCGGGCAGCAGGCCGCGAAAGAGCCGGGCGTCGCCGCAGTGATCGTCGCGGCCTTCAGCGATCCGGGACTTGATGCGCTGCGCGAAAGCGTCACCGGCATTGGCCTTTATGGCATCGGCGAGGCTGCCTTTCACGAGGCTGCCCGGGACGGCCGCCCATTTTCGATCGTGACGGTCACGCCCGATCCGGGACTGATCGAATCCTTCCGCCTTCGGGCCGAGGCCCTGGGCTATGGCAGCCAGTATCGCGGCGTGACCGTCACTCCCGGCGATCCCAAGGAACTGGTCAAGGATCCAACTGCGCTTGACGCGGCGCTGACCGACGCGGTCCGGCAAGCGGTGGCCGAAAAGCAGGTCTCGGCGATCATCATGGGCGGCGGCCCGCTGTCCGCCCCAGCCCTGCGGATCCAGGACAAGGTCGGGGTGCCGCTGGTCGTCGCGGTCAGCGCCGCGACTGCTGCCGCCCTGTCCGATCTGGCAGCAGGAAAATAGCCGCGGGCTTGGGGTCTATTCGCTGATTTCCGGCTCGACCAGCCGGGCCAGCTTTTGCAGGCATTCCTGCCAGCCAAGATAGCAGCCATCGGGCGGGATCACATCCGGCACACCCTGCTGTTCGATATTGATCTCGGTGCCGACGGACACTGCCTTGAGGGTCACGGTGACGCGCATCTCTCCGGGCAGGTTCGGATCGTCGAAGCTGTCGGTATAGACCAGCCGCTGTGACGGGATGAGCTCGACATAGGTGCCGCCAAACGAATGGCTCTTGCCGGTCGTGAAATTGCGAAAGGACATCCTGTGGCGGCCGCCCACCTTCGGGTCCAGCTCATGTACGGTGCAAAGGAAGCCATGGGGCGGCAACCAGCTTGCAATGGCATCGCTTTCCAGAAAGGCGCGATAGACCTTTTCCGGCCGGGTCGCGATCACTCGGTGAAGGCGGATCGTGCTGGGCATGATTTCTCCTCCTGCTGCGGCAGGGGGCGGGCACGGATGAGCGGCGGGCACACAGGGATACAAGGCGAACCGGCCGCGCGGGGCGCCGCCCCTGACCTGACGGCAGCATAGCAAGATCGGCCCCGCGCGCAAACCCGAGGGCCAGCAGCCTTCAACAGTGCCGCGAAAGGGCCCGGCCGATGCGGCGTTGCGCCTCGCGCAGGGCGAGGCCGGGACGCAACTGGCGCGCCTCAGGTTCGCTTCGGGCCAACTGGTCCTGTGCCAACGCCAGGTTTTCAGCCCGCGTCAGCCCGACCCAGCGGCGCGGAAGAAGGATGACGCGGCGCCGCGCCAGACGGACATGGTCCCCGCTCCAGATCATGAACCAGCGGGGGCCCGCGAACCTGACGCTCCAATGAGAGGTCCGCATGACGGCATGCCAGCGACTGGCCGGCAGCAGCCGTTCGGCATTTCCCGGACTGGTCGTCGCGAGAAACAGCAGGTCCAGGATGCGTTCCGCCAGACCAGGCGTCGCATCCCCCGTGCCGATTTCCATGAGCATGGCTTCTCTCATACTGACGCTATGCGGCTCGAATCCGCATCACAAGCATACACGATATACACGATAGTTTATATCGTTAATCGAGATGTGCGAATGGCGTGAACAGCAGTTGTGGACTTTGCACGGCCCGCGATGATTGCTAATCCTGACCAACTCAGGGCCTGCCCGTGCCCCCAAAAACCGGAGAGCCGATCTTGCGCCAGTATCTTTCCGCGCTTCGCACCGTTCTTGAACAGGGCGTGCCCTCGACCGACCGGACCGGGACGGGCACGATCTCGCATTTCGGGATGCAATGCCGCTATCCTTTGGATCAGGGTTTTCCGCTGGTCACCACGAAGAAGCTGCACCTTCGCTCGATCGTGCACGAACTGCTGTGGTTTCTGTCTGGCGACACCAACATCCGCTATCTCAAGGACAATGGCGTTTCGATCTGGGACGAATGGGCGGATGACGACGGCGATCTTGGCCCGGTCTATGGCCACCAGTGGCGGCATTTCCCGACGGTGCGCGAAGAGGACGGACGTGTCGTGGTGGGCGAAATCGACCAGATCGCCGAACTGGTCCAGCGCATCCGCAAAACCCCGGATTCGCGCCGCCTGATCGTTTCGGCCTGGAACCCCGGAGAGGTGGACCAGATGGCCCTGCCGCCCTGCCACACCCTGTGGCAGGTCCGCATCCAGGGCCGCAAGCTGCATCTGCAGCTTTACCAGCGCTCAGCCGACATGTTCCTGGGCGTTCCGTTCAACATCGCCTCTTACGCGCTGCTGACGCATATGCTGGCCCATGTGACGGGATATGAGCCGGGCGACTTCATCCACACGATGGGAGACGCGCATATCTATTCCAATCACCTGGAGCAGGTGCAGACGCAGTTGGCGCGCGAGCCCCGTCCCCTGCCCCGACTGAGGATCACGCGGGATGTGTCGTCGATCTTCGATTTCCGCTTCGAGGATTTCGAGTTTCTGGACTATGACCCCGCTCCGGCGATCAAGGCTCCGGTGGCCGTCTGATGCTGACCCTGATCGTCGCACGCGCCCGCAACTCGGCCATCGGCAAGGACAACCAGATCCCGTGGCATTCGCCCGAGGACCTGAAGATGTTCCAGCGCGAAACCACCGGGGGCGCCATCATCATGGGCCGCCGGACCTGGGACAGCCTGCCGGTGAATCCCTTGAAGAACCGGCTGAATATCGTGGTGTCCCGCAATGCATCGCTGGCGGAACATGTCGCGCCCTCGGTCCCGGCAGCGATGGCGATGGCCACTGATGCGGGCCACAGCCGGATGTACGGCATCGGCGGACAGGCCATCTATCGCGAGATGCTGCCTTTGGCCGACCGGCTGATGCTGACCGAGGTGGCGCTGGACATCCCCGACGCCGATGCCTTCTTCCCGACCTTCGACGAGGCCGAATGGACCGAGATCTCGCGCCGCGCGCTGCCGGGCGACGGGCCGGCCTGCACGCTGCGCGAGCTGCTGCGCCGCCGTTAAAGCGCGGTCCAGCCCCCGTCGACCGAGATCGTGGTGCCGGTGATCTGGTCCGCCGCGGCCGAACACAGGAACACGGCGGTGCCGCCCATCTGCTCGACCGTGGCGAAGTCGCCCGAGGGCTGGCGCTGCAGCATCACCTTGGCGATCACGTCCTCCCGGCTCATGCCGTGGGTCTTCATCTGGTCCGGGATCTGCTTTTCGACGATGGGCGTCAGCACATAGCCGGGACAGATGGCATTGCAGGTGATCGGCTCGCGCGCGGTTTCCAGCGCCGTCACCTTTGTCAGACCGACAATCCCGTGCTTGGCCGCGACATAGGCGGACTTGAAGGGGCTGGCGGTCAGCCCGTGGGCCGAAGCGATATTGATGATCCGACCCCAACCCGCGCTCTGCATCATTGGCAGCGCCACCGCGGTTGTATGAAACGCCGAGGACAGGTTGATCGCAATGATCGCATCCCATTTCTCGGCCGGGAAATCGGTGATCGGCGCGACATGCTGGATGCCCACATTGTTCACCAGAATGTCGCAGGCCCCCGCCTTTTCGATCAGCGCGCGGCAATCCTGCGCCTTTGACATGTCGGCCTGCAGATAGCGCGCCGTAATCCCATGATCGGAAGCAAGCTTTGCCGCAAGCGCGTGGTCGTCATCAGTATCGGTGAAGCTGTTCAGGACCAGATCGGCCCCCGCCTTGGCCAGTTCGACCGCGATGCCAAGCCCGATGCCGGAATTCGACCCAGTGACCACCGCCGTCTTGCCCTGCAGAAACCTTTGGAACATTCCCGTCTCCCCAACCCTGTTTCACCGTTCAGGGGGCAGGATGTGGAAAAACCACGGGCTAGACAACCCCGCCGGCCGCGTGGCCGAAGCTACATTTTTCCGTGATATGCGCGCTCGCGCGCGACGCGCACAGCTGGCGACAAGCCCCTGTTGAAAATGGGCTTTGACCCAATAAAAATGCGCCCGCACAAGGCGGGCGCTAGTCATGAGGCAGGTTTCATACAGGCAAGAAACCTATCGAGCAGTGCTTTATCTATACGCTTTTCCCCAGATGAGTCCAATGGGTAAGTTTGCCTCGTGGGAATCGTGGCGCTAAGCTCGACCCTCGTAAAACCACAGACCCGAAAAACAGGGCGATCGAGCATGCGATTCTTCAAATTTGCTAACGAATCCGCGATCCGTCGCGCCTTCGCCGTGTTGGCCTGTGTTGCAACGATGCCGCTGGCAAGCGCCGCGGAACCCATGCATGCCCTTGCAATGTATGGAGAACCCGCGCTTCCGGCGGGCTTTTCCCACCTGCCCTATGCCAACCCGGACGCGCCCAAAGGGGGAACGATTCGTCTGGCCGAGTCGGGAAGCTTCGATTCGCTCAATCCCTGGATCCTGATGGGAAACCCGGTCTGGCCGATCTTCACCCAGCCCGGCCTGCTGGCCGAGCCGCTGATGATGCGCTCGATCGACGAACCCTTCACTCTTTACGGCCTGCTGGCCGAAAGCGTCGAGACCGATCCCGACCGCAGCTGGGTCGAATTCACCCTGCGCCCCGAGGCCCGTTTTTCGGATGGCAGCCCGGTCACGGTCGAGGATGTGATGTGGTCCTATGAGACGCTGGGGACCAAGGGCCATCCCCGCTATACCGCCGTCTGGTCCAAGGTCGCCAAGATGGAGCAGACGGGGCCACGCTCGGTCCGGTTCACCTTCAACACCGCCGACCGGGAACTGGCGATGCTGATGGGCATGCGGCCGATCCTGAAGAAGGCGCAATGGCAGGGCCGCGACTTCTCGCAATCGGGGCTGATGGCGCCGATCGGATCTGGCCCCTATGTCATCGACAAGGTCGATCCCGGCCGTGCGATCACCTTTCGGCGCAATCCCGATTACTGGGGTCGCGACCTTCCGGTGAACAAGGGCCTGAACAATTTCGACGAAATCCGCTTCGATTACTTCGGCGACGCCAATGCCATGTTCGAGGCCTTCAAGGCCGGTGAAACGGATGTCTGGCGCGAACTCGTCGCCGCGCGCTGGGACCGCGACTTCGATTTTCCCGCCGTTCGAGACGGCCGCGTCGTGAAATCCGAGATCCCGCATCAGCGGCCGTCGGGAATCATGGGGCTGGTGATGAACACCCGCAATCCGATCTTTGCCGACTGGCGCGTGCGCGAGGCGCTGATCGAGGCCTTCAACTATCGCTTCATCAACATGACGCTTTCAGGGGGCAAGGACGCGCGGATCACCAGCTATTTCTCGAACTCGGACCTGGCGATGCAGCCCGGCCCCGTCACCGGTCGCGAGGCCGAGTTGCTTGCCCCCTTTGCCGACCAGCTTTTGCCCGGCACGCTCGACGGTTATCGCCTGCCGGAAGGGGGCGACCGCGCCATCGACCGCAAGGGGATCCGTGCCGCGCTGAAGCTGCTGGCCGAAGCCGGCTGGACGGTGCGCGACGGCGAACTGCAGGATGCGCAAGGACGCCCCTTTGCCTTCGAGATCCTGCTGAACCAGTCGGGCAGCGCCATGCGCTCCAGCTCCGAGATGCGGCAGATCGTAGACATCTTCGTGGAATCGCTGCGCAACCTGGGCATCCAGCCCCGCGTGACCCAGCTTGATTCCGCGCAATATGTCGAACGGACGAACAATTACCAGTTCGACATGACCTGGTATGAGCGCGGGCTGTCGCTGTCTCCGGGCAACGAACAGCTGCTTTACTGGGGCAGCGCAGGCGTGACGAAGCCCGGCAGCCGCAACTGGATGGGCATGAATTCGCCCGCGGCCGAGGCGATGATCGCCGAGATGGGCCGCGCCGAAACACCCGAGGATTACCGCGCCGCGGTCCGCGCGCTGGACCGCATTCTGACCGCCGGCCGCTTCGTGATCCCCGTTAGCTATTCCCGGATTTCCCGCTTGGCGCACAAGTCAGAGATGCATTATCCTGAAAACACTCCACTTTATGGCGACTGGCCGGGATTCATGCCAGACACCTGGTGGCAAGAAGAAAGGAATTGATCGTGAGGCAGTTCGCAACCCTTGTCGTCCTTCTGGCGTTGGCCGGATGCAACACTGTCGCTGGCGTCGGCCAGGACATCACCGGCGCGTCGCATTGGGCGCAGGGCAACATCGGAGGAGGCGGCGGTTACTGATGAAGTGGGTGCATGTCAGCGAGAATTGGTCTGCTTTTTTTGAGGCGATCATCGAAAAATGGCCCGAGGCCGACGAGGCTGAACTGGAAGAGATCGACGGCGACCAGCGCGCCTTCATCCGCTACATTTCGGAGGTGACCGGTCAGGAAACCGCCGAGACGCGCGACGAAATCCGCGAATGGCTGGCGGGGGAAATCCCCTCGGACATCGTCATGGATCCGGCGCATGACAATCATTCCATCGCGCTGTCGTCGAAATATCTTGGCGAGGGCGAAGACGAATATGATGACGACGCCCGCTTTGGCGACGATGACGAAGTGCGCGGCGACGGGGATCGCCCCCGCGACTAGACCTCAGGCGTCCAGGTCGACCCAGACCGGAACGTGGTCGCTGGGTTTGTCCTTGGCCCGTTCGTCGCGGTCGATGCCAGTGTCGATCAGCAGGTCGACCGCCTGTGGCGACAGCAGGATATGGTCGATGCGGATGCCGTTGTCCCGCTGCCATGCCCCCGCCTGGTAATCCCAGAAGGTAAAGGGCCCACGGGCGTTGTCCGGATCACGCAGCCGGATGGCATCCGTCCAGCCGTCATTCAGGATCCGGCGCAGCGCGGCGCGGCTTTCCGGCTGGAACAGCGCGTCATCGACCCATTTATCGGGGGCCGCCGCGTCGCGCGGCTCGGGGATGACGTTGTAATCGCCCAGAAGGATCGTCGGCATTTCCTGCATGCGCAGGTGACTGGCGCGGGCGCGAAGCCGCTTCATCCATGCCAGCTTGTAGTCGAATTTCGGCCCCGGCTGCGGATTGCCGTTCGGCAAATACAGCCCGCCGATGCGAACTGCACGCTGACCGACCACCGTTGCCTCGATATAGCGCGACTGTTCGTCGGCATCGTCGCCGGGCAGGCCGCGCATCACGTCCTCGATCGGCAGCTTCGACAGGATCGCGACGCCGTTGAAGCCCTTTTGCCCGTGGGTTTCGATATTGTAGCCCAGATCAGCAATCGGATCGGCGGGAAAGCCTTCGTCCTGGGTCTTGATCTCTTGCAGGACCACGACATCCGGCTGTGCCTCGGAAAGCCAGCCGGTCAGGGTTTCGATGCGGGCGCGGACGCCGTTGATATTGAAGGTCGCGATTTTCATGGCGCGCAGACTAGCCGCGCGCCACGCACATGGCCAGATCAGATCGAAAGCCGGATCAGATCGAAAACGAGGTGCCACACCCGCAGGACGACGAGGCATTGGGGTTGTCGATGACGAAACGCGCCCCGATCAGCTCATCCGTGAAATCGATGGTCGCGCCCGCCAGAAATGGCAGCGAGACGGGATCCACGACAACGCTTTGCCCGTCTCCGTTCAGGACAAGGTCATCCTCGGCCGGGTCGTCCAGCCGGATATCGTATTGAAAGCCCGAGCAGCCGCCGCCTGCCACCGCGACGCGCAGGGGGCGCACCGGACCATCCGCATTGATTTCGGCCAGCCGCGCAAAAGCGCGCGGGGTGACCCTGGGGGGCAAGTTCAACTCTACGTTCATGGGGCGTTCCCGTTTCCGTCCTTGGAACTGGAATATAGGCTTCGGGGAAAGACCCCGCAAGGAACGCCGGACGACATGAACGCCCCCTATGCCTGCCAGCCCGAAGAAAGCCGCGGTCGCCACTGGCCCGAACGCATGTCGACCTTTCGCAGTCCTTGGCAGCGTGACCGCGACCGGATCATCCATTCCTCGGCGTTTCGGCGGCTGAAACACAAGACCCAGGTCTTCGTGGAACATGAAGGCGACTATTACCGCACGCGCCTGACCCACACGATCGAGGTGGCGCAGGTCGCCCGGACCATCGCGGGCGTGCTGGGCCTGAACACGGATCTGGCCGAAACGGTGGCCCTGGCCCATGACCTTGGGCACCCGCCCTTCGGCCATACCGGAGAGGACGCGCTGGCGGCCCTGATGGCCCCCTATGGCGGCTTCGACCACAATGCACAGGCCCTGCGCATCGTCACCCGGATGGAACGTCACTATGCCGATTTCGACGGGCTGAACCTGACCTGGGAAAGCCTTGAGGGGATCGCCAAGCACAATGGCCCGGTGACTGGCCCTCTGCCCTATGCGCTGGCCGAGGTGAATGCCGAATGGGACCTGGAGCTTGCGGGGAACGCCAGCGCCGAGGCCCAAGTGGCCGCCGTCGCCGATGACGTGGCCTATAACCATCACGACCTGCATGACGGGCTGCGCGCCGGCCTGTTCACCGAAGAGGATCTGTCCCAGCTTCCCGTCGTGGGCGAGGCTTTCGCCGAAGTCGACGCGCTGCATCCCGGCCTTGACCCGATGCGCCGCCGGCACGAGGCGCTGCGCCGGGTTTTTGGGGTCATGGTCGAGGATGTGATCGCCGTTGCGCAGAACCGGTTGAACAGGCTTCAGCCGCAATCCGTGCAGGACATCCGCGACATGGAGGGGCCGATCATCCGCTTCTCGAAGCCGCTTTACCAGAATCTCAAGGCGATCAAGCTGTTCCTGTTCCAGCGCATGTACCGCGCCCCCTCGGTCGTGGTCGAACGCGAGCGCGTGACACAGATGCTGAACGGCCTGTTTCCGCTGTTCCTGAACGATCCCTCGAAGATGCCGGACCATTGGCTTGCCGCTGCCGAGGCCGCGGGCGATGAAACCGGACGGGCGCGCGTGGTGCTGGACTACGTCGCCGGCATGACCGACCGCTTCGCGATTCAGGAAGCAGAGCGCCTGCTGGGCTAGGTCAAAAAGATCAGCCCCATGCCCGCGACCGCGATCAGCGCCCCCGCCCATGACGCGCCCGAGGGGCGCACGCCGGTCCAGACCCAGAGGATCGGCAGGATCAGCACCGGCGACAGCGCCGACAGTGTGGACACGATGCCCACCTTGCCGCCTTGCAGGGCGAACATCAGCATGGTCATGCCGACGACCATTGCGATCAGGCCGGACAAGGCGGTCGCCCCCAGCACCGCCGGCGTAGGCCGGGCCGTGGCGCGCACGGCACGGATCGGCAGCGCCATCAGCAGGATCAGGCAGGCGACCGCGACCGAAACCCGGATCAGCGACGCCGCATAGGGGTCAAAGCCCCCCGCCATCACCGGGCGCGCGATCAGCGACCCCAGCGCCTGCCCCGCTGCCGCCAGCAACCCGTATGCGGCTGCGACCCAGACCGAGCCATTGACCGCCTCGAACCGGTGGCCGCCTGAACGACCGGTCCGACCCAGCACGGCGACGGCGACCCCCAATGTCGACAGGATCACCCCAAGGATGGCCAAGGGTGGCAGTGCCTCGCCCAGGACCAGCCAGCCCATCACCGCGGCCATCGGCGCATTCAGCGCAAAAAGCGCCCCGGACCGGCGCGGGCCAAGGCGGATCAGCGCGACGTAAAGCAGCGTGTCCCCCATGAAGATCCCGATCAGCCCCGACAGCGCCAGCCGCCCCAGATCGCCCATGGCGATGCCATGCCAGCGCCCGGTGGCCAGAACGATCACCGCCAGCATGGCCGCAACCATGGATTGGCGCAGCCGGTTGAAGCCGAACGGCCCCAGCGCCTGCGCCGCGCCCTGTGACAAGATCCCCGTAAACGCCCAGCACATGGCCGCGCCAAGTGCTGCCAGTTCATGAACCGGCATTTGCTCCACCCCTATTTTCCGGGCGGCATAGGTCGCGGCATGAACCCACGCAAGGGCTGATGCGTTGGGACGCGCAACTTCAGCCATCAGGAGAGAGTGACCATGATCGTCAATTCTGGTTCCGCGAAATGGGAAGGCGGGCTCAAGGACGGAAAGGGCCTGATATCGACCAAATCCGGCGCGCTGTCGGACCAGCCCTATGGGTTCAACACCCGTTTCGAAGGCAAGCCCGGCACGAACCCTGAGGAACTGATCGGCGCGGCGCACGCCGCCTGCTTCAGCATGGCGCTGTCGATGATCCTTCAGGGTGCCGGCGTGACCGATGTGAAGATCGAGACCACCTCGCAGATCGGGCTGGACAAGGAGGGCGAAGGCTTTGCCATCAAGACCGCGCATCTGGTCACCCGGATCACGGGCAATGGCGATCCGGCCGTGATCGAGGACTGCGCGCGTCAGGCCGAAAAAGGCTGCCCCGTCAGCAAGGTGCTGAACGCCGAGGTGACGCTTGACGTGACCGTGGGCTAAAGCTGACGCAGCATGCGGCCCGGCGCGACCCTGCGCCGGGCTGAACTGGGCTGGACAAAACAGTCGATCAAGGCGCGGCTCGATATCCGAGATTGATGAGCGGATATGGTCTACCCTGTCCGTCATGCGTCGATCGGCCGATCGGCTCAAATCCCATGTGCTTATAGAACCCGAGCGCCTTGTGATTTTGTTCGTTCACATCGGTCGTCAGTGCAGGATGATCGGCAAGCGCCGCCTGAACAAGGGCCTTTCCCACTCCTTTGCCGTGCTGGCGTGGGTCTACGAAAAGTGCCTCAAGATGGCCGTCATGCAGGAACATGAAGCCCTGCGCGGTTCCGGAGCAATCGATCGCAAGGATCAAACGCACCTGCGGAAAGAAGCCCAGAACCTCCGCCTCGATAGCGTTTCGGTCGTTGGTAGAGAGAAAATCATGGGTGGCGTCTACCGCGCTCCGCCAGATTTCCATGACACGCGGCAGGTCCAGATCGGTCGAAGTTCGCAGTTCAAACATGCCCCACCTTTCAATGGTGTCCATCGCGCACTGTGGCCCCAGGCGGCTGCCCGGTCGCCCAGCCTTTACACCATCATCTCTTTCGTCGCAGTCAGCTTCAGTTCGGGATGATCGCGCTGCACGCGGTCGATGTCCCATTGCAGCCGCGTCAGATAGACAAGATCGCCGTCGTGGTCTTGCGCCATGTGGCCCTTGTTCGCATTCGCGAAAGTCTCGACCTTGTCTTTCGGTCCCGACACCCAGCGGGCGCTGGTGAATTGCGAGGATTCAAAGCGCACCGGAAGGCCGTATTCGATCTCGATACGGCTTGCCAGAACCTCGAATTGCAGGGCCCCCACGACACCGACGATGAAGCCCGAGCCGATCATCGGCTTGAAGACCTTCGCGGCGCCCTCTTCTGCGAATTGCATCAGGGCCTTTTCCAGATGCTTGGCCTTCATCGGGTCGCCCGCGCGCACGGTCTGCAACAGCTCCGGCGCAAAGCTGGGGATACCGGTGAAGCGCAGGGCCTCGCCTTCGGTCAACGCGTCACCAATGCGAAGCTGGCCGTGGTTCGGAATGCCGATGATGTCGCCGGCCCAGGCCTCTTCGGCCAGTTCGCGGTCGGCGGCCAAAAACAGGACCGGGTTTGACACCGCCATCGGCTTTTTCGAACGGACGTGCAGAAGCTTCATCCCCCGCTCGAAATGTCCCGAGGCAAGGCGAACGAAGGCCACGCGGTCGCGGTGCTTGGGGTCCATGTTGGCCTGAACCTTGAAGACGAAACCGGTCACGGGCTTCTCATCCGGGCTGATCTGGCGCTCGGCCGCGTTCTGCGGTTGGGGCTGCGGACCGAATTCACCGATGCCGCTCATCAGTTCCTTGACGCCGAAGCTGTTGATGGCCGAGCCGAACCAGATCGGCGTCAGATGCCCTTCAAGGAAGCTCTGGCGGTCGAACGCGGGCAGCAGTTCGCGCGCCATTTCCAGGTCCTCGCGCAGCTTGGCCAGCAGGTCGGCCGGCACGTGTTCGGCCAGCTTCGGATCGTCAAGCCCCGCGATCTGGATCGACTCCGCGACCTTGTTGCGGTCCGCGCGGTCCATGATCTCCAGCCGGTCATTCAGCAGGTCATAGGCCCCGATGAAATCACGGCCCATGCCGATCGGCCAGCTGACGGGGGCGACGTCGATGGCCAGGTTTTCCTGGATCTCGTCTATGATCTCGAACGTGTCGCGGCTTTCCCGGTCCATCTTGTTGCAGAAGGTCAGGATCGGCAGGTCGCGCAGCCGGCAGACCTCGAACAGCTTGCGGGTCTGGCTTTCGACGCCCTTGGCCCCGTCGATCACCATGATCGCAGCGTCCACGGCGGTCAGCGTGCGATAGGTGTCTTCCGAAAAGTCGCTGTGACCGGGCGTGTCGACCAGGTTGAACAGATAGGGACCGAACTCGAAGCTCATCGCCGAGGCCGAGACCGAGATCCCGCGGTCCTGCTCCATCTTCATGAAGTCCGAACGCGTGCGCCGCGCCTCGCCCTTGGCACGGACTTGCCCGGCCATCTGGATCGCGCCACCGAACAGCAGGAATTTTTCGGTCAGCGTGGTCTTTCCGGCATCCGGGTGCGAAATGATCGCAAAGGTCCGGCGACGGGCGATTTCGGGCGGAAGGACGGGAAGGTTGCTCATGCCCGGCCCTTTACCGCGCCGGACGGAAAGCCTCAAACGAATTGTTCGCGCATCAGCCGTTCTTCCAGCCCGTGGCCGGGATCGAAAAGCAGGCGGTGGCTGATCGAGGTTTCGGACCGGATCTCGACCCACAGGACCGAATCAACGCCGCGACTGTCGGCATCGGCCATGACCGGGCGCTTGTCCGGTTCCAGCACCTCGAAGCGCAGCGTCGCAGCCTTGGGCAGGATCGCCCCCCGCCAGCGCCTCGGGCGGAAGGCCGCGATCGCGGTTAGCGCCAGCACATCGGAATCAAGCGGCAGAATCGGGCCGTTCGCGGAATAGTTGTAGGCCGTCGATCCGGCAGGCGTGCAAAGCAACGCGCCGTCACAGATCAGCTCTTCCATTCGCACCTGGCCGTTCACGGTTATGCGCAGCCGCGCGGCCTGCGGACCCGCGCGCAAAAGGCTGACCTCATTGATCGCCAGCGCGCAATGTTCATGCCCGTCGGTCGTGCCCGCGGTCATGGCCAGCGGGTTCGTCACGGTCTGTTCGGACGCGGCGATGCGCTCGGGCAGGTTCTCCTCGGAATAGGTGTTCATCAGGAACCCGACGGTGCCACGGTTCATCCCATAGACGGGAATCCCGCGATTCTGATGCATCACGTTCAGCATCAGCCCGTCCCCGCCAAGGGCGACGATCACCTCGGCCTCGCGGATCGGAACATGGCCATAGCGCGCGGAAAGCGCCTCTGCCGCGCTTGAGGCGGCCTCGGTGCTGCTGGAAATGAAATGCATCTTCATGGCCGCCATCATGGCGGCGGATGCGGGGGGCGCAAGCATGAAAGATCTACCGCCCGGGCGTCGCATCCATCCTAGCCGGGGGCGGCAATTCGGTCTATGAGGCCGACGAGCCGCTTCACATGAGGACAAGATGACCGACACCGGATTCTTCACCGAGACGCTGGACAGCCGGGACCCCGAGATTTTCGGCGCGATCCGGCAGGAGCTGGGTCGCCAGCGCGACGAGATCGAGCTGATCGCGTCCGAGAACATCGTCTCGCGGG